>HHCFC01400__coassemble_1020_pt1 | contig 16196 bp, 13 predicted proteins | sample HHCFC01400__metabat2_low_PE_042 | metagenome-assembled genome bin HHCFC01400 | reverse complement strand
GCAGCGTCGAGTTGTTCCGTCGGCCGCAAGGCCGGCGGAACCTGCTATACTTCATGGCCGCATGCAAACACTAGACATGACATACATCCACGCGCCCGCCACGTACGACTTCCGCGAGCGCTCCATCATGTACGGGCCCGTGTCCGACATGGTGCCCTCCACGCCCATCTTCGAGATGTACCCGCTGGGGCTCACCACGCTCTGCGAGTACCTGGAGCGCCACGGGCTGCGCTCGCGCATCTACAACCTGGCGTCGATGATGCTGCACAAGAAGAACTTCGACGTGGAGAAGAACCTCGCGCGCCTGGACTCGCACATGTTCGGCATCGACCTGCACTGGATGCCGCACTGCCACGGCTCCATCGAGGTGGCGAAGATCCTCAAGCGGCTGCACCCGCACGTGCCGGTGAGCTTCGGCGGGCTGTCGTCGTCGATCTTCCACGAGGACCTGATCAAGTACGACTGCATCGACTACGTGTTCCGCGGCGACTCCACCGAGGAGCCCATGCGCATGCTCATCGAGCGCGTGGCGCGGGCGGCCAAGACGCACACGCCGGTGGGCGACCTGAGCGACATCCCGAACCTCACCTGGAAGGACGCCTCGGGCGCCATCCGAATCAACCCTTTGAGCTGGGTGCCCGACGACATGGACGCCATCTCGCTCGACTACGCCTACCCCATGAAGGGCGTGCTGCGCCACCACGACATGACCAGCTACCTGCCCATGAAGGGGTGGCTCTCCTACCCCGTGACGGCCAGCCTCACCTGCCGCGGCTGCGCGCGCAACTGCGCCACCTGCGGCGGCAGCGCCTACGCGTTCAAGAACCACTTCGGCCGCCGGCGCGTGGCATGGCGCGACCCGAAGCTGCTCATCCGCGACATCGAGAACGTGCAGAACCACGTGTGGGGCCCCATCTTCGTGCTGAACGACTTCCTGCAGGCCGGCGAGGCGTACACGCACGAGTTCATCACCGGGCTCAAGGGCAAGGTGCACAACCCCATCGGCTTCGAGTTCTTCGGCCCGCCGCCGGGGGGCGACGAGTTCTACCAGCTGCTCGACAACAACCTGGGCAACTGGTCGGTGGAGATATCGGCCGAGAGCCACGACGACGACGTGCGCAAGGCGTTCGGCAAGGGCCACTACACCATGGCCGAGCTGGAGGACACCATCGTCGACGCGCTGTCGCACCCCAACTGCGAGCGGTTCGACCTGTACTTCATGACGGGCATCCCCAAGCAGACCGCCGCCAGCGTGCGCGAGACCGGGGCCTACGTGCAGCATTTGTACGAGCGCGTGAATTACGACCCGCGGCTCGTGGTGCTGACCTCGCCGATGGCGCCGTTTCTGGACGTGGGGTCCATCGCGTTCGACAACCCGGAGAAGTACGGCTACAAGCTGCGCGCCCGCACGTTCGAGGAGCATCGCGAGCGCATGATCCTGCCCTCGTGGAAGCACATCATGAACTACGAGAGCACCTACATGAGCGTGGACGAGATGGTGGACGCCACCTACGACGCGGCGCTCGACCTGAACCGCATCAAGGGCGAGCACGGCATCCTGGACGCCGGGATGGCGGCCGCCACCGACAAGCGCATCCGCGAGGCGCGCGAGCAGATGAACCGGCTGGACGACGTGCTGTACAACGGCACCGGCCGCATCGACGCGCGCCTGGGGGCCCTGAAGGCCGAGTTCGAGCGGCTGTCCGAGAACACGGTGGCCGAGAAATCGGAGTTGAACTGGGCGTTCGACGTGAAGCCCGTGCACGCGAAGCACTTGGCGAAGCTGTGGCTCACGAACGAGCCGGCGAACGCGCTGGCGAAGCTGACCGGCACATGGCGGCCCGCGCAGAGCGATTTCGACTACCCCGACCAGACCACCGGCGAGCTCTCGCCCGCCTGGAACGCCGACGGCACGCCCAACTGCACGTTCAAGGGGCTGGCCGTGGACGGCATGGGCGACGGGCGCGCGCTCGCCGACGAGGCCGGCGCGCAGGTGGCCGCGTTCGGCAGCGTGGTGGCGCCCGGGTTCTCCGAGGCGAACACGAACGAGGCCTTCGACGCTGCGAACGCGCAGCTGGAAGCCGGACGCGCCGGCACGGGTGTGGAGGCCGGGCGCTACGCCGCCATCCGCGCCGAGGCCGCGCGCACCGTGGAGCGCGACCCGCTGTTGGAGCAGATGATGGCCGAGGAGCGCGAACGCGAGCAGGCCCTGGCCCGCGGCGAGGTGGCGCGCACGGTGCCGCGCGACGCCGGCGGCCTGCAGGGGGCCGGCGGCGCGAAGGGCGCTCGCGAGGCCCGCAAGCTGGGCGAGCTGCGGGATCGCAAGGAGAAGTAGGAGAGTGCGGCTGCCTTCCCCGGCGACCGCACTTTTTTATAACCAAAATCATCATGGACAAAACGGGGGGATCTGGGGGGTCTCCCCGTTCGCCCGCTTCGTCACGGATTATTGCGACCTGCGGTTTCGTGCTTTCGCGTAAGCAAGACGCTCCTACAACCCGCTTCTTCCTTACCATAGCCTTCGATTTTGTCCAGTCATTGGGTTTGCGGTGGCGTATCTGGCCGACCATCTAAGGAGAACCTGCAAGATAACGACCGACTTCTCGGAGCGTCGCGCTATACTGGGGCTTCGCCAATCGACCGACCACGTTTACCTGATGGAGCGCCACCTGTGAGCATCGACACCGCCACCGGCAAGGAAGCGCCCGCAGACCTCTCGTCCGCGCGCGTGAAGGAGATATTCTCGGCCATCGCGAAGAAGTACGAGCGGTTCAACGCCGTGTCGAGCTTCGGCGCGTACAAGGCATGGCTCGCCGGAATGATGCGCCAGGCTCCCATAGAGTCGGACGCCGACGTGCTAGACATCGCGGGCGGCACGGGCGACGTGACGTTCTCCGTAGCGCGCGCGAAGCGCCCGGCCCATATCCAGTGCACCGACCTCGTGAACGAGATGCTCGACGTGGCGCGCATGCACTACGCGGACGGCAAGGCGGGCGGGGTACCGGTTGACTTCGAGGTGGTGGACGCACAGGACATCCCCTATGCCGACGCCAGCTACGATGCCATCACGATGGCGTACGGCATCCGCAACATGCCCGAGCGCGACCGGGCGCTCGCCGAGATGTTCCGCGTGCTCAAGCCGGGCGGCTCGCTCGTGTGCCTGGAGTTCAGCACGCCGCCGAACACCGTGTGGCGCGCGCTGTACGGGTTCTACCTTAAGCACCTCATCCCGTTCTGGGGCGGGCTCATCACGGGCGACCGCGAGGGCTTCGTGTACCTGGCGCGCTCGATAAAGGCGTTCCCCGACCAGCAGGGCTTGGCGGCCATGATGGAGAAGGCCGGATTCGAAGATGTGACTTGGAAGAACTACACCGGCGGCATCGCCGCGGTGCACGTGGCGAGGAAGCCGGCACGATAGAGCCGACCTGCGCGGTTTTTGACCGTCCCGAGCGCAACCGGCTTGCGTGCAGAGCGGGAAATCAAGCGTTCGGTATGATGCGGAGCACGCCGAAAGGCGTAGGATGACATCATGGACTCAAAAACTGCTCATATATCCGAGGGTGCCGCCGCACTCGAGGAGCCCGACGCGTACGACTCGCTCGAAGGGATTGCCGAATTCGGCAATCCCGACGCGCTGGGCGCTGGCGGCAACCACGCCCCCATCGGATCGCCTGGCGCAGGTGCAGCTCCCTGGAGAGCCGGGGCGCAAGACCGCCGCGGGGCGCGGAGCCGCGAGCGCCTGTGGTCGCCGCTGTTCGTGATCGTGGTGGCAGGCACGCTCTGCTGCTTCATGGTGGGCCAGGGCCTCAACTCGGGAACCTCCGTGTTCATCGCGCACATGGGCGGCAGCGCTGCTTTCGCCGGCGTGCTGGCCGCCGTGTTCTCGGCTGCGGCCGCAGCGGCGCGCATCGTGTGCGGCCCGCTCGTCGACCGCGCTGGCCGGTTGCGCGTGATGGTCGGCGGGGCGGCGCTGCTGCTGGCCGGAACATTGGTGCCTGCCGTAAGCTCCAACGACGCCGTATTCGTGGTCTGCCGCATCGTGCAGGGCGTGGGCTTCTCGGCCGCCACCACGGCCTCGGCAACCGCCGCAGCCGACGTGCTGCCCCTCTCCCGCTTGGGCGAGGGCATCGGCTACTACGGGCTGGGCCAGGCGCTCGCCATGTCCGTTGGCCCTGCGCTGGCGCTGTTCCTGGTGAACACCGACCCCGCCGCCAACCTCTACCTGGGCCTCGCCGTGATCGCCGCGCTCGGCCTGGTGCTTGCCGCGCTCTGCCGCTACGAGCGCAATCCCTCGCGCCTGCCCGCCACCGCGGCGTACCGGCGTCTCCACGAGGAGCACCGAGAGTTGGAGCACGGCAGCGCGCGGGGAGGCCACGCGACCGACCCGTGCGCTGCCCGCACCGACAACCGGCAGGCACGCAGCTCTGCGCCCGAGCCCTCAGCCCGCGGCCTCGGGCGCTTCTTCGAGCTGAGCGCGCTGCCAGGTGCGCTGCCGATGGTGGTGCTGAGCCCGGCGTTCGGGTTCGGCATCTTCTTCGTCGGGCTGTACGGCACGTCTCTGGGCGTGGCGAACCCCGGGCTGTTCTACACGCTCTCGGCGTTGAGCATGATAGCCGTGCGCCTCAAGTCGAAGTCGTTCATGGATCGTGTGGCCCCTATCAAGATATGCACCGCCTCAACCGCCTGCGGGCTCGCCGGCTTCCTGCTGTTGTTCATGGCCGGATCGAGCGATCTCGCCTACTACGCGGCCGGCATCCTGTACGGCGTCTGTCTCGGCGTGAGCATGCCCCTCAATCAGGCAGTGGCCGTGAAGAACACTCCCGCCGAGCGTTGGGGTGCCGCTAACGCCCTCTACCTGCTGGCGAGCGACGTCGGCATCGGCGTCAGCTCCATCGTCTGGGGCCTCGTCAACGACGCTGCCGGCTTCCCCGCCACCATCTGCTGCGTCATGGGCTGCATCCTGGCCGCCTGGGTGGTCGCCTGGTTCTCGTACCCGAGCACCAGGCGCGAGCACAAGAAAGCCTAGCAGGGCGCGCTGTGCGGAGCATGGCAGATTCGCTCCTCACAGCGCGCTACCGGCTTCTCGGCGCAGCCTCCCACAGCGTGTTCAGCACCAGCTCGAGCGTGGTCATGTTGTCGCGAAGGTTCTCCTTTTTGAGGTCTTTGAGATCCTTGTACTGGCGGGTGGTCATCCCCGACCAGGCGCGCGTTATCTCGTCGGTGAGGATAGCGTACTCCTTGCCTTTCTCGACGCCGCGCCTCTCCCACTCGTCGGTGAGCCCTTTGCGCACTTGGATGGTTTGCAGGCGCTGGTTGACCCAATTGCGGTCGTAGCCCTTTTTGAGGTACGTTTCCAGAGCGCGGTCGAGCGTCAACTCGGGGTCGATGATCTCGTCGATGCGCTCGGAGCCCACCTGCGCGAGCCACAGCTTGAACGGCTCGGCTTTCTTGGAGGGAATGGACTGCACGATGCGCAGGATTTGCTCGGCATTCCCCGCAAGCGTCTTGCGCTTCTTCCCGCTCGACGTTGCCATTTCTATCTGGGGACAATTTGTCCCTAGGTAGCTCGCAAGCTGCTCGTCACGCTTGCGCATCTTCTTCAGATAGTCAGTTGGGTTGGCGCTCTCCGTCAACACGCCGACCACATCGACGACAGAGAAGTACCACTCCTCCTCGTCCTCGTTCCATGCCGAGCGGATTTCCTGGCTTTCAAACAGCTTTACGGAAGAATCGACCATGATTCCCTCCTTCGGTCCGGGGCGTTTTGGACAGGAGGGTGCTTGGTCGAGCACAACGCCATGCGATTTATCGATGACGCCAGTATATCATAAAACGAACCTATGTTCTATACTAATTAGTAGGGATCGTCCAGATTCGCATGGGCTTGGGCGTCGGCGTCCAGGGGGTAGAACTTCCCAGCGCGGAAGCGATCGAGGGCCACAAGGGCTATCATGCCGGCGTTGTCGCCGCAGGCGCTCAAAGGCGGCAGGGTCAGGCGCACATGCAGACGCTCGCAAAGCGCCTGGTAGGCGTCGCGCAGCACCGGGTTCGCCGCCACGCCGCCGCCGAGGCAGAACGTGCGCGCGCCCGTTTGCCGCAGCGCCATCTCCGCCTTCTTCACCTGCACGTCCACCACCGCCTGCTGGAAGCTGGCGGCAACGTCGGGCACGTGGGGCTCGCGGCCGGCGGCGCGCTCGTTGTTGATGTAGGTGACGACCGCCGTTTTGAGGCCCGAGAGCGAGAAGCGCAGGTCGCCGGAATGCATCATGGCACGAGGGAAGGCGATGGCATCAGGGTTGCCGAGCGCCGCCTGCCTCGAGATGACGGGGCCGCCGGGATACCCCAAGCCGAGTGCCTTCGCCACCTTGTCGAACGCCTCTCCCACCGCGTCGTCGATGGTGGCGCCGAGCGTTTCGTAGTCGCCCCAGCCCCGCATGTGCACGAGCATGGTGTTGCCGCCCGACACGAGCGACACCACGGCGGGCGGCTCGAAGTCCGGCGCGCCGATCTTGTTCGCGTATAAGTGGCCTTCGAGGTGGTTGACGCCGATGAACGGCTTGCCGGCACCCCAGGCCGCGCCCTTCGCGAAGGCGACGCCCACCACGAGCGCGCCCATGAGGCCGGGCGCGTAGGTGACGGCCACGGCGTCGAGGTCGGTCCATGTCAGGCGTGCGAGACCCAGATGGTCGGCCGCCACGTCGAGGCACTCGTCGCACACGCCGCAGATGGCCTCGATGTGCTTGCGGCTGGCTATCTCGGGCACCACGCCGCCGAAGCGCGCGTGGAAGTCCACCTGCGAGGCCACGATGTCGGCCACGAGGTTGCCGTCGCCGTCCACGATGGCGGCAGCCGTCTCGTCGCAGGACGACTCGATAGCCAGGATAAGCGGGCGCGCAACAGCGGGGCAGGCAGATTCCGTGCGGGACGCCTCCTTGCGAGAGGCCTCGGCGCGGGCGGCGTCGACCTGCAGCTGCATGCCCGCCACGTCGTGCGGGGCCAGGGGCAGCGGGCCCTCCATGATGAGGGCGTCCTCGCCATCCGAGTAGTAGCGCGGACGCGTGCCAAGCGCGTGGAAGCCGAGCGCTTCGTAGAACGCCTGCGCGCCGGCGTTGCCCGCGCGCACCTCGAGCGAGCATGTTGCCGCGCCCAGGTCGCGCGCGTCGGCCGCCACGCGGGCCAGCAGCTCGCGCGCGATGCCGCGGCGGCGCTGCGCCGGGTCGACGCCCACCTTGAGGATCTGCACCTGCCCGTCTACGACCCACCCGCCCGCATAGCCGAGCAGCTGCTCGCCATCGTAAGCCGCCCACCAGACGCGGTCGGGGCGCGGGAGCTCGTCGGCAACCAGGTGCTCGTTCCAGGCGTCGGAACCCATGACCTGCGCCTCCAACGCGGCGACAGCGGCGGCATGCGCGGCATCAAGCGGCTTGTACACGATGCCGTCGGCGGCGGGGCGGGCGTTCAGGATGGCGGTGTCGTGCATGCTCGCCCGCTGGTCGCGGCGCGGGGCCACGTCCTGCACGCCGGCGGCGAGGTTCTTCGGATCGTTCTTCGCCAAGCGGATGCGCTCGTTCTCCTCCGCATCGGACAGGCGCGTGTACACGGGGAGCGCAAAGGCAGGGTTGTGCCGGGCGGCGTCGAAGGGATCGGCCTCGCCCGCGCGCCAGGCGGCTTGCAGCGCCCGCAGCAGGCCGCGGCCCGTGGGAGCCCACAGCTCCGAAGGCAGGGTCTCGCCCGCCGGTGCGAACAGGTCGGCGTACTTCGCCAGCGCGTCGCCGGTGACGGCCAAGCGGGGCGTTTCGGTCGCATGCGCGACCAGCTCGGCAGCCGCAGCCTCGGCCTTCACCACACGGTCGGCCCCAAGGCGGCAGGCGTCCTCGTCCGTCAGCTGGTAGCGGACGGGATACACCTCCTTGCGCATAGCGTCGGCCACCACGGCCAGCGGGCCGCGCACGCCCGCCGCCTGCGCGTTCCACGCCACGGCATCGAGCGACGACACGCCCACGAGCCCCACGCCCAGCGCCGACGCGACGCCCTTGGCCGTGGCCATGGCAATGCGCACGCCGGTGAACGACCCCGGCCCGCGGCCGACGACGATGCATGCCAGCTCTTCGCGCGCCACGCCCTGCTCGGCCAGCAGCGCGTCGATGCGCGGAAGCAGCTGGGTGTTCGAGGCGCGATGCGCCGACGCCTCGGCGGAAGCAACGACCTCCACCTCGAGGCTTTCCGCGTGCAGCACGCCCAAGCCGATGGCGATGACCTCGTTGGCCGTGTCGAACGCAAGCGCGTAGCGTGGCCGTGCGCCTGCTGGGGCACCGTGCGCCGCGCCGGCCTCCGCCGCACGCGCCGCCAGGAACTCTCGATCGCTCACCCGCAGCACCCCGCTGCCTTCATCAGGCGCGATTTCGAGTCCTTCGCCCATACGAACAGCAGCTGCCGCGCACGGTCGCCGAACGACTGCGCGCGCACGTCGCGGTTTCCGTCAGCGTCGACGGTGACCGCTATCTCCAGGTAGCCGTACGGCAGGGCCGAGGGGAACTTCTCGCCCCATTCGACGAACGAGGCGCCGTCGCCGTCGATGGTCTCGAAATAGCCGATGTCCTCCAGCTCGTCGGGATCTTCCAGCCGATACAGGTCGAAGTGGTACAGCGGAAGCCGGCCTCCCGGATACTGCAGCAGGATGTTGAACGTGGGGCTGGTCACCTGGTCGCGCACGCCAAGTGCAGCGGCGACCCCCTGCACGAACTGCGTCTTGCCCGCACCCAGGTCGCCCGAGAGCACGATGACGTCGCCCTCGTGCAGGTAGGGCGCCAGCGTGGAAGCCAGCTGCTTCGTCGCCTCGGGGGAGGTGGTCTTGCGTATGTAGGTCAGTCCGTTAGCCATGGTGCGTATGATACGCCAACACGACCGCCCAGGCCACGACGGCGGCGGGGAATCGGGAATCTTCCATGGTGCGGCATTGGCACGCGCGGCGCAGGCGAAGGCGAGCGAAGAGGACGTACGGCGCGGCCGCCAACACACGGGAGGGCGAAGGCCATGCGCCCGCCGGCGTGCGGAACGCGAGACGCCTGCGGCCGCTGGCGCGCGGACTGCCGCCGAACGGGCGCCGCGGCAGAATTCTCATCGCGACGCATCGCTTTTGCCCTATCATCGCCTTGAACGCAAAACACCCGCCCCCCGCCCGCACGGCGGCGGCACGGCGCGACACGAAGGAGGCAACCAGCCATGTACGAAGCGCATATCGAAACCGTCATGCAGAACCTTACCCGGCGCGGGCTCTCGCAGATGCTCGTCTGCGACCCGCGGTCCATCCAGTACCTGACCGGCGCATACCTTGAGCCGGGCGAGCGCTTTCTGGGCCTGGTTCTGGTCGAGGGCGGCGCGCCGACGCTCGTCTATAACGAGATGTTCGCCGTGCCGAGCGACCTCTCCTGCGCCACGCTCACGTTCAACGACACGGAAGACCCCCTTGCGCTGGCCGCCGGGCTGCTCGACCCGTCCCGCCCGCTGGGCTGCGACAAGAACCTTGCGGCGCGCTTCCTCATCCCGCTCATGGAGCGCGGGGCGGCAAGCGCCTTCGTGCTGGCCTCCGACGTGGTGGACGACGCGCGCGCCCACAAGAGCGCCGAAGAGCGCGACCTCATGCGCGACGCCTCGCACACGAACGACGCCGCCATGGCGCGCTTCAAGAAGCTGGTGCGCGAAGGCGCAACCGAGGCCGAGGTGGCCGGTCAGCTGGAGGGCATCTACCGCGAGCTGGGCGCGCAGGGCCACTCGTTCGCGCCCATCGTCAGCTTCGGCGCGAACGCCGCCGACCCCCATCACGAGCCCGACGGCACGCCCTTGACCGCCGGCGATGTGGTGCTGTTCGACGTGGGCTGCCGTCAGGGCGAGTACTGCGCCGACATGACGCGCACGTTCTTCTTCGGCGAGCCCACCGATAAGCAGCGCGAGGTGTACGAGACGGTGCGGCGGGCCAACGAGGCCGCCCAGCGCGTTGTCGCCCCCGGCGTGCGCTTCTGCGACATCGACCGCGCCGCCCGCGAAGTCATCGAGGAGGCGGGCTACGGTCCCTTCTTCACTCATCGCCTGGGACATCAGATCGGCCTGGACGTGCATGAGCCGGGCGACGTTTCGTCGGTTCACGAGGCCCCGGTGGAGGTGGGCATGTGCTTTTCCATCGAGCCCGGCATCTACCTGCCCGGCGAGTTCGGCGTGCGCATCGAGGACCTGGTCATCGTTACCGAGGACGGCTGCGAGGTGCTCAACGGCTACCCCCACGAGCTGGAGATACTGGGGTAACAGGCCCACGTGTTAGCGCGGGAGGCCCGGCGCGCCTATTCGCCCCCCGTCGTTCGACCGGCGGCTCGCAGCTGCCTCGCCGGTCGAACGACACATCAAGAAGCTCGACCTACAGGCGCCGCTTCATCCCCGCGCGGCGGGCGGCGGCTTTGGCGTCGCGCGTGCGCTTGCAGTCGGGGCAGGTGGCCATGAGCGCGCGGGCGCGGGCGGCGTCGGCGTGCTCCTCCTGCTCGAGCAGGGCGTTCGCGAATGCTATCTCCTTGTTCGTGGCGTAGTAGCGCCCGCACGATTCGCACTCCGCCAGCGTGAACAGGCAGCGCTTGGGCAGCTCGGGCTCGTCGGCGAAGTCGGCCCCCTCGATGACGTCCATAGCCCCGGTGGGACAGGCAGGCACGCAGCGGCCGCACTGCGTGCAGTCGAACAGGTCGAGCGTCCACACCAGCAGGCCCTCGTCCTCGTCGATGAAGATGCGGATGGCGTTCGCGTCGCAGGCCGCCGCGCAGGCGGCGCACGCGATGCAGGCGGAGAAGTCGTGGCGCGGCTTGCCCTCCACCACGCTCGAGGCGCGCCGAACCCCCGTCACGCGGTCGCGGCTCGAAATGGGGTTCGACGTGCGGGGCTTCACGTTCACCATCAGCGATCGACCTCCTCGAGCAGATCGAACATTCCCGCGAACGCATCGTCGGGAAGCCCGCCGCGCAGGGCTGCTTCAGCCCGCTCGACGGCCTCGATGCGGCGGTTCTTCCCCAGCGCCTCGAGCATCTCCTCGTCCATGAGCGCGAGCGCCTTCGTGGGGCAGGCCTCCACGCAGCGCGGCCCGTCGGGCGACTTCGCGCACAGGTCGCACACCACCACGCCCGTGTACGCGCCCGTCTCCTTCTGGCGCAGCAGCCCCGCCGAGCGCGCCGACGACGCACGGCTGTACGGCGCGGCCTTCACGTGCGCGGTGGACGGCGCGGAGGGGTAGACGGCGCCGAACGGGCACGCGAGCGCGCACAGCAGGCAGCCCGTGCAGCGCGCCTCGTCCACCTGAAGGCGGTCGCGCTCCTGGTAGATGGCCCCTTCCGGGCACACCGACAGGCAGGGCGCGCCCTCGCACTGGTGGCACGTCACCGCGGCCGACACCTCGCGGGTCTTCACGAGCGAGATGCGCGACGCCGGGCGCAGCGCGCGCTTGCGGTGCGCCTCGCTGCACGTCACGCGGCAGGCTCCGCAGCCGATGCAGCGCGCGGGGTCGGACACGACGAAGCGGTTCATACGAGCGTCTCCTCCTCGCCGTTCGCGTAGAGCGCCCGGCCCGCCACCTCGGCCTCGTGGGGGGCGAAGGCGGCGGCGGGGGTTGGAGCTTCTTCGGAAGGCTCGGACGCAGCCGCAGCGGGCTCGGCGGCCGCCTCCGGCTCCGGCTCCGGAGGGTTCTGGCGGTCGGCCTCGGCGGCCAGCTCGGCTTTGAGGGAGGCGTAGCGCTCCACCAGGTGATCCTCCGCCCAGCGCTGGTCGGCGATGGCCTCCACCTCGCAGGCGCTGTACTTGTCCTCGGGCGTGCCCGACTCGCCGTCCACTGCGTGCAGCGTGAGCTCGTTGCACTTGCCGATCCACCACTGGTAGGTCATGTACACCGCGCCCTCGTTCACGCGCTCGTCCACCGCGGCGCGCGCGAGCACCTTGCCGCGGCGCGAGCGCACCCACACCAGCTGCTCCTCCTCGATGCCGCGCGCGTCGGCGTCGGCCGGGCTCATGCTCACGTAGCCGGGCTCGTCGGCGAGCGCGGCCAGCGCCTTGCAGTTGCCGGTCATCGAGCGGCACGAGTAGTGCCCCACCTCGCGCACCGTGCACAGCACGAGCGGCCAGGCGTCGTCGGGCTTCTCGGTGGGAGGACGCCAGTGCGCCGCCACCAGGCGCCCCTTGCCGTTTGGCGTGGTGAACGCGCCGCCGGCGTAGAGCTCCGGCGTGCCGTGGTTGTCGGGGTCGTCGGCCGCCTCGGCGCGGATGGGCCACTGCGCGTATCCCGTGCCCGCCATCTTCTCGTAGGTGGCCCCGGCGAACTGCGGGCAGAGGCTGCGCACCTCGTCCCAGATCTCCCGCGTGCTCTCGTAGCGCATCGGGTAGCCCATGCGGCAGGACAGGTCGGCGAAGATCTCCCAGTCGTGGCGGCACTCGCCCTTCGGCGGCAGCGCGGCCGTGGTCAGCTGGAACGAGCGGTCCGACGCGGTGTACACGGCGTCGTGCTCGGCCCACGACGTGGCGGGCAGCACCACGTCGGCCAGCGCCGTGGTCTGCGTCATGAAGATGTCCTGGCTGATGAGGAGGTCGAGGTTCTCCAGCGTGCGCCGCATCTGCGCCGTGTCGGGCTCGGTTTGCAGCGGGTCCTCGCCGAAGTTGTAGAACGCGCGGACCTTCCCCTCCTCCACCGCATGCGGCAGGTCGGTGAGCTTCCAGCCGGGCTTGAGCGACAGGCGCTCCTCGGGAACGCCCCAGGCGGCGGCGAACTTCGCGCGCGCGGCCGGGTCGTCCACGCGCTGGTAGCCGGGGTAGAGGCTCGGCCACATGCCCATGTCGCACGAGCCCTGCACGTTGTTCTGCCCGCGCACGGGGGCGAGGCCGCTTCGGGGCTTGCCGATGTGGCCCGTGATGAGCGCGAGCGCGGCGATGGCGCGCACCGTCTGCACGCCCTGCGCGTGCTGGGTCACGCCCATGCCCCAGCCCACGATGGCCGTCTCGGCCGTTGCGTAGCGGCGGGCGGCCTGGCGGATGAGCTCGGCGGGGAGGCCGCACACGCCCTCCACGTCCTCCGGCGCGTAGTCCTGCACGATCTCCCACCAGTCGTCAAAGCCCTCGGTGTGCTCGTCGATGAAGTCGAAGTCGGCCAGCTCCTCGTCGACGATGGTGTACGCGAGCGCGTTCACGAAGGCGAGGTTCGAGCCGTTCGCGAGCGGCAGGTAGAGGTCGGCGATGCGGGCGCTCTCGATGACGCGCGGGTCGCACACGATGAGCTCGGCGCCGCGCTCCTTCGCCTTCACGATGCGGCGCGCCACGATGGGATGGCTGGCCGCCGGGTTGTAGCCGATGAGCAGGATGCAGTCCGTCTCCTCGAGCGTGGGGATGCTCACGCTCATCGCGCCCGAGCCCACGCACTCCATGAGGCCGATGACGCTGGCCGCGTGGCAGGTGCGCGCGCAGTTGTCGATGTTGTTGGTGCCGAGGCACGCGCGCGTGAACTTCTGCATGACGAAGTTGGCCTCGTTGCCGGCCCCGCGAGACGACCCCGTGAGCATGACGGCCTCGGGACCGCTCTCCTCGATGATGGCGCGCAGGCGGCTGGCCGTGAAATCGAGCGCCTCGTCCCAGGTCACGCGCTCAAGCGGTGCGCCCTTCCGCCGGCGGATCATCGGGTGGTAGATGCGCGGCGTGAGAATGCGCGTGTCGTTGACGAAGTCGTAACCGTAGAGGCCCTTGAGGCACAGCTCGCCCTCGTTCGTGATGCCGTCCAGTCCCTCCGCGTCGATGACCCGGCCGTTCTCCACCGCCAGGTTCATCTTGCAACCCGCGCCGCAGTACGGGCACACCGCCATATGCTTCTCCATGAGGCTACTCCCCCTCGTCCAGGCTCGCGTTGAGCTTCATGCTGGCGAACGACGCCGTGGCGCGGGCCGCCGCCTTGCGCTTGCTTTGGCGCGCGCGCTCCATGAAGTCGGCGTCTATCAGGCGCAGCGCGTCGGTCGGGCACGCCTTCGCGCACGCCGGGCCGCCCGCGCATCCCGTGCACAGGTCGCACTTCACCACCGTCGAGCGCGTGCGCTTGCGCTTCTTCGCCCGGGCCCGCGCGCGGGCGCCCTTGGCGGACTTGTCGTCCTTGGCCGCCGCGTCGGCCGCGGCCGCCTCCTCGGGCGTGGGCTCCGGCTCGGGCGGCAGCTTCTCGGTCACGATCTCCACGGCGCCGTAAGGGCAGGCCAGCACGCAGTTGCGGCAGCCGATGCACTTCTCGGGGTGCACGCCCACGTGCTCGTCGTCGCTGAACAGGCAGCCCGTGGGGCACGCGTCCACGCACGGCGCCTCGGCGCAGTGATGGCAGCCCACGGGCGCCGATATGGTGCGCGTCGTGACCAGCGTGAGGCGCGGCACCGCCACGTCGCCGGGAGAGTCATGGCGCATGAGGCAGGCCGCCATGCACGTCTTGCAGCCGATGCAGACCGAAGGGTCGGCGATGATGAACTTCCTGCCGGCAGGCGTCGCTGCGCGCAAGCTCACCGCCCTCCTTCGCGCGCGGCGAGCGCGGCCTCGGCGGCGGCCACGGTGTGGGCCATCGTGACGCTGGTGGTCACCGTGCCCAGGCCGCGCGGGACGGGCGTGAGGGCGTCCACCACCGGCTCTGCCGCGTCGAAGTCCACGTCGCCGCAGAGGTTGCCCTCGACGTCGAAGTTGATGCCCACGTCGAGCACCGTCTGCCCGGGGCGGAAGAACTCCGCGCCGAACATGCGGGCACGGCCGGTGGCGCAGATCACGACGTCGGAGGCGCGCACGACCTCGGCAAGGTTCTCGGTCCTGCTATGGCAGAGCGTCACCGTGGCGTTGCGGCGCAAGAGCATCATGGACACGGGCTTGCCCACCACCAGGCTGCGGCCCGCCACGGCAACGCGCTTGCCTTCGAGCGGCACTCCGTAATGGTCGAGCAGCTCGAGGCACGCGGCGGCCGTCGAGGGCGGGAAGCCCGTAGCGCCGTCGGTGAACACCGAGGCCAGCGAGGCGAGCGTGATGCCGTCGACGTCCTTCTCGGGAGCCAGCAGATCGCAGGCGCGCGCCTCGTCGATGTGCGCGGGCAGCGGGCGGAACAGCAGGCAGCCGTGGATGGAGGCGTCGGCGTTCACCTCGGCGAGCGCGGCTTCGAGGACCTCCTGCGGGGCGTCCTCGGGCAGGACAAACGGACGCACGGCGATGCCGAGCGACTCGGCGCGCTTCTGGGCGGTGCGCTCGTAGGACAGGTCGTCGGGACGCTCGCCCATGCGCACGATGGCGAGCGTGGGCACGATGCCCGCGCGCCCGAGCGCCTCGATGCGCGGCGCGAGCTCCTGCGCCAAGCGGTCGACGACGGGCTTTCCGGTGAGGAGGGTTGCCATGGGAGTGATTCGCTCCTTCGAGAGTTTACGAGACGGACGTTTTCACGAAGTCGAACAGCTCGTCGCAGCGCTCGCGCGTGCGCGCGGCCAGCGACTCGGCCTCGCCGCGGTAGCGCGCGGCCTGGGCAGCATCGTCCATGGAGGCGGCGTTGATGAAGATGTTGAGGCTGGCCCCGTCGGAGGCGGCCCGGGCGAACGCGGCGGCCACGCCCGCGTCGGAGCGCGCCATCTTGGAGCCGTGATGGGCCAGGTAGTCGGCCTCGTCCACCACGTCGGCCACGGCGCGCATGATGGCGAGCGGCACGTCGCTCGCGCCGACGAGCGCCTGCCGGAGCGCGGCGTTCTTGGCGGCCTGCTCTTCCGGCGTGGCCTTCGGCAGGCGGTAGGCGGCGGCCAGGGGCCCGAACGCGCGCGCGTCCTCGTCCACAAGCGCCACCAGGCGGGCGCGCAGCGCGTCGAGGCGCGCAAGCGAGGCGCGCACCTCGTCCTCCACGTCGGCGTAGGTCTTCTTTCCCACCGTGAGGTTGCCCACCATGGAGGCGAGCGCCGCCGCGAGCGCGCCCGCGTAGGCCGAGGCCCCGCCGCCGCCCGGCGTGGGCGCCGCGCTAGCCAGCTCGTCGATGAATGAGGTGTCGTACATGGCGCCTCCCTTTTGCGCGAGCGTCAAGTTTGATCGGGATGGCCGGCCGCCGCGAACACGCCGCACGTCCGGCATTCCGTATGATAGCCCACCGCCCGCAATAACCCCATACGCCCCGCGAAACATGCACGAACCCTCGACGTGCGGCC
>HHCFC01400__coassemble_996_pt1 | contig 16599 bp, 12 predicted proteins | sample HHCFC01400__metabat2_low_PE_042 | metagenome-assembled genome bin HHCFC01400 | reverse complement strand
CGCGAAGCTCTCGAAAACGCGTTGAAGGCAGACCAGGACTCGAAACGATGCCTCGCAGACCGAGAAGCGCTGTCAGTCGCAATCAAGACTCGAGAAGAACCATGGAGTCTGTCCCCTGAATAGAGAAAAGGCCGGAAGCGTTGCTTCCGGCCTGCTAGTTTCATGGTCGCGGGGGCAGGATTTGAACCTACGACCTCCGGGTTATGAGCCCGGCGAGCTACCAGACTGCTCCACCCCGCAACGTTGGCGCCTGCCCCTCCTGTCCGGTATACTGCAAACAGGAAAAGCGGCAAGATTGAATATTACTCATGTTTCATACAGAGGGCAAGCCTTATCTTTACCTCCACAGAATACACGCAAATCAAGGAGTGAACTCAGCTAAGGAAACGCTGATTAATTGCGCTTCCCAAGCGTCCGGCAGAAGAGACAGCAGAAGGGGCAGGACGAAATCGGAGGCTGTGGCATGATTTCAACGGCGAACTCCGGGGGCGGCTTTTCGCCACCAGGGGTTTCTCGGTTTCGTGCCGGCAAAAACTCGTTCGAGCATGCCATAGCCTCTGATTTCGTCCATGACTTAATCAGTCATGTTAAAAGGGTCGTGTGCGGACGCTGTAAGCCTAGCGCAATCAAGAAGAGTATCGTTGCGTTAATCAGTGCTTCCCTAAGCGGATTTCATTGCGAAGCCCAGCGGTTCGGCCAGACTGATTGGCGCGGGCGCTGCGGGGATGCAGTACAATCGACAGCGAAACCATACGCGCGGTTCGTGACGAGCCGCCTACCCAAGCGAGCAAGGAGCCCAGCCATGACCGCCATCGACGTGCATGCCCATATCTATCCCGAGAAGATCGCCGAGCGGGCAGTCGGCGCCGTGGGCGAGTTCTATCTCGTGGACATGTACGGGCAGGGCACGGCGTCGCACCTGCTGGCCTCGAAGGAGCAGGCGCCCCTCACGCACTTCGTCGTGCACTCGGTGGCCACCAAGCCCAGCGCCGTGGCCAGCATCAACGACTTCATCGCCGAGCAGTGCCGCCTCCACCCCGAGCTCATCGGCTTCATGGCCATGCACCAGGACCTCGAGGACCCCGAGGCGGAGATAGAGCGCGCCGTCGGCCTGGGCCTGCGCGGCATGAAGCTGCATCCCGACACCCAGAAGGTGAACATGGACGACCCGCGCCTCATGAGCATCTACGAGATGATCGAGGGCCGCCTGCCGCTCATCGTGCATACGGGCGACTACCGCACCGACTTCTCGCATCCGCGCCGGCTCAAGAACATCCTGCACACGTTCCCCAACCTCGTGGTGGACGCCGCCCACTTCGGCGGCTGGTCCGTCCCCGAGATCGGCTACGACGTGCTGCACGACGAGAACGTGTTCATCGACGTGTCCAGCTCTATGGCCTTCCTCGGCAACCGGCGCACCCGCGAGCTCGTGAACCTGTGGGGCGCCGACCGCGTGATGTTCGGCTCCGACTTCCCCATGTGGGACCCGGCGCGCGAGTACGACACGTTCACGTCGCTCGGCTTCTCCGACGGCGACTTGGAGAAGATGCTCTGGAAGAACGCCGAGCGATTCACGGGCGTGAGGGTTTAGCGGTCCTTTTCCGAACCTTCGACCTCGGGCTTCTGCTCCAGCACTACGCGCACCTTGTCGATGCGGTGACGGTCCATGTCCACCACGGTGAACGTGGCCTTGAGGCCGTCATGCTCGATGGTCACGGAATCGCCCTCTTCGGGGATGCGGTCGAACAGCGACAGCAGCAGGCCCCCTGTCGTCTCGCATTCGGAGGCCTCCTCGGGCTCGAAGCCAATGAGCTCCTCCACCTCGTCGATGGCCATGGCGCCGTCCACGAGGTAGCTGCCGTCGTCGAGGCGCACCGCGGCATCCGAGCCGCCGTGCGCGTACTCGTCGTCGATGCGGCCGACGATCTGCTCCATGATGTCGCTCATGGTGACGATGCCCGACGTGCCGCCGTGCTCGTCGATGACCACGGCTATCTTCGTGTGCTTCGCCTGCAGTATCTGCAGCAGCTTCGCGATGGGAATACCCTCGGGAACGGCCTGGATCGTGCGGATGCGCAGGTCTTCCATCGTGCTGTCGGGCGGCAGCGTGTAGAGGTCCTTCACGTGCACGAAGCCGACGATGCGGTCCTTGTTGCCGCGGCACACGGGATAGCGCGTGTACTTGTACTGCATGATGAGCGCCAGGTTCTCCTCGAGCGAATCCTCGAGGTCGAGGCAGATGACGTTGGTACGCGGCGTCATGATAGCCTCGGCGTCCTTGTCGCCCAGGTCGAAGATGTTGTCCACGTACTCGTTCTGCTCGGGGTCGATGAGGCCGCTCTCGGTGCTCTCGTCGATGAGCAGTTTGATCTCCTCGTCGGTGTACACCTCGTGCTCGTTGGCAATGTCATGGCCGAGCAGCTTCATGACGCCGTTCGTGATGCTGTTGAACAGCCACATGATAGGGTACGTGATGCGGTAGAACCACACGAGCGGCGTGGCCGTGAACAGGGCGTAGCGTTCGGTGGAGAAGATGGCCAAAGACTTCGGTATCAGCTCGCCCACTACGATGTGCAACGCGGTGATGACGATGAAGCCGACGGCGATGGCGATGCCGTGGATGGCCGCCTCGGGCAGGCCGATCGCCAGCAGCGGGCCCTCGATAAGCTGGGAGACGGCAGGCTCGCCCAGCCAGCCAAGGGCGAGCGAGGCCAGCGTGATTCCTAGCTGGCAAGCGGAAAGGTAGGCGTTCACGTTGTCGGCCACGAGTTTGGTGTACTTGGCGCCGGAGCGGCCCTCGTCGACGAGGATCTCCACTTGGGACTTGCGCACGCGCACGAGCGAGAACTCGGCGGCGACGAAGAAAGCGTTCATGAGCAGGAAGAAAAGGACAAGAAAAAGGCTTAACGCAACAGGCATTAAAGCAGGTCTCCTTAGTTCGGTTTTCAATGTCTGCTGGGTGCGGCTTGCCTAACCGCATGCTCGAACAGCAGATTTTTGACTGTCCTCGTAATTTGTACCATCCCCCACGCCCGTCGCAGGGAAAAACTACACTCTATACAGAAGTTGACACTGTCCTGCAACGTTCTCACGGACGGCCCGTCCGCCAACATGACGAGAACGTAAGCGAAAGCACAGGCATGTGCAAGGTTGCCGCAAGGTGGGGCCGGTATCGTGGGAGGCGAAGATGGCCCTTACGAGAAGGAGCATGGCATGAAGAGAGTCCTCGTCACTTTGGCAACGCTGGCCGCTATGGGAGGCCTGTTCGTCTACGTGGCGCTGCAGACGCCCCGGCTGGAGAAGATCCGCTAGGCGGGCGGCCATGGGTTAGCGGACGACTCGGCGCAGGCAGCCGCCCTGAACGCAGGTTACGCGGGCGCCAAGTCGCCCTCCTCTGTATCAGGCGCGGAAGAAGGGGTTGGAACCCGGTCGGGAGCCGTTGCCGGTGCGGCCGAGGGCGAGAGCGCACCTGTCGGCCCGCCCGCTGGAGCAGCCGCCACAACTGGAGAGCCCTCCGCCGCATCACCGCGCTCGCCCGCCGCGACATCCATCGCATCCGCCTCATCCGCCGCCTGCGCGTCCCGCGGCAGCACGAGGTTCGCCACCACGGCCACCAGAAACACCACGGCCACGCAGTTCTGCGCGAACACGCTCTGCACGATCTCGGGGAACACCGCGAACAGCGCCGACGCCTGCGTAAAGCCGATCCCCACGGCCAGCGACAACGCGGCGATGGTGATGTTGCGCTGCGTGAAGCCGGCACGCGCGATCATCTGGAAGCCGCTCACGATGATGTTGCCGAACATCATGATGGTGCAGCCGCCCAGCACCGCCTCGGGCAGAGACGAGAACACCACGCTGATCACCGGCAGGAACGCGGCCAGCACCATGATGACGGCGCCGGTGGCGATGGCGCGCCGGTTCACCACCTTCGTCATGGCCACCAGGCCCACGTTCTGCGAGAACGACGTGATGGGCAGGCAGCCGAAGCACGCCGACAGCGAGCTCACGAAGCCGTCGCACGCGATGGAGCCGGTGAGCTCCTTCTCCTTCACCTCGCGGTTCAGGCCCACCATCGTGAGCGCGGAGGTGTCGCCGATGGTCTCGGTGGCCGACACGAGGAAGATGAGCGTGACCGACACGATGGCGCCCAGGTTGAACTCCGGGGTGAACGGCATGAGCTGCGGCAGCGCGAACAGCTGCATGCCCGCGAACCCGCTGAAGTCCACCGCCCCCATGAACAGCGCCACCACATAGCCTATCACCAGGCCGAACAGCACGGAGAGCTGCTTGGCCTTCCCCTTCGCCAGCACTTGGAACACCAGGCACGACACGAGCGAGACGGTGCCCAACGCCAGGTTCTGCGGCGACCCGAAGTCCGGCACCCCGCTGCCGCCGCCGAACGACGTGGCACCCACGCCCAGCAGCGAGAACCCGATGGACGTTACCACCACGGCCGCCACGATGGGCGAGATGATGCGCCGCCAGTACTTCGCGAACAGGCCCAGCACGCCCTCGATGATGCCGCCCACCATGATGGCGCCGATGGCCGTGCTGTAGCCGTACGTGGCCACGATGCCGCAGAGCACGGTGACGAACGTGAAGCTGATGCCCATGACGATGGGCAGCCCCGAGCCGATGCGCCCGAGCGGGAACAGCTGGATGAGCGTGCCGATGCCGGCGATGAGCATGGCGCTCTGGATGAGCGAGCCCGTCTGGTCGGTGCCGAGGCCTGCTGCGCCCGCCACGATGACGATGGGCGCGAGGTTGGCCACGAACATGGCCAGGATGTGCTGCACGCCGTAGGGCACGGCGCGCAGAAGCGGGATGTCGCCGTCGAGCTTGAACAGCTCCTCGGTTGCGAACGCCTTCATCGGCGGAACTCGATCTCGCCGGTGGCCGGATTCATGGCGTCCACGATGGCGAGCGATTCCAGGCGGTAGCCGCGCTCGCGCAGGCCGTCGCCGCCGGGCTGGAAGCCCTTCTCGATGGCGATGCCGATGCCCTCCACCGTGGCGCCCGCCTCGTCCACCAGCTCGATGAGCCCGTTGAGCGCGCAGCCGTTCGCCAGGAAGTCGTCGATGATGAGCACGTGGTCGTCCGGCCCCAGGAACTTCTTCGACACGATGACGTCGTAGACGCGCCCGTGCGTGAACGACTGGATGCGCGTGGTGTGCATGTCGCCGTCCAGGTTGATGGACTGCGCCTTCTTCGCGAACACCACGGGCACGCCGAAGTGCCGCGCTGCCACGCAGGCAATGCCGATGCCCGACGCCTCTATCGTGAGGATCTTCGTGACGGGCGCATCGGCGAACAGGCGCTTGAACTCGGCCCCCATGGCGTCGAACAGCTCGATGTCCAACTGGTGGTTCAGGAAGCTGTCCACCTTCAGGACGCCCTCCGACTTCACCACCCCGTCGCGCCTGATGCGCTCCTCCAACTGCTCCACGTGCCGCCTCCGTCGTCCGCTTTCTCCGTCTCCCGAGCCGCCGTGCGCACCCCCGCGCGCACGGGCGAAACCTCTGCTGGACAGTGTAAAGGACACGCCCGCAGTTGGGAACGGGTCATTTGCCCGAGCAGCCGGAAAGCGATACGGAAGCGGACGGAGTGCGGGCGCGGCAAGCAGCTGGTACGATGCGAACGGCAAAGTTTCAACCGGTAGGCTGCAAAGCCGCGCACCGCGCTCGTTCCGGCCCTACAGCACGACTTGGCCGGTGACTACCAGGACGATGGACGCCACGGCGGCGGCCAGGATGATGAACACCACCACCTTGTCCAGCGTGCTGCGCAGGTACGGCTCGCCCCGCTCCTTCTTCCCCTTGATGTACATGAGGATGCCCGGCGCGTACAGAAGCGACATGATGGTGAGCCCTACCGCGCCGCTCGCGAACGCCAGGAAGAAGCTGTAGATAACGCCCACGATGCCGAAGATGCGCCAGAACACCAGGCTGCCGCCCACCTTGCCCTTGAATGCCTGCGGCTCCGTGAACGTGAGCTTGGCGAAGTACGCTGCCGACAGCAGGTACGGCAGCAGGATCATGCCGGCGGATATGGTGTAGAAGAACTGGTACGTGCTGTCCGAGAACAGCATGATCACGAGGAACGCCTCGATGATGATGTTCGTGACCACGAGCGTGACGATAGGGGCGCCCTTCTTGTTCGTCTTGGCGAACGCCTTGATGAACACGCCCTGCTCGGCCGCCTCGTAGGGCGATTCGCTCGAGAGCACGGTGTAGCCCAGCATGGCGCCCACGAGCGACAGCACCACGCCGCAGTTGATGAGGACGGCGCCCCACTGCCCCACGGCCACCTCCATGACGCCCGCGAGCGCCGGGTTCTCCAGCAACGCCAGGTCGGACAACGGCATGACCCCCATGCTCAAAACGCTTACCAGCAGGTAGATGGTCAGCACGCACACGAACGCGATGATGGTGGCCTTGCCCACGTCGCGCTCCTTCTTCGCGCGCCCGGAGATGGCCACCGCACCCTCGATGCCCACGAACACCCAGATGGTCACCATCATGGTGCCGCTCACCTGCTCCCAGAACGGCAGGCTGGGATCGGCTCCCGTCGCAAGGTTCGCCATGAAGATGCCCAGGTCGAACTTCTGCAGGAAGATGATGGCCGTGATGGCCACGAAGATGGGCACGACCTTGGAAATGGTGATGACGGCGTTCACGCCGGTGACTTCCTTGATGCCGCGCGACACGAGGAACACGTAGAACCAGATGAGGCAACTCGCGCCGACGATGGACGCCAGGTTGTTGCCCTCCCCGAAAATGGGGAAGAAGTACGACAGCGCGCCGAACAAGAGCGCCGAGAAGCTCACCGTGCAGAGAAGCGCGCTGATCCAATAGCCCCACGCGCTGTTGAAACCGAGGAAATCGCCGAAACCGGCGCTTGCGTAGCTGTAAATGCCGCCCTTGAGCTGCGGCTTGATGCGCGAGAGCGCGAAGAACGTCAGCACGAGGCACAGTACGCCCACCGCCGAGATGCCCCACGCCGTGAGGATTGCCGCGCCGCTGGCGCCGTTAGCCGCCTGGTCGCCCGCCAGCGAGAACACACCGCCGCCCAAGATGAGCGTGATGACGGTGGTGACGAGCCGGAAGATGCCGAGGCCTCCCTGCGGGCGGGGGATGTCGGCAGATGCAGCTGGCACGACCGCCGAGGCGGCCTCGATCGTCGATGCGGATTGGTGCGATGCGGAAGCGCTCATGGGACCACCGTTCCTCGTCGGGTTGACCGCATCATGATACTCCACCGACCTGCATTACGTCAGAGCGTTATGCAATATTTTGAATGCCGTTAACGAAGGGGTCGGCGCTGCCGCTCGATGACCGTGCGGTCCACGAGGACGTCGGCCAAGGATGAGCGGTTGAGGTCGCAGCCCAGGCCGTGCGGATGGCCGGCGCGGTTGAGCGTCACCCGGCCGCGCTCGGCCGTGTACGGCGGATCGGTGACATCCACGGCAAAGTAGCGTGCAGTGGCGCCGACGTCACCGGGCGCGTCGATGCCGGGCAGCGTCTCGAACGCGGCATGCAGGCGCTTGGACACGCCCGTGTCGTACATGCCGCCCATCCACACGCCAAGGCCGCGCACTTGGGCCAGGCGCAGGAAGTCGAGCGCGGGCTGCACGCCGCCCATCTTGGCAATCTTGAGCGCATAGCATCCCAGTTCAGGATGCTGCAACGCCCGCGCCAGATCGGCCGGGCGGGCGATGGACTCGTCCAGGCAGATGGGCGTATGCAGGCTGCGCTGCAGGCGCGCCAGCCGGTCGAACAGGTCGGTCGGCCCGACGCCGGGAAGGCGGTGCGGGTCGAGCGGCTCCTCGATCCAGGCAGGGCCGCACGCGTCGAGGGCGCGCAGCTCCTCCAGGTCGTGCTCCGCGAAGCTCTGGTTCGCATCCAGCGTGATCATGAGCCGGGGATACGCTTCGCGCACCGCCTGCACGGACGACAGCGAGCCCCCGGGGGCAACCTTCAGCTTCACCCGGCGATAGCCCGCCTCGACGCAACGGCGCACCGCAGCCACCGTGTCGGCAGCCGCCCCCATGCCCACCACGGCGCCCGCCGGCACAGACGCCTGGCCCGCCGCAGCTCCCCCGTGGGGCACTGCGCCGCCGATCAGCTGCCACAGCGGCTTGCCGACGATCTTGCCGTACAGATCCCACAGCGCCGGCTCGAGCGCACCTTGCGCCAGCGGGAACGCGGCCGCCTCCGCGCAGGCGGCGAACGACGCGCTGGCCTCGGAGGGATGCAGGTACGCCTCGTTCAGCACCAGGGGGGCCAGCACCTCCTTGAGCACGCGCACGTCCTGGTCGAGCGTCTCGGGCAGGTACCAGTCCGTGGGGAACGCCACGCATTCTCCCAGGCCCGTGCGCCCGGCATGATCCTCCACCTCCACTATGACGGACTCGCGGTCGCGCAGAACGCCCTTCGCCGTCTTAAACGGCTGCAGGAACGGCAGGCGAATGCGGTGCAGCGTCACGCGCACCACCTCGATGCGCTGCTCGTAGCGTGCCTGGAGCGCCGCACGGTCGATCTTGCCGATGCCGGTGCGGGGGAACTCGTCGAGCACGAAGAGGCAGCGCGGCTGGTAGAGCTTCGACAGACGCGTGCTCAGGCTGGCCCGCACGGTGGCGGCGAACTGCTGCGGCGCAACCGGCTCCGTGCGCTGCGGGGCGGCGGGACGCTCGCGCTCCACGAACGCGATGGGACGGCGGCCCCAGACGGCGTCGGGCGCGCCGAACACGTAGGCTTCGGCGACGCCGGGCACGCGCACGAGCTTGTCGCGGATCTCGGCCGGGTAGACGTTCTCGCCGCCCGACACGAACATATCGGTGGTGCGCTCCTTCACGTACAGCCGTCCGGCCGCCAGCGCCGCCGTGTCACCCGTGAGGAAGAACCCGTCCACCGTGTGCGCCGCCCGCGCGTTGAGGTAGCCCTCGAACACGCCGGGGCCCTTGACCGCCAGGCGGCCGAAGCCCTGCGCGTCGGGGTCGACGATGCGCGCCTCGTAGCCCGGCAGCAGCCGCAACCCCCCGTCGAACGAAGGCGTGACCTGCGCATGGGCAATCTGGCTGGACGTTTCCGTCATGCCATAGCTCGCGTATACGCGAGCACCGGCCGCGGTGGCGCGACCAAGCGTATGCGGGTTCGACGCAGCGCCGCCCAGCAGAATGCACCGGTAGCCCTTCAGCGTGTCCGCCTCGTCCTCGTTCAGCAGGTCCTGCAGCATCTTGTCCACCACCGACACGTGGGTGACGTGGGAGCGCGCCGCATCGGCCAGCAGACGCTTGGCGTCGAAGCGGCGGTAGAGGATGAAGGGCACCTGCCCCAGCAGGCTGCGCACGACCACTTGGAAGCCGCCGATGTGGTACAGCGGCAGCGCCGCCTGCCACATGCCCACGCCGGGGCTGTTGAGGGCGGCGTTCGAAGCCTCGGCGGCGCGGCACACCTGGCACCAGGCCAGCGGCACGGCCTTCGGCTTGCCGGTCGTGCCCGAGGTGAACATGATGAGCGCCCGCGCCTTCGCGTCGAACACGTGGGCAGAGCGCTCGGCGAAGTGGATGATCTCCTCGAGCGCGTCCTGCCGCTGCGTCTCGTCGCGCCGCCGGCGCGCCGCACGGTTGGAAGTCGCCCGGCCCAGGCCGCGCGTGGAGCGCGGCGCCGCCGTGGCGGCCGAGGTCCGCGCCGTGAAGCTCGGACGCGCAGGGCGGACGGCGGCTGGATCGGAGCGCTCCTCGCCCGCGAGCAGGGCGGCTGCGTGGTCGAACAGGCCCGCCGCGTTCTCTTCGTCCACGCGGAACGCCACGCGTTCACCCAGGCAGCGCTCCAGCTCCAACAGGCGGGCCAGCTTCTCGCCCGGGGCCAGCCGGTTGTTCACGGTCACGATGGTGAAGCTGCCGTAGGCGGCTGCCAGGACCAGCATCACGTACAGGGGGCAGTTCGGCAGGTCGACCGCGATGCAACCGCCGCGCTGCACGCCCTTCGACTGCAGGTAGCGGGCGAGGGCAGCCGCGAGCATGCGCACCTCGCGGTACGAATACGGCGCCTCCTGACCCGCCTCGTCGACGTACGTGAAGCACGTCCGCTGCGGGTATCGGCGAACCATGCTCTCGAATGCGCTGATCATCGCCTACCCGTTCCTGATTCCTGCCTCGCATCCTGTCTTGCTCCCGGGAAGCCGCCCCGCCGAGCTGCACGACGCTTCCCTGACGACTCTGCCCGACCCTACGGAAATTTCGGGAACTGCGTGAAGTCGGGCGCGCGCTTCTCCTTGAACGCGTCGCGGCCCTCCTTCGCCTCGTCGGTGGTGTAGTACAGAAGCGTCGCGTCGCCGGCCAGCTGCTGGATGCCCGCCAGGCCGTCCGTGGCCGCGTTGAACGACGCCTTCATGAAGCGCAGCGCCGTGGGCGACAGGCAGCATCTCGCGCGCCCAGCTCACGCACTCCGCCTCCAGCTGGTCGAACGGCACCACCTTGTTCACCAGGCCCATCTCCAGCGCCTCGGCGGCCGTGTACTGGCGGCAGAGGTACCAAATCTCGCGCGCCTTCTTCTGGCCCACGATGTTGGCCAGGTAGCCCGCGCCGTAGCCCGCGTCGAAGCTGCCCACCTTGGGGCCCGTCTGGCCGAACTTGGCCGTGTCGGCCGCGATCGACAGGTCGCACAGGATGTGCAGCACATGCCCGCCGCCGATGGCGTAGCCGTTCACCATGGCGATGACGGGCTTGGGCACCACGCGGATGAGGCGCTGGAGGTCCAGCACGTTGAGGCGCGGGATGTTGTCCTCGCCCACATAGCCGCCGTTGCCGCGGATCTTCTGGTCGCCGCCGGAGCAGAACGCCTGGTCCTCGGGGCGCCCCTCGTGGTTGGCGCCCGTGAGGATGATGACGCCGATGGCCGCGTCGTCGCGCGCGACGGTGAACGCGTCGTAGAGCTCGTTCACGGTGAGCGGCGTGAAGGCGTTGCGGCGCTCGGGCCGGTTGATGGTGATCTTGGCGATGCCATCGCAGGTTTCGTAGATGATCTCGCGGTATGCCTTGCCCGCCTGCCACGCGGTATCGCCCATGGCCGTCCTTTCGTTGCGCGCCCCGATCGTCCGAGCACGTCTGTTAGGGAAAAATGTTCGGTAAGATGAGCATATACTAACGCGCCCCGAAGCCTGAAACAGCCGAACGCAGAATAATTCCGAAAAAGAACGGTGGCCGTCAACGAAAACCTGAAGACGGAGCAGGCGCTCCTTCCCCCGGCACGTCTTTGCAGGACCGCACCAGCCAACGTACGGGAGGACGGCGAATCTCGCAGCGGCAGGCGGAGGCGAAAAAAGCCCGGTCCGGTCGTACTATAATGGTGCCCGCACCCGCCGAAAGCCCGAGCGAGGAGGTCCGATGTACGTCGAACCGAAGGATTCCCGACAACGCTGTACCAAAGAGCGCCTGTTCGCGTCGTTCGAGCGGGCGCTGCAGAGCAAGGCCGTGTCGGACATCACGGTAAGCGAGGTCTGCGGCGACGCGGGCATTTCGCGCAAGACGTTCTACAAGTACTACTCGGATCCGTTCGCGTTGTTGCTGGCCATGCAGGACGATCTGTTCGCCGGCTTGGGGCAGCGCTTGGCTAAGCTACCGCCCGACGTGTACGCCATCTCTTCGGATATTATCGACTTCGTGGCCGAGCATCGCGTGGTGGCGAAGGCGGTGTTCGAGAACCGTGGCGAGGGAAACCTCATCGATCGCGTGCTCGCCCACCTGCATGCCACCTATCACGAAAGCTGGGAGCAGGCGAACCCCGACATGTCCGAGCAGGCGGTGGAATTCCTGTTCCACTACGTTACCTCCGGCTGGGTGGGCATCGTCAGGCTCTGGCTCTTCCAGCACCCCGATCTAGAAGTAGGAGAGGTCAAGGCGCAGGCCGAGAGCCTGTTGAAGCTGACGACGCCCCGCGCTTGAGGAACACCGTGGGTCCCGGGAGCGGAATGGCACGGTGCGCAGAGGCCCTTGCGCCATCCCACTCCCGCCGCCGTTCGTACCCGCGCTCCTTCGCCGGGCGCGCGGGCTTAGGGGCGCGGCGCTATCCGGGGAATCCCTCGAGGGCACGCAGGTAGGCCGCAGGCGCCTCGAGGTGGACGTTGTGGCCCGCTCCGGCCACGATGCGCACCTCGCACAGCCCTTCATCCTCCAAGCCCTCGGCAAGCGTGCGGTACTTCACGTCGAGCGCTCCAGCGATATACCGCACCGGCGCGCCGCTGGCGCGCAGCGAGGCGAGCGCAGCAAGGACGTCCACGCGCGCGGGCATGGCGTGCTGGCCAGCATGCTCGAACGTGCGGGCGAGGGCTTCGGCATCGTTCGCCAGACGACTGGCACGCATGCGTTCGCGGGCCGAGGCAGGCAGGTCGCGCTGGGTGGCGAACAGGTCCAGGCGCTCCCAGGCATCCATGAACGCCGAGAGCCCGTCGCGGCGCAGGGCTGCGGCGTTGCGCGCATCGCGCTCGGCAGCGTCTTCGCGCTCGCGCTCGTCAACCGGGCCCAGCCCGGCGCTTTCCAGCACGAGGCCCCCAGCAAAACGGGCGAACGTTTCCGGCTGACTGCTGGCGGCGGCAAGCGCGACACGCCCTCCCATCGAGTAGCCCACCACCAAGGGTTTCCGAGAGCCCTGCGCAGCCGATGCGGAACCTCCGTTTGACCTTCCTGGCGCGGCGAGGGCAGCAACGCCAACCGGAGATGCGAGGTACGCCAGCAGCATCTCGCCCTGCGCCCCGAGCGCATAGGCATCAGCACCCTCTGGCCGGTCGCTGCCGCCGTGGCCAACGAGATCGAGCGCCACGACGGAGCGCGTGCGGCCCAAGAGCTCGGCTATGCCATCCCAGCTTGCGGCGCTCTGGGCAAAGCCATGCAGCAGCACGACAGGCGCGGCTTCGGCAGCCTCGCTTTCCCAGACGGCGAAGCGGTAGCGCGCGCCATCATGCTGGAAGAACCCCTCTCGTTTCGCCATGGTGCGGCCTCTTTCCCTGCGGTGCCGATACGGACAGAAGATAGTGGACAGAATTCAAGGCTATGGTCGAAAATCGGGCCGCACAAGCGAGACCTCGACGTTGGAGACTTGGCAGCCAAGCAATACGCAAGGTCAGATGCTTGCTTTCTTCGGCCTCGCTCGCGCTGTCCAAACGACCCTTGCCATAGCCTTGCATTTTGTCCATGACTCTTTTGGTTATTTATAGCGCCACTCACTTGGAAAGCGTCGCCGTGCCTTCTACCAGTACGGGGCATAGCGATCCTTCAACCCCGAAAGCGGCACGCTAACCTCGACGAGCGAGATGCCGGGGGTGCCGAGCAGCGCGCGGTAGGCTTCGTCGAACGCCGGCACGGTGTCGGCGCGGCGGTACGGCACGCCGAACGCCTGCGCAGCCGCCCGGAAATCCACGTCCTGCGGGGTGAGGAACAGCCGCTCGAAATACGGGTCCTCCGATTTCTGGGGCAGCATATCGAAGATGCCGCCGCCGTTGTTGTTCAGCAGCACGATGACGATGCTCGGAACCGCGCCGGGCGCGACGTTGTCGAATGCCGCATCGGTCGCATGGCCGGGCGTTACGGCGCTGGCCGCCTCGCTGGACGCCGCGTCGAGCGAGGCGGAGACGCACGCCGCTGCCTCCCGCTGCAAGCGCAGCTCGCGCTGCAGCGCAAGGGCGTTCAGGTCGTGCAGCAGGGTGAGATCGCCCGTGACCAGCGTGGTCTGGGCGAAGTGCTGCGCCGCGCCCAGCGCCGTGGACACCGTGCCGTCAATGCCGTTGAGGCCCCGGTTGCACAGGATGGCGAGGCGCTTGGCACTTTTCAGGTAGAACGTGTCGAGCGCCCGCACGCTCATGGAGTTGGCTGCGAACAGGCACGATCCCTCCGGCGCAAGCTCCACGACCCGCCGGACGAACGCGCCCTCGAAGCCGGCCTCCGCATCGTCCACCGAAGCGATGCGCTTGCGCGCGGCGTCGTTCGCGTCGATCCACGCGCGCGCGAAGGCCCGCTGCGCGTCGTCGGGATCGCAATCGATCGTCTGCACGTCGTACGCGAACCCGAGCGACCCCGCCAGCTCCGACGGCCTGCAGCGCACGAACACGTCGGTGGCCGCGTTGCAGTCGCGCGTCTCCAGCGGGTCGACCACGATCTGCACCGGACGCGCCGCGGCAACCAGCTGCGTCGCCTTCTTCGACACCGGATAGCGCCCGAACCGCACGACCACCTCGGGCGCAAGGCCATCGGGAACCGTACCGCCCGGGCCGAGCACGGAGTCGTAGTTGTCGATGACTAGGGGGTCGTCCGAAGACCGCAGACCGGACAACGGATCCGCGAGCAATGGCAAGCGGAAAGCTCGCGCCCAGCTGAGCACCTTGCCGGCTTCGAGCTCGCCTGTGCAGGTACCCTCGCCCGCGTACACGAGCGCACGTTTTCCCGCGAACAGCGCGGCCAGATGCTCGGCGTCGCCGAGCGCGAGCTGTCTCGCAACAGGAACAGATGTTTCACGTGAAACATTCGCGCGCTGCGCCGACTCGAACAGCCCCTCCACGCCGAAATCGGGCTTGAGCGGCTCGTCGAACGGGAAGTTCAAGTGCACGGGCCCGCCGAAGCACCCCTCGCCCGCCGCGATGACCGCCTCGCGCGCGGCCTGGCGGGCGAACGCGAGCGCCGCATCGTCGCCCGAGGGAAGCGGCATCTGCCGGAACGCCCGCACGTGGTTGCCATAGGCGTTCAGCTGGTCGCATGTCTGCGGCGCGCCGAGGCCCTGCAGCCTCGGCGGCCGGTCGCCCGTGAGCACCACGAGCGGCACGCGCGACGACTCCGCCTCCATGACCGCCGGATAGTAGTTCGCCACCGCCGAGCCCGACGTGCACACGAGCGCCGCCGGACGCCCGCTCGCCTTCGCCAGCCCGAGCGCGAAGAAGGCCGCGCCGCGCTCGTCCACGTCCACGAACAGGCGCATCCGCTCCGGCGCGCGCCGCGACAACTCGAACGCCGTCATGGACAGCGGCGTGGAGCGCGACCCGGGGCTCACCACCACGTCACGCACGCCCCAGCGAGCCAGCTCGTCGAAGAACGCGCCCAGGAACAGCGCCGTCGCACGCGGGTCGGCCGTCATCGCGCCTCGCCCCCGTCGAACGCCGAGAGCACCGTCTTCAGCTTCATGCCTATCTCGTCGTACTCGTCGTCGGCCACGCTGCCCTCCACGATGCCGCAGCCCGCGTACACCCAGCCGATCTCGCCGTCGAACACGCCGGTGCGCAGCGCCACCGAGAACTCGCCGTCGCCGGCGCCGTCCACGTAGCCGCACGCGCCCGCGAAGAAGCCGCGGTTGTACGTCTCCACCTCGCGCAGCAGCATCTTCGCCTCGCCCACCGGCGTGCCGGCCACGGCCGGCGTGGGATGCAGGTCCTCCATCATCGACCACAGGTCCACGCCCTCCAAAAGGCGCGCCCGCGCCGGCGTGCACAGGTGCTGTACGTGCGTGAGCGGCAGGATGCCCGGCTCGGCAGGCACGTCAACGCCGTAGCACGTGCGCCGGAACACCTCGCGGATGAACCGCACCACGTAGTCGTGCTCGGCGCGGTTCTTCGGGTCGTCCATGAGCTCGGCGGCCAGCCGTGCGCGCTCATCCTCGGAGCCGCCGGCCGGGCAGGTGCCCGCCAGGCACATGCTCTCCAGCTCGGCGCCGCGCTTGCGCACCAGCAGCTCGGGCGTGCACCCGCAGAAGAACACGTCGGCGTAGCGGTACAGGAGCACCGTGCCGCGCGCCGGCCCGTCTATCAGGTTCACCAGCAGGTCCTTCGACGAGAACGGCCGCTCGGCCACCAGGCGCTGCCGCCTCGACAGCACCACCTTGTCCACGCGCCCCGCCTCGATGGCCGCCAAACCGGCGCCCACGGCCGCGCGCCACGCCTCGCGTGAGTCGGGCTCCAGCCGGTACGGCACCGTCATGCGACGGCGCGGCGGCGCGGCCAGCGCCTGGCGCGCGAACCGCTCGATGCGCCCCGCGTACACCGGTCCCAGCGAGTTCACCTGCAGAAGCGTGCCCCGCTCGTTCTCAATAAGCACGATCTCCGGCAGCATGAACTTCAGCCGCGGGAACGCCTCGAACAGCTCGTCGGCAGGAGCCGGATTCTCCGCATCGAAGCGGTTGAACGAGAAGTACACGGGCGGCTGTTCCACCGGCCCCTCCAGCTCGCTCTCGGCCTCGTCGAGCGTCGGCAGCGCAATGCAGCGCCCGAGCCCCATATAACGGCACGCCCGCTGCTTGTCGTAGTACACGAACTGGTCGGTGAACCCTTTCTGCATCAGGCAGAACGCATCGACGATATCAGCCTCGATCGGAAGGGTATGCGAGTGGATCTTGGTCATGACGCTCCTTACCGCGCCGGCTCGAAGCCGAGCATCGTCTTAACCGTGGTCTTCACTTTGTTCACGAGGTCCTCCGATCGTCCGGGAACAGCAGCACGCGAGTTCGCACAGCCCCATAGTATACCCGTCCGAGCGCCGGGTTCCCGACCGCGGCCGCAAGGGGTTGCCAGCGTGCGCCGGTCAACGATTCCATGAACTTCTCGCCTGCACGCCGGCCGCAT
>HHCFC01400__coassemble_1145_pt1 | contig 16720 bp, 13 predicted proteins | sample HHCFC01400__metabat2_low_PE_042 | metagenome-assembled genome bin HHCFC01400 | reverse complement strand
CCGACAAGGGCTACGGTTTCATCTCTCAGGACGGCGGCGATGACCTGTTCGTCCACTTCAGCGAGATCCAGACCGACGGGTTCAAGACCCTCGAGGAGAACGCCCACGTCGAGTTCACCGTCGCGGTCGGCAACAACGGCAAGAGCCAGGCTACGATGGTGCACACCATCTAGTTCGCCGAACTTCCGAACTGCCCGGGGCCGCCTACCGGCCCCGATTCGAGAAAGCCCCTCCGCCCTTTCGGGCCGAGGGGCTTTCTTGCTTTTACAGGAAGGACCAGCTGAAAGATCAGGCTCGGCTTACGGCAGGAACGAGGCGGCCACGTCGAGGATGCGGTCGGCCAGCCGGTCCTTGGACATGAGGGGAAGGCCGTAAGTCTCCTCGGCAGTGACGAACCACACCTCGTTGTCGTCGGTGCCGAAGGCGCGGCCCCCTCCCACGACGTTTCCCACGACAAGATCGGCATGCTTGGAGGAGAGCTTCCGCTGGGCATTGGCCACCACGTCGTCCGTCTCGGCGGCGAAGCCCACCACCACCTGGCCGGGACGCTTGGCGGCGCCGAGCGTGGCCAGGATGTCGGGGTTCTCCACGAGCTCGAGGGTATCGAGCCTCGCATCTCCTGCGCCCTTCTTCAACTTGTGCGCCGCAGCCTCGCGCGGCCGCATGTCGGCCACGGCGGCCGAGAACACGGCGATATCGGCTGCTGCAAACGCCCTTTGGGCCGCAGACAGCATCTCGCGCGCCGTCTCTACGTGCACCGTGCGCACGCCCTCGGGCTCCGGGAGCGCCACCGGGCCGGACACGAGCGTGACGTCGGCCCCGCGGGCCGCAGCCGCCCGTGCGATGGCGTAGCCGGTCTTGCCCGACGAGCGGTTCGTGAGGTAGCGCACCGGATCGATGGGCTCCACGGTGGGCCCAGCCGTGACCATGACGCGGCGCCCGGCCAGGTCGCGGCGCATATCCAGCTCCTCGAGCACGGCGGCCACGATGTCGGCCGGCTCGGCCAGACGGCCCCGTCCCACGTCGCCGCAGGCCAGATAGCCGTCGCCGGCCTCCACGATGCGCGCGCCGCGGATGTGCAGCTTGCCCAGGTTGTAGCGCGTCGCCGGGTTCTCGTACATGTTCACGTTCATGGCGGGCGCGACCACGAGCGGGCACGTGCAGGCGAGCGCCGTGGTGGTGAGCAGGTCGTCGGCCAAGCCGTTCGCTATCTTGGCGATGACGTTCGCCGTGCAGGGCGCGATGACGAAGCAGTCGGCCTCCTGCGCCAGCGACACGTGGTGTATGGGGTCTGACGGGTCGTCGAACAAGCCCACGGCCACCGGCTCGCGCGTGAGCGCGCGGAACGTCGTGGGGCCCACGAACTCGGAGGCATGCTCGGTCATGACCACCTTCGCCCTCACGCCGGCCTTCTGCAGGAGGCGCACGATCTCGCAGGACTTGTAGGCCGCGATGCAGCCCGTCACGCCCACGAGCACCGTCTTCCGCGGCGCCGGAGCCGCGGCGCCTTCTTCCCTGGCCATCATCGGCCTCCTTCCACATGGGGGCGCAGCACGTCGGCGAGCACCCTCACGTGCGCGCGGCTGCGGTCGAGGCAGGGCACGTACGTGAAAGCGCCTTCGAGCGGCTCGCGGCCCGCCTTCCTGATCTGTTCGAAATAGAACGGCTTCAGCTCGTGCTCGATGTCGTAGAGCGTCTCGAGGCAGTCCACGGCGAAGTTCGGGCACACGAAGAACACGCGGCCCACGTCTGCCTCGGCCCAGCGCGCCAGGACGTCGCGCGTGAACGGCGAGAGCCATTCGCGCCCCTTGTCGAAACGGCACTGGTAGCCGATGGTCCACCGGTTGCGCTCGATGCCCAGCTCGCCCGCTATCTGGAGGCTCGAGGCACCCGACTGCAGCTCGTAGGTGTCGCCCGCCTCGATGTCGACGAGCGGGATGGAATGGTACGAGAACAGCACCTTGTCGTCAGAGTCGGGATCGAAACCGGCGTGCCTGACCGAGGCGGCGATGGCGCGCACGTAGGTGGGGTCGTCGTGGTAGTTGTCCACGAAGTCGCAGGGCACGTCCCACCGCTCCTTGCGCAGCGCGCGGCCCACGCCGTCCGATACCGAGCCGGTGGTGGAGTGCGCGCTCTGCGGGTACAGCGGCAGCACGACGAGGCGCGTGCAGCCGGCCTCCTTCAGCTCGCGCACGGCGTCGCGCACGAACGGGGCGCTGTAGCTCATGGCGCAGCGCACGACGGCGTCGTGGCCCTCCTCGGCCAGCTGCGCGTCCAGGGCGCGGGCGAGCTTCATATGGGCGACCGTGAAAGGAGACCCCTCCTCGGTCCAGATCCTCGCGTATTTCTCCGCCGAGGCGCGCCCGCGCTTGGGCAGGATGAACAGGTGGAGGACGAACCACCAGCCCACGCGGTTCATGGGGGCGATGCGCGGGTCCATGAGGAAGCGCGCGAGGTACTTGCGCACGGCGCGCGGTCGCGGCTCGTCCGGCGTGCCGGTGTTCACCAGGAGAATGCCGGTGCGGTCCCCTTCTTGCACGATGTCGATCCCCTTCCCGGCCTGCGCGCATCGCCGAGGCGAAACGGTGCCCGTCCAACTTGAGAAATCTGCTATAGTTTAGCCCTATCGGCCCCTCGAGGAACGGATGAATGGAGAAAGAACCGAAAAACCCGGGTTCGCCCGAATCGGAGGGCGATGCTCCGGCCCCTTCGGGGGCTGCGCCCGCGCGTGCGGGCGCCTCGGAGGGTGCGGGCCTGCTGCGCGAGGTCAAGCAGGAGGTAAAAGCCCAGGTGTTCCACAACACCGGCTATCTGCGGCTCGACTGGTTCACCCTGTTCTGGCTGTTCGTGGCGGGCTGCGTTATCGGACTCGTCGTGGAGACCGTGTTTCACGCCATCGTCTACGGCGGCCTCGAGAGCCGCGCGGGTTTGGTCTGGGGCCCCTTCTCGCCCATCTACGGCGTGGGCGCCGTGGTGCTGACGCTGTTCCTCAACCGCTTCTACCATTCGCACAACCTGGTCATATTCCTGGTTGCCATGGTGGTGGGCAGCGTGCTGGAGTACGTGACCAGCTGGGGCATGGAGTTTTTCTGGGGTGCCGTGGCCTGGGACTACTCGGGCACGTTCGGCTCCATCAACGGACGCACGAACTTCGCGTTCGGCATGATGTGGGGCCTTTTGGGCCTTGTGTGGGTGCGCGTGGCGCTGCCTGCCGTCAAGCAGGCGTTCTCGCACGTGAACGCGCGAAACGCCGCCGTGCGCGCCGTGACGGCGCTCATGGCTGCCTTCCTGGCCGCGGATGTCGCGGTCACGGTGCTCGCCCTCGACCGGGAGGGGCAACGCGCCCAGGGCGTCCCCGCCACCACCTGGGAGCAGCGTTTCCTCGACGAGCACTTCCCCGACAGCTTCCTGCAGTCCAGGATGCAGAACATGAGCGTGTACGGGAAGGAATGAGACAAGGGGACGGGGTTAATGTCTCATTCTCGTGCGGTTGATGCGATCCTCAGGCTTTGCGGAATGAGACGTTAACCCCGTCCCCTTGTCTCATCCTGTCTTACAGCCTCGGGTGCGGCGCGTCCCTCAACAGCTCGAAGACCTCCCTGCCGGCCTCGGTGCGGCCGCGGCTGCGGTCGGCCAGGGAATCGAGGGCGGCTTGCAGGTCGGCGGGCAGGTTGTCGGCGAACGAGAGCTCCTCCCCCGTGGCGGGATGGGTGAACGCCAGCTGGAACGAATGCAGGAACTGGCGCTCGAGCCCCAGGTCGGCAGTCGGATCCTTGGGGGCGCGGGAGCGGTAGACCGGCTCCCCTGCCAGCGGGTGCTTCGCGTACTCCATATGCACGCGGATCTGGTGCGTGCGTCCCGTGAACAGCTTGCAGTCGATGAGCGAGTAGCCGTCGTCGCGCGGCCCGTGCTCGAAGCGCTCCAGCACGCGGAACGTCGTCACCGCGTCGCGGGCAGAGGGCACGTCGCGCACGGCCATGCGCGTGCGCTCCTTCTCGGCGCGGGCGATGGGCGCGTCCACCATGCCGGTGTCGTGCGGGATGACGCCGTGGACGAGCGCCAGGTAGCGCCGGTCGACGGCGCGGGCGCGGATGTCCTCCATGAGCGCGTAGCCCGCCTCGTCGGTCTTGGCGGCCAGCATGAGGCCGCTCGTATCGCGATCGAGGCGGTGCACGATGCCCAGGCGGTCGTCCTCGCCCTGCACGTTGCACAGGTTGGCGGCCCCGCAGTGGTGGACGAGCGCGTTCACCAGCGTGCCGTCGTAGTGGTCGACCGAGGGGTGGCACACGAGGCCCACCTGTTTCGACAACACCAGGAGGTGCTCGTCTTCGAAGCGGATGTCCAGGTCGATGGGCTCCCCCTCCAGCGCGCGGGGGGCTGCCTCCTCGGCCGCCTCGTACACGACGGTGTCGCCGGCCGCCACGGCGTGCTTCTTGGCCACGTTCGCGCCGTTCACGAACACGGCACCCTCCTCGATGGCGCGCGCGGCGGCGCTGCGGCTGGGGTACAGTCCGCGCTCGGCCATGAGCGCGTCCAGGCGAGCGCCGGCATCGGCCGCGCCCACGATGTGGCAGAGCGAGCGTGTCATCGCTCCCCCGGCCCTTCCCCGCCGTCCCCGGGCGCCTGCGGCCCCACGGAGCCCTCGGCCAGCGCCGCGGCCTCGCGGTCGGCGCGGCGGTACGCCAGGATCATCCCCGCCACGAACAGCACGAACCCGCATGTCACGCCTATGTCGGCCACGTTGAACACCGGGAAATCTATGAACACGGGCTCGATGAAGTCCACCACGTAGCCCAGCGTGAAACGGTCGAACGCGTTGCCCAGCCCGCCCGCCACCACGAGCGCCACGCCCACGACCTCCAGCATCCCCGGACGGGGCGACAGGAAGAACAGGTACGCCACGAGCACGAGGCATACCGCGATGGACACCACGCCCAGCAAGAACGTCGAGTCGCCGAACATGCCCCACGCCGCACCCATGTTGTGCACGAGGCGGAAGCGCACGAGCCCGAGGAAGGGGCCGCCGGCCACCTCGCCCACGGCGAAGGAGCCGTTGAAGTAGCCTTTCGTGAGCGTGTCGAGCGCGAGCCACACCAGGGCCACCGCGCCGAACACGAGCGTGTCGCGCAGCCGTGCAGCCCGCCCGAGGGCGGCGTCCCCGCCCTCGGCGCTCACGCCCAACCCGCGCTTTTCCTCGCTCAAGCGTCCGACCCCGCTTCCTCGTAGCCGATGGCGTCGAGCACGTCGCCGCAGCGCTCGCACACATCCGGATGGCTCGGGTTGCCGCCGAGCGCGCGGTAGTTCCAGCAGCGCGGGCACTTCTCGGCGGTCGTCTTGCGCACCTCGGCCGACAGCTCCTCGCCCTCGACGAACGACACGGACGCCACGATGAACAGCTCCTCGAACACGGCGGCGTCGTAGCGCTCCACGTGGTCGAGCACCGAGCGCGGGGCCGTCACGGTCACATCGGCCTCCTGGCTCTTGTTGACGACCTTCTGGCCGCGCGCGTCCTCGAGCGCCTTCGTCACGATCTCGCGCACCCCGAGGATGATGCCGAAGTCCTCGGCGATGCGCCCGGCGTCCGCATCGTCCGGCAGCGAGGGCGCGAAGTCGGACTTCTCGGGCCAGCCGGCCAGCTGCACGTTTCCGGGGCGTCCCTCGCGCGAGCGGATGGCCTCGGGATAGTGCTCCCACACCTCGTCAGTGGTGAACGACAGCACCGGCGCGAGGACGCGCACGAGCACCTCGACGATGTTCATGAGCACGGTCTGCGCGGCGCGGCGGCGCGGCGAGTCGGGCGCCTCGGAGTACACGCGGTCCTTCGTCGCGTCCATGTACACGGCCGAGAGGTCGCCCACGATGTAGTCGTACACCGCGCGGTACACCACATGGAACTTGTATTCGTCGTAGGCGCGCTCCACGTCGACGAGCAGGTGCCACAGGCGCACCATGGCCCACTGGTCGACGGGTTCAAGCGCATTCCAGTCGGTGACCGTATGCTTCGAGTCGTCGAAGTCGCTCAAACTGCCCAGCAGGAAGCGCATCGTGTTGCGGATGCGGCGGTACGCCTCGCTCGTGCGCTCGAGGATCTCGTCGCCGATGTTCACGTCCTGGGAATAGTCGACGCTGGCCACCCACAGGCGCAGCACGTCGGCGCCGCTCTTCGCCATGACGTCCGCCGGGTCGACGCCGTTTCCGGCCGACTTCGACATCTTCTTGCCCTCGGCGTCCATCGTGAAGCCGCAGTGCATGACGGACTTGTACGGCGGCACGCCGTAGGCGCCCATGCTGGTGAGCAGGGACGACTGGAACCAGCCGCGATGCTGGTCGGAGCCTTCGAGGTACATATCGGCCGGGAAGCGCAGGCCCTCGTCGGCGCGGTGCTTCAGCACGGAGGTGTGCGACACGCCGCTCTCCCACCACACGTCGAGGATGTCCTTCTCGGGGATGAGCTCGGAGCAGCCGCAGGTCTCGCACTTCACGCCGCGCGGCAGGTACTCGGACGGCTCGTGCGTGAACCACGCGTCGGCGCCCTCGCGGTAGAACAGGTCGATCACCGCGTCGAACGTCTCGGCGGTGGCCACCGTGTTGCCGCACTTGGCGCACTTGAACACGGGGATGGGCACGCCCCACGAGCGCTGGCGCGAGATGCACCAGTCGGGGCGGTCGGCCACCATGGACCCGATGCGGTTCTTCGCCCACGCGGGGATCCACTCCACCTTGTGGTCGATGGCGTCGAGCGCATCCTCGCGCAGCGAGTTCTTGTCCATGGACACGAACCACTGGTCGGTGGCGCGGAAGATGACCGGCTCGTGGCAGCGCCAGCAGTGCGGGTAGCTGTGCAGGATCTCCTTCTGGGCCACGAGCGTGCCGCGCTCGCGCAGCCACTCGATGATGACCGGGTTCGCCTCGTCCACGTCGAGGCCCGCGAAGGGGCCCGCCTCGTCGGTGAGCACGCCGTTGTCGTCCACCGGCATGAGCAGCGGCACGTCGAACTCGAGGGCGACGAGGTAGTCGTCCTGGCCGTGTCCGGGAGCCGTGTGCACCGCGCCCGTGCCCGAGTCGAGCGTGACGTGGTCGCCGTAGATGACGGTGCCCTTGAGGTCCTGCCTGACGGGGCACGTGTAGGTGAGGCCCGTGAGCTCGCGGCCCTTGAGCGCGACGGGCTCGCCGTCCTCGCCGCGCACAAGCTCGTAGGACTGCCAGCCCGCGATCTCGGCTACCTGCTCCACGAGCTCCCGGGCGAAGATCATGTTCGCGCCGTCGGCCGCCACCATGACGTAGTCGGCGTCGGGGGCCAGCGACACGGCCGTGTTCGCCGGCAGCGTCCAGGGCGTGGTGGTCCAGATGAGCACGTAGGCGTCGCCGGTCGCGCCCGCGGCTTCGAACATGCCGGGCATGAGGTCCAGCTTGAACCTCACGAAGATGGACGGCGACTCCTCGTCCGAGTACTCGATCTCGGCCTCGGCGAGCGCGGTGTGGCAGCGCTTGCACCAGTGGATGGGCTTGCGGCCGCGGTACACCGAGCCGTCGAGGTACATCTGCTTGAACACCTCGACGTTGCCCGCCTCGTAGTTCGGGGTGAACGTGAGGTAGGGGTGCTCCCAGTCGGCGTTCACGCCGAGGCGCTTGAAGCCCTCGCGCTGCACGTCGACGTACTTCTCGGCCCACTCGCGGCACAGGCGGCGCAGCGTGGGCTGGTCGATCTTCGCCATCTTGTCGGGGCCGAGCGTCTTCTCCACCATGTGCTCGATGGGCTGGCCGTGGCAGTCCCAGCCGGGCACGTACGGCGTGAAGAAGCCGCGCTGCGCATGGGACTTGTTGACGAAGTCCTTGAGGATCTTGTTGAAGGCGTGGCCGATGTGGATGGGGCCGTTCGCGTACGGGGGGCCGTCGTGCAGGATGAAGGGCTTGCCGTCCTTGTTCTTCTCCAGCACGCGCTCGTAGATGCGCTCTTCCTCCCACTTCGCGAGGCGCTTCGGCTCGTTCTCGGGCAGGTTCGCCCGCATCGCGAAGTCGGTCTTGGGCAGGTTCATCGTTTCCTTGTAACTGTTCGCCACGGGGTGCCGTACCTTTCCTTCAAGCATGCGCTGCGCGGGGCGGCGGCCTAGCCGACAGGCCCCGCGGATTCAACATTCGATACAAACCGCTATAGTATAGGCGATTGCGCGCGGATTGCACGCGCGCCAAGGGCATATTCCCCTCGCCTTGGCCACATTTCAAAAATGCGACACAAGAAATTGCAGGGAAATAGGTATACTTTAGAAGGTAACCACGGCGCCCTTTCGCGGCGGCCCCGCACATCGGAGGAACGAAATGGATTTTGAGATCGTCACCGATTCAAGCAGCAACCTCGTCGAGGAGATGATCGACGACTTCGGCCTGCACGTCCTGCCCCTCACCTTCATGGTGGACGGCGAGGAGTACCAGAGCTACCTCAAGGGCCAGCACACCGACCTCAAGCAGTTCTACACCATGATGCGCGAGGGCAAGGTCATCACCACGTCGCTGCCGAACCTGGCCGAGTCCGAGGCGCTCATGCGCGGCCTCCTGGAGCAGGGGCGCGACATCCTGTACCTGGGTTTCTCGAGCGGCCTTTCCGGGACGTTCGAGGCCACCGAGCTTTTGATGCGCGACCTGGCGGCGGAGTTCCCGGAGCGCACGCTGTGCGCGGTGGACACGCTGGCGGCTTCCGGCGGCGAGGGCCTGCTCGTGTGGCATGCCGTGCAGCGCGCCCGCGCCGGCGCCCCCATCGGGGAGGTGCGCGACTGGGTGGAGGAGAACAAGCTGCACCTGGCCCACTGGTTCACGGTGGACGACCTCATGTTCCTGTTCCGCGGCGGACGCGTGTCGAAGACGGCCGCCTGGGCGGGCACCATGCTCAACATCAAGCCGGTCATGCACGTGGACGACGAAGGGCATCTCATCCCGCTCGAGAAGGTGCGCGGCCGCAAGAAGTCGCTGAACGCGCTCGTGGACCACATGGAGAAGAGCGCCGTCCAGCCCATCGACCAGCAGATGGTGTTCATCACCCACGGCGACTGCCTCGAGGAGGCCGAGTACGTGGCCGAGCAGGTGAAGGAGCGCTTCGGCGTGAAGGAAGTGGTCATCAACTACGTCGACCCCGTCATCGGCGCCCATTCCGGCCCCGGCACCATGGCCCTGTTCTTCCTGGCCGACAAGCGCTAGACGCTCTCCACCTGATTCAACCTGCCGGGAGGCCGGCTTCGCTTTGACGGAATCAACCTGCGACGCTTCTCTTACTTGTAATCCGCCGGGTTCTTGCTGGACGAGCCGGTGGTGTTCCCCTCGTTGCGCAGCTCGTGGCCGAAGCGGACGGCGGCCTCGCCGAAGCGGTCCTTCACGAGGTCGGTGGCTTCGATGAGGCCGCGGCGCTTGCGCTCGTCGCGCACGACGGGCTCCACGTCGTCGGCGGACGGCGCCGCCTCGGCCACGTCGAAGAGGCTCTCCTGCACGGCGCCCTCCTCCGAAAAGCCGCTCATGCCCACGCCGATGAGGCGCAGCGGCGTGCCAGGGCGCCACACCTCGTCGACCATGGCGTAGAGCAGCGGCGTGTAGGCCAGCTCGTCGTCGCTCGGCTGCGGCAGCTGGCGCTGCACCGAGCGCACGCTCAGGTCGTCGAACTTCACGCGCAGGGCGAGCGTGCGGCCGCGCAGGCCCTTGCGGCGAAGGCGGCGCCCCACCTTCGCGGCCATCGTGGCGATGGCGGCCTCCACGTCCTCGCGGCGGGTGAGGTCCGTCGCGAACGTCATCTCGTTGGACACCGACTTCACGGCATCGTCCTGCTCGACCGGCGCGTCGTCTCCGCCGTTCGCCCGCACGTGCATCACGCGCCCGAGCTTGCCGAACACGCGCTCGAGCATGCGCAGGTCGGCGTCGGCCAGCTGCCCCAGCGTGCGGATGCCGCGCGATCTCAGCTTCTCCTCGGCCGACGCGCCGATGCCGCTCATCGTGCGCACGGGCAGCGGCGCCAGGAAGTCGCGCTCGCTGCCAGGGTAGACCACGGTGAGGCCGCGCGGCTTGTCCATGTCCGAGGCGATCTTCGCGATGGTCTTGGACGTGCCTGCGCCGATGGAGCACGTCACCCCCAGCTCCTCCACGCGCCGCTGGATGCGCTGGGCCACGCGCACCGGGTGCTCGCGGTTCACCGCGGTAGGCGTGACGTCCAGGAACGCCTCGTCGATGCTCACCTGCTGCACGTGCGGCGTCTCGGAGCGCAGGATGGCCATGATGGCGTTGGACACCTCGCGGTAGCGGTCGAAGCGCCCGTGCGTCCAGATGGCGTCGGGGCACAGGCGGCGCGCCGTCGACGAGGGCATGGCGCTTCTCACCCCGTAGGGCCGCGCCTCGTAGGAGGCGGTGGACACCACGCCGTGCTTGTCCGCGTCGCCGCCCACGATGACGGGCTTGCCGCGCCAGGCGGGATGGTCCAGCTGCTCGACCGAGGCGAAGAACGCGTCCAGGTCCACCAGCAGGATGGCCGGCCCCTCCCACGGCTCGAGCGGCAGCGGGCGCGCCGGGGCTTCCCCCGCCGGCGGGCGGGAGGGGCGGTTGCCCGGTGCGGGCGCGGCGGTCTGCGGGAATTCTTCCTTCATTGCGCGAATTAGTCTACCATGCCGCACGCGGCCGTTGGGAACATGTGCTAGGATTATCATTCCCCCGCAACCTCCGCGCCCGATCGCGCGGGCGGGGAACTTGACATACACGGCCGCGCTCGAATCTGCCACCTGCTGAAACGTCCCCCAGATTCCCCTCAAGCCCGCAGCGGACCGTATCGGGAAGAGATGGGAAGGAGAGACGACATGTCGAACGGATGCGATGCGACGCCCGGCGTGCGCGCCGCGGTGACCGCCCTGCCCGAGCAGCTGCTCTCCCCTCCCTACGAGTTGCGCACCGAGATGAACTGGATAGACTTCTCGGGAACGGCCAACCCGCTGGGCACGCCCCCCTCGTTCATCCGCGCCATGCAGGCCGCCCTCGCAGCCGGCGAGCTGAACTACTCCCCCGACCGCGAGGCGCACACGCTGCGCAGCGTGCTGGCGCGCCAGCACGGCCTGCCCGTGGAGTCGTTCCTGGTGGGCTCGACCGTGGGCGACATGGTGCGCGCCGTCGCGCAGACCTACCAGCCCTGCACCGTGGGCGTGGCCGTGCCGGGCCCGGTGGAGTACGCGCTGGCGGCCGGCAACGCCGGGCATCGCGTGGTGGAGATCGCAAGCCCCGCCGGCTTCGTCATGCCCGACCCTGCCGCGGCCGCGCGCCACGGCGTGTCGTTCGACGCCGCGGTGCTGGCGAACCCCGGCTACCCCACGAGCCGTCTGCTGCCCCTGCCCACGTTGCTGGCCTACCTGGACGCATGCACCTGGGTCGTGGTGGACGAGCGCTCCATCGAGCTCACGCTCGGCGGCGAGAGCATGGTGGGCCTGGTGAAGGAGCACCGCAACCTCGTGGTGGTGCGCTCGCTCTGCGAGCCGTACGCCATGCCGGGCATTCCCATCAGCTACTGCGTGGCGCACCCCGACACCATCGCGCAGATCGCCCGCTTCTACGACAGCTCGGGGGTGCCCATGTTCGCCGAGGTGCTGGGCGAGCTGGCGCTGGCCGAGCGCGAGCACCTGGAACGCACGCGCGAGTTCCTGGATTCCGAGATCCCGTGGATGCAGTGCATGCTGAGCCTGGTGCCGGGCATCGACATCTTCCCCGCCGAGGCGAACTACGTCATGTGCGCCTTCGACCACGGCCCCGATTTGAACCTGGGCGTGGCGAGCACCGAGGAGCTGGCGGCGCGCCTGCAGCTGGCCGGTTTCCTCATCCGCAAGCTGCAGGGCACGCCGGGGCTCGCCAACGGCAAGTACTTCTGCGTGGCCGTGCGCACCCGCGAGGACAACGAGAAGCTCATCGCCGCCCTGCGCGAGATCATCACGGGGTGCTAGGGGAGGCTACTCCACGCCCGTCACCTCGTAGTCCTGCTCCTCCACGGCGGCCTTCAGGGTCGCATCGTCCACCTCGCGCGCGAGCCTCGCGACGGCGGTCTTCGCGTCGAGGTCCACGACGGCCTCTTTTACGCCGTCCACGGCCTCGAGGGCCTTCTTCACGCGCGCGACGCAGTGCTGGCACATCATGCCCTCGACATGCAGTACCTTTTCCATGACGATCTCCTTTCCCGCGGGCGCCGCGGCGCCCCCTTCGATTTCCTTACCACCGCTCTCCTCGCCCGCTGCGACCGTCGACGGTCGAGCGGCGGGCGGCGCGGCCGCCGTGAACCGCGGCTGCCACCCGCGCAGCCGCAGCGCGTTCGACACCACGCACACCGAGCTCAACGACATGGCGGCCGCGGCGATCATAGGGTTCAGGTTCACGCCCGCGAAGGCCAGCGCACCGGCCGCCACCGGGATGCACACGGCGTTGTAGACGAGCGCCCAGAACAGGTTCTGCTTGATGTTGCGCAGGGTGGCGCGCGACAGCTGGATGGCCGCCGGCACGTCCATGAGGTCGCTTCTCATGAGCACGACGTCGGCGCTCTCGATGGCCACGTCGGTGCCGGCGCCTATGGCGATGCCGATGTCGGCGCGGGCGAGCGCGGGCGCGTCGTTGATGCCGTCGCCCACCATGGCTACGCGTCCGCCCTGGGCCAGGCGGCGGATCTCGCGCTCCTTGCCCTCGGGCAGCACGCCGGCTATCACCTCGTCCGCGCCCACCTCGCGCTGGATGGCGGCGGCCGTGCGCTCGTTGTCGCCGGTGAGCATCACGGTGCGGATGCCCATGGCTTTGAGCTCGGCCACGGCGGCGCGGCTCGTGGGCTTCACCGTGTCGGCCACGGCGATCACGCCCAGCAGCCTGCCGTCCGCAGCGAAGAACAGCGGCGTCTTGCCGTCGTCGGCCAAGCGCCGCGCCCGCGCGCCCATCTCGCCTGCGTCCACGCCGCGCGCCTCCATCATGCGCAGGTTGCCGGCCAGCACGGCCGCGCCGTCCACGGTGGCGGAAAGGCCCTCGCCGGGCACCTGCATGAAGCCCTCGATGCGGGCGTCCGCCGCCGTCCCGCGTGCCTGCGCGAAGCCGCACACGGCGCGGGCGAGCGGGTGCTCGCTTGGATGCTCCACGGCCAGCGCCGTCGCCAGCAGGCGCTCCTCGGGCACGCCGGGCGCGGTTATCACGTCGGTCACGCTCGGGGCGCCCTCGGTCACGGTGCCGGTCTTGTCGAGCACGACGGTGCGCACGTCGTGGGCGCCCTCCAGCGCCTCGGCCGACTTCACCAGGATGCCGCTCTTCGCGCCGCGGCCGGTGCCCACCATGATGGCCGTGGGCGTGGCGAGCCCCAGCGCGCAGGGACACGATATCACGAGCACCGAGATGGCGTGCGACAGGGCTGCCTCCAACCCCGCTCCCAGCACCATCCATACGGCGAACGTGCCCAGCGCGATGACGATGACCACGGGCACGAACACGCCGCTTATGCGGTCGGCGATCTTCTCGATGGGCGCCTTGGAACTGGTGGCCTCGTCCACGAGGCGGATGATGCCGGCGAGCGTGGTGTCGTCGCCCACGCGCGTGGCGCGCATGGTGAAGTAGCCCGTGCGGCTCACCGTGGCTCCCGTCACCGGGTCGCCGGGCGCCTTGTCGACCGGCACCGACTCGCCGGTGATGGCCGACTCGTCCACCGATGCCGCGCCGTCCACCACCACGCCGTCCACCGGCACGCCCTCGCCCGCGCGCACCGCCAGCACGTCGCCCTCGCGCACGTCGTCGGCCAGGATCTGCTCCTGGGTGCCGTCGGCGGAGACGCGCACGGCCGTCTTGGGCGCCAGGTCCATGAGCGTGGCGATGGCATCGGTCGTGCGGCCCTTCGCGCGCGCCTCGAAGTACTTGCCCAGCGTGATGAGCGTGAGGATCATGGCCGCGCTCTCGAAGTACAGGTCCATGCCGGCCGCATGCGCCCCGTGCACGTCGCCCGCGCCGAGCGCGTAGGCGATGCGGTACAGCGCGTACACGCCGTACACCGTGGCCGCCGTGGAGCCGAGCGCTATGAGCGAGTCCATGTTGGGCGCGCCGCGGAAGAGCGTCTTGAAGCCCACGCGGAAGAACTTGAAGTTCACGAACACCACGGGCGCGAGCAGCAGCAGCTGCGTGAGGCCGAACGCCATGATGTTGCGCTCGCCCAGCAAGAACCCCGGCAGCGGCCAGCCGAACATATGGCCCATGGAGATATAGAACAGCGGGATGGTGAACGCGAACGACACGACGAGCCGCTGCCTTACGTGCTTGGCCTCCGCAGCCGCCGTGCCCATCGGCGAGGGGGCTCCCGCCTGGACGCCGCCCGCAGGGCCCGCACCCTTGGCCTGGCGCGGCAAGGCGCCGTAGCCGGCTTTCTCCACGGCCGCGACCACGGCCGAGAGCGTCTCGGGCGCGCCGTCGGAGTCCACCTCCATGCTGTTTTTCAGCAGGTTCACGGCAACATCGGATACGCCGTCCACGGCGCGCGCGGCCTTCTCCACGCGCGCCGAGCACGCCGCGCACGTCATGCCGGTCACGTCGAATGTCTGCTTCAAGGCTTCCGCCTCCTGTTCTGCGCGGCCCTCGCAGGCCGCGCCGTCTGCCTTCGTCTTTCGCCGAACCGCGCTATGCGCGCCGGCCCTCCGGCGCAGGCCGCGCCGCGGCGCGGTCAGCGCGAGAACTTCCTCATGAGCTGCATGACCTCGTCGACTACCTCCACGTTGCCGCGCTGTATCTGCTCGACCACGCACGTCTCCAAGTGGTTCTGCAGAAGCCTGCTCGAAATGCTGCGCACGGCGCTCTCGGCCGCGGCCAGCTGCACGAGCACGTCGCCGCAGTAGCGGTTGTCGTCGAGCATGGCCTTCACCCCACCCAGCTGCCCGATCACCCGGTTGAGGCGTTTTTGCAGGTCGGCCTGCAGCTCCTCGCTGCGGGGCGTGTCCTTGTGACGGCATGGGCAGGCCGTCCCGTCGCGTGAGCCGCTCTCCGCCGCCTTCGGTTTGCAGGCCGTCCCCGTATTTCCGCCCACCAACGGGCCGCCTTGCGCCATGGCTTGTCCTCTCTGCTTGCCAAATACCCCTTGTGGGTATCTCACGTGCGGTCAGTATATACCCCTTAGGGGTATTGTCAAGAGCCTGTCCCCCGACGGTTTGCCAACATCGCGCATGATTTCGCGTCTCATTTGCCATGAGCCGGCCGCACGAAGCTGCATGAATGATAGAATTGCCTGCTAAAAAACGATCGAGGAGGAACCCCATGACCACCGTCTCGTCCGTCAAAGACGTGAAGGACAGCAGGATAAGCGTGCAGGTTGCCGTGGTCTCCATGCTGCTGGTGCCGGTGGCGGGCGTGAGCTGCCTGCTGTTCCCCTCCCTTGCCGAGGAGGCGCTGCCGTGGTACCTGGGCGTGCCGATGGTGGTCTCGGCCATCGGCAGCATCGTGGCCGTCGCACGCGAGCGCGACGCGGACGCGGGCCGCGAGAGCCTGGGCTCGGCCATCGTGCTGTGCGTCCTCGGCCTGGTCATCATCGTGCATGGGGCGAACTCCACCGTTTTTATCGGCATCGTATGGGGCCTCTTGGGCCTGCAGAAAGCCGCGCGCACGTTCGACGGCATCTTCTCCGACATCAGGCACAAGCGTCCCTTCGCCGTAGCGCTCGCGTTCTGCGTGCTGCAGTTCGTGCTGTCGGTGCTGCTCATACTGAACCCGTTTGCCAACATCGAGCACCATCTCATCGTGCTGGGCATCGAGCTCATCCTCTACCCCTTCAAGCTGCACCGCGAGCACGGCAAGCTGAAAGTCGAGGCCGAGGCGTAGCGAAGGGCGGGCAGAGACCCCGCCCTTCTCCTAACCCGCATGGGTCGGATCGGCGGTTCCTAGAGCAGCTCGCCGCGCGTCGATATCGTGGCCACCGCGAAAGGCACGTCCTTTCCGCTGCGCGCGAGCGCCGTCCGGGCCGCCTGCTCGAGCCCGCCGCAGCAGGGAACCTCCATGCGCGCGACCGTGACCGAGGCCACGTCGTTGGAGGCGAATATCTCGGCCAGCTTGCCCGTGTAGTCGACCGCATCGAGCTTGGGGCAGCCGATGACCGTGGTCTTGCCGTCCATGAAACGGCGATGGAAGTCCGCATAGGCGAACGCCGTGCAGTCGGCTGCCACGAGCACGTGCGCGCCCGCGAAATACGGCGCCTGCGTGGGCACGAGCTTGATCTCCACCGGCCACTGCGCCAACCGTGACTTCGGCGGAGCGCCGAGGGCGTCGGCGTCGGCGGAAGCGTCGGCCCCCGCCGCCGCGGCAGACGAATCCTCCGCCGCGAAGAACCTCGAGAGCGATCCCGGGCAGCCGCCCGCGTGCCGCGTCGCTGCGACGGGCTCGGACGCCTCGCCCGCATGCTCCGGCGACGCGGCAGAGGCTCCTGGTGCCGCCCCCTTCGCCGCGAGCACCGCCTGCTCGTCGTAGGGCTCCGCCTCGCGCTGCACGAACGAGATGGCCCCGGCCGGGCATGCCGGAAGGCAGTCGCCCAGCCCGTCGCAGTAATCGTCGCGCAGGAGCCTCGCCTTGCCGCCCACCAGCCCTATCGCCCCCTCATGGCATGCGTCTACGCACAGCCCGCATCCGTTGCAGGCAACCTCGTCTATCTCCACGATCGTACGGATCATCTCCGCCTCCTCCGTTCTCCCTCGCTTGCCGCGAGCGCCCGATCTGCATCACG
>HHCFC01400__coassemble_939_pt1 | contig 17068 bp, 17 predicted proteins | sample HHCFC01400__metabat2_low_PE_042 | metagenome-assembled genome bin HHCFC01400 | reverse complement strand
GAACGGGTAGGGGTGCGGCGCGTGCTGGACGCTCGTCCAGTGGGTGCGCGTCATCTCCTCCAAGATCCAGCGGCCGTTGAAGCGGCCGAGGCCGGAGTTCTTCTCGCCGCCGAAGGGCACGTGCTGCTCGTCGGCCACGGTCATGTCGTTCACGTGCGTCATGCCCGCGTCGATCTTCAGGGCGAACGCGGTGGCGCGCTCCACGTCGCGACCGACGACGGCGGACGACAGGCCGTAGTCGCTCATGTTGGCGAACCGGAGCGCCTCGTCCTCGCCGTGCGCCACGATGATGGGCGCCAGCGGCCCGAAGCTCTCCTGCATCGCGATGTCCCAGGTGGGATCGACATCCCCGAACACGACGGGCGGCATGACCAGGCCTTCGGGCTCGCCGTCAAGCAGCACGCGGGCGCCCTGGTCCTTGGCGTGCTGCACCTTCCTCACCAAGCCCGCAAGCTGGGACTGGTTGATAATGGGGCCGATATCGGTGGCCGGGTCCAAAGGGTCGCCGCACACGAGCTTGCGCGCGCGGTCGACGAAGCGCTCGGTGAACTCGTCGACGAGGGAGGCGTCCACGATGATGCGGTTCGTGCTCATGCAGATCTGCCCCTGGTGCAGGAAGCGGCCGATGATGGCTATGTCCACGGCCTGCTGCACGTCGGCGTCGTCCAGCACGACGAGCGGGCAGTTGCCGCCCAGCTCCAGCGCCACGCGCTTGAGCAGCTTGCCGCCGGCCGTCTTCGCGCCGATGCCGCGCCCCACGGCGGTGGAGCCGGTGAACGAGATGAGCTTCGGCACGGGGTGCTCCACGAAGTAGTCGCCTATCTCGCTGCCGCGCCCGATGAGCACCGACAGCAGGCCCTCGGGCAGCCCCGCCTCCTCGTAGATCTTCGCCAGCAGGATGCCGCCCGTGACGGGCGTGTCGCTGGCCGGTTTCAAAACGACGGCGTTCCCGCAGGCCAGTGCCGTGGCGACGGAGCGGTTCGACAGGTTCATGGGGAAGTTCCACGGGCTGATGACGCCTACCACGCCCAGCGGCTGGCGGTATACGCGGTTCTCCTTGCGCGGCGTGTCGGAGGGGAAGATATCGCCGTGCATGCGGTAGGGGAAGCTCGCGGCCTCTTCGGTAATGTTGCGCGCGGCGCCCACCTCGAACTCCGCCTTGGCGCGGATGCTGCCGGACTCGCGCTGGACCCAGCCGATCAGCTCGTCGTGGCGCGCGTCGAAGATGTCCACGGCGCGGCGCAGCACGGCGGCGCGCTCGGCGGGCAAGGCGGCGGCCCATTCGCGTTGGGCGCGCTCGGCGGCGGCGTAGGCCTCGTCCACGTCGGCGCGGTTCGCCAGCACGTGGGTGGAGAGGATCTCCTGGCTGTAGGGGTTCACGTCTTGGGCGGACTCGCCGCTCGCGCCGTCGCGCCAGGCTCCGGCTATGTAGAGCCGGTCGAGGCCATCGTAGGGCTGGGGGATTGCGGGGGACGATGCGTTCGGGGAAGGTGCCATGGCGTTCTCCTGTTCTCGGAGCGCGGCGGGATCGGGTTGTGCCGTCGCGCGCAGGCCAATCCGTTCAGTATAGGAGCCTGCGAGCAGGAGGCATCTATCTGCGGCGAACGGTTGATTGGCGGAAAACCGGTGATCACCGGTGAGAGAGGTTATGCTTGCGTGGTCGCAGGGCCTGGCGAGCGGGCCGTGACGGCGGGGTACGGCGTGCCGGCTGTTGCCGCAGGGGATTAGGGAGGGCGCGCGGGCACGCGGGCGAGCGCGATCGCGCGGCGAGCGGACATGCGGGGCTTGCAGCCCAGCGGCCCCCGTGCCCCACCGTTTCGGGCCGCCTGCGCGGCCGTGGTCGTGGTGGTTTGGCGGACGTGGCCGCTGGGCGGCGGACGCATGCTGGGCGCGCGGACCGAAGTGTGCGATTATGAAAGCACACAGCGGCGCAGCTGCGCGGACGACGCGGCGGAAAGGAGCGGACGGCATGGGATGCATGGGGAGCTTGGCCTGCACAGGGGACGGCCCGCTGCCGTTCATCGTGGCCGGCGTGGTGCTGGTGGCGGCGGCGGTGCTGGTGGTGGCGTTCGTGCTCATGCGGCGCAACCGCTAGCGGGGGCGGGGAGCAACCATGGACGGGAAGCTGGTCATCTGCCCCACACCGCTTGGGAACCTTGGCGACATGACCGAGCGCGCGCTGGCGGCGCTGCGCGCGGCCGACGTCGTGTGCGCCGAGGACACGCGCGTGACGGGGCGGTTGCTGGCGGCGTACGGCATAGAAAAGCGGCTGGAGCGTTTGGACGAGGCCCTGATCGGCGGGCGCGGCGCGGGCATCGTGCAGCGCGTGCTAGACGGCGAGACCGTCGCTTACTGCTCTGACGCGGGCATGCCCGGCGTGTCGGACCCGGGGCTGCGCCTCGTGCGCGCGGCCCGCGAGGCGGGCGCTGCCGTGGAGGTGCTGCCGGGTCCCACGGCCGCCGCGACGGCCTACGTGGCCAGCGGCTGCGACAATCCCCGCTTCTACTTCGGCGGCTTCTTCCCGCGCAAGGACGCCGAGAGGGCCGCGCTGCTGGACGGCCTGCGCGCGCTCGATGCGGCGCTCGTGTTCTACGAGAGCCCGAACCGCCTTGCCTCGGCGCTCGCCGCGCTGGCCGCCGCGCTGCCGCAGCGCGAGGCCGCCGTGTGCCGCGAGCTCACGAAGCTGCACGAGGAGGTGGTGCGCGGGCCGCTGCCCGAGTTGCGCGACGAGTTCGCGGAACGAACGGGCGCGGGAGGGCGCGGCGTGAAGGGCGAGATCGTCATCGTGGTGGACGGCCCGAACGCCGCCGAGGGCGCGGCTGCCGCCGAGGGCGCGCAGCAGGCCGCCGCCGTGCGCGCCGCCGAGCTGAAGGCGGCAGGCGCCCGCAACAAGGACATCGCCCGCGCGCTGGCCGACGAGTTCGGCATCGCGCGCAACGCGGCGTATGACCTGGCTCTCAAGGCGTGAGCGGCATGGCAGGGCGCGGTGCGGGCCGCACGGGGGCGCAGGCTCCCGCGCGTTCGGGACGGGCGGCGGCCAAGCGCCGGGGTGCGACCGCGGCGCCGGCGCCGACGGTCCTTGTGGTGGACGGGCTGCCCGTGCGGCTCGCGCGCAAGCGCATCAAGAACGTGAACCTGCGCGTGAAGGCCGACGGCCAGGTGGAGGTATCGGCCCCGCTGCATGCCACCGACGCGTTCGTGGCGTCGTTCGTGCGCGAGAAGCGCCCCTGGATCGAGGCGAAGCGTGCCGAGATGGCCGCCTCGCCGCGGGCGGAGGCCGCGGCGGCATCGCCCGAGGAGGTGGCCGCATGGCGCGCCGTGGTGGAGGCATGCGTGCCGCCGCTCGTGGCCGCTTGGGAGCCCATCATGGGCGTGAGGGCGGGGCGGCTCGCCTACCGCAACATGACCAGCCGCTGGGGCAGCTGCCAGCCGGCTACCGGGCGCATCTGCATCAATGTCCGCCTGGCGCTCTACCCGCCCGAGTGCCTGGAGTACGTGGTGGTTCACGAGCTGTGTCACCTGCGGGAGCGCGGCCACGGCCAGCGTTTCAAGGATCTCATGGACACCTATATGCCCGATTGGCGCGAGCGCCGCGCGAAGCTGCGCTAGGCCCGCTGCGTGAACGTGAGCGCCCGTGCATCGACCGCCTGCATCCAGGCGATGTACGTGTCGGGGCAATGCGACGTGAACGCCAGCCCCAAGTCCACCTCCAGCAGCTCCCGCACGGCCGTGAAGATGCCGAAGGGGTTCAGCAGGCTCTCCAACGTGGGAAGGCTCTGCGCCGCCTGGGCGTCGAACGAGTCGAGCCGTTCCAGCGCGTCGGGGCTGTAGGAGTCCAGCAGTCCCGTGTTCGCCTGGTACGCCTGCTGCATGAGGGCGAGCGACGACGCGAAGCGGGTGCTGGCGTAGCCCGGCAGCTCCACGGTGGTGCCGTAGCGCCCGTAGCCCCAGGCGGGAAGCGGCAGCTGCGGCACGAGGTCCGAGGGGTTCACGATGTTGAAGATTCCCGCGTACGCGCCGTCGCCCCGGTCTGCGGACTTCGTGGGGCACGGTGCGGCGAACGTGTAGGCGTAGATGGCGTCGGCCGACGCCAGGGCACCGGGTCCGTCCGCCCGGTCGATGAGGTCGGCAGCCAGCAGGTTGGCGATGGCACCGCCGCGGCTGTGGCCGGTCACGAGGATGCGCGTACGCGCCGGGTCTGCGCCGATTTCATCCAGGTAGCGCTCGAGCGCCTGCGCGACCTCCTGTTCGGCCGTCTTGAAACCGCGATGGTCGGCGTCGGGCGATGCCGCATCCGGCAGGTTGAAGTTGCTGACCCATTCCGCGCCGTAGCTTCCGCGTATGCCCACGAACACGAGGGTTTCAGGCGAGCTGCCCGTCACCGGGCTGCTTGAGGAGGAGCCGCCCGCAGCGGCGTCGCCGTGGCGGGCGGTCTCGATCCTGCGGTTGGCGAACGTGTAGGCGGCCACGTCGTGCGAGCCGTTGACAAGCGCGGCCAACTGGTCGAGCACGGCGCTGCGCAACTCGTAGGAATCGGTGCGCACCTGGGAGAACCCGAGCGCGCTCAGGGCCCGCTCGGCATAGGGGATGCGGTCGCCGCTGCCGGAATAGAAGTGCGATTCCGAGTTGCATACGGCGCTGAGCACCGCGCAGTTCGTGGCAATGCCGTGGTGGTAGCGGCGGGAATCGCCGGCGAACCAGGCGTCGTCCAGCTCGACGCTCGTGGACGTGCGGCCCGACGGGTTGCCCGGATCGTGCGCGGCCACGGCCTCGCTGCAGTAGTCCACCATGATCGGGCCGTCAGGCACGTCCGCCGCCGCGAAGGCCGGCATCTCCGCATGCGCGGCGGGCATCAGGCCCACGGCCCCGCCCACGAAGTAGGCTTGGACGACGAACAGGCCGACCAGCGCCAGCGCGGTGAGCGATGCGTTGATGACGGATGCGATGGGGCGGCGCGGCCTCGCCATGGGATTCCTTCGGACGGTCGGCTCGGGTACGTTCGAATCAGTATAGGAACGGGCACCCGGACGATACCTATTCGTTGACAAAGCGAAACAAAGCTGAAGCTTGCGTGCCGAAGGTGTGGAGGGCGGACAAGTACCGGACGGTGCGTTGCAGACGTCCCTCTGGCGGGAGGAGCATAGGGTGACATCGGACGGCGTCGGGAAGAGCTGGGCGAGCGTCGGGCGGGGACGAAGTCGAATGCGCGACGAAGGAGAAGCAGGGCGCACGCTTGATCGGCAAACCAGGTGCTCAGGCGGCCTCGGGCAGCGCGGCGGTCGCTTGGCGGCGCGCCTTGACGTACGCGTCGATGGCGTCGGCGGTCTGCCCCTGCTGCTCTTCGGCCGAGACCGTGGCCGTGCCGTCGCCTTCCTGGGGGCCGTAGGCGCCGAAGCCCGCGTGGTTGCCGCCGACGATCTCGATCGTCCGCGCGCCCTCTGGCATGAGCGCGGCGCTGTCGGCGAGTTTCCCGCGGTTGAGCACCTGGTCCTCCGAGCCGTACACGACGAGGGCGCCCAGGTCGCTGGCGGAAAGGTCGCTCGCGGTGTACGCGCCCAGCAGCACGAGGCCCGCGAGTGCGCCGTCTTCGGCGTGGTCGGCCGCGTAATGAGCCGCCATGGAGCCGCCGAGCGAATGCCCGCCGACCCACCACTCGCTCACCTGGGGAAAAGCTGCACGCACCTCGTCGGCCGCATCGATGCCGAAGAATGCGAAGTTGAAGGGCATCTCAACGACCACAGCCAGGTAGCCGCGTTCGGCCAAATCGCGCATGAGCGGGGCGTATGCCGTGTACTCCACCTTCGCGCCCGGGTAAAACACCAGCCCCGTCTCGGCCGCAGGGTCGCCGAAGGCCACGTAGTGTGCTCCCTGCTCGACGGGAAGCTGCGCTGTGGACGCAAGGTTCTCGTGCCCGGCGTCTGCGTCGCGGTAGTAGTCGCTCGCATACACGAGGAACGCCGCCACCGCCAGCACCGCCGCTACGACGAGCGCCACGAGCACGATGGCCACCCGCCGCGGCCAACGTCGGCGCGGCGCGGCGGCGCCGGTCGTCGAAGCCGCAGCTGCATTTCCCGCCGCGTCCGAGGCGCTGGATTCGGCGACGGCCTTTCGGCCCTCGAAGTTGTTCTCGTTGCGTTCCATGCCCCTGATGATAGCAGGTTCCCGCCGCGTGCGCCTCTTCGGGTTCGCTTCCATGCCACGCCGTCGACGCCCCGCATTCCTTGCGTTTCTTGAATGTGACAAGTATACTTGGCACAGCGATAATAAAACTTGTCACTAGCACAAACGAATGTTTCAAGTGAAATATTCGGAGGGTCGAACGAGATGGCTCGGGAGGTGCGGCATGGACAAAGAGGAGATCTTGGAGAAGAACCGCGAGGACAACCGTGGGGCTGACGAGCGGTTCCGCATCCTGAACCAGCGTCAAAGCTCGGTCATGGTCGGCGCCATGCTTGCGGTGTGGGCAGCGCTGTTCCTGTGGGATTTCGCTCACGGGCAGGATACGAGCGCGCCTGCCGCCATCATGCTGTCAGGCGTTGCGGCCATGGGCTTCTTCCAGTTCTACCAGATGCGCATGAAACTCAGCCTCGTGTGCGGTTTGCTGGCAGCGTTCGGCGTCGTCTCGTTCGCAGCAAAGCACATCATGCTGACGATGTAGGCGCAGGTTGCTATGATAAAGCTGCCTTCCTTCGGAATAGATAAGGTGCATGACAACGACGGCGAACTGGAGCTGCGCAATCGCCTGAAAGCGGCGCGCGCCGAAGCGGGGCTGTCCCAGGCCGACCTCGCACGTCTCGTCGGCGTGTCGCGCCAGACCATCTCTTCCATCGAAACGGGCCTGTTCAACCCTACCGCCAAGCTGGCGCTCGTCCTGTGCATCGCGCTCGACAAGAAGTTCGAGGACCTGTTCTATTTCGATTAATCGCCTCAATTGAGGTGATTTTCCTAGACATCGATTTGTTTATCATATATAGTAGTCACATCAATTGAGGTGAATTCAAGCGAGGGTCGATGCCGGGCAAAGTAGCCGAAAGATGGAAGGTCGAAGCCGTGCTGGCCTTGGTGCGGGCTGTACCTTATGAGCGATTCGTCATCGCCGGATTGGGGAACCCGCAAGGAAAAACGAGGCGGTTCATGCAGCTTGTCGGATTCAACGGTCGGCAGGTTCATGAGACCGTTTGCGACTTGCGCGTTTCCAATTACTCCGCCGGTCCTCTTCCCGACGATAAGGGACGTCCTCACGAGCCCGTGTGTGAGGTGTACGTTAAGCTGGCTGCTTTCTTCTCGTCGGGATGCGTGCAAGCGGTGTGCGTCTCGTTTCATGAAGCCGAGCACCGATTGTCGTATCCGTACCGAAGGGAGGGGCCCGAACTTGTCTGAAACCGTGAGAACCATCTGCGATGCCTGCTACAACGAGGTCGATGCCCCGGTGGTTGCGGTTCGCGAGACGGTCGATGTCAGGGGCGTCTCCGTAACCGACGAGTTCTGGTATCCTATTTGTCCCTTGTGCGGCAACCGCATCGGTCATGCGGCAACCATGGATCGCAATTTCGAGAAGATGTATGCGGCCTACCGCGAGGCCCGGGACGTCCCCCGGCCCGACGAGATCGTGGCCTTGCGGCGGCGCTACGGGTTCTCGCAGCGCGTTCTCGCAGCTATCCTCGGCATCGGGGTGGCCAGCGTGCAGCGCTACGAGGGCGGTGCCCTTCCCTCGGAGTCGCATGCCGAGCTGCTCCGCCAGGCGCGCGACCCCCAGATACTGCGCGAGCGCCTGCGCGGCGGCGCCCCGCGCCTCGGCGAGCGGGACCGGGAGCGCGCGCTGCGGGCCGTCGAGCAGCAGGCGGCCAGCAGGATAGACTATGCCGTGGTGCGCCTCGACCTGCTGGATTGCCTGCCGCGCACGGCCACGCCGGAAACGGGCTTGCGTGCCTTCGACGCCGACCGTCTGCGAGAGGCGGTGGTCTACCTCGCGGCGCACGTGGGGAACCTGTTCGTGACGAAGCTCAACAAGGTGTTGTTCTACCTGGACTTCTCGGCCTACCGCGACGAGGGCGCCGGCTTCACGGGGCTGCGCTACGCCCGTGCCGACTATGGCCCGGTCCCCGATCAGTACGACCTCGTCATGGCCGCGCTCGTGGACGGGGCGACGCTTGCGTACCGCGAGCAGGGCGACGGGCGCGTTATCGTCGCGCGCCGAGGCGCCGACCTCTCCGCCTTCTCCCCCCAGGAAGTCGCCCGCCTCGACGCTGTGGCCGCCTTCGCGAACGGCTTCGCCACCACCGCGGAGCTGTCCGCGTACTCGCACGAGGAACGCGCCTGGCTCGAAACTCCCTCGGGGGAGGTGATCGGCTACGACCTCGCCCAATACCTGCGCCTGCCCGAACCGTTGCCCGCCGAAGGCGCCCGCGCATAGGGCGCTTCCGCCTCCTGGATTCGCCCGCAGGCGTTCCCGTTTCGTGTGCACGGGGCGAGATGCGGTTCTTCGCGCGGGGCCCTCGTGCTAGAATAACTGGACGATGCGGCATCATGAGTCGCACGCAGACCGAAGGAAGAGGAAAGCACCATGTCAAAGGGAACTTACTCGTTCACCACCCCCATCTACTACGTCAACGCGGCCCCGCACCTCGGCACGGCGTACACCACCATCGCAGCCGACACCGTGGCGCGCTACCAGCGTATGAACGGCTACGACGTCGCGTTCGTCACGGGCATGGACGAGCACGGCCAGAAGGTGGCCGACACGGCCGCCGCCAAGGGCATGACCCCGCAGGACTGGTGCGATTCCATGGAGCCCGCGTTCCGCGACGCGTGGGACATGCTCGGCATCACGTACACCGATTTCGTGCGCACCACCGAGCCGCGCCACGCCGTGACCGTGCAGAAGTTCTGGCAGGACCTCTACGACAAGGGCTGGTGCTACAAGGGCAGCTACGAGGGCTGGTACTGCGTGCACGAGGAGACGTACTACGCCGAGAGCGATCTCGAGAAGAACGAGGACGGGCAGCTCGTGTGCCCCGACTGCAAGCGCCCCGTGCAGAAGGCGGGCGGCGAGGAGAACTGGTTTTTCAAGCTGTCCGAGTTCGGCGACAAGCTGCTTGAATTCTACGAGGAGAACCCCGACTTCATCTGCCCCGAGACGCGCAAGAACGAGATCGTGTCGTTCGTGAAGAGCGGCCTGAAGGACCTGTCCATCAGCCGCAGCACGTTCGACTGGGGCGTCCCGCTGCCCTTCGACGAGGGGCATGTGGCCTACGTGTGGGCCGACGCGCTCTTGGCCTACCTCACCGGCATCGGCTACGGCGATGAAGGCGAGCGTGCCGGCGAGTTCGAGCGCCGCTGGCCCATGCAGTACCACTTCGTAGGCAAGGACATCACGCGCTTCCACTGCGTCATCTGGCCGGCCATGCTCATGGCGGCCGGCATGCCCATCACGCACACGGTGTTCGGCCACGGCTTTCTGCTCACGAAGGGCGAGAAGATGTCGAAGTCGAAGGGCAACGCGCTCAAGCCGGCCGATCTGTGCAAGGTGTTCGGCGTGGACGCGTACCGCTACTACTTCATGAGCGACGTGCAGTTCGGCGCGGACGGCTCCATCTCGCTTGAGCGCATGGTGCAGGTGTACAACGCCGACTTGGCGAACACCTGGGGCAACCTCTGCAGCCGCGTGTTCAACATGACGAAGAAGTACTTCGACGGTCAGGTGCCGGAGGTGCCGGCATCCGCCGCGGCGCTCGTGGAGGCCAACCCGCTGCGCGAGATATCGGACGAGCTCTACGCCGAGTACGACCGCGCCCTCGGCGACGTGGACTTCACGGCCGCGGCCGCCGCGGTGCAGAAGCTCGCGGGTCGCGTGAACCTGTACGTGGAGGAGTCCGCCCCGTGGAACCTGGCGAAGAGCGAGGAGACCGCCGACCAGCTGGCGGCCGTCATCTACAACGCGCTGGAGGCCATCCGCATTATCGCGCTGTACCTGGCGCCGTTCATGCCGAACACGTCGGCCGAGGTCTTCCGCCGCCTGAGCCTTGGCGACGTCACCGCCGTGACCGACATCGAGGCGGCGACCGCTTGGGGCCAGCTGCCCGCCGGCAACGCGGTGGAGATCGGCGACCCCCTGTTCCCGCGCCTGGACATGGACGCCGTCGACCTGGACATGGAGTAGCCTTCCGTGGCCGACGAAACGCAAACCGACCCCGTGTTCTTCGATACGCTGTTCCACCGCAAGCGCAAGCACGGCAAGTGGGACACCGTCGACGCGCCCCAGCTGGAGGGCCTTGTGGCCGACACGCATGCGCACCTGCAGCTGTTGGACGACCCGGCGCTTGCCTTGGCGCGCTGTGCCGCGCACGGCGTCGGTTTCCTCTGCACCATAACCGATGTGTACGAGGACGGCCCCGTCACGTACGACCGCCTCGATGCCTGGAGGCACGAGGCGGCGGTCGACGTGGCCAAGCTCGTCCACCGATGTTGAGGCGACCCTTGCCCGCGCGTGCCGCGGGTGCGCATCGCAACCGGCTGCCATCCCCATAACGCGAAGCACTACGACGACGCGCTGGAGGCCGTCCTGCGCGAACGGCTGGCCGACCCGCGCACGGCTGCGGTGGGGGAGATCGGCCTGGACTTCCACTACGATTTCTCGCCGCGCGACGACCAGCGCTCGGCGTTCCGCCGCCAGCTGCGCGTGGCGAAGGAGTGCGGCCTGCCCGTCATCCTGCATGTGCGCGAGGCGCACGACGAGGCGCTGGCCATCATGCGCGACGAGGGCTTCCCCGAGGCGGGAACGCTGCTGCACTGCTTCAACTTGGATTGGGACGTGCTCGAGCCATGGGTCGAGGCAGGTTGCTACGTGGCGTTCGGCGGACCGCTCACGTTCAAGAAGAGCGACGACACCCGCGAGGCTGCCACCCGTGTGCCGGCAGACCGCCTGCTCACCGAAACGGACGCGCCCTACATGACGCCCGAGCCCCTGCGCGGAACCGTCTGCGGGCCCGAGCACGTCATCTTCACGGCCGAGCGCCTGGCCGAAGTGCGCGGCTGCGCGCCCGGCGAGGAACGCGCGGCGCTGCTGCGCCGGCTTTTGGAGAACGCCCGCAGCCTGCTCGACCGCGAGCCGACGGTTTGGCAGCAGCAGGCCGCCCGCCAGTTCTACGCCGACGCCTTCGCAACGCTGGGCGGAGCGGCCCCGGCCGCCGCCGACGGACAATGAGGAGCTGCCCTATGAACCGCCTGATCATCGTAGGTTCGCCCCGCATCGACGGCCGGAGCGCGCACCTTGCCGACCTGCTGTTCGAGTCGTGCATCGACGAGTGCTCCGACGACGAGCTGGCGCTCGCACCGGTGTCGACGCTTGCCATCGAGCCCTGTCAGGGGTGCGATGCGTGCAAGGCGCTCGCCGCGCTTGCTGCAGGCGGCGAGGAGGCTGAGGACGGGCAGGCGGACGAGGCGCCCCGCCGCTGCGTCATCGACGACGACATGGCGGAGGTGTACGAGCTGATCGACGCCGCCGACGAGCTGGTCGTGGTGTCGCCCGTGTACTTCGCCGGCGCCCCCGCCCAGCTGAAAGCCCTGCTCGACCGCCTGCAGCCCTACTTCTGGACCGACGAGCGCCATCGGGAGAAGCGTCCGGCCACGCTGCACGTGGTGGGCGAGGGCGGCGACCCGCACGGTTTCGAGCCGCTGGTCGGCGTGGTGCGCTCGTCGCTGTCGTGCGCCGGCTTCGCCCTCGAGCGCGTATTGGACTGGGTGGGCAGGATCGACGAGGAAGGCGAGATCACGGCCGAGGCCGTCGAGCATCCGCTGGCGCCCCTGCCAGGGCGTTCCGCATCCGCCCCCGCAGCGTCCACGCCGCTCGGCGATGCCGAATCGGCGGGGCCGGCCGATGACGGCAAGGGTTACGCTCCCGCCCCCGTGTCCGACGCCCCGTCCCGTCCCGCGCTGCGCCTCTCGCCGGAAGGCGAATCCTCCCCAGCGGCCGGCAACCCGCCTGCGAAGAACGCCTCCCGCGGCAAGCAGCACGCCTCCGGCACCGCCCCGCAGGGCACGAAGCGCCCCAGGCAGGGATCGGGCAAGCAAGGCTCCCGCAAGCCAGCCGCCGGCAAGCAGGGCCCCGGCAAGCAGGCCGGCCGCCCGAAGCAGGGCGGCAAGCGCCGTGGGTAAGCTATCGCCGCTCGCAAGCGCTTCCGCCACGCGCGCCGTGCTGGAGGCCCACGGCCTGACCGCGAAGTACTCGCTCGGGCAGAACTTCCTCGTGAACGACGCCATCCTGCAGAAGATCGTCGCGCTGGCCGAGGTTGCGCCCGTCGACACGGTGCTGGAGGTGGGCCCCGGCATCGGTACGCTCACCATGGCTCTCCTGCAGCATGCGGGCCGCGTGGTGTCCGTGGAGCGCGACCCCGACCTGTCCGCTGTGCTCGCCGAGACGCTCGCGCCCTGGGCCGACCGCTTCGCCCTCGTGCAGAAGGACGCCCTCGACTTGACCGTTGACGACCTGCGCGACGCGCTCGGTCGGCTCGACCCTCCCGAGACCGCCCCCGGCAAGCTCGTGGCGAACCTGCCCTACGCGGTGGCCGCCACCGTCGTGCTCGACTACTTCGAGCGGTTCCCCTCGCTGGGAAGCGCCACCGTCATGGTGCAGAAAGAGGTGGCCGACCGCATGGCCGCGGTTCCCGGCACGAAGAACTACGGCGCCTACACCGTGAAGCTGCGCCTGTACGCCGAGCCGGCCGGACGCTTCGGCGTGGGTCCGGGCAACTTCTTCCCGCCGCCGCGCGTGGAGAGCGCCGTGCTGCGCCTGGATCGCCGTCCGCTGTGCGGCGCTGGCGGGGAACCGCTTGCCGCGTCCACGCTCAAGGCTGCCGCTACTATGGCCGACGCCGCCTTCGCGAACCGCCGCAAGACCCTCTCGAACTCCTGCAAAACCTACTTCGCCTCCCGCGGGGCGCAAGGGGCACGCATCGCCGCCGCCCTCCCGCAGCTCCTCGAGCAAGCTGCCGTCGATCCGAAAATTCGCGGAGAGGCATTGGCTTTGGAGGATTTCATTCGCCTGGGAACGGCGCTGGAGGCATTGGGCGCATAAGGGGCGCGGGAGACGTAGAAAGGCTCCCCGTGTGCCGAAGGCGCCTGAATACCGAATGGAGCCGAAAAGCTCATAGCCGATTCAGCCGAAAATAGTTCCTGAACGGCCGGCCGTCAACTTATGGTTTGCGAAAAGTAACATATCCGTGCAGATTCTGTAGAGTATTGACCAAGGTGGTATAATCTCGCTTTGTGATTTCTGCATAACGGCACACGCGAGAAAGAGTGAGCATGGATTTAGCTAAACAGGCCAAAATCGTCGACTCCATTCATGATACGTTACATGACTTCGTCGGTCAACGCCTGAAAGTGCGCGCCAATATGGGTCGCTCGAAGATCGTCGAGAGCGAAGGCGTGCTCATGCAGGTGCATCCCCAGCTGTTCATCTTGGAGGTCGACCGCAAGCGCGGGCGCACGGCACGGCAGTCCTACCAGTACGTGGACGTCCTCACCGGCATGGTGGAGCTCTCCCAGAACGGCGAGCCGCTGTTCGAGCCCTTCGTCCCGGAGAACCCGCTGGCCGACGCCTCGACGGCAGTCGACGAGCGTGAAGAGGAGACGGTGCTCTCCTAGCGCTCCTCTCACGAAAGACGCCTTTCGGAAGGCGTCGCAAGCTGCTCTCAAGACGGGCGCCGCATTGCGCGGTGCCCGTCTTGCATGCGGTGCCCGCAACTCGCTGACGGGAAGAGGGGGCGAGGCCGGTGGGGGACCTTCCCTACGCTGAATGCACCTTGCCCGCCGCGTCTACGAAGTGCGCCTCCATGATGGCCGGATGCGACTGCGCGAATGCCCGCCCGCGTTCGATGCCCAGCGCCAGCAGCGTGGTGGAGTACCCCTCGGCGTCCAGCGAGCGGCGCGCGATCACGGTGGCTCCCGCGGCATCCGTTTCTACCGGCAAGCCGGTTTCGGGGCAGAGTATATGGTGGTAGAAGGCGCCGTCGCGCTCGAAGCAGCGTTCGTACACCCCGCTCGTGACGGCCGAGGCGTCGCGCACCGCCACGGTGCCCACCACGCCCTCCTTGTCGCGCGGGTCCTGCAGCCCTATGCGCCAGGGCATCCCGCCCGGCTTCTCGCCATGCGCCACCACGTTGCCGCCGAGGTTCACGATGAACGCCTCCAGCCCGTGATCGGCCAGCAGGTCGGCCACGGCGTCGGCGATCCATCCTTTCGCGATGCCTCCCACATCCACCGCAGCCAAAGGGTCTTCCAGCTGCGCGAACGCCTGTCCGCCTGATCCGGTGACTCTATGTGTTTTCCCGCCCTCCGCGGCCGTCGCGGTCGGCTCGTCCCACACCCGCAGCGTGCGCCAGTCGACGTGCGCAAGCGCCTCGTCGATACGCTTGCGTTCGGGAACCGTTCCTTCGTGGAAGTTCCAGAGCCGCACGACGGCACCCATGGTGATGTCGAACCGTCCCTCGCTGTCCGCGCAATAGCCTTGGGCCGCGCGCAGCAGTGCGGCCGTGTCGGTCGCGATGGGCACGGGACGCCCCTTCGCGGCGTTCAGCCGGGCGATATCGGAGTGCGGCAGCGTGCGCGAGAGGCGCCGCTCGAACGAGCGACATGCGGCGCGTGCGGCAGCGTATGCCGTGCGACACTGCTCGGGAGTGCCGAATGCCTGCAGGGTGACGACGGTGTTGAACGCGTAGAACAGCTCCGTTGTCATTCCTCGCTCGTCGGGACCCGTCGTTTGGACGAATTCCTCCAAGGGGATGGGGTCGGATGTTTCCTCGAAGCTCATGCTCCCAGTATAGGCCAAAGGCCCCCTGCTGGAAGGCTGATCCGGATCGGTGTGCAACGCTGCAGCAGGCAAGCACGAAGCCTCGGCTGGAAAAAGGGGAAGGGCCGCTGCCTTAGCGGGCCCTTCCGCATGCGGTGTCGAGCTTAACCTTCGTGCGATGTGCGCTCGGATTCTGCGATGCTCTGGCGGGTGGCAGCGGCGCATTCGGCTATCCGGCGCAGCACCTCGTCGCGCATAGCGGCTACTTCTTCGGGAGTGTCCGCCGTGGAGAACAGCGCTTTTGCGGCTTCGCCGAAGGCGGTCAAGTCGGCGGCGCCGATCTCGGGATTCGTCTGAACGGGCATGATGGTGGCTTCTCTTTCCATAACGTGGTTGGACACAAGGGCTCGCAGGTTAGCGAGCCGAGGACCCGGCCGGGTGCGGGGGGGGGGGGGGGGGGGGGGGGGGGGTTCTTTGCATGATCTCATTTTGATCGCCCCTTTCCGATGCGGGAGGCCGAACGCGCTGTCGCGGTGCGACAACGAGTCGCCTCGATAGCGTTGCTGGGGTAATGTATCATACTACATTAATCATTAAACGATAAATAGCGAACGGAAGCCGAGTTGTAGCGAACGGCATCGGCTTGTTCGGCTCGATTCCCCTTTTGAGCAACTGCGCTTTTCGCCTGAACTGATCGACAAGGCATAATCGAACCTATAGAATAACGGTTGACAACGGGTGCGTATCTGCCGCTTGCTCCTGGAGACGGCAAGCGGCTGGGGGAAGGCGCGAGGAGGCTCCATGAGGTTCAGAGACCAGGTGGTCGCGTTTGATTTCGCTGGCATTCCCATGGTCGGCAACATGAATACGGGATACGCCATCGGCCTGACCGCCGAAGGGGCTGACGTGTGCGAGCGCCTGCTTCGGGAAGAGGTCGCGGAAACCGAGGTAGCCGCCGTCGATGCGGCTCTGCTCGAGCATCTGGTGCGCGGCGGGTTCTTCAGCGACGAGAAGCCGGCCGATGCCGTGGTGTCCGCCTACCTGCACGTCACGCAGCGCTGCAACTTGAACTGTGTGGGCTGCTACTCGTATGACGACCAGCGCAACTGCCTGCCCGATGCCCCGCTCGACGCCATCGAGCGCGCGCTCGACGAGCTGACGGCCGCCGGCCTGGCCACGCTCATCATCTCGGGTGGCGAGCCGTTCCTGCGCGACGACCTGCCCGACATTGTGGCCTATGCGAAGCGCACCTGCGGCATCAAGGCCGTCACCGTGCTTTCGAACGGCACCTGCCTTACCGAAGGGGCCCTGGCTGCGCTCGCGCCGAACGTCGACTGCGTCTCCATCTCGTTCGACGGCTGCTCGGCGTCCGCCCCCGCCTACATTCGGGAAGAGCAGCGCTTCGACGAGCTGGTGGCCGCGGTCAAGGCCGTTCAAGCCGCCGGCATCCAGGCCCACATCATTCCCACGGTGCATGCCAGGAACATCGACGATTTGGCCGAATACGTTCGCCTGTCGAAAGACCTGGGCGCTACTTTGAACTTCAGCCTGCTCACGTGCGCGCCCGACGACGAGCTGGCCGCCCTGTTGCCCGACGAGGAGGCCCTGCGTAAGCTGGGCGCGAGCATCCTCACGCTGGACGGCGGAAAGCCGCTCGCCCTCATGGACGCCCCCGTCGGCCTGAACCTCACGGTGAAGAGGAACTGCGGCGCCGGCTACCGTGGCGTGAGCATCGCCGCCGACGGCACCGTCTACCCGTGCCATATGCTTCACCGCCCCGAGCTGGCGATGGGCAACGTCTTTGACGGCACGCTTGCCGAGGCGCTGGAGAGCGAGGTTTCCGCACGGTGCCGCGCCCTGGATGCCGCCAACTTCGAGGGCTGTGCCACATGCCGTTACGAGCGAATCTGCGGGGGAGGCTGTCGAGCCCGCTCGCTGTTCGCATCGGGCAGTCTGGAGTCGCCCGACTCCTACTGCGCGATGACCCTAGAGTTCTACGACCGTTTAGGAGCGGCCATGAACGCTGCAATAGAAAACAAGAAAGGAGGTGTGTGATATGCTGTTTTACAGTGAGGTTGAGCCGCGCTCGGTTTGCTATCCCATTGGCATTGTCGGGGGTATTTGCATAGCTCCTGGCATTTAAATTGTTTCGTCGAATCGAAATCCATGAGAGAGCTCTTTCTTTTGAAGGGGCTCTTTGCATTTTCAGATGAGTCGTATCTGGTTGGTAGTATTATTTTCAAAACGAGTTCGATAAGGGATTGGAACGGAAATGTTTAA
>HHCFC01400__coassemble_928_pt1 | contig 17475 bp, 13 predicted proteins | sample HHCFC01400__metabat2_low_PE_042 | metagenome-assembled genome bin HHCFC01400 | reverse complement strand
CTGATGGAGAATGCGGTACACCGTCAGCGCCGTGTCGTCGCAGCGGTAGTACACCGTGTACGGACTTGCCAACACCGTTCGATATTCCCGATGGTGAAGCCCATCTATTGCGAAGCGCCCGCCTGCATCGGGAAATGAGCGCGCATGTTCGATTGCAGCGTCGATGCGCTGGATTGCCGCAAGGGCGGTTTGCGGGTTTTTGCATTCAAGTCCAAGGTAGATGGCGATCGACTCCCGATCGAGGTTGGCGCGCGGTCTCCAAGCGAGTTCGAGCATGATCAGGCCCCGTTCGAAGGGTAGTCGAGGTTCCAGAGCGCGAAGATCTCGCGCATCTTCGCATCGGAATCGTCGGCGTTGAGGGTTTCGGGACGGTATTTCTCTTCGATTTCCGCCTCGCGGAGCGCCAGGTAAACACGGTTGCGCCGTTCGGTCGTTTCGTACGCGTTGCTGTCCATGAGCACGAACGAAGCCACGCCGTTCTTCGTGAGCACGATGGGCTCTTGCAGCTCGGTCGCCTGGGTGCACACATCGTTGAGCTGCGTGCGCAGGTCGGTAATGGGCCTGATGACGGGTAACGGTGCGGCGAGAGCGGACATGATGCTCCTTTCCATGTTCTTTATTCAGTACATAATAGCATATATAATAAGGTATATGAAGGGTTGCAAGAGGACAGAGCATGTTCTCGATTGACTCTCACGTTGCGTGAGGGTGTAGGCTGTCGATGCGATCGCGAAAGGAAGGAGGCGCCCATGGAGCGCGAGCGGGTGGAGCGCGGCTACACGGTGCACGAGCTGGCGGCGTTGTCGGGGTGCACGGTGCGCACGTTGCACCATTACGACGAGCTGGGGCTGGTGCGGGCCGGGCGCGCGGCGAACGGCTACCGACGCTACGGGCCCGCCGAGGTGGACCGGCTGCAGCAGGTGCTGCTGTACCGCGAGGCCGAGATGCCGCTGGCGGACATCAAGCGGCTGCTGGATGACCCGGCGTTCGACGCGCGCGATGCGCTGGCCGGGCATCTGCGCGAGCTGCACGCGCGCAAGGAGCGCCTCGACGGATTGATCGCGAGCGTGGAGAAAACGCTCGCCTGTATGGAAGGAGACGGCCCGATGAAGGACGAGGAGAAGTTCGAGGCGTTCAAGCAAGGCCTCGTGGACGAGAACGAGAAGAAGTACGGCAAGGAGGTGCGCGAGCGCTGGGGCGACGATGCCGCCGACGCGAGCAACGCGAAGCTCATGGGCATGACCGAGGAGCAGTACCGCGCCACGCAGGAGCTGGAGCGGGAGATCAGGGACGTCCTCGTGGCGGCGATGGAGACGGGCGACCCGGCAAGCGAGGAAGCGCACCATGCGGCCGATCTGCACCGTCAATGGCTGTGCGCTTTCTGGAAGGACGGCACGTACTCCAAGGCCGCGCATCGGGGACTCGCCGAGATGTACGTGGCCGACGAGCGCTTCAAGGCCTACTACGAGGCATGGGCCCCTGGCGCCGCCGAGTTCCTCCGCGACGCCATCAAGGCTTTCTAAGGCAACCTGCGGCCCATTCGTTGCTTGTGCCTGCAGGCGGGCCATCCTACACTGCTGCCCATGAGCAGAATCGCAACGTCCATGAAGTCCGTGCTGCGCACCTCGGCGCGCCGTCTCGCCGCTTGGGTGCGCGCACCGTTCGCCAGCCTGTACCGGGTTGCGGCGGCGGTCCTCGCCGCGGGGGCGGTGGGCCTCGCGCTGCCGCCCTGGGCCGGTTTGCTGCTGTTCGCCCCGGTGGCGGCGACCGTTGGGACGAAGGTCGCGCATGCCGTGCGCGCCATCGCCTCGCTGTGCTACGTGGGCGTGGCGGAGAACCGCGAGGGACACCCGACGCTCGACGTGCGCCGCGATCTGCTGCAGCGCTCCCGGGCGCTCGGCACGGCCTCGCTCGCTGCGGGCGTGGCCGTGCTGCTCGCCGCGCGGGCGGCCCTGACCCTGTTCCCGAGCCTTGCCGAGGACGGCGTGCTCGTCCCCTACCTGGTGTTCACGGCGGTACTGCTGGGAGGCTTCCTGCTGTTCTACACGCTGGCGCTGCGGTTCGACTCGTCGGTGCTGCGGGGCCTCACCAGCATCGCCGTCACGCTGCCGGTGTTCTTCATCGTGGTGGCGGTGGCCAGCATCCTGCTGTCGTGGGCCATGGGCGTGCTGGCGGGCTTCGGCGTGCCGGCCGAGGGCCTGCTGCAAGGCGGGTTCGCCTGGCTCTACGAGATGCAGCGCCTCCTGGGTGCGGCCGTCGGCTACTTCCTGCGGCAGGATACCCTCATCGTCGGCGTGTCCATCGTGGCAGCTGCGCTGCTGTTGCTGCTGTATGCCTACTCGGTGCCGCTCTACTGGCTGCGCAGCGTGTCGCGCTGGCTCAAGGGCATCGGCGTGGCCGCGGCCGCTTTCGGCGCGGCGGTCATCGTGTTCGCGGGCGTGTGGCTGGCCGACGTGCAGCATCTGGCCGAGCAGGCAGCGGCGGGGCGTCTGGGCACGGGCCTCGACGCCGGGGTGGCCAGCAGCCAGGCGCAGGCCGTCGCGCAATACCGCTCGGACGACCTCGTTGCGCTCATCAAGGCGTTCGTGTTGCCCTACACGGTGGGCGTGTTCGTGGCGAACGGCGTGGTGGCGTGGCGCAAGGGCCGCGCCAAGCAGGCGGCCGACGGCATCCTCGACGACTTCGCCGCCGCGGGCCACGTGGACGAGGCGGCGCTTCCCAAGCAGCGCAAGCGCTACCTCTACTGCGGCGGCAGCCCCACGCTCTGGGATATTGCCCTTCGCTCCATCGGCCATGACGTGCCCCTTCCCCATCCCTTCGCCCCGCGCAGGCTCACGCTCAAGGAGCGCCTGACCGGCGTGCTGGAGGACCCACCGCCCGAGAGGGCGCCCGACCCGCCGGCCGAGCAGCCGGCCTCGTCCGCTTCTGCCGGCTTGCCAGACGAAGTCGGCATGCGCACCGACTCCACGGCCGGTCATGCCGAGGGCCGCACCAAGAGGAATGAGCCAAGACAGGCTCTGCAATAAGAGGGGAGGGAGGACAAGGGGCCAGGTCCTTGTCTCGTGCGTCGCGACGCCAGGGTTCGTCGGGGAATTCGTGGGCGTGGCGGCCCCTGCTGCTTCGCGCTTGGGCGCGGGCGAGCATCGGTGATGCGGCGAACCGATGGCTATTGTGCGTGCCGGAAGCGTCCGGATGCACAGTTTTTACCAGATTATTGCAGAAGGAGGAGTTCGAGGGGCGATTTGTACGCCTCGACGGCATCGCGGTGCCTTTCATTGGTGGTGTTTTCCCTGATCGCGATAAGGCCGACGATGCAAAAGCCCCCGCAAGCGCTCCAAGCATGCATAAAACTGGTAAAAACTGTGCAGAAAAGTCCGTGGGGGCTCGAACTTGAAGAACCTGCGCGGGCTGTTCGCTTCCGGCATGCCGGTGCCGTATGATGTGTTTCTTGTCTGACGGGACGGCAACGCGCCCGCCTCGCCTCGCGCCCCGCCGTTGCCGTTTTGTATAGTGGCCCCATGAAGAAATCCGAAGCGCTCAAAACCCTGGGGCTGGCCGACGGCGCCACCGACGACGAGGTCAAGCAGGCCCACCGCAAGCTGGTGATCGCGCATCACCCGGACAAGTTCGCCCTGGACTCGCCGGAGCGCGCCGAGGCCGAGGAGCTCACGAAGCGCATCAACGAAGCCCGCGACGTGCTGCTGAACCGTTCGTGGACCCCCGAGTTCGACCCCCGCCGCGACCCGCGTCCCTACGCGAACAACCCCTACGCGCACCCCGGACGCCCCGGATCGTCCGCCGCGCCGGGCGGAACGGCCGGCCAGGATCCGTTCGCCGGCTGGCCCTTCGCGGGAGGCCAGGGCTCGCCGTTCGGCCAGGGCCAAGGCACGGGCCCCGCACCCGGCCGCACCACCTACGTATGGACGTCCTGGGACGGCACCCGCACGGCTACCGGCGGCCCCGGCGTCGGCGGGCCCTTCGACCCGTTCGACCCCTTCGCGCCCTTCCGCGCCGCCGAATCGCGCAAGACGCCGCAGCAGGTGCTGGCCGAGGCCGTGCGCTCGCTGCGAAGCGAGGCGCTCGCCGTGGCGGGCAAGGCGGCCGTGCTCGCTGTGGCCGCGCTGCTGGGCTCGGTGGCCACCGGCCTGTTCTTCTACGTGATGATATCGCTCGTCTGGGGTCTGTGGAAGCGGCTGGGCAGCTGCCTCATCGGCTTCATCGTGCCCATTGCGCTTCTGGGCGCCCCCTTCGTGTTCCTCATCGCGCCGCGCCAGGGCGCCGTGACCGTCGGCTTGGCCGTCTTCTTCCTCGCGGCCGTGCTGTTCGACGCCGTGAACCTGCGCAACGCCCTGCGCGCCTACCGTGCCGCCAAACGCGCCGCCCGGCCGTAGGGCCTCCCCTCCACGACCTCGTGCTATACTAGCCGCTTTAGGAAACGTTCGCGGGAAGGGTCCGGTTGAAGAAAGCGCTGCTGCTCGTTATCGGCATCGTCGCGGTGTGCTTCCTCATCGCGAACGCCGACTACCTGGCGAGCTTCCTCGCCACCCTCCAGACCGGCGCGCTCGTGCCGCTCGTGGTGGCGTGCGTGCTCATGCTGGCCCGCCACCTGGTGCAAGCGGCCTCCTACGACGCGGCGTTCGAGGCCGTCGGGCATAAAACCGGTTTCTGGCACAACGTCGTGCTCATCTTCTCGCTTGTCTTCATCAATACGTTCTGCCTGTTCTCGGGCGCGACGGGCGTGGCGTTCATCATCGACGACGCGCACCGGAGGGGCTGTGACGCCGGCCAGGCCACCTCGGGCGCCATCCTCTCGCAGATCGGCTACTTCGCCGCCATCCTCGTGATCTCGGTCATCGGCTTCGTCACCATGCTCGTGTCCGGCTCCATGAACACGCTCTTCCTCGTGGGGGGCCTCGCGCTCGCGGCGGTGCTGGCCGTGCTGTCCAGCATGTTCGTGGCGGGCTACCGCAAGCCGCGCATCCTGTTCCGGCTGTTTTTGGGCCTCGAGTCGCTCATCAACAAGCTGCTCGGCCTGCTGAAAAGGCACCTCAAGCCCGGTTGGGGCCGCAAGACGGCCGGCTCGTTCATCTCGTCGGCGTCCATCTTGGCGAAGAACCCCCAGGGCACGCTCGTCACCGTGGCCTATGCGTCGTTCTCGGCCATCCTCAACATGGCGTGCCTCGTGGCCATCGGCTACGCGTTCGGCTTCACCCACGTCACCGCGCTCGTGGCGGCGTTCGCGGTGGCGGCCATCTCGGTGATACTGAGCCCCACGCCGCAAGGCGTCGGCGTGGTGGAGGCCGCCATCGCGGCCATCCTCACGGCCCATGGGTGCTCGCTCGCCACGGCCACGGCCATCGCGCTCGTGTACCGCGGCATCATGTTCTGGATGCCCTTCTGCATCGGCGCCGTGCTGCTGTCCCAGTCCGGCTTCTTCGCCGACAAGAAGAACCCCTCCGAGGAGCAGCGCGCGAAGGACCTCGCCTGGATATCCGGCACGCTCGTGCTGGTGGTGGGCCTGGTGAACCTGGGCCTGGCCCTCATCCCCAAGTCGTTCGAGCCGTTCACCGTGCTCACGGAGTGGGTGAACATCGGCGGCGTGCTCATCGGCCCGGCGCTCATCGTGGGAAGCGCGGTGCTCGTCGTGCTGGCGGTGGGCCTCATCCTGCGCTTCCGCACGGCGTGGGCGCTCACCATCGGCGCCCTCGTGCTGCTGGCCGGTGCCGAGTTCCTTTACGTGAACACGTGGCAGGTGGCCGTGGCTGCCGTCGTGCTGGTGGTGTGGCTGTTCTGGAAGCGCTCCGCGTTCGACCGGCCCGTGGTGCTGAAGGGCGACGCCGCGCGCATCGCCCGCGAGTTCGGCGAGAACGTGGCCCGGTTCCGCCGTTGGCGCGCCGAGCGCCGCGCCCGCCGCGACGCCGCGGTCGGCGCGCCGATGCCGGATCGGACGACCTCGAAGAGCTTGCCGGCGCCCGAGCCGGTGCGCCGGCCGGCCCGGGGTCTCGCCTGCGCAACGCCGCGCCCGCCGGGCGCCGCGTGCGCGGCGCGAGGGCGGCCGAGCCGCCGCGCAAAACAAGTTGGGAACAGCAGGCCGAAAAGGGCGCGCTGCTCATGCGGCAGGTGGAGCAGGAGGGTATACTGGCAGACGAACCATCTGCGAAGGAGGAGCAACGCCCATGATAGTGCTCGACGAGCCGTATGTGTCCGAACCCCTGGTCGATTTGCTGGAGCAGTCGCAGCATCCCGTGCTGGACAACGATGTGGCCGCCGCGCTCGCCGCGGGGGGCCGCCGTCTCAACCTGGTGGGAGAGGACGAGGCCGCCCGCCGTATCGATGCGGGCGAGCGCGTGTACACGAACTCCGAGAACGCGCTGGCATGGATCGCGGACCATACGGCCAACACGTCCCTCGCGCGTGCCATCGACCTGTTCAAGGACAAGGCGGCCATGCGACGCGCGCTGGCCGGCCTCGATCCCGACCTGTTCTTCAAGACGTGCTCCATCGACGAGCTGTTCAAGTTGGACTTCTCCCGCCTGCCCGCCCCGTTCGTGCTCAAGCCCTCCGTGGGCTTCTGCAGCGTGGGCGTGTACGCCGTGGCAGACCGCGAGGACTGGGAGCGCGCGCTGGCCGATATCCAGAAGAACGCCGCGAGCTGGCACGACCTCTATCCCGAGAGCGTCATCGGCACGGGATCGTTCATCTTGGAGGGCTACATCGACGGCACGGAATACGCGCTTGACGCCTACTTCGACGAGCAGGGCCGCGCGCGCATCCTGAACGTGCTGCGCCACGACTTCGCCTCGGCCGAGGACACGTCCGACCGCATGTACGTGACGAGCGCCGCCATCGTGCGCGACAACGCCCCGGCCTTCGCCGCCTGGCTCGACCGGGTGAACGCGCTCGTGGGCGCCCGCAACTTCCCCGTGCACGTGGAGGTGCGCGTGGACGAGGGCCACGTATGCCCCATCGAGTTCAACCCCCTGCGCTTCGCAGGCCTGGGAGGCACGGACGTCAGCTGGTATGCGTACGGCTACCGCACCTACGAGGCGTTCCTCGAGGGCGTCCAGCCCGACTTCAGCGCGGCGTTCGCCGGCAAGGAGGACAAGGTCTACTCCATGTCGCTGCTCAACGCGCCTGCCGGTGCGAAAGGCAACGAGCGCTTCGACTACGATGCGCTGCGCAGCCGCTTCTCGCACGTGCTCGAGATGCGCCCGTTCGACGTGGGCCGCGTGGGCAACTACGGCTTCCTGTTCCTGGAAACGGATGCCGAGACGGCCGGCGAGCTCGATTTCCTTAAAAACACGGACTTGAAAGAGTTCCTCCGCTAGCGGCGGGGGCGTTATGGGACGGAACGGGGGCAGGCCTTGAAGCTGAGCGTGCGCAACCTGCTCATCGGGCTCGTCATCGTCATCGTGCTCGCCGTGGTGCTGCTGCGCGGCGACCAGCTGGTGGAACTCGTGGAGACCATCAAGAAGGGGTCGGTGATCCCGCTCGTCGCCGCCCTGTGCACGCAGCTGGGCAAGTACTTCGCGCAGAGCTTCGCCTACTCGTTCGCGTTCGAGGCCGTGGGCGAGCGCATGGACCCGCGCTCCACGCTGCCGCTCGTGTTCGGCACGTTCTTCATGAACACCATCGCCCCCTCGCTCAACCTCGCCGGCACCACGCTCGTGGTGGACGACGCGCGCCGCCGCGGCATCCCGCCGGGGCGCGCCACGAGCGCAGCCCTGCTCATGCAGATCACCGTGGACTCGGGCTTCGCCACCATCATGCTCGTGGGCTTCGCCATCCTCGCGTTCACCGTGGGGCTCTCGCCGCTGTGGTTCCTCCTGGGCCTGCTGGTCATCGCGCTCGTCACGGTCATGGTGCTCATCCTGGTGCTCGGCCGCAAGCGCCCGGCGCTCGTGCTGCGCGCGCTGCGCCCCATCGAGCGCTTGGTGGACCGCATCCGCGTGCGCTTCAAGAAGCCGCCGCTGGACTCGTGGGTCGAGCGCACGGTGGGCTCGTTCTCCGACGCGGCCGGCCTCATCGCCCACAACCCGAAGGCCACCGCCAAGGCGTTCGGCTGCTCCGTGGTGGCCTCCCTGTGCGAGCTCGCGTGCTTCTCGCTTGTGGGCGTGGGCTTCGGCGTAACCGTGCCCGAGGCGCTCATCTGCGGCTACGTGGTGGCCACGCTGTTCGCCATGATATCGATCACCCCGCAGGGCGTGGGCGTGGTAGAGGCTGCCGTGGTGGTGGCGTTCACGTCGTTCGGCGAGTCGAGCGCGGCGGGCCTGTCCATTGCGCTCGTGTACCGCGGCATCGTGTTCTGGTTCCCGTTCTTGGTGGGCGCCATCCTCATCCAGACCACGAAGTCCTTCAAGCAGGAGGCGAAGAAGACCGTGCGCACCGCCCGCAAGTCCGACCGCATGCGCACCGTCGAAGGACAGGCCAGGCGCCTGGACGAGGCGAAGGCGCAGGGCGCGCCCGTCTCGGGCAAGGCACGGCCCGCCGCCCGCTCGCCGCAGGAGCAGGCCGCTGGCGCGCCGCCCGCTTCCTCCGAGCCGCGCGGCCGCTGACCGTCCGCGGCGCGCTGTACGTTTTCCAACCTCAAAAACTACGCCAATCGAGGGTTTACGCCATGCGCGGGTTCGCCATGCTATAGAATAGCGGGATGGTAGCATATCGCGGGCCGCAGGCCCGCTTGCAGAACGGGGGCAGTATGGAACGTGGGAAGCTTTTCGGCGCCGTCGCAACGTTCGCGCTGGCGGGGATCTTGGCCTGTGCCGGATGCGCAGGCGGTGGGCAGGGTGCGGCGCTCGAAGCCGGCAAGGCGTCGGTGCTCGACCCGGCCGATCCCGTGCAGGTGGAGCTCTGGACGTATTACAACGGCACGCAGCAACAGGCGTTCGAGGATCTGGTCAAGGAGTTCAACGCGGGTCGTGGCAAGGATACGGGCGTCGTGGTAACCAGCTCCAGCCAGGGAGGCGTGAACGACCTGGCCGCCGCCGTCACCGACTCGGCGCAGGAGCTCGTGGGCTCCGAGGCCATGCCCGATGCGTTCCTCTCGTACTCCGACACCGCCTCGGTCATCGATGGGCTCGGCCGCGTGGCCGACTTGTCGGCCTACCTGACCGACGACGAGTTGGCCCAGTACGTTGACAGCTTCATCGAAGAGGGCGACATCGGCGGCGACGGCAGCCTCAAGGTGTTCCCGGTGGGCAAGTCCACCGAGACGTTGCAGGTCAACTTGACCGACTGGCAGAAGTTCGCCGACGCCACCGGCTCGACGCTCGAGGAGCTCTCCACCATCGAGGGCGTCACGACCGTGGCGCAGCGCTACTACGAGTGGACCGACGCCCAGACGCCGGACGTCGCGGGCGATGGACGTCCTTTCTTCGGGCGCGACGCCATGGCGAACTACCTGATCACCGGTTCGCGCCAGCTGGGCCATGACGTGTTCGACATCGACGGCGGCGTGTGCGCGCTCGACCTCGACCGCGCCACCATGAAGAAGCTCTGGGACAACTACTACGTGCCTATGGTTCAGGGCTGGTTTTCCGCCGAGGGCAAGTTCCGCTCCGATGCCGTTAAGACGGGCGACCTCGTCTGCTATGTGGGCTCGTCCTCCTCGGTGGTGTACTTCCCGAAGACCGTGACGGTTGACGACAATACGAGCTATCCCATCGAGCTGGCCGCGTTGGCGAACCCCACGTTCAAGGACGGCAAGCCGTGCGCGCCCCAGCAGGGCGCCGGCTTCGTGGTGACGAAGTCCGACGAGAAGAAGGAAGCCGCCTGCGTCGAGTTCCTGAAGTGGTTCACCGACAAGGAGCAGAACACGGCCTTCTCCATCAGCGCCGGCTACGTGCCCGTGAAGAAGGACGCGCTCACGCTCGACAACCTGCAGAAGGCTGCCGAGTCCGTGGAGGGCGCATCCGAGAACTACCTGGTGAACCTACCGGCCACGCTCGATACCATCGAGGCGGGCGTGTACGCCAACCCGCCGTTCAAGGGCGGTGTGGAGGCGCGCGCCGTGCTGGAGAAGGCGCTGTCCGACAAGGCCGTGGCCGACCGCGCCGCCGTGGCGGCCGCCATCGAGGGCGGCGCGACGCCCGAGGAGGCCGTGGCGCCGTACCTGGAGGATGCGGTGTTCGACTCCTGGCTGGCCGACCTGACCGCGTCGCTCGAAGCGGCAATGGCCTAGCCAAAACGCCTTCGGCGAGGGCCGGAGAAGGGAAAACGACGGCGGCATGGGCCTGGAAACGGGAAAAAAGCGGGGCGCGCGGCGCGGACTGACGTTCAAGGTCCTCGTCGTGGTGCCCTTCTGCATCGCCCTCGCCATCCAGGGCGTCATGTGCGTGGCCGTGCTTGCGGGCAGCGAAACGCTCGAGCAGATGGAGACGGATGCCTACGACCTGTTTTCCGAGCGCGTATCGAGCCGGGCAGGCTATCTTGAGAACGACATGATATTCCGTTGGTCGGATTTCGACGTGGTCGTGGACGACGTGGGCGGCGATATCGATTCAGCCCTCGCCGCGCACGGTGCGTCGGCGACCGACATCGCCACGGGATCCGACCTCTCGCTTGCCGTCATCGACGCATCGGCCGACGACCTGCTGTCGTTCGCCCGCCGTGCCGAGGTGGACGGCGTTTACCTCGTGCTCGCGGACGGCGCGGTCGACCCCTCCTCCGAGGGGGACGGTCATCCGGCGCTCTACATCCGCGACGCGAACCCCAAAGTGGACGTGGCGAACGGCTCCGACCTTCAGCTGGCGGCGTGCCCCATCAGCGTGGCCCGCCGGCTCGATATCGCGCTCGACAGCCAGTGGTCGGCCGCGTTTCCGCTCGCCGCCGAGGGCGAGGGTCAGAGCGCTTTCTACTATCGTCCCCTGCGTGCCGCCCAACAGTACCCCGACGCCGACACGAGCGACCTGGGTTACTGGGGGCGCCCCGTGGACCTGGGATGGACGGGCACGCAGTCCGTCACGTACAGCAAGCCGGTGAGGGACGCCGCAGGCAATGTCGTTGGCGTGTTGGGGGTGGAAGTGCGGCTCGATCGCATAGCCTCCTTCTTCCCGTACCTCGACCTCAACGAGGGGGGCAACGGCTCCTATCTGCTGGCCGTCACGGGAGAGGACGGTGGTTTTGCGCGCGACGGCGGCGTGTCGCCGGCAGCCGGACAACCACGCACCTACGAAGTGCTCACGGCCACGGGTGCATCGCAGAGCCTCTACGTGGAGGACGGCTCGTTCGAATCGTCCCTCGACGAGAAGGGGCGCATGACGGTGGAGCCGTCGGAGGCCGCGTCGTCGGCCGCGCGTGCCGCTGCCAGTGTGGCCGAGATCAAGCTCTACGACAGCACGTCGCCGTTCGCCTCCGAGCATTGGGCTCTTGTGGGGCTCGAGCGCGAGGACGACCTGTTCTCCGCCGCGCACCTTCTGTCCGAGAACCTCATGAAGGTGTTCGCGGCCTCCATCGTGGTGGGCATCGTCGTTGCCGTGCTCACGGCATGGTTGTCGTCGTCCCGCCTGCGCCACCTGATGGGGGAGGTGCGTGCCGCAAGCCCCGAACAGCCTATCTCGTTCACGCCCACCGGCATCGTGGAGGTGGACGAGCTGTCCGAGTCCATCGAGCTGCTGGGCTCCGAAGTGGCCTCGGCCGCCTCGCGCCTGTCCCAGATACTCAAGCTGTCCGATCGCTCCATTGCCGCGTTCGAGTGCAATTTCACGTCGTCCGTCGCCACGTATACGGATGGCTTCTTCGATGCGATGGGGCTCGTGCTCACGTCGGGCTCGGGCGAGCAGGGCTCCGCGCATGAGGGCTCTCTCGGCGGCGCCGTGCCGCTCGGAGCATTCGAGCGGCTTTTCCAGTCGCTTCGTCCGCGCTACGAGCAAGAGTCCGACGGTCGCTGGATCGTCTCGGATGTCGACGGCCGGCGCTGGGTTCGCATCGTCGCGTTGGAGAGCGATGACGGAACGCGGGTGTTCGGCCTGGTGGAGGATGTGACCGACGAGATAGCCACACGCCGCCGCATAGAGCACGAGCGCGACCACGACGTGCTCACGGGCCTCTTGAACCGCCGTGCGTTCGAGCAGGCCGTCACCGAGCGCCTGGCCGGCATCCCGCCGGCGTTCGGCGCCATGCTCATGCTCGACTTGGACAATCTGAAGTACATCAACGACACGTACGGCCACGATTGGGGCGACCACTACATCAAGGCCGCGGCCAGCGTCATCGAGCGCACGTTCGAGGGCGAGGGCTTCTTCGCGCGCATCTCGGGCGACGAGTTCCTCGTGTTCGTCGACCGCTGCGCTGACGCCGACGGGGCGTACCGCCTGTTCGACTCGTTCATGCGCGCGCTCGACACGAGCGTGCTCGAGGCGCCCGACGCCACGGTGCTCAAGGTGCGCGCATCCGTGGGCGTGGCGTTCTATCCCGAGGATGCGGTGGATTTCTCCCACCTGCGCGAATATGCCGACTTCGCCATGTACGAGGCCAAGAACCACCGCAAGGGCGCGCTCTTGCGGTTCGACCGCAAGAGCCACGAGCGGGGGGCGTTCATCCTCAACAACAAGGAGGACCTGAACCGCCTGCTCGACGAGAACCTCATCGACTACTACTTCCAGCCCATCGTGGACGCCCGCATGGGCGAGGCGGTGGCCTACGAGGCGCTCATGCGGCCGCAGCTTCCCTCCATCGCCACGCCGGACCGCGTGCTGCTGCTCGCGCGCTCGCAGTCGAAGCTCTACCGGGTGGAGCATCTCACGTTCTTCGGCGCCCTGGAGGCGTTCGCCAAGCACGGGGACGCCGCTCGCGGGGCCACCTTGTTCGTGAACAGCATTGCCACGCAGCGCCTGTCCTCCGATGACGAGGTGGAGCTGCAGAAGCGGTTCGGGCCCCTGCTCAAGCACCTGGTCATCGAGATCACGGAGAGCGACTACAGCCGCGAGATGTCGCTGTACAAGGAGGGCCTCGCACGGCGCTGGGGTGCGCGGCTCGCTATCGACGATTTCGGCAGCGGCTACAACGGCGAGACGTCGCTGCTCGACTACCACGCCGACTTCGTGAAGCTGGACATGGGCATCGTGAGCGGCATCGACGTTGCGCGCGACCACCAGGACATCGCCCGCAATCTCATAGGCTACGCGCATGACCGCGGCATACGCGTGATAGCCGAGGGCGTGGAGACGCCCTCCGAGCTCAAGGCCGTCATCGGGCTGGGCGTGGACTACCTGCAAGGCTACCTCATAGGCAAGCCAGCCGCCACGCCGCCGGCCGTGCCCGCCGATATCCAGGAGCTCATCCGCACGCTGGCCGGCACGTCCTGCTAGAAGGGAGCACCATGGCCCTCACCGACACGCTGCATATCGAGACCGTCTCCGCTGGCAAGCGCCACGTGGAGGCGTCCATGCCCATCACCCCCGACGTGCTCCAGCCGCACGGCTACCTGCACGGCGGCGCAACCATCGCGCTCTTGGAGACGGTGGCCAGCATCGGTGCCGAGCAGGGCACCGATTTCGAACGCGAACGCCCCTTCGGCGTCGACGTGCGGGTGCGCCATCGCAAGGGTGGCAGGAAGGGCATGCTGCGCGGCGTGGCCGACCTCGACCGCGAGGAGGTCTCGGAGCGCACCGGTGCCGTGAAGCAGTACTGGAACGTGGCGGCGTACGACGACGCGGGCGACGTGGTGTCCGACGGCGTGGTCATGACCAAGATCGTGCCCCTCGCGTACCTGGAGGCGAAAGGCGAGGGAGGCGCGTGAGGCGTCGCCTTTCGTCTCCCTCCTTGCCCTAGACGGGTGCGCTTTGTCGCCCAGGGCGCATCCATCGGCCTCTCCTACGGGGGAGGGAGCGGCTTCGAACGGCCTCGACCACCGGTGAAGAAGACGTGGAGGGGGAAATATTGCCACATTTTCTTTTACCTTCGATTACATTGTGCTATCATAACCGTCGCTGCAACAAGCAGCTTACGGGTTGTGGCTCAGCTTGGTAGAGCGCTGCGTTCGGGACGCAGAGGCCGCAGGTTCAAATCCTGTCAACCCGACCAGGGAGCTAAAGGGATGTAACTTTCAAGGAGCATCCCTTTTTTGCATAGTGTGTGCTACTCTGACGGCGTTGGAGTGGGCGGGACGCGCTGCGGTGGCGGCCCGTAAGACAAGCTTGGAGGAATGTATGAAAATCCTGGGTATGGGCATGCCGGAGCTGCTGATCATCTTGGCAGTCATCCTGCTGATCTTCGGGCCGAAGAACCTCCCGAAGCTCGGCGGCGCGATCGGCAAGACCGTCAAGAACCTGCGCGAGGGCATGGGCGGCGGCAAGGCCATCGAGGAAGCCGAGGACGAGGACGAGGAAGTCATCGAAGAGGTCGAGGAAGAGAAGCCGGCCCCCAAGAAGACCACCACGACTGCGAAGAGGACCACGGCGGCGAAGAAGAAGGCCGAATAGCCCGGCGCTAGCGAATTGGTTCGCGGTATGTGCAGACGGCTCGGCCGGGCACATACCGCTTTTTTGTATATCGACCGACACTCCGTCGGGAACTCACGTACAGAGAGTCAAACCGCACGTCCGGCAACCGGACGTGCCTGTTGTAGGTATCGGACAGGTGAGAAGCATGGCAAACGACAACTTCATCCTCACGCAGGAGGGCAAGGAAAAGCTCGAGGAGGAGCTGCACTACCTCGAGACCGAGAAGCGCGCCGAGATCGGCGAGCGCATCAAGGTGGCGCGCGAGTTCGGCGACATCTCGGAGAACTCCGAGTACGACGATGCCAAGAACGAGCAGGGCATGATGGAGGCGCGCATCGCCGAGATCAGCCGCATCCTCTCCGAGGCCACCGTCGTGAACACGCCGAAGCGTTCCAGCAAGGTGAACATCGGCTCCATGGTCACGGTTGACATGGGCGGCAAGGAGCGCGTCTTCACCATCGTGGGCGGTGCCGAGAGCGACGCGGCCGCCGGCAAGATCAGCAACGAGTCGCCGGTGGGTGCCGCGCTGCTGGGCCACAAGAAGGGCGACAAAGTGGAGACCACGGGCCCGACCGGCCGCGACATCTCCATGGTTATTCTGAAGATCGAGCATTAGGAAGTTCCGTCGGCCTGACGGCCGCCGGAACTCGCCGACGACTGCGGTTCCGGTTTCGTCGGCCTGGCGGCCGCCGGAATCCGCCGACGCTGCGGCCCGCCCTCGCACCCGATCTTCGCGCGATGCCGCGGGCTTGCGTACCGAAGTACGCGGCGCCCGCGCCATCCCCCGAATCTCGGGCACGAGGGCGGGCCTCGCTGACTTACTACGCCAACCTGCGCGGTTGGTTTTCGCGCTTCGCGCGAAGGGCTCGGCCCTGATGGGCGAGCCCGCTCTGCGAGCTGGACGAGATTGAGGGGCACCGAACTATGAGCGACACCAACGACACGACGGGCAACGGGCAGGTCATCGAGGACGATCCCATCGCGGTGCGCCGCGCGAAGCGCGAGGCGCTCATCGCGGCGGGACGCGACCCGTACGGGCACGCATTCGCGTACTCGCACCACTTGGCCGACCTGGCCGCCCAGTACGAGGGCCTGGAGGACGGCGCGTCCACCTCAGACGAGGTGAAGGTGGCCGGCCGCATCATGGCCAAGCGCGACCAGGGCAAGCTCGCCTTCCTCGAGCTGCGCGACTCGACGGGCGACATGCAGCTGTTCTGCCGTATCAACGCGCTGGGCGAGGAATCGTTCGCCGAGCTCAAGGACCTCGACGTGGGCGACTGGATCGGCGTCGTCGGCACCATGATGCGCACGAAGCGCGGCCAGCTCTCCGTGGCGGTCGAGTCCTTCGAGCTGCTGTCCAAGAGCCTGCGCCCCTTGCCCGAGAAGTTCCACGGCCTGGCCGACAAGGAGACGCGCTATCGCCAGCGCTACGTCGACCTGGTCATGAACCCCGAGGTGAAGGACACGTTCACGAAGCGCTTCAAGATCGTGGCAGCCATCCGCCGCTTTATGGAGGACCACGGCTACTTCGAGGTGGAGACGCCCATCCTGCACCCCATCCTCGGCGGCGCGAACGCGCGCCCCTTCGTCACGCACCACAACGCGCTCGACAAGGACTTCTACCTGCGCATCGCCACCGAGCTGCACCTCAAGCGCCTCATCGTGGGCGGCTTCGAGAAGGTGTTCGAGATCGGCCGCCAGTTCCGCAACGAGGGCATGGACCCCTACCACAACCCCGAATTCACCACCATGGAGTTCTACCAGGCGTTCTCCGACCTGGAGGGCATGATGGAGCTCACGCAGGGCGTCGTGCAGGCCGCGGCGCTGGCCGCATGCGGCACCACGCAGGTTGAGTACCAGGGCCAGCAGGTGGACCTGGGCGGCACGTGGCGCCGCGCCACCATGATCGAGCTGGCCAGCGAGGGCGCGGGGGAGGACGTGAGCTTCGCGCGCACCCGCGAGGAGCTGGTGGCCATCCTCGAGCGCAACGGCGGCCATGCCGAGGACGCGTGGGGCAAGGGCAAGCTCATCGCCGAGATCTTCGAGGCCGTGGCCGAGGAGAAGCTCATCCAGCCCACGTTCGTGACGGAGCATCCCCTGGAGGTGTCCCCGCTCGCCAAGAAGAAGGCCGGCGAGCCCGAGCTCACCGAGCGCTTCGAGCTGTTCATCTGCGGCCACGAGTACGCCAACGCCTTCGGCGAGCTGAACGACCCGGTGGACCAGGCCGAGCGTTTCCGCAAGCAGGTGGAGGCGAAGGACCTGGGCGACGACGAGGCCATGGGCTACGACGACGACTACGTGCGCGCGCTCGAGTACGGCATGCCCCCGGCGGGCGGCTGCGGCATCGGCATCGACCGCCTGGTCATGCTGCTCACCGACGCCCCGTCCATCCGCGACGTGCTGCTGTTCCCCCACATGAGGGACGAGGCCCCTGCAGGCGGGCGCTCGCGCGCTGCCGCGCCGGTTGCGGCCGCGCCGACGGCTGTCGCCGACGCTCCTGCGGCCGCGCCCATCGACTTCTCGAAGGTGGTCGTCGAGCCGCTGTTCGAGGACGAGGTGGATTTCGACACGTTCAGCAAGTCGGACTTCCGCGCCGTGAAGGTGAAGGAGTGCGTCGCCGTTCCCAAGAGCAAGAAGCTCCTGCAGTTCACGCTCGACGACGGCACGGGCGCCGACCGCGTCATCCTGTCCGGCATCCACGCCTACTACGAGCCGGAGGAGCTGGTGGGCCGCACGCTCATCGCCATCACCAACCTCCCGCCGCGCAAGATGATGGGCGTCGAATCGTGCGGCATGCTGCTCTCGGCCATCCACGAGGAGCCCGGCGAGGACGGCCAGCCCGAGGAGCGCCTGAACCTGCTCATGGTGGACGACCGCATCCCCGCCGGCGCGAAGCTGTACTAGCGTCCCGGCAAAAGCACGCTCCCAACGAAGGCCGCCCTCGCACCCGCTCGGGCGGCCTTCTTGCGTCTAAGGCGCCCCAGCGCACGGGAAACCCGGTTTCGTGGCAGGTTTTGACGATAGTTGATCATTC
>HHCFC01400__coassemble_933_pt1 | contig 17514 bp, 17 predicted proteins | sample HHCFC01400__metabat2_low_PE_042 | metagenome-assembled genome bin HHCFC01400 | reverse complement strand
GGGGCTATACCGAGAAGGCGCAGGAGGAGGCGCGCAAGGCGGCCGATGCGCTGGAAGAGAGATTGCGTGATCCGAAAACCTCGGATGCGCAGGCCGCCATGTGGTCTTCGTTTCTGGAGAACCTTCGAAAACGCGTCTACCTCGAGCCGCAGCTTGTGGTCTTGGACGGGTGCCGCGGCTTGATCTGGGATACCGTCGTGCCCTACGAAAACGATGGGTTCGTCACGAGATCCTACTTTGCAGAAATCGACGGGGACACGGTGGGTTTCGTATACTGTGGGTTCTACCAGCACGAATACGACGCCGACCCCGCGTTTTGGGACGACATCCTCGCCAGCCTCGAGGTGCGCTAGAGAAAACGCCGGTCACCGTGCGGCTCGCCGCCGGCCTGCCGCCGCCCGATTCGCCGTCCGGCCTGCTGCAACCTGGCCTGTTGCTGCCCGACCCGCCGTCGTCCGGCCTGCCGCCGCCGGCTTCTCGTGTGCATTTTCCACAGGGCTTGTAGGTTTTTCCCGCACATCGGTTCGGGCGGGTTCCCGTTTCCTATAATGGGCGCAGGCGCGGGAAACCGCGCTGGCTTTCCCAACCTCGCGCTCGAAAGGACTCGAGTTCATGGATATAGTTCTTATGATCGTATACGCCACGATCCTGCTCGGGTTCCTCGTGTTCATCCACGAGGGCGGGCACTATCTGGCTGCGCGCGCGTTCGGCGTGCGAGTGACTGAGTTCATGCTGGGCCTGCCGGGACCGAGCATCGGCTTCACGCGGGGCGGCACGCGGTTCGGCGTGACGGCCGTGCCGCTCGGCGGGTACGCGAAGGTGTGCGGCATGGAGGCGGGCGAGATGAGCCCGCATCTCCAGCAGGTGCTCGCCGCGCTCTACCGCCGCGGCACCGCCAACATGGAGGATATCGCGCGCGACTGCGGCATCTCCGACGACGAGGCGTACGACGCGCTCGAGGAGCTGGTGGAATGGGGCAGCATCAAGGGCCCCACGAAGAAGGACCAGTACAACACGTACCGCACCGTCGAAACGAGGCCTACGAGGAAACAGCTCAAGGCCGCGGCGGCAGGGGAGGCGGCCCCGGTGTCCTATGCGCTCGGAGAGGCGCGCCCGGTGGACGACGCGCACGCGCTGTATCAGAGCGAGTACCGCCAGCAGTACCGCGCGCTGCCGTTCTGGAAGCGCTCCGTCATCCTCGTGGCCGGCGTGTTCGTGAACCTGCTGTTCGCCATGTTGCTTTTCGTGCTCATGTACTCGGTGATCGGCTTCGAGGCCCAGAGCCCGAACACCGGCGTGTTCTACCATGCAGTGCTCACGCCGCTGCAGTCCGTGCAGGCCGGCTTCGCCTATATCGGCCAGGTGGTGGCGCTGGTGGCCAGCCTGTTCAACCCGGCGACGGCCGCGGACACCATGTCGAACACCACCTCCATCATCGGCATCGCCGTGATGTCGAAGGACGCGGTGGACATGGGCCTCATGGGCATCTTGAGCTTCACGGCCATGATCTCGGTGTCGCTCGGCATCATGAACCTGCTGCCCATCCCGCCGCTCGATGGCGGGCGCTTCGTGGTGGAGGTATTCCAGAAGGTGTCGCGGCGCGTGGTCTCAACGCGGGCGCTCAACTACATCTCCGCGGCCGGCATGCTGCTGTTCCTGGGATTCTTCCTGATCATGGCGAACCAGGACATCCAGCGGTTCGTGTTCGGGAATTGGTGAGCGGCGGTCTGGGGGCCGCCGGAACCCGCTGATCGCCCAGCTTGCTTTTGGCACCTGGTCTTCGCTTGCGAAGCCGGGTGCCTGCGTGGCCGTAGCAGGCCGCGTGCGTGGCTTCATCTTGTCCCTGTGGCGATTGGGCCCGGCTTCGCCGAGTCTTCCGGCATCCTTCGAGTCTTCCGGCATTCCCTTGGTTCTTCCGGCATCCCCTCGAGTCTTCCAGCGCAGCGATGGGCCGGCCTTCGGGTCCCGGTTTGTCCCGCCGCGCCGGAGACGACATCCATGCGTCCTTGGGATGGAGCCGCAAAAGCACAGTAATAACCGGTTTTCGACGGGCTGTTCCTCTCCCGGAATTACGCCACCTTCATCATCGCCTCGCGAGCAGGGAAAACGTCCGAAGTCCCGGACGAAGCGCGTTCGCGCAGGCAGTTCCTGCCTCGAATCGGTAGAAAATCGGTGATTACTGTGCAACGGGGCCTCGGCTTCGGCTCTCGCTTCGAGCGGCCCCCGCAAGGCCCAGGTCGGTACGGTGCGCCTCGAACCTGCTTTGGGCACCTGTCGGTTGCTTGCCGGCCGCTTCCGGCCGGTTTTTGCGGCAGACTTCGTGAAGGGACCTCGGGCGGGCCGCTTTCGGCGGTACAATAGCCCGACATGCGGTTTGAGGCGCTTGAGGAAACGGAGGGGCGGATGCCCGGCACAGCGAAGCCGAACGAGGCGACCCGACGGGTCATGGTGGGCGGCGTGCCGCTCGGCGGCGGCGCGCCCGTCGTCGTGCAGTCCATGCTGAACGCTCCGGCCGACGACGTTGCGGCGAACCTCGCGCAGATCGAGGCGCTGGCGGCGGCCGGCTGCGAGGTCGTGCGCATGGCCGTCCCGCACAAAGCCGACCTCGATGCGTTCGAGGCCGTGTGCGCCGCCTCGCCGCTGCCCGTAGTGGCCGACATCCACTTCTCGGCCGATATCGCGGTGGAGGCTGCGCGCCGCGGTGCCGCGAAGCTGCGCATCAACCCCGGCAACATCGGGGGCCTCGCCAAGACGGACGCCGTGCTCGATGCGGCGGGGGAGGCCGGCATCCCCATCCGCATCGGGGTGAACGCCGGCTCGCTCGACGCCGAGCTGGCCGCGCGCACTGACCTCACGCTCGCGCAGAAGCTCGCGCGCTCGGCTGCCGACTACGTGCGCTACTGCGAGGGGCGCGGCTTTACCGACCTGGTGGTCAGCGCGAAGGCCCACGACGTCATGGCCACGGTGGCCACGTACCGCCAGCTCGCCCGCGAGCTTCCAACGTGCCCGCTGCACATCGGCGTGACGGAGGCCGGCACCCTGTTCCAAGGCGTCATCAAGAGCGCTTGCGGCCTGGGTATCCTGTTGGAAGAGGGCATCGGCGACACGCTGCGCATCTCGCTCACCGACGACCCCGTGCAGGAGGTCCGTGCCTGCTGGACGCTGCTCGCGGCGCTCGATTTGCGCCGCCGCGCGCCGGAGCTCGTGAGCTGCCCCACGTGCGGGCGCTGCCAGGTGGACCTCATCGGGCTGGCGCAGCAGGTGGAGGAGCGCATCGCGAACCTGGGCAAGCCGCTCAAGGTGGCCGTCATGGGCTGCGTGGTGAACGGCCCGGGCGAGGCTGCCGACGCCGACATCGGCGTGGCGTGCGGAGCAGGGATGGGCGTGGTGTTTTCCAAGGGAGACGTCGTCCGCAAGGTGGAGGAGAAGGCCATCGTGGACGCTTTGATGGAGGAGATAGGAAAGCTATGACGAACGCGAATATCATGCGCATGAGCGAGCTGTACGTGCCCACGCTCAAGGAGGACCCGACCGATGCGGAGATCGCCAGCCACAAGCTGCTGCTGCGTGCCGGCATGATCCGCAAGACGGCCTCGGGCGTGTACACGTTCCTGCCGCTGGGCAAGCGGGTGCTGGCGAAGGTGGAGCGCATCGTGCGCGAGGAGATGGACGCCATCGGCTCCCAGGAGATCATGATGCCGGCGCTGCAGCCCGGAGAGCTGTGGCACGAGAGCGGGCGCTGGGACGACTACGGCCCCGAGCTCATGCGCCTGGTCGACCGCCACGACCGCGAGTTCTGCCTCGGGCCCACCCACGAGGAGCTCATCACGGCCCTCGTGCGCAACGAGCTGCGCTCGTACAAGGAGCTGCCGCTCACGCTGTACCAGATCCAGGTGAAGTTCCGCGACGAGATCCGCCCGCGCTTCGGGCTTCTGCGCAGCCGCGAGTTCATCATGAAGGACGCCTACAGCTTCCACGCGAGCCAGGAGTCGCTGCAGAAGACCTACGACGACATGAGCGCCGCCTACGGGCGCATCTGCGAGCGCATGGACATGGACTACCGTCCCGTCGAGGCGGATTCCGGCCAGATCGGCGGCAGCGTGACCTGCGAGTTCATGGCGCTTGCCGAGGCAGGCGAGGCCGAGCTCGTGCACTGCGCGTGCGGCTGGGCGGCCAACGCCGAGGCGGGCGACTGCCTGGCGCGCCCGACCGTCTACGACGTGCCGGCCATGGAGAAGGTGGCTACCCCGGGCGTGCACACCATCGCCGAGCTGGCGGCGTTCCTGGACATCCCCGAGTCCTCTACCGTGAAGGCGCTGTCGGGCAAGAACGACGCGGGCGACCTGGTGGTGCTGTTCATCCCCGGCGACCACGAGCTGAACGAGCTGAAGGCCGAGCGCGTGGCCGGCGGCTTCACGCTGCTCACCGACGAGGACATGGAGGCCTTCGGCCTGCACAAGGGCTCCATGGGCCCGGTCGGCCTGCCCGAGGCCGCGCGCGTCATCGCGGCGCGCAGCCTGCAGGCCGTGCCGAAGTGGGTCGTGGGCGCGAACGAGGACGGCTACCACTACGTGGGCGCCCAGCTGGGCGTGGACTTCAAGGTGGACGAGTGGGCCGACCTCTGCATCGTGCAGCCCGGCGACAGCTGCCCGAAGTGCGGCCTGCCGCTGGAGGGCGCGCGCGGCATCGAGGTGTCGCAGGTGTTCCAGCTGGGCGACAAGTACTCGAAGGCCATGGGCGCCACGTTCATGGCGGAGGACGGCTCCGAGCAGCCGTTCCTCATGGGCTGCTACGGCGTGGGCGTGTCGCGCACCATGGCGGCCATCGTGGAGCAGCACAACGACGAGAACGGCATCGCGTGGCCCTTCTCGGTGGCGCCGGCGCACGTGTGCGTGCTGCCGCTCACCGTGGGCGACGACGAGGTGCAGCCGGCGGCCGAGAAGCTGGCCGGCGACCTGGCGAAGCTCGGCCTGGAAGTGGTCATCGACGACCGCAAGGAGCGCGCCGGCGTGAAGTTCGCCGATGCCGACCTCGTGGGCTGGCCGCTGCAGGTCGTGGTGGGCAAGCGCGGCCTCGCCGAGGGCAAGGTGGAGATCAAGCACCGCAAGACGGGCGCGCGCCGCGACATCTCGCTCATGGCGCTGACCGACGCGGTGGCGTTCGCGCAGCGCAACACGAAGGTGTGGGGCTCCGAGGTCGACCTGTTCGGCGGATTGTTCGCCTGATGAGCTCCTTCCCGGACGTGCGCGGGGTGCTGTTCGACCTGGACGGCACCCTGCTCGATACCCAACGCCTGATTTTGGTTTCGTTCCGCCATGCCGTGGAGACGGTGCTGGGGAAGAGCATGCCCGACGAGCTGCTCATAGCCAAGGTGGGCCAGCCGCTCACAGTGCAGATGTGGGACTTCACGGACGACCAGGAGGTGCACGACGAGCTGCTCGCCGTCTACCGCGACTACAACGCCCGCGTGCACGACGACCTCATCCGCATCTTCCCCGGCGTGCCCGAGCTGCTGGCTGACCTGCGGGAGACGGGGCTGCCCTTCGGCGTGGTGACCTCGAAGCGCCACGAGGCTGCCGTGCGCGGCCTGGCCACGTTCGGCTTGGACGGCGCGTTCGACCTGCTCATAGGCTCCGACGACTGCGCTGCCCACAAGCCCGATCCCGGCCCGGTCCTCCAGGGCTGCCGCCAGCTGGGCCTGCGCCCCGAGGAGTGCGCGTACGTGGGCGACAGTCCCTTCGACCTCCAGGCCGGGCGCGGCGCCGGCTGCCCCACCGCCGCGGTCCTGTGGGGCATGTTCCCCGAAGAGGTGCTGCTGGCGGAAAAGCCGGAGGTCGCATGCCGCAACGTGGAAGAGCTCCGCGGGTGCCTGCTCTAGGCCAGGCTGGGCTGCGGGGCTAGCCCCTCTCGTTCTCGCCCAGGGAATGGAGGGCTCCTCCGGGGGTCAAAAGGGCGTCGAGGGGGCGCTCGAAGGCCCGCGCGAACTTCACGACCTTCGAGAAGTCGGCGTCTATCAAGCCGTCCTCGATGTCGGTGATGTGGCTTCGGCTGGACCCTACCATGTCCGCCAGCTCCTTTTTCGTCAGGTGCTGGCTTTCGCGCAGGACGCGCACGTTCTCGCCGAACGTGCGCGCGAGAAGTTGGACAAGGGGGTCCTTGCCCAGCATCTTGGCCTGTCGTGACTTCTCCGGCATGATCGAAATCGTAGGCGAGCCTCCAAAGTTGAAAGTATTCAGCTGAATACACTTTGCCTGCGCCGGACGACAAAGCCGCTCATTTCGGGATGCAGGCGGTTGGCCCGCCACCCGCCTGCGCGAAGCACGGCCGTTTGCGCCCCTCGTCCCCCTATTCTGTTGCTTAGCAGTGAATTTCACCCGGCATCTACGCCGCGACCTCAACCTTCCTCTATAATCGGATATTCGATCTTTGACTAACTGCAAATCGAAGGGGGTGTGAGTTCATGCCGAGACTTCAAATCATGGATACCACGATCCGCGACGGCCAGCAGAGCCTCTGGGCCACGCGCATGCAGATCGGGGACATGCTGCCGATCCTGCCGAAGATGGACCGGGTCGGGTACTGGGCCATCGAGGCTTGGGGCGGCGCGACGTTCGACACGTGCCTGCGCTTTCTCGACGAGAACCCGTGGGAGCGTCTGCGATCTATCAAGGCGAACACGCCGAACACGCCGCTCGCCATGCTGTCCCGCGGGCAGAACCTGGTGGGGTACAAGCATTACTCGCGCGAGATCTGCCACCGCTTCATCAAGGCTGCCAAGCGCAACGGCATCCACGTGTTCCGCGTGTTCGACGCCCTCAACGACATCCGCAACGTCGTGGACAACGCGGAGGCCATCAACGAGTGCGGCGGGCATTTCGAGGGGGCCATCTCCTACACGATGTCGCCGGTGCACACGCTGGACAGCTACCTGGACTACGGCCAGAAGCTCAAGGACCTCGGTGCGGACTCCATCTGCATCAAGGACATGGCCGGCATGCTCACGCCCTACCGCACCGAGCGCATGGTGAAAGCGTTCAACGCCGAGATCGGCTTGCCGCTGCATATTCACTGCCACTACGTCGGCGGCATGGCGCCCGCCAACATCCTCAAGGCTGCCGAGGCCGGCGCCGCCATCGCGGACACGGCCCACGCGCCGCTCGCCTTCGGCAACTCGCACCCTGCGGTGGAGATGATCGTGGCCGCCCTCCAGGAGAGCCGCTACGACACGGGCCTGAACCTGGACCTGCTGTTCGAGATCGCCGAGTACTGGGAGGAGGTGCGCAAGCGCGGCCACTACAAGCGCGGCGTGTCCTCGCTCACGCACATGAAGGTGTACTCGCACCAGGTGCCCGGCGGTATGATGTCGAACCTGGTGTCGCAGCTGGAGATCCAGAACGCCGGCGACCGCCTGCCCGAGGTCATGCAGGAGATCCCGAAGGTGCGCGCCGAGGTGGGCTACCCGCCGCTCGTCACGCCCCTGTCGCAGATCGTGGGCACGCAGGCCGTGTTCAACGTGCTCACCGGCAAGCGCTGGAGCGTGGTGTCCAAGGAGATGAAGGACTACATCTGCGGCTACTATGGCAAGGCGCCGGGGCGCATGGACAAGGACATCGTGGCGAAGGTGGTGGGCAACTCCGAGATGCTGCCGCCCGACGTGGCCCCCGGCTCGCTCGTGACCACCACGTACTCCCAGGTGGAGGACGAGATCGGCGACCTCGCGAAGAGCGAGGAGGACGTGCTCATGTACGCCCTGTTCCCGAACGAGGCCCGCACGTACCTGAGCAAGCACCGCACATCGGAGAAGGTCGACTTCCTCATGGAGCAGGAGTCGAGCCACACCAAGGAGGACGATTACGTGGACATCAATCAGATTCGCGAGCTGGTTCGCGTCGCCGAGGAGAGCGGCGTCGGCGAGATCGTAGTCGAGGAGGAGGGCACGCGCATCGCCGTGCGCATGCCGGGCACGCTGTCCTCCGACGCCGTGGCGGCCGCAGCCGCGGCGGCCCCGGTGGCCGCCGTCGCCCCCGCTCCTGCGACCGAGGCTTCCGCTTCCGCCGGCGACGGCATCGAGCGCCCCTCCAACTGGTACTGCGTGACGGCTCCCATGGTGGGCACGTTCTACACGTCCCCCGCGCCCGGCGAGCCGCCGTTCGTGCAGGTGGGCGACGAGGTCGCTGCCAACCAGACGCTCTGCATCGTGGAGGCCATGAAGCTCATGAACGAGATCACGGCCGAGGAGATGGGCACGGTGCGCGAGGTGTGCCTCGAGGATGCCATGCCCGTCGAGTTCGGCACGCCGCTGTTCTACGTCGAGCCCCACGGCGCCCCGGCCCCGGCTCCGGAGACGGCGTAATGTTTAGCAAGATACTGGTAGCGAACCGCGGCGAGGTGGCGCTGCGCATCATGCGCGCCGCCAAGGAGCTGGGCGTGAAGACGGTGGCGGTGTACTCCACGGAGGACGCGGACACCTATCCCGTGCAGTACGCCGACGAGGCCGTGTGCATCGGCCCCGCCCAGGCGAACAAGAGCTACCTCGTCATGCCCAGCATCATCGCCGCAGCCAAGAACGCCGGCGCCGAGGCCATCCACCCCGGCTACGGCTTCCTGGCCGAGAACGCCGACTTCGCCCGCGCCTGCGTGGACAACGACCTGGTGTTCATAGGCCCCGCGGCCGACTGCATCGAGCGCATGGGCGACAAGAGCATGGCGCGCGAGACCATGAAGTCCTGCGGCGTGCCCACGGTGCCCGGCTCCGACGGCTGCATCGACACGGCCGCCGAGGCCAAGGCGTTCGCGGACAGCGTGGGCTACCCCGTGCTCATCAAGGCCACGGCGGGCGGCGGCGGCAAGGGCATGCGCGAGGTGCACGACCCCTCCGAGCTGGAGGCGCAGTACCAAGCGGCCCGCACCGAGGCCGGCGCGGCGTTCGGCAACGACGGCGTGTACCTGGAGAAGCTCGTGCTGCGTCCGCGCCATGTGGAGGTGCAGGTGCTGGCCGACGACTTCGGCAACCACATGGCGCTCTGCGAGCGCGACTGCTCCGTGCAGCGCCGCCACCAGAAGCTCATCGAGGAGGCGCCCTCGCCGGCGCTCGACGACGAATTGCGCCGTGCGATGGGCGTGGCGGCCATCAAGGCGGTGCGCGCCGTGGATTACCGCAACGCCGGCACCATCGAATTTCTGCTCGACGAGCGCGGCCACTTCTACTTCATGGAGATGAACACGCGCGTGCAGGTGGAGCATCCCGTGACCGAGCAGATCACCGGCACCGACATCATCAAGGAGCAGCTGCGCATCGCCTCCGGCGAGCCCATCAGCTGCGCCTCCCGCGCGCCGTTCGTCCCGTTCGGCCATGCGATGGAGTTCCGCATCAACGCGGAGGACCCCGCGCACGGCTTCCGCCCGTGCCCGGGCACCATCACCAAGTTCGAGCCTCCGGCGGGCCCCGGCGTTCGGGTGGAGAGCTACGTGCGCACGGGCTCGCGCATCTCGCCCTACTACGACTCGCTCGTGGCGAAGCTCGTGGTGTACGGACAGGATCGCGAGGAGGCCCTTGCGCGTGGCCGCCGCGCCCTCGACGAGTTCGTCATCGAGGGCATCGAGACCACCATCTCGTTCCACCGCCGCGTGCTGGACAACGCCGTGTTCTGCGCGGGCGATGCGACGACCGACTTTATTGAAACCCAGATGGGAGACGTGTTATGAACGAGCTGAACCTTGACGGCATGGCGCTTGCGCCGGGTGTCGTCGAGACGATCGTGTCCATTGCGGCCAACGAGGTGGAGGGCGTGGCCTCCGTGGGCTCCGCCGCCGCAGGCGGCCTGCGCTCCGTGTTCGGCGCCAAGCCGTCCACGCAGGGCATCGACATCGCCGTGGACGAGGACGACAAGCTGGTCATCTCGGTGCGCGTGGACGTGTACTACGGCTACGTGCTGCCCGACCTGGCCGCCAACCTGCGCCAGGCCGTGGCCGATGCCGTGGCGAGCCAGGTGGGGGCGCAGGTCTCCTCGGTCGACGTGTACATCGACGGCATCCAGTTTGCCGGTTAGCCGGAGGTTTGCTGAGCTCCTATGGCTGCTAAACGACATGAACGAACGCGTGCGCGCCGCTCGGCGCTCGCGCTGCTCTACACGAGCGAGATCACGGACGAGGGCGCTACCAAGATCGCCGAGGAAGGCCGCTACCTGGCCGAGGACGGCCCGCTGCCCGACTACGCCACAGCGCTCGTGCGGGGCGTGGAGGCGCACCGCATGGCCATCGACAAGCATTTGGCGGCCACGTCGGAGAACTGGGCGCTTGCGCGCATGCCCATCGTCGACCGCTCAATCCTGCGCCTGGCCACCTACGAGATGATGTACGTGGACGACGTGCCCACCTCGGTCACGATCAACGAGGCCGTTGAGCTGGCGAAGGACTTCGGCGGAGAGGACGAGTCGCCGCGTTTCGTCAACGGCGTGCTGGGCCGCATCGCGAAGATCCTGGACGAGGAGAAGGCCGAGGAGAAGGCGGCGTCGGCGTCCGCCGCGGCGCGGGAGGGCGAGCTGCCCGAAGGAGCCCCTTCCCATGGCGCATGAGTCATATGAAAGCTTTGACCAGGTGAAGGCCCGCCTCGACGAGATCGTCGATGCCGTTGGCTCAAGCGAGATGCCCCTCGACGAGGCGCTCTCCCTGTATGAGGAGGCTGTGGGATTGGGCCTGCGGGCGAGCGAGCTGCTCGAGGAGAACATCGAGGCCCGCGATGCCGAAGACGAGGCCGAAGACGGCGCGGGCAAGGCCGTCTGCGAGGCCGCCGCGGGAACCGAGGTTGAAATCGAAGCCGCAGCTTCGGACGCGGAGGCGTCCGCGGCGGCTGCGGCTCAAGCGTAACGGGGGGCGTGACTATGGACCATCGCATTCTCGACGTGATCTCGTCGCCGGCCGACCTCAAGCTGCTGACCAACGAAGAGCTCTCCATCCTCGCCCGCGAGATACGCGAGGAGATCGTGTCCGTGACGTCGGAGACGGGCGGTCACGTGGGCTCGTCGCTCGGTGCCGTGGAGATCATCCTGGCCGTGCACAGCATGCTGGACTGCCCGCGCGACCGGTTCATCTTCGACGTGGGCCACCAGGCCTATGCGCACAAGCTGGTCACGGGCCGCCTCGACGAGTTCAAGTCGCTGCGCACCTACGGCGGCCTCTCCGGCTTCCCGAAGCCCGGCGAGAGCCCCTACGACGTGCATCCCTCGGGCCATGCCTCCGACTCGCTTTCGGTGGCGCTCGGCCTGGCGAAGGCACGCGACCTCTCGGGCGGCGACAACAAGGTGGTAGCCCTGATAGGCGATGCGGCGCTCTCGGGCGGCATGGCGTTCGAGGCGCTCAACCACATCGGACAGGCGCAGACCCCGATGGTGGTCGTCCTCAACGACAACGAGATGTCCATCTCGCGCAACGTGGGCGCGCTCATGAAGCACCTCGGCTACATGCGCGCCTCCTCGCAGTACCGCCAGACGCGCGACTCCGTCCAGGAGAGATTGGAAAGCAGCGGACCCTTCGGGGAGGCGCTCGCGAACTTCGGGCGCAACATGAAGGAATCCATGAAGCAGTTCGTGCTCCCGCGTACCATGATCTTCGAGCAGCTGGGCATCCTGTGCACGGCGCCCATCGACGGCCACGACATCGGCGCGCTCAAGGAGACGCTCGCCATGGTGCTGGAGACGGACGCACCCGTGCTCATGCACGTGGTGACGAAGAAGGGAGCCGGCTACGGGCCGGCCGTGCGCAACCCCGAGAAGTTCCACGGCATCGCGCCGTACGACGTGGCTACCGGTGCCGTGAAGAAGAAGCCGTCCGCCGCCCCCTCGTACACGAGCGTGTTCGGCGCGGCGCTTGCGGCCGAGGCGCGCAAGGACGAGCGTATCGTGGCCATCACGGCCGCCATGAAGGACGGCACGGGCCTGGCGGGCTTCGCCGAGGAGTTCCCGAGCCGCTTCGTGGACTCGGGCATAGCCGAGGAGCACGCCGTGGGCTTGGCCTCGGGCCTGGCCATCGGCGGCAAGAAGCCGGTCGTGGCCATCTACTCGACGTTCCTGCAGCGCGCCGTGGACCAGCTGGTCATCAACAACGCGCTGCCGAACCTGGACGTGGTGTTCGCCATCGACCGCGCCGGCGTGGTGGGGGAGGACGGCCCCACGCATCACGGCATGTTCGACCTCGCATACACGCGCATGGTGCCGCATATGCGCGTGCTCGCCCCGTCGAACGAGGCGGAGCTCGTGCATGCGCTGCACACGGCGCTGGCGCTGGGCGGCCCGTTCGCCATCCGCTACCCGCGCGGGGCGGCCGAGGGCGTGCCGCTGCCCGAGGAGCCCCAGGTGCTGGAAGTGGGGAAGGCGCAGGTGGTGCGCGAGGGCGCCGACGTGGCCATCCTTGCGTTCGGCCGCATGGTGGGCCGTGCGCTGGGCGCCGCGGAGCTGCTGGCGGCGCGCGGCATCGATGCGCGCGTCGTGGACATGCGCTGGGCGAAGCCGCTCGACGCCGATGCCATCGCGCGCGCGGCGCAGACGCGCCTCGTGGTCACGGTGGAGGGCGGCATCGTGTCGGGTGGTGCGGGCGAGGGCGTGCTGGGCGAGCTTGCGCGCCAGGGCCTGGCCGTGCCTGCGCTCACGCTGGGCATTCCCGATATGTTCGTGCCGCAGGGCAAGGCCGACTTGCTGCTTCGCGACCTGGGCCTCGATCCCGAGGGGATAGCGGCCTCCATCGAGGAGCGCATGAAATAGGGGCGACTTTACCTAAACTTGATCTTTCCGTTGCCTTGACTTGACAAAGCACCGCTATCATACGATTCCGTGTGCTTTGTCACCGAAGCCGTGAAAGGGACCCCAAGTTGAATACTCTTGCCGATCGGCACCCTTCGTTCGAGGAGGAGTCCGAGTGAGCTACGATTTCGGCTCGTTCGCTGCAGCGTTCGTCAGCGACCCCATACTCGCTCTCATCGTCATCCTGACGCTGGGCGCCACGGTGGTGAACGGGGCGACCGACGCCCCCAACGCCATCGCCACCGTCGTGGGCACGAAGGCCATGAAGCCCACGCCCGCCATCGTTATGGCGGCGATATGCAACTTCGTCGGCCTTGCCGGCATCACCATGGTCTCGTCGGCCGTGGCCGCCACCATCTTCAAGATGGTGGATTTCGGCGGCGACAACCATGCCGCCCTCGTCGCGTTGGCGGCGGCCATGGTGGCCATCATCGTATGGGGCGTGGCGGCCTGGTACTTCGGCATACCCACGTCCCAGAGCCACTCGCTCATCGCCGGCATCACCGGCGCGGCCATCGCCCTGCAGGGGGGCTTGGGCGGCGTGAACGGCGGCGAATGGATGAAGGTGGTATACGGCCTGGTCATCTCCACGGTGCTCGGGTTCGGTACAGGATGGCTGTTCACGCGCCTCATAAAGAAGGCGTGTCGGCGCGCCGAGCGCTCGAAGGCGAACTCGTTCTTCAAGTGGGCGCAGATCGTGTCGGGCGCCGGCGTGGCCGTGCTGCACGGCGCGCAGGACGGCCAGAAGTTCCTGTCGCTGTGCATGCTGGGCATCATGCTGGCCATGAGCGGCCAGTCGGGCGGCGACGTGTCGTTCCCGTTCTGGCTCATCATCATGGTGTCGGCCGTCATGGCGCTGGGCACCGCCGTGGGCGGCAAGAAGATCATCAAGTCCGTGGGCATGAACATGGTGAAGATGGAGCAGTACCAGGGCTTCGCCGCCTGCCTGTCCGCCTGCTTCTGCATCGGCCTGGCCACGTTCACGGGCCTGCCGGTGTCCACCACGCATACCAAGACCACCGCCATCATGGGCGTGGGCGCCGAGAAGAGCCTGCGCAACGTGAAATGGGGCCTTGCCGGCCGCATGGTGGGCACTTGGGTGCTCACGTTTCCCGGCTGCGGCCTGCTGGCGTTCGCGTTCACGCACCTGTTCCTGATGTTCTTCTAGGGGGATCGGGTGGTGCGTCCAACGAGGTCGTAGACGGGTTGGCGTTGTAGGTCAGCGCGAAGGGCCCCCGTGCCCGGAATTGCCGTGAGCCGGCGAAGCGCGCTTTTGCACGCGAGGAAGGCTTGGAGCGGCAAGGCTGGGCACGGGGGCCTTCGCGGCGTCGAGCGATTCCGCTGGCCGTTAGGCCAGCGGAACGAACTAATCCTCTTCCACGACTTCCGCGCCGGGGGCGTTCCTCTTCACGCTCTCGATGCCCTTCTTGCAGGATTCCTTGGACTGGTAGTGCTGCGACGTGGCGATGACTTCGCCGTTGTCGGCTTTCAGCACGAAATGGCATCCCGTCTCGGACGTCTTGATGACGAACTTGCCCATGGGACCGCTCCTTCTCTTCGACGATAACGGAATCATATACCCCGGTCAGATAGAAGGGGCGTCACAGCAGGCGGTTTCACCAATGGTTGAACGGCATCCTATGCGCCGATGCGCTTCTCCATGATGAAGTCGTCCATGATGAAGCCCTGCCCGATGTCGGTCTCCACGGAGTCGATGGTCTCGAACCCCTTGCCCCGGTACGCGCGCACGCCCAGGTCGTTGTGCTTGTTCACCGTCAGGTACATGGCCGCGAGTCCGCGTGCGCGGCACAGGTCCTCGTAGAAGCGGATGGTCTGGCTGGCGAACCCGTGCCCACGCTCTTCGGCGCGCAGGTAGATCTTCGAGATGAAGAAGCGGTTCGTCTCGGGCTCGACGCGCCCTCCCGTGTAGCCTACGGTGCGGCCGTCCTCGGCGGTGCGCAGGAACCAGTACTCGTAAGCGTGCTCGGCCACGTCGCGCTCGATAGCTTCGAGGCTCTGGAACTGTTCCACCATGTAGTCGGTTTGGGCCTCGCCGATGAGGGCGGGCCAGTACTCGTGCCAGATCTCGCTGGCGAGCGTCGCCAGGGCGGCGCGGTCCTCGGGCGTTTCGACGGGGACGAACTCGATGGTCATGCGGTGGTCCTTTCTCTCGCGTGTCCCTTCCACTATACCGCAACGGTGCGCGCTGCCATCGTTCCCGCAGTCCGATTCCTTCGGGCTCGCGGCCCGGTGCTGCGAGGCGTGTTTCCTTTCGGTAACGGCGATGCTTCCCGTCTGTTAAAAGGCGTTTTTGAGCGCGTTAACAGTTGCAGGTCTCGCTTGGGACGGTCGCGGGGCGGTGGGATCATCGAATGCGTAAACAGGAAGCGCTCGTATTCGAGGGAGGTAGAGGCACATGTTCGACACAGGATCGACGGGTTTCATGCTGGTATGCGCGATGCTCGTCTTGCTGATGACGCCGGGGCTGGCGTTCTTCTACGGAGGTTTGAGCCGTCGCAAGAACGTCGTGAACACGATGCTCATGTCGTTTGCGGTGCTCGGCATCGTGGGCGTCACCTGGACGGTGTGCGGATGGTCGTTCGCGTACGGCGGGGACGGGTCGCTTCCGTTCTTCGGAGGCTTCGACCAGCTCGGCCTCGCGGGGCTGGTGGCCGACATCGTGGGCGAAGCCCCCGAAGCGCTGAGCCACGACGCGTACCCCGCGATGGCCGACGTGGTGTTCCAGATGGCGTTTTGCATGATTACCACGGCCATCGTCACGGGTGCGGTGGCCGGGCGCGTGAAGTTCGGCGCGGTGTGCGCGTTCGCGGCGGTGTGGACCGTCGTGGTGTACCCGCCGCTCGCCCACATGGTGTGGGGCGGCGAGGGGAGTCTCGTGGGAGGCATGATCGGCGCGCTCGACTTCGCGGGCGGCGATGTGGTGCACATCTCGTCCGGCCTCACGGGCCTGGTTCTCTGCGTTATCGCGGGCAAGCGGAAGGGGTACGCCGTGATGAGCTACCGCCCCCACAACGTGCCGTTCGTGGCGCTTGGCGCGACGCTCCTGTGGTTCGGATGGTTCGGCTTCAATGCGGGCTCCGAGTTCTCCCCCGACGGCGTTGCCGCGCTCGCGCTCGTGAACACCGTGGCGGCGTCTAGTTCAGCGCTCGTTTCGTGGCTGGCCGTCGAGCGCGCGCGTGACGGCAAGCCCACGCTCGTGGGCGCGGCGACGGGCTTGGTGGCTGGTCTCGTAGTGATCACGCCGGCAGCGGGCTTCGTGGAGCCATGGGCAGCGGCGGCGATGGGCGTCATCGTGTCGCCCGTGTGCTACGCCGCCGTCTCGTTCCTCAAGCGCAGGCTCGGCTACGACGACGCGCTCGACGCATTCGGCATCCATGCGGTCGGTGGCGTGACCGGCGGCATCCTGACCGGGCTGTTCTGCGTGCCCGAGCTGTCGTGGACCGATTTCGGCGGCCTGCTCTATACCGGCGATCCCACGCTGCTGGGCGCGCAGGTGCTCGGCATTCTCGTGACGGTGGCGTTCGTGGGCGTGCTCGACGTGGCGCTCGGTTTCATCGTGAAGGCGTGCTTCAAGGGAAGCCTGCGTGTGGGCGAGGCCGAGGAGGCGCAGGGCCTCGACGTGACCGCGCACGGCGAGAGCGCGTATCCGGCCTATGTGGGACTCGACTAAGGTTCCCCTTCTGCCGAACGGCGGAACGGGCCGGCGACTCTCGCTGGCTTCGACGAACCAGTGATAGCAAAGGAGCTGCTAAATGAAGAAGATCACCGCCATCGTGCGGCCCGAGAAGCTCGAGCCGCTCAAGGAGGCGCTGTTCGCCGCGCAGGTGGGCGGCATGACCGTCAGCCAGGTGCAAGGCTGCGGCAGCCAGCATGGTTGGAAGGAGTACTACCGCGGGACCGAGGTGATGCTCAACATGATACCGAAGGTGAAGTTCGAGCTCGTGGTCGAGGATGCAGAGGTGGCGCCTCTCGTCGACCTCGTCCGCGCCACGGCATGCACCGGCGAGGTAGGCGACGGCAAGATCTTCATCTTCCCGGTGGAGGAGGTGGTGCGCATCCGCACCGGGGAGACGGGCGCCGCCGCTGTGTAGCGAGCGCAGAAGGTGCCGTCCCGTGTGGAGGTTCGGCGGCGGGGTTTGCAGGTTGTTGTTAATGGGATATAATCCTATTTAAATTACGATAGTGATAAGCAGACCCAAGGAGTTCGCAATGGCCACGGCAACGAAGAAGGGGGCGTCCACGGCGCCCTCGCGCAACACCATTCAGCGGGCGCTCGTGCTGGAGGCGGTGCGGTCGCTGCATAACCACCCCACGTCGGCCGACGTGTACGAGGCGGTGCGTCGCACGTACCCGAACATCTCGCGGGCCACGGTGTACCGCAACCTGGGCGTGCTGGCTAGCCGAGGCGACGTGCTGCGCGTCGAGGTGCCCAACGGCGCCGACCGCTACGACTTCTTCAACGAGCCGCATTACCACGCGAAGTGCCGCGTGTGCGGCGGCATCGTGGACGTCGATATGCCCTACGAGCCGGACATCGCCTCCCGTATAGCCGATGCACATGGCTTCGCCATCGAGGGTCACGAGATCATCTTCGACGGCGTATGCGCCGCTTGCCAGAAAGCCTAGTGACGAGGCCCGCCGCGCGGCGGGGCGAAACGGCCCCGCCGCCGTGCCTCGCGCCCTCCGCCGCCTGCCTCAT
>HHCFC01400__coassemble_953_pt1 | contig 17596 bp, 13 predicted proteins | sample HHCFC01400__metabat2_low_PE_042 | metagenome-assembled genome bin HHCFC01400 | reverse complement strand
GCATCCCCACGCTGCGTTCCGACGCGCTCGATCCTACCGCATTCGCGCATTCCACGTGCTTTGAAGGCGGCTACCTCACGGTGAAGAACGCGGGCTGGCGCAACATCCGTCCGACGATCGACCCGGCCGCCTGCACGGGCTGCCTCCAATGCTACCTCTACTGTCCTGACGGCACCGTCTTCAAAGTGCCCGACCCCGCTCCCGGCGGCGCCCCCGTCGCCATCGACTGCGACTTCTGCAAGGGCTGCGGCGTGTGCGCGAAGGCGTGCCGGTTCGGCGCCATCACGATGATCCCCGAAAGCGAGGCGGATGCCCGATGAAGCGGTTCCTTTCCGGCGACGAGGCCCTCGCCGAGGGCGTGCGGCTGGCGCGCCCGCAGGTCATCTCCGCGTATCCCATCACGCCGCAGACGGTGGTGGTGGAGCGCCTGAGCGAGATGGTGGAGGACGGCTCGCTCGCCGCCGAGTACGTGCACGTGGAAAGCGAGCATTCGGCGCTCTCGTGCGCCATCGGCGCGTCGGCCACGGGCGCGCGCACGTTCACGGCCACGTCGAGCCAGGGCCTGCTGTACATGGCCGAGTGCCTGACCTACGCGTCGGGCGGCCGGTTCCCCATCGTCATGATGAACGCGAACCGCGCCACCGCGCTGCCGTGGAACATCTACGGCGACCAGCGCGACTCGCTCTCGCTTCTGGACCACGGCTGGATCCAGGTGTACGCCGAGAACAACCAGGAGGCGCTCGACCTGGCCCTCATGGCCTACGCCGTGGCCGAGGACCCTGCCGTGCGCACGCCGGTGATGGTGAACCTCGACGGCTTCGCGCTCACGCACACCTACGAGACGGTGGACGTGCCCACCTCCGAGCAGGCCGACGCGTTCCTGCCGCCCTACGACGGCGCGGGCAACAGCTTCGACTTCGAGAACCCGGTGAGCATCGGCTTCTCGGCGGGGCCGGACTACGACCGTTACTTCAAGTACTGGGAGCATCGCGACATGCGGGAGGCCGCGCCGCGCGCCATCAAGGAAGCGGAGGCGCGCTTCGCCGAGGTGTTCGGGCGGCGCTACACCGGCATGATCGAGTGCGTGGACTGCGACGACGCCGACGTGGTGTTGGTTACGCTCGGGTCGGTGGCGGGCCTCGTGCGCGGCGTGGTTGCCAAGCTGCGCGCGCAGGGCGTGCGCGCCGGCATGCTGCGCATCCGCTACCTGCGCCCCATGCCGAGCGTGCTCGTGGCCACCGCGCTCGCCGGCGCGAAGGCCGTGGGCGTGCTGGAGAAGGACGTCTCGTTCGGCGCTGAGGGCACGGTGTACACCAACGTGAACTCGGCGCTGCAGCAGGCGGGAGCGCGCGTTCCCTCGTACAACTTCATCGGCGGCCTGGGTGGCGACGACATCTCGGAAGCCCAGGTGGAAGGAATGTTCCGCGTGCTCGCGCAGGCGGCCGAGGGCACGGCCGACCTGCCGCATGTGTCGTTCTTGGGGATCGACTCGCCGGCGGATGCCGTCTCGGAAGGAGGCCGATAGCCATGGCCGTCACTGCCAAGAACATGACCGACGACGAGCTGTTCTTCGGCCACAAGGCGTGCGCGGGTTGCGGCGGATCGCTCGCCGTGCGCGCGGCGCTCAAGGTGCTGGGGCCGAACGCTGTGGCCGCGCTGCCGGCGGGCTGCATGAGCGCCGTCGGGTTCAACTTCCCGCAGCTCGCTTTCGCCAACAACGCGATGATCACGCCCTTCGCCGCCACGGCCGCCGTGCTCACCGGCATCGAGGCCGGTCTGCGCGCGCAGGGCAAGAAGCCCGACGACTGCACCGTGGTGGGCTTCGCCGGCGACGGCGGCACGGCCGACATCGGCCTGCAGGCGCTCTCCGGCGCCATCGACCGCAACGACGACGTGCTCTACATCTGCTACGACAACGAGGCGTACATGAACACGGGCATCCAGAAGAGCTCGCTCACCCCGTTCGGCGCCAAGACCACCACCACGCCGGCCGGCTCCAACGTGCACGGATGCCTCACGCAGAAGAAGAACCTGTTCGAGATCGTGGCCGCGCACGGCGTCCCCTACGCCGCCACGGCGAGCGTGGGCTACTTGAACGACTTCATCCGCAAGGTGGAGCGGGCGCGTGATATCAAGGGCACGCGCTACATCCATGTGATCGCCCCGTGCCCCACCGGCTGGGGCTGCGGCGTGGACGAGATGGCTGACATTGCCAAGGACATCGTGGACACGGGCCTCTGGTACCTCGCCGAGTACGAGGGCGAGCAGGTGTCCGGCCAGCCCGGCGGCCGCTTCCGTCTGAATCGCGACCCGAAGCAGTTCGCCAGCGTGCAGGCCTACCTGCGCCGCCAAGGCCGCTTCCGCGCGCTTTCGGACGACGAGGTTGCCGCCGTCGAGCAGCGGTCGCGACGCGAAATGGGAGGTCATGCGGAGGGAGTGGCGCGACTGACGCCCGAATCGTGCAGCGGAAACAACGAAAGGGAGGAGCCATGCGCTTCATCGTTTCGCCGGCCAAGAAGATGAACGTGGTAGACGACGCCTTTGCGTGGCACGGTCTGCCTCGGTTTATCGACGATGCGGAGCAGTTGCTCGAAGCGTTGCGCGCGCTGTCGTACGGCGAGGCGAAGGCGCTCTGGGGATGCAGCGATACGCTGGCGGAGCTCAACTTCGAGCGGGTGCGCACCATGGACCTGCGGGCCGAGGGCGCGCTGACACCGGCGGTGGTCGCCTACGAGGGCATCCAGTACCAGCACCTAGCGCCGCGCGTCATGGACGAGGCGCAGCTGGCCTACGTGCAGGAGCACCTGCGCATCCTCTCGGGCTTCTACGGGGTGCTGCACCCCCTTGACGGCGTGGTGCCGTACCGCCTGGAAATGCAGGCGAAGCTAGCTGCAGGCGGCGCGCCTGACCTCTACGCCTTCTGGGGCGACCGTCTCTATCGCACGCTTGCCGACGAGGCCGACGTCATCGTGAACCTCGCATCCGTCGAATACGCCAAGGCCGTCCTCCCGCATGCCAAAATCGTGGGCGCGCGGGCGCCGCGCATCGTGACCTGCCTGTTCGGCACCGTCGACACGCAAGGCCGCCTCAAGCAGCGTGCCACCGCCGCCAAGGCCGCTCGCGGCTCGATGGTGCGCTGGTGCGCCGAGCGCAACGTCCAATGCCCCGAGGACCTGCGCGCCTTCGATCAGCTCGGCCACGTCTACGACGGGGCCCGCTCCACCGACGACTGTTTCGTGTTCGTGCAAGGTTGAGCTTGCGGGGCTCTGGTCCTGGCTTCGCTGGGATGCTCCCAGCGAACTTCATTTCGCCGGGAAGTGCCTCCGCGCGATTCCATTTGAATCCTTCGTCGGCGTTGGCACCGACGCTCCGTAAAGTTGCGCAACCCGCACATGCGCCTCAACAGGCTATAGTGCGATAAAGGAAGGCTCCCGAAAACCAAACGGCCCGCATGGTCGACCATAACTCCAGAGCAACCTAAAGCGGTTCACGTGCGACCGCCTGCGTTAGCGCCTCTTGCTAAAGACGAGCCTGCGTAAGGGCCCTGTACGGAGCACGCGTCTTGACGGCTGATGGCGCGTCGGCGAAATGGAGGGTGGGTATGCATGTCCATTCTGCGCATCATCTCGATACCCCCGCCGTGCCCCAGCCTTTCCTGTCGATCGAGCTCGTGTCGAGAAGCAGCCGTTCAAGCGTGCATGTATGCCGCTTCTCGGACGTGCTTCAGAGCCGCGCTTACTGCCTGAAAACGCTGCGAGCGGACGGCCGCTACTTGGAGCATCAGAGAAGCCTTCTCGCGCGGTTGGTCGCGGGGTCGCGTAAAGCCGCGTCAGAGGAGAGAGGAGCTGGCGCGGTAGCGAGCAGGCGCGCGGCGAACGGAGAAACTGCTAGCGGCGACACTGAAGAAAGAGGAGTGACGGCATTCGGTGCACGCTTCGCTGCGACCGGGGTGCTTCGCGACTCGCGCTTGCGCCCTTCCCACGGGAAGTGGCTCTACTTGGTTTCTGCCTGGGCTGAAGGCGCTCCTCTTTCTCGTATTATTACGCAGCGTGCTCGCGAGCGTCGGCCGCTTCTTCTGGCGGACTCGTTGTCGCTGCTGCTCGCAGTGGCGACCGACCTGCACGATCTGGGACGCTGCGGGGGCTCCGGCGCCGCCCTCATCCATCAAGATCTCAAGCCCTCGAACATCATCGTATCGCCTTCTCCCGTCGAGCGAGCTACCGTCATCGATCTCGATACGGCCTTCTTTCTGGGCGAGCCGACGGACGCCGTGCCCTGCGGCTCATATGGCTACACGGCTCCGGAGGGTATCATGCGCACGCCCGGATGGGAAAACGAGAACCTGGATGTGTTCTCTTTCGGCGTCGTGGCGCACGAAGTGCTCACGGGTCGCTGGCCGTATCCCTTTCCGCCGCGCCTGCGTGACGACCTCTTTTTCTGGTCGGCGTACTTCCGCGGGGGAGGCGTTCCGCGCGTCGATCCCTGCCTGCCCGATGATGTGCGCCAACTGGTTCGGTCGTGCGTTGCGCTCGATCCGGGCCTGCGTCCGAGCTCGTCCGAACTGATCGAGCAGGTGGGTCGGTTGGCGGCTCTTTATGCTGGTTCCGGCGCGTCTTGCCCCCTTGCCGCTGCCGCCGCACCGCTTCCTACGCCCGCGTCGACTGCCTTTCCCCTGCTTGATTTACCGCCCGATGAGCCAAGCAATAGTGTTGCGCAATAGGCCGACCTCGCCAAGACGAATAACCTAATAACGATTTACCGGTGCAAACGTATGCTTGACAAAGCAGTTGAGATAAAGGGGACAAGGTGCGGCTGACGACAAACACCGAACAGGCACGGTCATTCGACGTGTCGGGCGAGGATCGGGGATGGCACACGGCGTTGTACTATTTTGCCGAGCATATCCGATCGCTCTCGCGCGGCCGGGTGAACCACAAGGTCCTCTATTCCTACCTTGGGACGAACGGCCACTACATCAACCATGACAATCCCACCATCAGGAAGCGCACTGCGGCGGTGCTGTCGCGACTCGTCCACTCGCGACGCTATGTGGAGGACTTCCGTGCCAGCTACGAGAGAAACCTGCAGGTGTTCGACGATGCGGCGCGGCTGCTGAGCGCCGATCTCTGCAATGGTGCCGATTGCACTGTCGGGGACCTTGTCATTTACTTCTGCGGTCCCTTGTGGACCGACGTGCAGCGCGGGTTGGAGCATGAGCGCGAGGACGGGCGTGTGGAGCTGCGTCTCGATCGCATCGCGAACGAGATGAACTCGCTGTTCGTTTGGTGCGAGCAGCAGCCTGCTGTGCGTAGCGAAGATATGCTGGTTGTGCTCGCATCCTCGTACTTCCACCTCATGACGTTCGGCCATTTGGACGAGCGCTTCGTGTGCGAGCTGGCCGATGAGACGCCTCTCACCATCCCAGATGGCAAGGGCAACGATCCGAATCGAGCCGCTCGGCGCGAAGGCTGTGCCTGCCTCGTCAAGTACGCGAGCGACGAGCCTGATGCCTTGGGCAACTGGTGGACAGTCGCATCCGACCGCCCGTTCTCCATTGGCCGTTACACCGATTGCGACATCATCGAGACGGATCCCTGCGTTTCACGTCGGCATTGTCGTATCGTAGGGGAGGGTGGAAGATGGCTTCTGGAAGACCAAGGCTCGGTCCATGGGAGCCGCGTTCTGCGCGAGGGCCGCGTTGTGTACGACAGCGCCCGCGACGGTGCCGAGCCGTTCGAGCTCGAGTTCGGCGACCACCTTGTGCTGGCCGGTGCATCTTCGTACTGGTTCGGAGCCCTGCTCGCCGATGATCGCCACGCGCGGCGCTGATCAAGGTTCCTGCGATCCCCAATCTACTCGGAACCCGGGGACTTTGCCCCGCCTGATCGGCTCGAATTTGCGTGGAGGACTCCCGGTGCGGGGGAAAATCACTATAATGGGAGCATTCGCGAATCGAGCCCCCTGCGCGGACGCGCGCGGGCGGCATCGCCTTGCCGTGGCGCTCCCGTCCGACAGGGCGAGACCTGACGAGGAAAGACACCGCCATGAAACCTTACAACCCGCATGAGATCGAGCCCCGCTGGCAGAAGGCGTGGGCCGACGCCGACCTGTACAAAGTGACCGAGGACGCCTCCAAGCCGAAGCGCTACGTGCTCGAGATGTTCCCGTACCCCTCGGGCGACATCCACATGGGGCACGTGCGCAACTACACCATCGGCGACGTCATCGCGCGCTACTCCAAGATGCGCGGCTTCGACGTGCTGCACCCGATGGGCTGGGACGCGTTCGGCCTGCCCGCCGAGAACGCGGCCATCAAGCACAACAGCCATCCGGCGAAGTGGACCTACGCCAACATCGACACGCAGAAGGCCAGCTTCAAGCGCATGGGCTTCAGCTACGACTGGGACCGCACCGTGGTGGCATGCGACCCCGAGTACTACCGCTGGGGCCAGTGGATCTTCCTGCAGTTGTGGAAGCGCGGCCTGGTGGAGCGCCGCAACAGCCCGGTGAACTGGTGCCCCAACTGCGAGACCGTGCTCGCGAACGAGCAGGTCACCGAGGGCGAGTGCTGGCGCTGCCACGGCGAGGTGGAGAAGCGCGACCTCACGCAGTGGTACTTCAAGATCACCGACTACGCGCAGGAGCTGCTCGACGACCTCGACCAGCTGGACGGCTGGCCCGAGCGCGTGAAGCAGATGCAAGCGAACTGGATCGGCCGCTCCGAGGGCGCCGAGATCACGTTCGTGCTGTGCGGCCCCGACGGCGAAGCGCCGGCCGAGCCGACCGAGGACGACCTCATCACCGTGTTCACCACGCGCCCCGACACGCTGTTCGGCTGCTCGTTCTTCCTGCTGGCGCCCGAGTACAAGGGCCTCATGGAGCTCGTCGAGGGCACCGAGTACGAGGCCGGCGTGCGCGAGGTGGTGGAGCAGGCCGCCAAGGTGAGCGCCGTGGAGCGCGCCCAGGGCGACCGCGAGAAGCACGGCGCGTTCACCGGGCGCTACATGGTGAACCCCATCAACGGCGAGAAGGTGCCCGTGTGGGTGGCCGACTACATCGTGAGCGACTACGGCACCGGCGCGGTCATGGCCGTGCCGTGCGGCGACCAGCGCGACTTCGAGTTCGCGCGCAAGTACGACCTGCCCATCATCCCCATCATCTTGGGCGAGGACGACCCGCTGTACCCCGAGCTCGACGGCGTGCAGGAGCGCCGCGTGACGAGCGTCGACTGGGACCATGCCTACGACGCCGAGGGCATCCTCGTGCAGTCCGGCACGTACACCGGCATGGTGGGCGGCAAGCACAGCCCGGCCGTGGACGCCATCATCGCCGACCTCGAGGCGGCCGGCCGCGGGCGACGCAAGGTGGAGTTCCGCCTGCGCGACTGGCTCATCAGCCGCCAGCGCTACTGGGGCAACCCCATCCCGGCCGTCCACTGCCCGGAGTGCGGCCTGGTGCCCGTGCCCGAGAGCGACCTGCCGGTGCGCTTGCCCGAGGACATCGATCTGGCCGCAGGCGAGACGCTGGCCACGCACGAGGCGTTCGTGAACACCACCTGCCCCGTGTGCGGCGGCCCGGCCAAGCGCGAGACGGACACCATGGACACGTTCACGTGCTCCAGCTGGTACTACCTGCGCTACACCGACCCGCACAACGACGAGCTGCCGTTCGCGCCCGAGAAGGCGAACCGCTGGCTGCCGGTGGACCAGTACATCGGCGGCATCGAGCACGCCATCCTGCACCTCCTGTACAGCCGCTTCTTCACCAAGGTGCTGCGCGATCTGGGCATGGTGGATTTCGACGAGCCGTTCGCGAACCTGCTGTGCCAGGGCATGGTGAAGGACGAGCACGGCGAGACCATGAGCAAGTCGAAGGGCAACGTCATCGCCCCCGAGGACATGATCGCCGAGTACGGCGCGGACGCCGTGCGTGCGTACATCCTGTTCATGGCCCCGCCCGACAAGGACCTGCTGTGGGACGAGGGCGGCTTGGCCGGCATCTACAAGTTCATGAACCGCGCGTGGCGCATCGTGTGCGATCTGGCGGGCCAGGCCGGCGACGAGTCGCTCTGCCAGCCGGGCGCGAGCGAGGCCGAGGGCGTCGAGGCGCTCAAGACCCTCGTGCGCGAGCGGCATCGCGTGGCGGGCAAGGTGGTCGACGACTTCGACCGCAACAACTTCAACACCGCCATCGCCGCCATCATGGAGCTGTGCAACGCGGCGGGCGACTACCTGCGCAAGTGCTCGCCCGAGGAGCGTGCGGCCTGCGAGGGCTCCCGCGCCGTCGACCCCGAGGTGGCCGAGGTCATCGTGAAGCTCATGGCCCCCATCGCCCCGCACTGGGCCGAGGAGCTGTGGAGCGCGGTGCTCGGCCGCGAGGGCTCCGTGCACACGCAGCCGTGGCCCGAGTTTGACCCCGAGCAGGCCAAGGCCGACGAGGTGGAGCTGGCCGTGCAGGTGAACGGCAAGGTGAAGGCCAAGATCACGGTGGCCGCCGACGCGCCGGAGGACGACGTGAAGGCCGCCGGCCTCGCCGCCGTGGAGGCGGCGCTCGCAGGCAAGGACGTGAAGAAGGTCGTCCTCGTCCCCGGCCGCCTGGTGAACATCGTGGCGAAGTAGCGGGCATCCTGTTTCGTATTCTGGCTGCAGAGGGCATCCCGGGCGTGTTCGGGATGCCCTCTTCCTCTTCAGGCAGGGGAGCTTGCACCATGAACCGCCCTCGGGAGCAAGTGGCAGTTCATGAAGCCCGGCAGAGGCGGTGTCTTGGCGTACGGGGCTCCCGATTGCATGCCGCCTTGCGCGGCGAACTGCTAGAATCATTGCATTCATCCGCTGAAAACGGGCACGAGGAGAGCGAGGGCATCATGGGCACGCTGTTCGAGGAGATGTGCATCGGGAGCCTGCGGGCGAGGAACCGGTTGGTGCGGGCGGCGACCTACGAGGGGTTGGCCACCGACGACGGGCACCTCACGCCGGAGCTGGCGGCGGTTTGCGAGGAGCTGGCGGCCGGCGGGGCGGGCACCGTCATCTTAGGGTACGCGTACGTGACGCCCGACGAGCAGCCGAACCCGCGCATGCTGGGAATCTACGACGACTCGTTCGTGCCCGAGTACCGCGAGCTGGTGGAACGCCTCCATTCCTACGACGCGCGCGTCGTCTCGCAGATCGTGTACGGAGGCTCCGCAACGAAGCTCGATCCCCCGAGCGCGCGCATCCTGGGTCCGTCGGCGGTGCCCAACCCCAAGACGGGCATCGTCCCCGTCGAGGCCTCGAGGGGCGACATCCGCCTGCTCGTGGAGTCGTTCGCCGCGGCAGCCCGTCGTGCGCGCGACGCGGGGTTCGACGGGGTGGAGCTGCATGCCGCCCACGGCTACCTGCTGAGCCAGTTCCTGAACCCGCAGCTCAACCGCCGGACGGACGAGTACGGCGGCCCCGTTGAGAACCGTGCGCGCATCGTCGTGGAGGCGCTCGCGGCCATCCGGCGGGAGGCAGGCGCGGAATTTCCCGTGCTCGTGAAGCTGAACAGCTCGGACGGCGTGGAGGGCGGCCTGACCGAGGACGACAGCCTGGAGGCGGCGCAGCTGCTGGTGGAAGCCGGCGTTTCGGCCATCGAGGTGAGCGGTCCGTGGCGTGCCTACCGCGCGCACGATTTCGCCGGCGAGCCGTTCTTCGCCGCCTACGCGCAGCGGCTGGCGCGGGCCGTGCCGGTGCCGGTGATCCTCACGGGCGGCAACCGCCGCGTCGACGCGATGGAGCGCTTGGCCGACGAGGGTATTGCCGGGTTCGGCCTGTGCCGTCCCCTCATCTGCGAGCCCGACCTGCCGAACCGCTGGGCGGCCGACCCGCAGGCGGTTCCGCGCTGCGTCTCGTGCAACGGCTGTAGCGCCACTCCGGGCCACCGGTGCGTGCTGCGTTAGCTGGCTGCGCGAGGAGCGGCCGGGCGCCGCAGAGCGTTCTTGCCGGCATCGAGGCATCGGTTCAACCGTTGTTTGTGGACAAGTCCGTGAGATTCGATGGCGGCCGTGTTGCGGCAGCCTGCCGCTTGCGTGCGTTTGCTATCATCGAACCTTATGACACGTAACAAGAAACATGGATGGTTGAGGCGTATGGTCGGGTTCGTGGTCGGGTGCGCGGTCGTTGCGGCGTTGGTCGTGGCGGGAACGAACCTCGCCACGGTTGCCACGACGAAGGACGCCATCGTCGACACCGAGACGGCCGCGGCTTTCGGCGCCGATGCCGTCGTGGTGCTGGGCGCCTCCGTGTTCGCCGACGGCACGCCGTCGGGCATCCTCCAGGACCGCCTGGACGACGGCATCGCGCTGTACCGTGCGGGCGCCGCGCCCAAGATGATCATGAGCGGCGACAACTCCACGGTGTCGTACAACGAGGTGAAGGCCATGAAGGACTACGCCATCGCCCAGGGCGTGCCCAGCGAGGACATCTTCTGCGACCACGCCGGCTTCTCCACTTACGAGAGCATGTACCGGGCCAAGCACGTGTTCGGTGCGGAGCGCATCGTGGTGGCCACGCAGACCTACCACCTGTACCGCGCCCTCTACTCCGCCCAGGGTCTGGGTGTCGAGGCCCTGGGCGTGCCGAGCGACTACCACGCTTACAGCAAGCAGGCCCAGTACGACCTGCGCGAGATCCCCGCGCGCACGAAGGACTTCTTCAAGACGCTGTTCAAAGCCCCCTCGACGTTCGTGGGCGACCCCATCAGCCTGAACCAGTCGGGCGACGTGACGGACTAGCGGGTTAAGAGCGCCAAAGACAGCGTCCGCAGCCGCCGCGGGAGGGAGAAGCCGGCGGCTGCGGACGTGTCGAGCGAAAAGCTCGCCAGATCGGCGTGCTAGAACAGCACCACCGGCACGGCGGCCATGATAACCAGGTAGCGCAGCAGGAAGCCGCCCACCAGCACGCCAACCTCGCCGGTGACGGCAAGGCCGGTCGAACCCGAGCCGTCATTTGCAGCCTTCTTGACCCTGGACGCTTGGAACAGCTCCAGGCAGAAGGGCAGCGCCAGCCCCACCAGAACCAGTCCCAGCCAGAACGGCACGGCGTACGCGCCGAACGCCAAGCTGGCAACCGAGGCCGCTGCGGCAAGTGCCGCGCTGCCGCCCGTGCCGGACACGACGCCCAGGAGCGCGGCGATCAGCACGGCCTCGACAACGGGAAGCACGAGCCCCGCCTTCCTCAGGAAACCGAGGGACTCCAAGCCCTCCGCCTTCATGAGGTGCGCGACCAGGAGCACGGCCGCGAAGCCGGTCGACGCGGCCGACACCAGGAACAGCAGCGGCAGCACGACGGGGTTCCACAGCGGGAAGCCAGGAGCGTCGCCCAGCAGCATGCCGGTGTACACGGCCACGGCCACGGCGCACACGAGCCCCACGACGTCAAGTGCCTTGGGCGTGCCCTTCTTCACGAGCATGACCACCAACGCGATCACGCTCACCGCCATGAACGCGATGAGGATGACCACGCCCCACGCCATGATGGACGAGAAGTTGCCCAGCAGTCCGAAGAAACGCAGCGGGTTCATGAGCCCTGCCTTGGCGTCCACCATGAGAAGCACCGTGCCCACGCCCACCGCAATGGGCGCGATGACGTAGCCGATGGTGCGCAGCTTGACGGCGTCGGGCTTGACGAAGCCCGCGAGCGCGGCGAGCGCGAACGCGCCGGCGCCCAATCCTGCCAGGAACAGGTACGTTGCGATGATTCCATCCCATACCATGCTGATCACCCCTCGTACGGCTTGACGACGTTGCCGCCACGGTGGATGGCGGATGTTGCGGGCAGGCCCTCAACCTGCGAAAGTCCCACGTAGAGAACCGACGGGTTCAATCCGAGGTCGGCGAAGAGCGCTTCGCCCCCGACGTCCGCGACCTTTTTCGCTATATCGCTCGACGGGTCGTCCAGGTCGCCGAAGTAACGTGCGCGGGTTACGCAGGTGGACACGCAGGCAGGCAGCAGGCCGTGTGCGGTACGGTGGTGGCAGAATGTGCACTTGCCCACCTCGCCCGTGTCGTCATCGACCCATCGCGCCTGGTAAGGACAGGCGGCCATGCAGTACTTGCAGCCGATGCACTTCTCGGAGTCAACCAGCACCACGCCGTCCTCCGTGCGGTAGCTGGCGCCTGTCGGGCACACCTTCACGCAAGGGGCATCGGCGCAATGGTTGCACAGCTTCGGTTGGTTGGCGCGGCGAGCCTGCTCGCCGGTTCCCACGTCCCAGCTTTCCACCCAGGTGTTGAACTTCGTGAGCGGCACGCCGTTCTCCTGCTTGCAGGCGACGGCGCACGCGTTGCAGCCGATGCAGAGGGATAGGTCGATCAGCATGCCGAAACGCTTCGTTGAGGTGCTCATGATCACTCCCTCCTATGCCTTCTCGATCCGGTACATTCCGCCGCTGCGGCCGGGCGAGCCGGCATCGCTGTCGACGTGGGGGTAGATGACCCCCTCCTCGAGCGTCGGGTCGAGCATCGTCTGCAGATGGATGCCGGCGCCGATGGCGGGGTCGCCCTTCGCCAGCGTGCCGTCGACCTCGCGATCCTGGGTTCCATAAGCGCGATGCCCGTAGCCGAAAGCCACGCCGAACGTGCCGCGCGCAATGCCGGCGCGTACCATGGCCTCGCCTTCCATTATGTCGCCCGTGGGGTTCGCGATACGCACGATGTCGCCGTCCCCGATGCCCAGCGCCGCCGCGTCCTCCAGGTTGAGTTCCAGGTAGTTCTTCTCGCACAGGTCGCGCATGAGCGGGCTGTTCGCCTGCATGGATATCGAGCGGAATCGGGGTTTGTAATTCGTGGATCGGAACGGCCATTCCTTTTCGTCGTACACGTCGGCGATGGGGGTTCGGTCGCAGAAATCCTCGGGCACGTAGCGCAGGGCCGCGTCAGGATAGGCACCTGAATAGGGGTTCTTGTTCAAGGCCTTCTTCTCGCTGTAGTACTGCACCAGGTACTCCTTGGCGTACGCGCTGCGGCCGTCCTTTTGGCTGGTCTCGATGGGCCAGAAGCGCCCGCCGCGGGATAGCACGTTCAGGACCTTCGGCCACTCCTCGGCCGTGACCGCGTCTTGCCATGAGGCGGGGAGTTCATCGAGCGCCTGCAACCGCACGTCCTCGTCGCTCACATCGGCCACCGGCTCGATGGCGTAGGCCAGGTTGGCCACGGCCTTCAAGAAGAAGTCGGCTGCATCGTTCAATGGATAGAAGGTGCCGTCTGCGCTCTCGATAGCGTTCTCGCCGAAGCCGGGAAGGTTGCAGGCACGTGCAACGTCGACGCAGAAGGCCTCGAAGCTTGCGAAGCGGCCGTCGGCAAGCTCGACGGTGCTTGGCGGTTTCGCTTGCCACCGCACCGTGTTGCCCTGGCCGCGCCAGTAGCCCTCTTGCGTGACTACGCCGAAGCTCTCGAACGGCGTGGTGTCGGGCACGATATAGTCTGCCAATTGCGCATGCTCGCCGATGAATGCGTCGCAGGCAATGTGGAGCGGCACCACATCGGGGTCCTTGAGCTTCTCGATGACGCTGTCGCGCAGGGCGCCCGAGGTGGCCTGCAGCGTGTTCGTCATCCAGGAGACGAGTATCTTCGCGCGGTAGGGGTACTCGTTCACGATGGAGACGAGCGCCTGGTTATCCGAGGTGGAGGGAACGTTGAGCCAAGGAAGCTTGGGCTTCGGGTCCTTCTCGCCCGCCGCTACGCGCGCCTTGTACTCGTCGGTCTGCGAGAACAGCTTCTGGGTGCGGCAAAGGTACGTGGCGTTCTTGGTGGAAACGGCTGGCTTGCCCTTGACGGTGGCCAGCTTGTAACGGGCCCCGTCGGCCGTGGTCTTCACGCCTATGCGGTAGCAGTTGCATCCGCCGGTCATCTGGTCGGAGCCGATGAGCCCGTTGAGCGCCGGATAGGCCAGCACGCCCTGGGTGCCGTTGGCAGTGGCTGTCCCGCCGAACCCGAGGCGCGCAGACGCCCTGGTCCCATGTGCGGTGAACTCTTTCGCTATACGTTCCATGGTGGCGACTGACGTGCCCGTGATCTGGGCGTACTCATCCATCGTGTGCTCGTAGGCGTTGTCTTTCAAGAAGAGGAAGCTGCTGCGCACCTTCACGCCGTTTACCTCGCCCTCGTACTCGATGGTTGCGGCGTCGCATTGGGTGTGCAGGGCGGGTTGCCCCGTGTACTGGTCGATGACGACATAATGTTGGACGGGCGCGGTGGCTTTCGGGTCGGGTGCCGGCTCCTCGAGCCCTGCGTCGGCGGCGCGCATGAGCTTGCGGTAGTTCGGGTGGTCCTCGTCTACGATGACGAGGTGGCTCGCGTTCGTGTACGAGGCGAAACCGCCTGCGAACGCGCTCTGGTAGTTCGGGTAGGATAGGAACGTGGCGTTGTAGGTCTTGTCATCGAGTATCTTCTGGATGATGCCGAGTGCGAATGCTGCGTTCGTTGCCGTTTTGATGGGTATCCAGGTGATACCCTCGACGGTGGGGGTCACGCAGCCGTTGCCCAGCACCGGGTCCACCACGTCGATGGTGCATTTGCCGGTTTTCAGGCGATCGAGGGTTCGCTTGGCGATTCCCTGGAAGCTCTTGCCGTTTGCTCCGGGGAATGCTCCTATGAATAAGACGTACTCGCCCTCCTCCAGGTCGGGTTGGGTGTTGTTCGAAGCGGTCTCTGCCAGCGCACGCGCTGTTTGGGAGCCGCCTCAAGTGGAGCCGTGGCCATACTGGTTTAGCGAGCCGAAGCAGTTGGTGAAACGGGTTCCGATGGTGGTGCGGCCGTCGCCTCGTCCGCCCAGCATGACGAACTGGTTCGACACCGGTCCCAGGTCGGGGTAGTCGGGGTTCAAAGGCGTCACGGTATCATGGAGAGCTTTGAAGCCCTCGACCTCGCGATCCTCGCCCGCGTCGGCGAACAGCTTGCCGCCCTCGGTGACCTCCTTGATAAGGTCGTCCCAGGTGATTGCCTTCCATTTGCCTTCGCCGCGCTTGCCGGCGCGCTTGAGCGGCGCGGTAATGCGGTCGGGTTGCGCGTATACGTCCTGGGTTGCCTGCCCCCGGCCGCACACGGTGCCGCGGGTGAGGTTTCCCTTGCCGGGTGCGAACCCCATGGCCTGGTAGGCCTCGCTGAGCGGCTCGTCGAAGTTCAAGAACGGGTATGCGCAGCTCGGGTGATAAGGGTTTCCGCCCACCGAGATGAGGCGACCCGTTTGCCGGTCCAGCTTGAGACGGTTGCCGCACGAGCTATAGCAGCCGAGGCATGCGCTGTAGCGCACGATCACGTCCTCGTTGACCTCAAGCTTGCCCGTCACGGGATCGACGGTTGCCTCGAGGGGCTGACCGTGCTGCTGTTCGGGAAACGCGGTTTCCTCTGCTTGTGCCTTAGGCACCTGGCCGGCGATCCCCACGCCAGCGATCGACAGGGCGCCGAGGCCGCCAGCAGCTTTCAGAAAGCTCCTGCGATCTAGGTTGGTCCTTGCCATACTCCCTCCTTCTCCTCTGTTGAGTGCGTCGGTTGCGCTTGCATCCGACCCTGTCATCATCCACGGCAGGGAGCCCGCGCGCATCACCGCATTGCCGTAATGCTTGGCGCAGAAGGCCTCGCAGGCCTAATCATGATGTGACTATTTTCGCATCGTCCCAGGTGGGCAGTTGCCACGCCACCGACATTCTTGCCAGTTTGCGCTACTATTGGATGGGGAAGAGGTCGTGCGCCGAACCTCGGAGATCTGCCTTGAGGGGGGACAACGGCATGGTTCAGTATCTTGCAGGGCACATGAAGGGGTACCGGAAGCAGGCGATAGGGTTCGCTTTCTTCTTGGCGTGGAACTACTTCTCCTTCTTCTCGTGCGGGCTGGTTCCCGTTATCCGCGTGGTGCGCAGCAGCGAGCGTGTTTGGGTTTGGGCGGGCCTGCTCATTGCCGTGGCGTCCCTCGTGCTCATGGTTGCCTCCTCGCGAACGCGGCTTGCGGGCAAGAAATCGTTCGGGGTAGTGGCGGCCCTTTTCGCCTCGGTGGGGACCGTGGCTATCTGGACGAGCTTCTTCTACGAGTCGACGTACCAGACGGTATCTGCCGTTGGCGGCATGGTTTCCGGCGTCGGCTTCGCTATGATGGCGTTGGTCTGGGGAGACCGGATGAGCCGCTACAACGAGGCTGCCATAGAATTTTCTGCGCCGGCTTCGTTCATCCTGTCGTTTTTCCTTTACTTCATCCTCCTTGCCCTTAAAGGGCCCGCATCGATGGCAGTGAACGCCTTGCTCCCCCTGCTTTCCATGTACTTCGCCTTTCGTGCTGCCGATTTGTCCACGGGTGGGGCGGATGTGGGCGTCAAAGTAGATCGGCTGATAGATGGACGCGAGCTTGCTTCCGCTCTGGCGGGAGTCGCAACGTTGAGCCTGCTGTTCGCGATGCTCTGGTTCCAGTTCGCGTATTTTCGGCTGCTCTCGACGCCTGATGTGGTAGGCGATCGGTTCCTGCACTACCTCGTGCCGTTCTCATGCTCGTCCGTGCTCTCCATCATCGCCCTGCTGTCGTGCATCAAGCTGTCACGCCAGCTTAACTTCACGCTCATGTTTCGCTGGGGGCTGCCGCTCCTGCTGCTCAGCTATGCGCTGCTGTACTACGACTACGACGACCCGGTGCAGCGGATCGTGGCGTATACGGTGAACTTCATCGGCATGTTCGGCGTGCAGTTCAGTTTCTGGATTGCCGCCCCGAAGTTCGTTCGGCGTTCCAATGTTCCTGCTTACCTGCTGTTCGGCGCGTTGTTCGCTGCCGAAGGGGTGGGGATATTCGTCGGCACATGGTACGGACTGGCCGTTATCGACGGCGTTACCGCTGCGAACGTGATGAACGAGTCGCTGCTGTTCTTCGTGGCCGTGCTGCTGGTTGCCATGGTGGTGGGCTTCAATCCGCGCTGGTCGTTCTTCCGCATGAGCCCGCGCTGGTCGGGCCGCGATGATAAGGCGGAGGGCGGGGCTGCTGACAGTACGTCCACTGCCGACGACATCAGCGCCTTGTTCGCGCAGCAGGCGGAGGAGCTGCGGGCGACCTATGGCCTGTCGAACAGGGAGACGGAGGTGGCAGAGCTGCTGCTGGCCGGAAGGAGTCGGCCTTACATTCGCGATGAGCTCATCATTTCCTTGAACACCGTGCATGCGCATGCGCGCAATATCTACGCCAAATGCGGAGTGCATTCTCAGCAGGAGTTCATGGATCTGCTGCGGCCGGCCGGGAAGCGGGAGGGAACCGAAGGGTGACGGGGCGGACATGCAGCGGGCGCGATGCGCGCCCGTGCTGGCGCCTTGCTACCCGTACCGCTCGATCAGGTCGATGACCTGCTGCTTCGAATGGAGGTCGGTCTTTTCCAATATGCGGCGGATGTGGGTGCGCACGGTGCTCTCGGACACGAAGAGGGCCTCGGCGATCACCTTGGCGGAGCGGCCGCGGGCCAGGAAGGGCAGCACCTCGGTCTCGCGGCGGGTGAGGCCGTAGTCTTCGGCGATGGCGGCGTAGAGGGCCTGCTCGGCATCGTCGGCGGCCGTCGGGGTAGGGGCTTCGGGTGCGGCGGGTGACGGTGCCGTTTCCGGTGCTGCGGAAGCGCT
>HHCFC01400__coassemble_1138_pt1 | contig 18090 bp, 10 predicted proteins | sample HHCFC01400__metabat2_low_PE_042 | metagenome-assembled genome bin HHCFC01400 | reverse complement strand
TACGAGGCCTGCAGCACCTTGGCGGACACGACGTTGCTAGGGGATATGAGGATGGCGCCCACCGAGCCGACGGCCGGGGCGTCCACGTAGAACGTGCCGTCGATGGTCTCGCCCATGACGAACAGGTCCTCGTCCTGGGTGGACACCACGATGTCGATGCCCGAGACGTCTTCGGCGTACTCCTTGTCGGGCGTGACGAGCACGATGAAATCGACCTTGTGGCGCTTGAAGTAGGCGATCTGCTTCTCCAGCACGATGGTGGACGTGGGCTCGGCGATGCCGAAAACGCCGAAGCGGTGCCCGCCCTTCTTCAGGATGACGCCCTCGCGGTACGCGTCGAGGTCGACCGTGTCGAGCGAGAACACCGTGGCGCCCTTCTCCTCGTAGCCTTCCTTTGCCTCCTGGGCGCTGAGCGTCTTCTTCTTCGAGCCGAGCAGGCTCTCCCCGGCATCCGTTCCCGGGGCGGACGCGGTCCCTGCCGTGCCGGTGGCGTCTTTGCCGCCGGACGACCCTGGGGCATCCGGCGAGCCGGCATCGGCCTCCTTGCCGGCAGCCGCGCCTTCGGCCGATTCCTTGCCGTCGGCCGCGTCCCCAACCGCATCGTCCTCCGCAGCCGCATCGCCCGCACCCTTCCCGGCCACCGGTTCGACGGCAGTCCCCGGGTACACGATGGCGGTGTAGCCGTCCATGCTTCCGAACGTGTCATCCAGGTTCGATGCCGCCACGTTCCAAGAGTGCCCTGCCACCAGGTACCATCCCAAGCCGCACAGGCTAAGGACGATAAGGGCCAGGAACACGAAGAGCGCTATTTTCTCGCGAGATTTCACCGACATAATGCTCAGCATTATACCGTGCCGCATTGAGGCCGTCCCCCAGATGGGCAACCGACAGAATTTCGACAGCTACGCGCTCCCGCCGACGCGGGCGCTGCAAGGGACGACGGCGCGACCGCTCGCCCGCCTACACCAGCTTCTCGTAGGCGATGCGCTCGGGCGTGCCCGCCTCGGCATGCGCGATGTAGATGACGCCGCATTCGGCGTAGCCGCTCTTCTCCAGCAAACGGCGCATGGGCAGGTTGCCAGGATGCGTGTCGATGCGCACGCTCTCGCATCCTCGATCGCGCGTCAGCTCCTCGGCGCAGGCCAGCAAGAACGAGGCGGCGCCGCGCCCCTTGCACGAGGCCGAGACCGCCACGCGGTGCACCACGCCGTAGCACGCATCATCCGAGCGCGTGTTGGTGAGCCATGAGCCCCGATCGATCAAGTCGTAGTCGCGTTCGCCCGAGAAGCCCACCATAGCCGTGGCCACGACGTCGCCTTCGTCGCCGACCACGACGTAGGACTCTCCGCGTGCACGATCGGCTTCGATAGCCTCGCGATGCGGGTACCCGCCCTGCCACTGGTCGATGCCGAGCTCGGCGAGCGCGCGCCGGCCGTCGGCGAGGATGTCCATGATGCGGTCGACGTCCGACGCGCGGGTTGAGCGGAATTGCACGGGGATGTTCTCTTTCTTCTCAAAGGAGCCGTTCGAAACAAAGCGTCGACCCGCAGGTCGCAGGGGCGCCTTGGGGCGCGGTCAGAGGATTGCACGGCCGGCGGGGTCGCCCGCCTTCACCACAGGCGCTCGAACGCGGCGCGGCGTCTCTCACGGCCCAGGCGGTCGCGCAGGACAGCGGTGCCGCAAGACGAGAAGCCGTACTCCATGAGCAGCGCGCGCATGGGCTCGTTGCCCTCGTACACATCGCAGCGAAGGCTGCGCTTGCCGGCAGCCTTCGCGAGGCGCTCGGCCTCGCCCAGGATGAACATGCCCACGCCTCGGCGGCGCGCCTCCGATGCCACGCACACCCAGTGTAGGGCCGCATACGGGGCCTCCCCGGCAGGAGGCTCGGCAGACTCGGTGAGCCAGTCCGCGCCCGAGGAACGGCCATAGGCCTCGTCTCCGCGCGGATCGACGGCAAACACGCCGATTATGCGCTCGCCGCCGGCCTCCTCGTCGCCGGTGCGCTCGGGCACCGTGACCACATGGGCGGTGCCCCAGTCGATGGCGCGCATGACGCGGCGCTCGGAGGGGTACTTCTTCGACCCCTTCTCCTCGATGCCCAAGGCGGCCAGCGCCTCGTGGCCGTCTTCCAGCACCTCCTGGAAGCGCACGAAGTCGTCGTGCGTGGCAGGACGGGAGCGATAATAGCCCAGAAGCGAGGCGCGTCCCTCGAAGGGCGGCAGGTCGTCGGGCGAGCCGTCCAGGCCGCCCTCGCCCTTCGCGGGCGCCTCCTCGCGCTGCGTCACCAAGAGCACCATGACCACGATCATGGCGATGCCCGCCACGTCCACCGGCGTGACGGGCGTGCCCAGCCACACGGCCGAGATGACCGTTGCCGACACCGGCTCGACGCAGCCCACGAGACCGGCACGCACCGGGCCGGCATCGGTGATGCCCTGCAGGTAGAACAGGTACGCGGCGAACGTGCCGATGATCACCATGGCACCCATGACGCCCACGAGCTCGGGCGTGATGTCCACGGGGATGCTCCACGGCTGCACGAACACGGTGGCTACCGTGCCCCCCAGGAGCATGGCCAGGCCCGTGACGATGAAGCTGCCCCACTTCGCCAGCACCTTGCCGGGAAGCAGCGTGTAGGCCGCCAGCGCGAATGCCGACACGACGCCCCACATGAGCCCCTCGGCCGGTATGGCGAGCGCGCCGATGTTGCCCTTCGTGGCGATGAGGAACGTGCCGCCCAGGGCGAACACGAGGCCGAACAGCTCGCGCGGCTTCGGCCAGCGCCGCACGCGCACGCACACGATGAACATGATGACCACGAGGCCCAGGCGCTCCAGAACGGTGCCCGTGCCCGCGTTCGTGTAGGAGATGGCCGACAGGTAGCTCATCTGGGTGAGCAGCACGCCGAACATCGAGAAGGCCGCGATACGGAGCAGCGAGCGCTTGTCGCGCAGCACGGCGCGCAGGCTGCGCCAGTTCTTGAAGAGGCACGCCACGAGGAAGATGAGGGCTCCCAGCAGCAGGCGCACGCAGGTGATCCACGCCACCGGCACCCCGAGCTCGCTCGTCATGAGCTGGGCGCAGGTTCCCGAGAACCCCCAGCAGATGCCGCCGAGCGCCGCGAACGCGATGCCGCGTGCCACATGGCTTTTCCTGGGCGCCGCCTGCGCGATTGCCGCCTGACCGGCCATGGCCCTCCCCCTCTCCTTGTCTCGCGGGGCCTTGCCCCCTTGCATCCATCAGCGCATTGTCCCACGGAAGCCCACCACGGTAAAGAGGTTTGGCGAGCCTTTTGCGTCGTTTTTGATCATGCGCCCAAAACCGGGCGCAGGCGGCCCTTGCCTACAGAAGGCGCTCGTAGGCCACCCGGGTTTTCCGGCGGCCGAACACGTCCCTCATGGAGAGGATGCCGCAGCGCGCATAGCCGTGCTTCTCCAAGAGCTTCTGGATGGGCACGTTCCGCTCGTACACGTCGGCGCGGATGCTCCGGCGCCCGCCTGCGCGCGCGATGCGGCCCGCCGTCTCCAGGATGAACTGACCCACGCCGCGCCGCCGCGCCGCGGGCGCCACCGAAACCCAGTGCAGTTCGGCGTAGGGTTGGGGCTGTTCGTCCGTGTCGGTGAGCCAGGCGCCGTCGATGCCCGCCGCATAGTTCTTGTCGGGCGAGAACGACACGGCGAACACGGCTATCATATGCCCATGCGCGTCCTCCACCACGTGCGTCGTGCCGTTCTTTATGCTGTGCATGAGGCGGCGCGCCGAGGGGTACTTCTTGCGCCCCTCGTCGATGCCGAGCGCGGCGAACGTCTCGTGCCCGGCATCGAGCAGGGCCGACACCTGGTCGAAGTCCTCGCGCACGGCGGGACGGCTCGTGTAGTAGCCCAGCACCGAGGCGCGGCCGGCGAACAACGGCGGATCGTCGTAGGCGACCATGCCGGCGGCAATCGGCTCCGCGACCCCGTCTGCGGCCCGCGGCTTCTTCTCCCGTTCGGTCACGAGGAAGATCATGGCCACAATGAGGCCGCAGCCCGCCAGGTCCCACACCGACACGGGCGTATGCAGCCAGAACAGGGCCAGCACCATGGCCGACACCGGCTCGACGCAGCATAGCAGGCTGGCCTTCACCGGGCCGGCGTCGGCCACGCCCTGCAGGTACAGCATGTAGGCGCCCAGCGTGCCCACGAGCACGATGGCCACGAGCGCCGCCAGCGCGCCGCCCGAAAGCTGCACCGGAACGGCCCACGGCTGCACGACGGCCGACGCCGCCGAGCCGCCGAACAGCATGGCCAGCCCCGTGACCAGCATGGCGCCCCATTTCTTCAGCACGCGCACGGGCATGAGCGTGTAGAAGGCCAGCGCCACGGCCGACACGAGCCCCCATCCCAACCCCTCGGGCGGGATGGCCAGCTGGTCGATCTCGCCCTGCGTGGCAATGAGCAGCATGCCGCCCAGGGCGCACGCCAGCCCCAGCGCCTCCCGCACGCGCGGCAGGCGCCGGGCGCGCACGCACACGTAGAGCATGATGAGCACGAGGCCGATCTGCTCGATGGTGGTGCCCACGCCGGCGCTCGTGTACCTGATGGCGTTCAGGTAGCTCATCTGGGTGAGCAGCACGCCGAAGACGGCGAACAGCGCGATCTGCACGAGCGAGCGGCGGTCGCGGAACACGGCCACGAGGTCGCGCCAGTCGCGCACTGCGGTTAGGAACAGGAAGAACACGGCGGCGATGACCATGCGCACGCAGGTGATCCACTCCGCCGGCGCGCCGTAGTCGTTCATGAGCAGCTGCGCGCAGGTGCCCGAGAAGCCCCAGCACACCCCGCCCGCCAGCGCGCACACGATGCCACGCGCCATATGCCGGCCTCCCGCCGGAGCCCCTGCCGCCTCTGTCACCTGCACCCGCTCCCCTCGTTGTCCGCTGGATTCCCGGCCGGAAAAGGCCGCAGCGCATTGTCGCACGAGCACGCGGGCAGGTAAAGGAGGCATTCGGTAAGATTACCGTAAATTAGCGGGCGCTACGGGAAGCCCCCGTCACCGTCCCCCCGCTGCACCGATCTTCTCGACCAGGTCCTTCCGGTTGTTCACGCCCAGCTTCAGGTATATCCTCTTGCGGTGCGTGTCGACGGTGTTGATGGACACGCACAGGCTCTCGGCGATCTGCCGGTTGCTGTAGCCGAGGGCGAGCAGCTCGCAGACCTCGCGCTCGCGTGCCGTCAGGGGGCTGCGGTCGCGCCGTTCGAGGCGCCATGCGGGCTCCGGGATGTTCAGGTCGGCGATCTCCTGCGTTATCCTCTGCGCAAGGGCGTCCAGGCCGTCGCCCACGAGCCTCCTTTCGCGCATCCCCCCGAGCAGGCGCGTCATGGAGATGCCCTCGTTGACGAACGCCTCTATCTCGCCGGTGTCCCGGGCTAGCTCCAAGGCACGCAAGACCGCATGCGAGGAAGGCCCCTGCAAGCCCTGGGCGTAGAGGACCATGCCCTTGGCGACGAGCGCGGAGAGGAGGAGCCCGTAGCGCCCGCTCTCCTCGAACGCCCCGGCAAGCCGGTCGAGCGATTTCCCCGCCTCCTCCACCTGGCCGCTCGCGAAACGGAAGCGCGCAAGGGCGAGCGCGATCAGGTCGCCGATAAGATCCGCCGAAGCGGGGTTCGCGCCCCTCAGCGCCCGGACATGGTCGGCGGCCTGGTCGATGTTCCCGGCGTCTATCTCGATCATCGCCAGGTACACGAGGGCTATCAGCCGCGGCCGCTCTGCATGGCTCCTGTCGCAGAGCTGCAGGATCGAGCAGGCCGTGTCGGCGGCCTCCCCCATCCTGCCCTGCGCGCGCAGCGCCAAGGCGAGGCCGCACCCCGCCTCGGCGAAAAACTCGATCCCCGAAGAGGGGCCGAGGGAGCCGAGACAGCGAGAGTAAGTCTCCTCAGCGCGTGCGAACTCCCCTCTTTTCCGCATGACCGTCGCCTCTATCACCTCGGGGAGGACCTCGAGCTCGTCCATGCTGGAGAAGCCGAGGCCGTCCCTTGCCCTCCAAGCGGTCTTCTCGGCACTCCGCAAGTCCCCCGCATCGATGCGCTGTCGCGCTGCGAAGTAGCAAAGCACCGAGCATGCGGGCCTGTTACCCTGGCCCGCGGCTACCTCCAAGCAGTTTTCGAGGTAATCGATTACTCTTGCGGGCTCCTTCTCCCTCGCCACGATGCACCCCGCCGCGTTGTACACCAGGCTGGCGAGCACTCCCGGGTCGCCCTGGCCGCAGCTTAGAAGCTCGGCCACCATATCCTTCCCCGCCCGGATATCGCCGCTGTGACCGCAGCAAAGGGAGAGCACGGCCAAGCGTTCCGCCTCAAGCTGGGAAGCATCGGGGGAATCCACATCGGTAAGGCTTTCCGACATCTTCACGAAACGTACGGACTCCTCGACCGAGCCGGCCTTGGCGAGCACCCATGCCTGGGCTATGCTCAGCTTCGGGGATGATTCGAGGACGTGACGCGGCAGCTTCGAGAGCACCTCGCCGAACACGTCGAAGCGGTTGTCGAACATGAGCGAGAGATGATGCTCGCCGACCAGGTCTTCGAGCTCGTTCCAAAGGGCCGCCTTGCACAGGCAGTCGATCGCCTGCCCCACATGGTTATGGTTCTTCAGGTAGGCGCTGGCCCTCTTGCACAGCCCCCTCACCTCGGCGCGATCGAGTTTCCTGAACTTCGATTGCAGGTACTGCGACCAAGGGCCCTGCGCCTTGTACCAGCGCCTCTTGCCGTCCACGGTCACGAGGACGCCGGTTTTCGCCGCGATCGACGCCAGGACGCCGTCGCACCCCTCGGCTTCAAGGACATCGTCGCAAAGCGGCGGGCTCACTAGGTCGAGGAAGGACGTTTTCACCAGAAGGTCCCGCTCCCGTTCGGAGAGCGCCGCCAAGAGCTCGTCCAGCAGCGAGAGCCGGCCGCATGCAGCAGAATCGGGAACCTCGCCCATGCGGGGCCGCGCCTCGGCAAGGCAGCGCACCGCCACGTTCAGGGCCGGAAGCCGGCCGCCGGCCGCCCGGACCGCCGTGTCGAGGATGCTTTCGGGCACCCTTGCGTCCTCCCCGAGAGAGGAACGGAGGAACCCCGCGGCCGCCTTATCGTCCAGCACGAGCTGCTCCGCAGTGACGAGCGCGGCCATGTCGTCGAAATCCGGAACCGGGCTCGCTGCTGAGAGAGAGGGCGCTTCCTGGCTGCACACGACGAGCTTGTACCCGGCCGGCATGTAGGCGATGAGATAGCTGACGAGGCGGTCGACCGGGCCGTTGCTCGCAGCCTCGAAGTTGTCGAGTACGAGCACGTTCCTGCCGCAAGCCGCCGGCAGGCCGGCACGTTCGATGGCGACTACCAGGGCGCCCGGAACCGCATCCGGCCCGCCGTCCCCCAGCACCTCGCAAAACTGCTGCCGCACGTCCGGGACGAAAGCCTCCAAACCGGCAAGGAGCAGGCTGCAGAACCGCGCGTAATCGCTGTCGTCGGCATCGAGCCTGACCCACGAGACGCTCGTCGGCGTACCGTCCTCGGACTGCCTCGCATGCCTTTCCCAGGCGGCGACGAGCGAGGTCTTGCCGCAGCCGGCAGGGGCCGCGAGGATGAGCGAGTTCTTGTCTAAGGCCCTTTCCACCAGCTCGTAAAGCTCGCCAAGCGGGTAGAGGCGGTTGGGAAGGCGCGGGGCGCGGAGCTTCGTCGAAGGGAATACGCCGGGATCCGTTCGCAATGCGGAAAGGTTCTCCATAAGCCGAGCCTCGCTGACTCCTTCGTGCAAACCCTGCGTTTCCCACCGGCTTTCCCCGACATGCCGGGCATTCACTTCATAGCGGCGGAAAGGCCGTTCGTCTTTACCCGAACCTCTTTTCAGGATTCTACCACACCTTTTGCCGCGTATTTCGGTCATGGATAGAAAAGGGCGGGTGCCGACCGCAAGTCGGCGACGCCCGCCCGCAACCGCTGCGCGAGGTTGTTGGATGGAAAGCGCGCCGGCCTACGCCCTCTCTCCCAGCTCCTTGACGGCGTCCTCCTCCATCTTCGTGAGCTCCTTGCTCTTCTTGGCGCCGAACAGCATAAACGCAGCCGACACGAGGATGAACGCGGCGCCGACGATCAGCGCGCCGTCCCAGCCGAAGGCCGAGCCGCCCACCGCTGCGAGCGCGGGGACGCCGATGGCGTCCATGACGGTCTTCGCCAAAAACGCGATGCTGTAGAGGGCGGCGAAGTAGGCGGGGCCCAGGTACTTGGACACGGCAGACGTGAAGCACACGGGTGCCGAGCTCAGGGCGGCGCCGAAGAAGAAGCCGCCGATGTAGAGCACCGCGACGTTGGCGCCGAAGAGCACGATGAGCAGGAGGCCGCAGGCGGCGAGCACGTTGACCACGACGTAGGTGATGCGCGGCCCGATCCGGTCGATGAAGTAGCCAGACAGGAGCTTGCCCACACAGCCCGCGATGGAGAGGAACGTCATGAACACGCCGGCCGTCGCCAAGTCGAACCCGGTGTAGACGATGTAGGTGGGAAAGTTCTGGAACACGCCCTGCTCACCGATGCCGATCAGGCCGAAGCTGAATATGATGGCCCAGAACGTGAAGGTTTTCACCGCCTGCGAGCGATTGAGTCCGACCACCTTGACCGCGCCGGCGGTCTCCTCGCTCTTCACCTGCGCCGCCTCCTCCTCGGTCATCCCGTCGGGGTACAGGCCGACGTCCTGCGGGCGGAACTTGATGAGGAACGCCGAGACCAGAAGCACGACGAACGAGATGAGACCTAAGATCAGCGGGGCGTTCTGCCAGCTGCCGGCGGCGGCCAGCACGGCAACCAGGTTCGTGGTGATGAGCGAGGCGGGGAACGTCGCGCAGAGCGTGATGCCGGTCGCGAGGCCGCGGCGCTTGACGAACCAGTTCGCCGGTATCGACGTGATGAGCACGAAGCCGCCGCATCCGTTGCCGATGCCCATGACGGCGTACGCCAAGAACACCATCCACAGCGAGTCGACGAAGCCGAGTATCAGGAACCCGCCCGAGTACATGACCGCGGCGATCAGCAGGCATCCCTTGATGCCGATACGGGAGACCAGGCCGTTCACGGCGAGACCAGCGACCCCCGACACCACGAGGTACACCGAGAATCCCAAGCTCACGACGGAGGCCTCGGCTCCCAGCATCTCCGTCATGGGAATGCGGAGCATGCTGAACGAGTACAGCCCGAACCCCTGAGTGACGATGCACACAATGAAAACGAGGAACACCTGGATCCAACCTTGGGTAAAGAACTTCCCCTTTGCTTTTTCTGACACGATATCATCCCCTCTCTGGGTGAGCACTATCCTGACAAGAGGCCCGATCGCACACGCACGACCTCAGAAGGACCAGGATGTTTCGGTAAAAATCGGATTCGGCCGTAGCGGACGCGCGGTCGCAGAAAAAGGGGACCCATCTGTCCAGATGCCCCTCTTTGAACGCCGAGGCCTCCGACAGCGCCCCGTCCCTCTCCGCGTCTCGCCCCGCCTCCTGGGCGAGGCGTGCCCGATCGTACAGGAAGGCGAGAAAGCGCAGCTCGTTCGAAAGATGGTCCTCCGGCTCGCCGTCCTCCTGCCCCGCAGCGTAACCGCCCGCCCGATACAGTTCGCGCACCTCGTCGCGGGCCCCCTGCATGAGAAGGCCCCCTCCGTCGGCATACAGCGACTCGTAGGGCAGGGGCGCGCCCAGCCGCGAGCTCGCGAACAGGGCCGTGTACTCCACCCTCAGGTCGCGCGCCGCGCCGTCGTCGGCGAGCGCGCGCCTCCGATCCCGCTCGACGGCCTCCCTCGCCCGTTCGACGGCCTCGCCCATGCCGTCGAACGGGGCGAAATCGAGCGATTCCAGCGCCTCGCGGTCGGCGACGTTCCAGAATATCCGGGCGAGCAGGCGCAGACGCTCGGCCTGAGCCTTGCAGAAACCTTCCCCGAGGGCATCATGGTTCTCCATCGAAGCCCCTCCTTCCCTGTTTCCGGCAGGCCGGGGGCAGAGGCCCCGGCCTGCCGGCGTGCCTGCTAGCGGGCGCGCAGCCCGTCCATGTCCTGCCACCGCTTCGAGCTCAATAGGTAGTAACAGGAGGGCTCGTTGCCCGTCTCCAGCTTGAGCTGGTGGACGCTGTCGCCCATCGCTGCGAGAACCTGCGATATACCGCTCTCGGGATCGTCCACGTCCCCGAACATCCACGCGTTCGAGTTGCAGGCGAACGCGCAGGCGGGAGCGAGCCCCTGATCCACGCGGGAAGCGCACATATCGCACTTCCCCACCGTGTTGTCGCGCTCGTTGTAGCTGATGGCGCCGTAGGGGCAGGCGTCCATGCACTCCTTCCCCCCGCAGGCGGCGCAAGGTGCCGTGTCGATGACGACGATTCCGTCCTCGCGCTTGCGTATCGCCTGCTCGGGACAGGCCGGAACGCAGGAGGGCTTTCTGCAATGCTGGCACATCACCGGGATGAAGTACGTCTCCGCATCGGGGAACCCGCCGGTGGTGGAGGTGTACGTGCGTACCCAGAACGCGCCGAGGTCGACGTTGTTCTCCTGCTTGCACGCCCCCATGCAGCCGCGCGTGTCCATGCAACGGTCAAGGGATACGACCAAACCTAGCTGCGTCATTTTGCACACTCCTCCGGGGTCATGGGCATGAGCGCCTCGAGCTGCTCGCGCGTGATCTCGGGCCGGTAGCGCGCGATATCCTCCTCGGTTGCCTTGTAGATACGGCATATCTGCGAGCGGTACCCGCCCGATCCGGTCTCGGGGCAGTTGTTCTCCACCTCGATCAGGGCCTCGGTGTTCCACTCGAAGGCACCGTGCAGCTCCTCCTCCACGGTCTTCTCGGGACGCCACCACGCGTGCTGGGAGTACGAGACGATGCCGGGGGCGACCATGAACCTGAACGACACCTTGCCCATGATCTTGTTGTAGGGGGCGCGCCCTCCCGTGGGCGGGGACTCCACCCATATCCAGTCGTTCTCGGCGACGCCGAACTGCGCGGCCGTCTCCGGGTTGATGAACACGTCGGGCGTCCTCGTCATCTCTCGCGTCCAAGGCAGCTGGCGGAACTCCGAGTGGAAGAAGCCCGCCTGCCGCTTGCCGTACGATCCAACCAGCGGAAAGTCCTTTGCGAGGTCGGGGCGCGACAGCGGGGACTCGGCCGGCTCGATGTACACCGGCAGGGGCGGGTAGCCGCACTTCTGGTGGATCGTCGAGAACAGATTCGCCTTGCCCGTGTCGGTGGGGAACTTCCCGGCTATCAGGAAGCGCTCCGTAGACGGCGGCGTGTCGGCACCAGGGACCGCCACCACGCGACGCTTGAGCACGTCCTCGAACGGCATGCCCAAAAACTCGCGGGACAGGAGGTCGCGTTGTCCGTCGATGGTGTCGGCGGGCCAGAACTTCCCGTACTCCCCCGCCCAGTGGTTGGTCCACTCGTGGTTGAGGCGGCCCTCAACGTAGCGCTTGTCGTACTTGCCAAGCGCCTTGGAGAGCATCGCGCCGAAATCGTAGTCGTGGCGCGCCTCGCAGAGGGGCTCGACGGCCTTGTTGTAGGCCTGGTGCAGCGGGCTCGAGCCGCCGCCGGTGCCGAAGTTGAGGAAGTTGCGCTCCATCCAGGTGACAGCGGGCAGCACATAGTCCGCCATCTCGGCCGTCGGGGTCATGACCACGTCCGTGACCACGTGCAGCTCGATCTTCGTCTCGTCCTCGAGCAGCTTGAGCCAGCGCGCGAGGGTGGGATCGTGCATGAGCCAGTTGGACGAGATGGCTATGATACCGTGCACGGGATAGGGACGGCCCGTCTCCGCCGCCTCCATGACGCTCGTGAGGTCGGGGAACAGCATGGCGCCGTCGGCATTCTGCGGACGGATAGGCTGCCACTTCACCATCTCCTCCCAAGCGTAGCCGCAGCCCACCCGGTGCGTGTAGTAGCCGAGGCGCTTGCGTTTCTGCTCCAAGGGCAGCCCATCGGCCCAGGAAAGGTCGAGCTCGCTGGGGAAGGCGTGCGGCGTCACCGGATAGAAGGCGCCGAGCACATTGCCGCCCGCCACGTCCACGCTGCCGGTGATGATCTTCAGCACGTTGATGGCGTTCACGTACTGCGAGACGTTCGTGGACATGTACTGCATGCCCTGGTTGATGTCGACGGGTTTGAGCGTGCCGATCATCGTGGCCACGCGCTCCACCTGGTCGGCGGGAACGCCCGTGATCGACTCGGTGTGCTCGGGCGTCCATTCCGCGACGTTGTTCGCGAGCATCTGGAAGGCCGGGATGCAGGTGATCTTTCCTCCGCGCGTGCAGAGCTCCACCTCGTGCTCGCCGAACAGCGCGGGCATGATGGAGTCGGGCAGGTCGGCCGCCGGCGACTTCTCGGTCGAGGTCTTGTTCTCCTCGAACAGCTCCACCAGATGGTCGTAATGGGCCTTGCCGGAGGGGCCGCCCTCCCACTGGATCTCCTCGGCGTCCCAGTACTTCAGGCGGTCCTCCTTCTCGTCCCACACCATGAAGCGCTTGTCGCTGCCGCCCTCCACGATGTCGCTCTCGAGCAGCAAACCGCCCGTGTCGCCCCGCACTAGGAAGGGGGCGTTGCTCCAGCGCACGACGTAGTCCTTGTCGTAGAGACCCTTGTCGATGATCACCTTCGCCATGCCCATGATCAAGCCGACGTCGGTGCCGGGACGCACGGGGACCCACTCGTCCGCCTTGCTGGCATAGACTCCCTGGACGGGATCCACAACGATGAGCTTCATGCCGTTCTCTTTGTTCGCCATGATGGTCTGCGCCTGGATCGGCCACGCGTAAGCCTGCTCGGCGGAGAAGCTCACGTGGCATTTCGTCGCAGCCGAGCCGCCGCCGGTCGCCGTGTAGAACCCGTAGTTGACCTGCTCGTGGAACTGCGGCAGGTAGCAGACCTGGATGGCCCCGTAGTAGTTGTTGGGGGTGCCGATGGTCCGAGCGATGCGGTGGGCGACCCATCCCATGTCATGGCGCCCGGTGCGTCCCGGGAGCACGAACGTCTCCGCGCCGTGCTTCTCCACCATCTCGTGTATCTTGGCCGCGATCTCGTCGACGGCCTGATCCCACGAGACGCGCTCCCACTTCCCCTCGCCGCGCTTCCCCGCTCGTTTCAGGGGGTAGCGCAGGCGCGTCGGGCTGTACTCGAACTGGATGGCCTCCGAGGCCCTCACGCATGCCTTGCCCATGTTGGGCGGGCCGAGCTTCGGGTCGCCTTCGACCTTGACGGCGCGCCCGTCCTTCACCGTCACCCACACAGGGCAGTTCAGGTGGCAGGATCGGCAGCCGGCGTAGACTTTCCTCGTCTCGCCGTCGATGCTTGTCTGAGCATTCTCCACGTTCTCATCCTCCGTTCCTCGTGTTTCGATCGCTTGCCTTGCGATGCGGCGCCCCGCAGCGGGCCCTCGCCGGTGCTATGCCGACAGGCCTTCCGAGGCGGACTGCAATCACCCCATCGGAGCCGACGGCGCGCCCGGTGCCTTCGGGGCGCTCGGCGCTTTCGGCGCGCCTGGTGCCTTGGGTGCACCTGCCGGGGCGGCGAACCCCGGGGCGGCGGCGTCGGGTCCTTCGAGCTCGGCCCCGCACTTCTCACAGATAGCCGCATACTCCAAGTTGTCCGCGCCGCACTTGCGGCAGGTATTGGCCTGGGCCTTCACGTCTGCAGGTCTGAAGCACATGGTCTCCTCCTTTCTCGATTGCTGTCCTCCTGTCGAGAAAGTATAGGAAGCGCCCGGGCATCTGAAACCACCGGAAACACGTGACAAGGGGTGGTGATCTTTCCTTGGAGACGACGGGGCCCCTGCGGAAGCGTTGCTGCGCCGCAGAAAACGAAGCGGCGAGCGCCAGGCGCTCGCCGCTTCGTTTTCTTCTGTTGCCAGCGTGCCGTCCGAACGGGGACGGCGTGCGCCGGGGAGCCTACGCCTCCAGCATCCTCTTCACGAAGGCTCCCGTGTAGCTGCCCTCGACCTCGGCCACTTCCTCGGGGGTGCCCTGGGCCACGATGGTGCCGCCGCGGTCGCCGCCCTCGGGTCCCAGGTCGATGATGCGGTCGGCGCACTTGATGACGTCCAGGTTGTGCTCGATGACGAGCACCGTGTTGCCGGCGTCCACGAGGCGCTCCAACACCTCCAAGAGCTGGCGCACGTCCTCGAAGTGCAGGCCGGTGGTGGGCTCGTCCAGGATGTAGAACGTCTTGCCGGTCTGGCGGCGCTGCAGCTCGCTCGACAGCTTCACGCGCTGCGCCTCGCCGCCCGAGAGCGTGGTGGCGGGCTGCCCCAGGCGGATGTAGCCCAGACCCACGTCGTGCAGCGTCTGCAGCTTGCGCTTGATGCCGGGGATGTTCTCGAAGAACGCCAGCGCGTCGTCCACCGTCATGTCCAGCACCTCGGCGATGTTCTTGCCGCGGTACGTCACCTGCAGCGTCTCGCGGTTGTAGCGTGCGCCGCCGCACACCTCGCAGGGCACGTAGATGTCGGGCAGGAAGTGCATCTCTATCTTGATCTGGCCATCGCCCTTGCAGGCCTCGCAGCGGCCGCCGTTCACGTTGAAGGAGAAGCGCCCCGGCCCGTAGCCGCGCGCCTTCGACTCCTGCGTGCTGGCGAACAGCGCCCGGATGTCGTCCCAGAGGCCTATGTAGGTGGCCGGGTTCGAGCGCGGCGTGCGCCCGATGGGGCTCTGGTCGATGTTGATGACCTTGTCGATCTTGTCCAGGCCGGTGATCTTCTTGTACGTGCCGGAGCGGCGGTGCGCATGGTTCACGCGGTTCGCGAGCGCCGGTGCCAGCGTGTCGGTGACCAGCGAGCTCTTGCCCGAGCCCGACACGCCCGTGACCACGGTGAGCGTGCCGAAGGGAACCTCCAGCGTCAGGTTCTTCAGGTTGTTCTCCGAGGCGCCCGTGAGCTTGAGCGACCCGCGCCGCGGCTTGCGGCGCTTCTCCGGGACGGGGATGGTGCGGCGGCCCGAAAGGTAGTCGGCCGTGAGCGAGCCCTCGAACCTCACGATCTCGTCGGGCTTGCCGGCCGCCACCACCTCGCCGCCGTGCTCGCCCGCGCCCGGGCCCATGTCGATGACGTAGTCGGCGCTGCGGATGGTGTCCTCGTCGTGCTCGACCACGATGACGGTGTTGCCCAAATCGCGCAGGCGCTCCAGCGTGGCGATGAGCCGCTCGTTGTCGCGCTGGTGCAGGCCGATGGACGGCTCGTCCAAAATGTAGAGCACGCCCATGAGGCCCGCGCCGATCTGCGTGGCCAGGCGGATGCGCTGCGCCTCGCCGCCCGAGAGCGTGGCCGTGGCCCGTTCGAGCGTGAGGTAGTCCAAGCCCACGTCCACCAGGAAGCGCAGGCGCGCCTTGATCTCCTTCACGATGGGACCGGCGATATGCTCTTCGGAGCCGTGAAAGGCCAGGCCCTCGAAGTAGTCGAGCGAATCGGCCGCGCTCATCTCGGTGACATCGTGGATGGACTTGCCGCCCACCGTCACGGCCAGGATCTCCGGCTTCAGGCGCTTGCCGCCGCACGTCTGGCACGGCACGATGGCGAAGTACTCCGACAGCTTCTCGCGCTGGTTGTCGGACTGGGCCTCCTGGTAGCGGCGCTGCACGGCGGCGAGCGCCCCTTCCCACTCGATGTACCAGTACGTCTCGCGCCCGTCCACGGTCACGTAGTCCACGCGCACCTTGTCGTCGCCCAGGCCGTAGAGCAGCGCGTCGGTGGCCTTCTTCGGCATGTCCTCCCACGGCGTGTTTTCGTCGGTGCCCATGTGCTTGGCCACGGCGCGCAGCACCTGCGGGTAGTAGTTGCCCGTCTTGAACGGCGCGATAGCGCCCTCGGCCAGCGTGAGCGAGGGGTCGGGCACCACGAGCGAGGGATCCACCTCCTCGCGGCTGCCGATGCCGAGGCAGTCCGGGCAGGCACCGTAGGGGGCGTTGAACGAGAAGTCGCGAGGCTGCAGCTCGTCCATGGAATGGCCGTGCTCGGGGCAGGCAAGCGCGAGCGAGAAGATATGCTCGCCGGCGCCGAGGCCGCCCGTAGCGCCGCTCGACTTGCCGCCGCCCTCGCCGAGCGGTTGCCCGTCCTCGCCCAGCACCTGCACGAGCACGCGCCCGTCGGCCAGCTTCGTGGCCAGCTCCACCGCCTCGGCGATGCGGCTCGTGGCGCTCTCCTTCAGCTGCACGCGGTCCACCACCACGTCGATGAAGTGCTTGATCTTCTTGTTGAGCGTGAGCGGCTCGGCCTCGAGCTTCACGATCTCGCCGTCGATGCGCACGCGGCTGAAGCCCTCCTTCTGCAGGTCGGCGAACAGCTTCGTGAACTCGCCCTTGCGTCCGGTGACGACCGGGGCCATGATGATGGCCTTCGCATCGGGAGCGAGCGCCAGTATCTCGTCGGTCACCTGGTCGGTGGTCTGCTTGCGAATGACGCGCCCGCACTCAGGACAGTGAGGCACGCCCACGCGAGCGAACAGCAGGCGCAGGTAGTCGTATATTTCGGTGGTGGTGCCCACGGTGGAACGCGGGTTCTTGCTCGTGGTCTTCTGGTCGATTGAAACGGCCGGTGACAGGCCGTCGATGCTGTCCAGGTCCGGCTTGCTCATCTGCCCCAAGAACATGCGCGCGTAGCTGGAGAGGCTCTCCACGTAGCGGCGCTGGCCCTCGGCGTACATCGTGTCGAACGCGAGGCTCGACTTGCCGCTGCCTGACAGACCCGTGATGACCACGAGCTCGTCGCGCGGGATGATGAGGTCGATGTCCTTGAGGTTGTGCTCGCGGGCACCCTTGATGACGATGGCGTTCTGTCCCATGTGGCTTATCGCTCTTTCTCTTGCGCATCCGCAGCCGGCAGCCGTGCCCCGGCATCGCGTGCCGTGGGTCGCAAATTAGGCTACCGGGAAACTATCATTTCCGTGCAATCGTTCATTCTAGCGCAGCGCGCGGAAAGAGCCAGCGAAAACATACGTTCGTGTTCCAGCGTTCAAACGATGCGCACAATTCGTTCGCTTTCCTACGCTGCAGCGTGCCGGAGGGGGGCAGCGGCACTGCCCTCTAGTTCAGCCGCGAGGGTGACGCAGGACGCGGGATGACGCATCATCCCGCATCATTTGCCCCGAAAGAGAAGCTCCCTCTAACGGAGCGTTCCCGTCAGCCGTGCGCGCTCCACCATCTCGTCGAAGGGCAGCGCGGGCGCGTAGAGGTAGCCTTGGAAATAGGAGCAGCCGAGCGTCTTCAGCACGTCGCGCTGCTCGGCCGTCTCCACGTACTCGGCCAGAACCGTGAAGCCCAGGTGCTCGGAGAGGTCGGCGATGGACGAGACGATCTCGGCGTAGCGCTCGTTCTCCATCACGCCCTTGGCGATGGTCCCGTCGAGCTTGACCACGGAGAACACGCTCGTCTCAAGGTACTGGAACGAGGTGCGGCCCATGGAGAAGTCATCGATGGCCAGCGGCATGCCCGCGTCCGCAACGCGGCGCAGCAGGTCGTGCGCGCCCGCGTCCCACAGCAGCGCCTCGCGCTCGGTGGCCTCCACCACCACGCGGCCGGCATCGAGCCCGCGGGCGAGGAAGGCGTCGATGACGAAGCCGACGGCCTCCTCGTCCTGGAGCATCGTGGCCGTGGCGTTCACGCTCACGCTGAAGCCCGGGTCGAGCTCGCCCGCATGCGCGAGCGCCTCTGCAGCCTGCGCGTCGGCGAGCGCCCGCTCGAACACGGCGCGCTCGAGCTCGCCGCCCGCACCGGCCTCGCGTGCCAGCTCGATAACGAGCGGCGGGTAGAGCCAGCCGTACACGGGGTGCTCCATGCGAAGCAGGGCCTCCGCGCCAACCGCGCGGCCGTCAGCGTCGAACTGCGGCTGGTAGCGCAGCTCGAAGGCCCCCGCGTCCACGGCGGCCCGCACGTCCTCGGCGAGCGAGCGGGCCACCGCGCCCAGCGAGCCCGCGGCCGTCACGAGCTCGACCGAGCGCCCGGCGCGCTCGTCGTCCTGGAACGACGAGAGCAGGGCATCGTACTGCACCCGCGCGTGGGCGTCGGCCAACCGCTCGTAGCGGCGTAGGAACGGCAGGTAGAGCACCGTGCCCAAC
>HHCFC01400__coassemble_935_pt1 | contig 18120 bp, 14 predicted proteins | sample HHCFC01400__metabat2_low_PE_042 | metagenome-assembled genome bin HHCFC01400 | reverse complement strand
TACAGCTTGGCCTCCACCATGTCGATCAATTCCTGCTGCGAATGCACGTCCAGCTTCTTGTAAATGTGGTAGGTGTGGGTCTTGATGGTGTGCGGCGAGATGACCAGCTCTTCCGCAATGTAGTGCTGGTTTCGCCCGCGCGCCAGCATCGTGTGGATCCGCGTCTCCTGGTTGGTCAGCTCGTACGCCTCCGCAATCTCGGCGCACGCTGCCTTCCACTTGTCCAAGAACGCGTCCGCCTGCGGCTCGCCGGACTCCTCCTTGCGGCTTTTCACGAGGTCCCACACCAGCAGCATGACCAGGGCGATCACGATGATGATAGAGAAGATGGCGTACCCGGTGTCGAACCCCTCCTTTCCCAGTCCGGCGTACAGCAGCGCCCCGACCGACCACCCGATGAAGATACCCGCGAAATTGCCGATGGTGGGAGGCGCGTACGACGCGTACACGGGCAGCTGGCGGTCGCTTATCTCGTCGGCCAAATCGCCCCAGGTGATGGCATCGTAGCAGGTGAACCCGAAGATGATCAGCGCCAGGAAGAAGACCTTCAGCATCTCCGGCACGTAGGGAAACGGCAGCACCGCCAGGGCGATGAGCGGAAGCAGGAGCATGCGGTACAGATCGGAGTCGGCCTCCACCTTCTTCGACAGCACGTACACCGCGAACGCCAAAGACGATACGGCGATCGAGGCGGCAATCACCACCACCAGCCCGTTCCCCACGGCAAGGCTAAGCACGGTATAGGAGGTCACGCCGAATACGAGCGTGTACAGGAGGGTGCGCGGCAACGTGGGGACGAACTCCCGGAACCGGTCGAGTACCGCCTCGAGGTAGGCTCGGTAGGACGCGGCTTCTTCGAGCCGTTTCGGGCCGACGCCCTTGCCCGCCAAGTGCGAGCACGCGACGGAGACGGCGGGGAAGGAGGCTATCATGACAATGCCCACGACGGGGTCCATGAACAGCGGAAGAACATACAAAAGCGAGGCCAGCAGGAATGCAAGTGCAATGCTGCGCATGAGCTTGGCGCGCCGCAGCCATACGAAAAAGGGGCCGGTCTTCAGATAGACGAACGAGGAGGCAAGCCCCCCGAGGGCGAAGAGCACGCCTGCCTGCAGGAAACCGAGCTCGCTTCCCATCTGTCCCAGAAATGCCGGAACCTCCGCCAAAATCGACAGCAGGGCGACGCCGATTCCAAACCAAAGGCGGTCGACCACGTGTTGCAGGTACCAGCCGACCAAGGCGAAGACGACCATGCTGAGCGCGGAGGAGCCCGCAACGATAACGCAGAGCAGAAGGTAGGCGCTGAAATCCGCCGTGGCGAACGGGTTCAGCACGTTCGCGTGGAATATCGAGAAGATCCAGGCCCAGTAGGCGGCCAGCGCGACGATGCCCAAGATCACGCGTCTCGAGCTATTGCCGATGAGCAGGTCGCGGGCGTCGCCTTCGGCCGGCGCGGCGCCCTTGGTAGCGGGGAGCAGTTGCCTCTCTTGAGCAGTCAACGGTCTTCTCCTGTGGTCTCGGCTAAACCTCGTCATGCTGCGCAGTGCGGCGAAGGCTGCTCAAGCCTCCTTTCTTCCCCGGCGGTTCGGGGAAGACGAAGCCGCAGGTTTCGCAGGTCTTCGCACCGTTCTTGTTCATGCCCAGGCAAACAGGGCACAACCCCTGGCGGTAAGGGGGATGGCATTTCCCGCAGTTTCGGCATGGAAAGCAATGTTCCCTCACAACGGTACCCCATCTCGAATCCTCGAGGTGGGCGCCGGCCGAAACCGACGCCCACCGTTTTAACGTGCGTATGCGGCCTGTCGCTATTCGCGCGTGCTGCGGATGCTCTTATTGTAGATGCGGCGGAACACGAGAAGGCAGATCGCGCACGCCGCTAGGGATAGCGCGCCCATGGTCATCGCCGCCGCTCCGTAGCCGGCGCTGTCGAGGATCATGCCAACGATCGCGGGTACCGCCAGCGTGCCGCCGTTCTGCCCGAGCACCACGACGGCGGTTGCGGCGCCCACCGTCTTCGGCGAGCGCGCGACTTCGGGGGCCATTGCGAAGAAGACGGTCGGGGCCGCCCCGAGGAAGCACCCGAGGACGAAGGCGATGACGTACGTTCCCACCACGCCGATGTCCAGGTTGAACCACAGGAAGAGGCCGATGGCGCACACCAGCATGTCAACGAACAGCAGCAGGCCCTTGTCCTTCGTCCGTGCGAGGACGAGGCCCATGGCCGTGCCGCCGACCAGCATACCGGCTGCCGCGATGGTCGCGCACAGGTTCGCCGCGCCCTCGGTCCAGCCGTTCTCGACGCTCAGGAACGGGATGGTGAAGGAGTTGAACGCGTCGGTCGAACCGCCGACGAGGAAGAACATGACGGCGCTTAGGAGGGACAGCGGTGCAAGGTAGCCCCACAGGACCCCGTGCTTCTCGGGATCTTCCTTCACGCCGGCGGACTCCTCCAGATCTTTGCGCTCGGATTCGGCGGGAGCCTTCACGCATACGACCACCAGCAAAAACGCCAGCACGGCGCCGATGAGGCCGAACACCCACATGCCGGTCCAGTTGCCGTTCTCCATGATGGGGGTGGCGGAAAGCGTTACGATCATCATGGCGAAGCCGACGTTCGCGCCCCACACGCCGTTGGCGAGGCCGCGCTTCTTCGGCTCGTACCACATGGCGATGATGCCCGGTCCGGCGGTCATGGCCGCTCCGTACCCGCAACCCTCGAGCACACGGGTTACGAGAATCCCCAAGTCGCTGGTCCAGAACAGGCCTGCGACGTTGCCCACGATGGAGACGAGCAGGGCGATGCTCACCACCTTGCGCGCGCCGAAGCGGTCCATGAGCGCGCCGCCGAACAGCGCCATGACCACGGCCGCGATGGAGAACATCGTCATCATGAGGCCCTGGGTGGTGTAGGAGATGCCGAGCACCTCCATCATGTTGGGTGCGGCGGGCGGCACCTTGCCGTACTCGAACGCGATGAGCACGCTGGCTATGATGATGGCCCATACGGGAATCCAGGCCCGGTTTTTCTTACTCATTGTGTCCCCTTTCTTGATGGTGCCGGCGCCTCGCGGTCGTTTCCCCTCGTGTCGAGCGCCGGCACGAGCATCGTTGGTTTAGTCCTCCGCCTCGCAGGAGAACAGGGTCTGCTTCGGCTTGCGGGCAAGCTCCTTTGCCAAGTCCTCGAGGTCCCCGTACTTCAGAACCTGCGCCTGGCAATGCTTCACGCAGGTGGGCTCATGCCCCTTCGCAACGCGGTCGGCGCACAGGTCGCACTGGTCGGTGGGGGCGGGCAGATAGCTGTACTGCCACGTCTTCGGGGCGTATTCCCACGGGCCCACCTCGTGCACCTTGATGCCCCACTGGTCGCTCGGGTAGCCATGCTCGAGCTGGCAGGCCACCTCGCAGGTGTGGCAGCCCGAGCACCACTCGTAATCGACGAGCAATCCTTTTGCTCCCATTGCCTATTCTCCTTCCCCTGCCGGATACATCTTGCAGATGGTGTTCTTGTAGTTCGCGCCGAAGCCGGAGGTGCCGCAGTCGTAGGGCAGGAGGTTCTCCACGGTGAGGTCCCACAGGTCGTAGAGCCCCTCGTCCAGCTCGCAGGGCGCCTCCGGGCGCCACCAGGCGTGGTCGGTGCTCACGGTGCGCTCGTTCACGATGGGGGTCTCGCAGACCTGGCGCTTGCAGCGTCCGTGCTGGTTCTCCAGCCACACCCAGTCCCCGTCTTTCACGCCGTGCCGCGCAGCCGTGGCCGGGTTGACGTAGACGAGCGGCTCGGGATGAAGGGCGCGCAGGCGCGGTATCTGGCGGTGCTCCGAGTGGAACATGCTCCAAACGCGGGCGCCCGTGGTGAGCACGAGCGGGTATTCCTCGGCGAGCTCCGGTGTCGACCGGGGGCTGGGAACGGGCTCCTCGTACGAGGGAAGCGGGTCGAGGCCCAGGGAGTTGTACAGGGTGCTCCACAGCTCGATGCGCCCGGTTGCGGTCTGGAAGCCGGGGTTGCCGTCGGTGCGCAGCAGGCCCTTCTCGTGCATGCGGTAGTCGAACGGCGGGTAGCCGGGTGCCAGCTCCTGCATCTCCTCGAAGGAATGCCCCGTCTCCTCCAGAATATCGGAGTACATATCCTCCACGGTTTCCCATGGCCAGGCTTCAGGCGAGATGCGCTTGCCGATGTCCAGGGTGATCTGCATGTCGGACCTCGACTCGCCCAGGGGCTCTATCGCCTTGTTGATGGTCTCGGCGCGCTGCGCCCCATCGCCGATGCGCAGGCCGTTGCGCTCCGCGTACGTGCAGGCGGGCAGGAAGTAGTCGGCCAGCGCCATGGCCGTCGGCGTCATGAACAGGTCGACGCACACGATGGTGTCGATGTTCATATGCGCGGCGAGGGTGCGCTTCGCATCGACGCCGGTGCAGGCCAGCGGGTTGGTGGTCTGCATCCAGGCGACCTTGATGGGATAGGGCTCGCCCGTTTCCAGGCACCTGATGTAGTCGTCGGTCACGCATTCCTGGAAGCCCATCTTGATGAGCGGGTGCGCCTCCTGTCCGATGCGCTTCGCCTCCTGCTCCGGCGTGAGGAACTCGGAGCCCCAGCCGGCGGCGTAGTTGAGGATGCTCGCAGGCTGCTGCATCGTGCCGGGCTTGCCGATGTTGCCGGTGATCTCGAACAGGGAGAGCACGGCCTGCGCCGTGGGGATGGTCTCCTTGATCTGGTCGATGGCGACGCCCCACTGGAGGATGGCCCGCTCGGCCGCCCCGATGCGGCGGGCCGCGGCGGCTATCTCCTCTGCCGGGATCTCCGTGATCTCGGCGACCTCGTCAAGCGGGTAGTCCCGCGCGCGTTCCGCCAGCTCCTCGAAGCCGTAGCACCACAGGTCGACGAACTCGCGGTCGTAGAGGTTGTTCTCCACAAGGTAGTTCACCATGCCGAGGGCCAGCGCGCCGTCGGTGCCGGGGCGGATCTGCAGGAAGAGCTCGGCCCGCGAGGCGAGCCAGGTGAGGCGGGGATCGACGACGATGGCCTTCGTGCCCCGCTTCATGCAGTCCACGACCCAGTGCCCGTACAGGCCGTCGGAATTCGAGACGACGGGATTGTTGCCCCATATGACGATGAGGTCGGGACGCTCCCACTGCGGGTTGTCGTAGCGGTCGGGGAACTGCTGCGCGTAGTCGCCGACCCAAAACGACCCCGAGGTGGAGAAGCAGCCGGCGACGCGGGGCGAATAGCACGACTGCCCCGACATCATGAACACGAAGTTGGGGCTGTTGAACCCCCAGCACAAACGCGTGATGTACTGCCCGATGTCGCGGCCGGTGCCGGAGTAGAACGCCACGGATTCCGGGCCGTACTCCTCCTTGGCGGCGAGGATCTTCCCGGCGATCTCGTCGAGCGCCTCGTCCCAGCCTATTTGCTCCCACTGGTTCTTGCCGCGATTCTTAGGGTCGCGCTTCAGGGGATGCAGGATGCGGTCCGGGGAATAGACGACCTCGGGCAGGTCGAGACAGCGGACGCACAGGCGTCCCTGGTTGAAGGGGTTCTCCGGATCTCCCTCCACTTTGACGAGCTTGCCGTCGTCGTCGGTGTACAGCAGGACCCCGCACCCCAGGTGGCATCCCGGTGCCGACCAGCCGCACCCCCTGGTCACGTGGAGCCCGTCTTCTTCGTAGCGATAAGGCTTCTTGTGCTCGACGGTGGTGTAGTCTTTTTTCTCTGCCATCACACTCCCTCTCCTTCCGTCTCCCCATGCCTGCGGCTTCGGGCTCGGCGTCCGCCCGAGGCGGGATGCGCCAGGCCGAAGCCTTCGGGCACACCATCCCACAGCGGCGCGTGGCGGAAAATCGGGTGCGGGGCGTAAAGAGGGGTTTCGAGAGGTGATTTATGTATGTCTGCCCTCCTCATACCATCGGTATGAGGAGGGCAGATGTTCTTGAACGTGCAGGTCAGATGCGTCTACTTGGCGAAGGGGCCGTGCCAGGCGAAGCGGCCGAGGCTCGCGGGCAGCCCGTCGCGGGTGGGGCCGTGGTGGTGTCCGGGGGCGGGATGGAAGCCCTTGCCGCGCGCCTGCCCGCGCTGCGGGTCCTGCGCCTGCCGAGCCTCTTGGCGGCCTTGGCGCGCTTGCGCTCCCTGCCCGTTTTGCTCGCGCCGCCCATCCGATGCTCCGTGGGCTGCGGACGAGCCGTGCTGGCGGAACATCGCGCACCCGAGCGTGGCCGCGCGCCAGCCGCGGCCTCCTCCGCAGGGATCCTGCGGGCGCGCCGTCTCGGGCCATGGCTCGGGCTCGTGGTCGGTTCCGGAATCGCCGCCGCGGTAGAAGCCGCGCTTGCCGTCGCGTCCGAGCGGGTGCTTGCGCTCGTAGCGCTTGCCGCCCTTTCCGGATGCGCCGCCTTCCCGCTGCTCCGCCTTCTTCTTGCCGTCGCTTCCGTCGCGGCCGTCCTTGCCTTCGCCCTGCTCCTTGCCCTTGCCGTTGCGCGTGCCGGAAGCCTCGGTTCCCTCGTGGTCAAGCGGGTGCTTCCGCTTGCCCATGAGCCATTCGCCGGCGGAGAGCTGCACGCCCATGGGCATGAAGCGCACGGAGACGGCCCCCACCTTGTTGTACCAGCCGGTCACGGCGCACAGCTCGCCGCGCATGAGCGCGCGGTACACGCGGATGGCCGTCTCGTCGGCATCCATGGAGAAGTACTTCCAAGCGGGTGCGTTCTGGATCCCGGCGTTCTTCGCGAAGTTCGTGCGCGTGGCGCCGGGGCAGGCGGTGGTCACGCTCACGCCCGTGCCGCGCAGCTCGCGGGCGAGCGCGGTGGAGAACGACAGCACGAACACCTTGGCGGCGCCGTAGAGCGCGTTGTAAGGGCAGGGGGTCTTCGCCATCATGGAGCTCATGTTGAGGATGCGGCCGTGGCCGCGTTCGAGCATGGGCTGCAGGAACACGCGCGTGAGCTCGGCCAGGCTCGTGACGCTTACCTGGATCATGGCGCGGATGTCCGCGACCGGCAGGTCCGAGAACTGGCCGGCGGGGCTGTACCCCGCGTCGTTCACGAGGATGTCGATATCCTTGCCCGCCTTGCACACGCGCTTGAAGATGGTGCGCGCGGAATCCGGGTCGGACAGGTCGCAGGCTACGGGCAGCACGTCGACGCCGAGGATGCGCAGCTCCTCGGCCTGCTTCTCGAGAGCCTCCTCGTCGCGGGCTACGGTTACGAGATCGTATCCGTCGCTGGCGAACAGCAGGCACAGGGATTCTCCGATGCCGCTCGTCGCGCCGGTTACCAAAGCGGTTTGGGACATAGTGGTGCTCCTTTCGATCGGGGCGGCGGGAGCCGCATGCCGCGGTCTGCCCGGCGTCCGGACGTTTGCCCTCGCATCATAAAAGCGCCCAGCCGGTCCGTTCCGGACGTCGGCTGGGCGTTGCGAAGGCGCGACGCGCGCGCCACCGCCGCGAAATGCTCGGTGCGCGGGTCAGGCTTGCGCGCTGGGCGCCTCTGCCTCGGCTGCGGAAGGGGACGCCTCGTCGAGGTGCCGCATGCCCTTCGCGCCCACGGCCAGCACGGTGATGACGAGCCAGCACGCCACCAGGCCGTAAGCGGCCGGCGCCTCGCCGAAGGCCGTCACAGCTGCCGAGGTGGCGAACACGGCCACGGGCGCCGCCACCATCACGAGCGAGTTCTGCGTGCCGAGCGCGCTGCCGCGGTCCTGCTCGGGGATGCGGTCGAGCATGAAGAACCCGAGGAGCGCCGAGGCGGGCCCGGCGCTCACGCCCAGGAGCACCGCGCCGAGCAGCATGACGGGGAAGTCGGGCAGCGTGCCGAGTACCGCCACGCCGGCCGCCATGCCGGCGAGCGAGAGCAGGTACCACGTGCGGCGCGCGAGGCGCGGGGCGAGGGCGGCGTAGCCGAGCGAGCTGGCCAAGAGGCCCAGCGACATGGCCGACAGCACGTAGCCCAGAAGCTCCGGCCGGCCGAGCTCGGTGAAGTGCACCGGCAGCACGAGCCCCTGGAACGATCCCATCACCATGATGATGCCGAAGGAGAGCAGCGTGGAGGCCGTGAGCACGCCGTCGGTGCGGAAGAGCACGCGCGCGCCGGTGCGCAGGGCGTCGAGCGCGGACGCCACGGCGCTGCGGCCCTCCGACGTACCTCCGTCCCGGCGCAGGCCCTCCACGCCCACCGAGCGCGGCACCGTGCAGGTGACGACGGCGGCTGCGAACGACAGCGCGGCCGTGAACCACAGCGACGTCACGCCGCCCACCGTGCCGATGAGGAACGCCGCGACGGCCGGCCCCACGATGGTGGTGAGCGAGTCGAGCGACTGGGTGAGTCCCATAAAACGCTGCAGGTCGGCCTTGTCGCGGGCCACCACGGCGGGCAGCAGGGCGTCGCGCGCCGTCATGCCGGGGATGTCGCCGATGGCTCCCAGCAGGCCGAGCGCCACGAACCAGCCGAAGTTGAGGCCCCACAGCATATCGACCACGGGGATGAGCGCGACGCTCGCCGCAGAGACGAGGTCGGACAGGATGGAGATGTCGCGACGGTTGAAGCGATCGAGGGCCGCGCCGCCCACGATACCGATGACCATCTGCGGCACGGCGCAGATGAGCGCGAGCGTGCCGGCGGCCAGCGCGTCGCCGGTGGTGGCCAGCAAGATGAGCGGCAGCGCCACCGCGGCGATGGAGTTGCCGAGGAGCGAGAGCGCGTTGGAAGCCAGGAAGCGCGGTGCGATGCGGGTTGGGTGCGGGTTCGTGTGCATGGGAGGTTCCTTTCTGTTCCGTCAGAAAGGAAGTAAAAACTACGACGTTGCGTCGGGGTCAAGCGAGCTGTGGTGGAATTATGAGGGAGGTCCGCGCTTGCGAGCGAACGAAGACTCGCCTACGGGGAACACCTTGAGGCTGTCGTTAGCGAATCGAAAGATCCCGTGCGGCTTCGCCATCTTCGCCCGTGGGATGACGCCCGCTCCCCCGATGACGATCGCCGAGGACGGCCCTTCGTCGAAAACCCCTCTCCGAGTCACAGTAATCACCGCTGTGAAGCGTTTTGGCGGGTTTCAGTGCTCCCGCGCGTGCACTCGCGGCTTTCGCAAGAGCGTTTCCCCTGGTCGAGAAAGGCAAGGATGGGTCAAACGCTCCTTGCGAGCTTCACAGCGGTGATTTCTGTGCATCCGAGACCCCGAAAACGCGAAGAACCGCGTCCGGCCGGAGTCCAATTGTGGGTAGGCGCCCTTTGCCGTTAAAGCGACCCTTTACAGTAAAGGGTCGCTTTTCAGCACGTGGGACCGTTGGCCTTCTTTGCGGGCGAGGATGCGGGATTTCATCTCCTCTTCCAGGCGATCTTCTGCATAGAGTTGAGCGGGGTTCAGACCCTTGCGCATAAGCTCGTCGACGAAGCGTTCCAGCTCGATGTCTTCCGGATTGGTCACGTCTTCCCAGTTGGCGGAATCGAGGCAGTCGATGAACGGGCCGATCATATCCAGCGCTTCCTCGACGAGCTGGTCGAGCTCCTCGCGTGGCGTATCGGCGGGCAGCTTGTCGAACCGATCGCTCATCGCCTTCATCTCCCCGAACAAGCCGAGTTGGTGGATTTTCTCCATCACGCGCTCGAGCTCGGCGGTGTCGGACTCGGTGTAGAGATGCCCCGTGATGAGCAGGGCTTCGCGCTCGCCGCTGGTGATGGCTCCCTCTTTGTAGTCGATGAGCGTCCGCACCGCTTGCGCGAACCGCACCGGTAGGTCGGGGTCGAGCCGCTCGGTCTTCAGCAGCGCGATCGTGCGGCGCCGCTCCTCTAGGCGCTCGATCTGGGCGGCCAGCTCGCGGTCGAGCTCGTCGAGGGCGTCGTCGGCACCCGCGCCCGCCTCGTCGGCCGGGCTCGCGTCCATCTGCTCGAGCACCTCGCCGATGCGGTCGAGCGAGAACCCGAGCGACGCGAGCCGTTTCACGCGCAGCACGCGCGCGAGGTCCTCCGCGCCGTAGTCGCGGTAGCCGTTCTGTCCGCGCGGCGGCTCGGGCAGAAGGCCGATGGCGTGGTAGTGGCGCAGCGTGCGCACCGTGCAACCGGCCAGCTTCGCAATCTCGCTCGACTTCACAGGACGCCCCCCCGGCTATGGGCGCGGCGCACGCACCATGCAGCGCTCCACCAGGTTGAATCCCGGCGCGCCTCGGCGCTCGACCGTCTCGAAGCCGAAGTGGCCGTAGATCTGCTCGAGGCGGTCGGTGTAGCAATCGAGGTAGCAGCGCAAGCCGCGCCGATCGGCCTCGTCCAGAAACGGCGTGAACAGGCGGCGGAACGCGCCCGTGCCGCGACGGGCAGGATCGACGCCGGCCGAGATGAAGTAGATGAAATCCTCGTCGGCCCGTGCGCGCTCGAGCGGCCAGCTGGTGGAGGAGGCGAGGTCCATCGCTTCGGCGCGCGGCCCGAGGACCGCACCTTCCTCAGGCGTGAGCGTGGCGGCCATGAGCAGTGCCGACTTCTCCTCCAGCCGCTCCCAGCCGCCTTCGGGAAGCTCGCTGCGCAGGTAGACGTTCGCGGCCCCCGCACGGTCGGCCAGTGCGTAGACGCACTGGTACGGTGCGGTGACGGCATAGTCCGACCGGATGGCGGCCTGCGTGACGGCCAGCTTGCGCTCATCGCTCATGCCGGGCACGTCGAGCCAGGTGACGTACCACATCTCCTCGAGGAAGCACGTGCCCACCATCTGGGCGAGGGCGTCAAGCTCGTCGGTTTGCTCGGGGCGCAGGGTTTCGAGTCCGGGTAGGTTCATGATCGATCCTTTGTCGCGATTCGGTTTCGGTTCGCCCTCGATTCTCGCATGACTTCCCGTCCCTGTCGAGCCGCGCTGCATAGCGCCTCCATACCGACACCCATGGCGCGGCCGTGCTGCAATCCGGCAGCACCGCTTCTTTTGTCGGACCGACCGCCCATCCGACGTCGCGCTTTGCGCGCGTTCCCGCCTGCGCAACGGTTGGTTGATTGCGCGGCAACGGCGGTGTTGCAAACGGGGCTGGCTCCCCGGGAGGCGGTGCGCCGTCCGGCAGAATCGTTCCCGTTCTCTCTAGACCATTCGGCTTGAAGGAGGCCCGTCGCTATGACTGCCAAAGATTTTCTCGACACCAACGATTTCACCAAAGACCAGCTGCTCGACATGATAGAGCTTTCCCGCGTGCTCAAGCGCTGCGTGAAGGCCGGCTACTTTCCCGAACTGTTGAGGCACAAGGCGCTCGGCATGATCTTCCAGCAGGTGTCCACCCGCACGCGCCTGTCGTTCGAGGGCGCCATGGCCGACCTCGGCGGCGACGCGCAGTTCTACGCGCCCGGCACCATCCAGCTGGGCGGCCACGAGACCATCGAGGACTCCGCGCGCGTGATGGGGCGCCTGCTCGACGTCATCATGGCACGTGTCGACCGTCACGAGGACCTCGTCGAGCTGGCGAAGTACTCGCAGGTGCCTGTAATCAACGGCATGTCCGACTACAACCATCCCACGCAGGAGATGGGCGACCTCCTCACCATGATCGAGCATTTGCCCGAGGGCAAGCGCATCGAGAACTGCAAGATGGTGTTCGTGGGCGACGCCACGCAGGTGTGCGTGTCCGAGATGTTCATCTGCTCGAAGATGGGCATGGACTTCGTGCAGTACGGCCCCGAGGGGCACCAGATCCGCGAGGACCTGCTGGCCATCGGCCGCAAGAACTGCGAGGAGTCCGGCGGCAGCGTCACCGTCACCGACAACCGCGAGGAAGCCATGAAGGACGCCGACTTCGTGTACACCGATGTGTGGTACGGCCTGTACGACAAGGAGCTGTCTAAGGACGAGCGCATGGCCATCTTCTACCCGACGTACCAGGTGACCGAAGAGCTCATGGATATGGCCGCCCCGGACGCCAAGTTCATGCACTGCCTGCCCGCCTCGCGCGGCGAGGAGGTCACCGACGAGGTCATCGACGGTGCGCAGTCCATCTGCTGGGACGAGGCCGAGAACCGCAAGCACTCCATCCGCGGCCTGCTGGCGTGGTTCTGCCCGCAGGCGAAGGTCGACGAACCCGAGGCCGATGACGCTCGCGAGCAGCTGAACTACCTGCTGGAGGGCCTTGGGAAGCAAGGGGTTCCGACGGCCTGACGGCCCCTGGAACGAGTCGATGCTGCGGGCAGCCGCGGCACCCCGATCCTCGCGCGATGGCGCGGGCTCGCGTACCGAAGCACGCGCCGCCCGCGCCATTCCACGAATCTGAAGCATCGCGGCTGCCCTCGCTGACTGACTACGCCAACCTGCGCGTGAAAGAAGGAAACCTATGGCAAAGAACAAGAAATTCCGCCTTATCGACGCGATCCTGTCGGTCATCACGGTCGTGTTCGTGGCGGAGGCGGCGGCGCCGGCCGCCGCTATCGGCAACTCGCAGTTCTTCTGGTGGATATTCCTCATTGTCGCATTCCTGCTGCCGTACGGCCTGGTGGTGAGCGAGCTCGGCACCACCTACGACGACGAGGGCGGTCTGTACGACTGGGTGCGCCGTGCGTTCGGCGACAAGTGGGGCAGCCGCGTGAGCTGGTACTACTGGATCAACTTCCCGTTGTGGATGGCCTCGCTCGCGTTTTTGTTCCCCGAGACCATCGCCATGATCACGGGCATGGAGATAGGGCTGGTGCCGTCGCTCGTCATCGAGCTGGCGTTCATCTGGATCGTCGTGTTCCTCAGCTTCTCGAAGGTGTCGGACTCGGCGTGGATCCTCAACCTGGCGGCCGTGCTCAAGGTGGGCATCGCCGTGGTGGTGGGCGGCTTGGGCATCTGGTACGCCGTGAACTACGGCTTCGCGAACGACATGGCGCCCGCCACGTTCCTGCCGTCGCTCGACTCGAACAGCCTCACGTACCTGTCCATCATCCTGTTCAACTTCATGGGCTTCGAGGTCATCACCACCTACGTGGGCTCCATGGAGAACCCCAGCAAGCAGATTCCGAAGGCCATCATCGCCGGCGGCATTGCCATCGCGGCGCTGTACCTGTTCAGCTCGTTCGGCATCGCGGCGGCCATCCCGGCGCTCGACATCTCGCTCGACTCCGGCATCATGGACGCGGTGGGCATCATGGCCGGCGTGGGCAGCGTGCTGTTCATCGTGGTGGGCATCGTGTTCCTCATCACGCTGTTCGGCAACATGGTCAGCTGGTCGTTCGGCGTGAACTTCGTGGCCGAGCACGCCGCGCGCAAGCAGAACATGCCGCACGTGTTCGCGCACGAGAGCAAGAAGAACCAGATGCCCACCGGCGCGGCCATCGTCAACGGCATCGTGGCCAGCGTGCTCGTGCTGCTGTCGCCCGTGATGGAGCTGGCGGGCTTCGACGGCTTCTTCTGGATCTTCTTCTCCATGAACATCGTGTTCCTGCTGATCAGCTACATTCCCATGTTCCCGGCGTTTTTGAAGCTGCGCTCGGTCGATCCGGCCGCGAACCGCGTGTTCAAGGTGCCGGGCGGGCGCGGCGTGCTGCTGGTGGTAACGTGGCTGCCCGTGGTGCTGCTCGTGCTGTCCATCATCGCCACCATCGTGCCGCTGAACGGCTCCGAGGCCGAGATGTCGAAGATACCCATGCTCATCGGCGTGATAGCGTTCGTCATCCTCGGCGAGATCGTGCGCGTGTGGTCGGCCCGCGGGCGCGACGACCACTACGGCGGCATGGGCGCGCACGGCGATCCGTTCGCCTACGACGTGGCGCACGGCTTCGAGGAGGAGCCCCCCTCCGAGGAGATCGCCATGGAGGAGGATATGCTGATCGGTCGCGAGCCGCGCGACCTGGTGTAGCACGCCGGCCTTGCAGGGCGCTCCGCCGCGCAGGCGCACGCCACTCGCGCGGGCGCCCTGCCTCGGCGAGGGACGCGGCTCCCAAGGCGCGGCTCTCGCCTGGGTGTGGCGCCCCGCCCCGCACCTGCTATGTTGTAACGACGTTCGAAAGGACCTGACCTATGGAAACCATTTACGAAGAGCAGTCCACCCCGAGGCAGGACGGCTACCGCATGCCCGGCGAGTTCGAGCCGCAGGAGCGCATCTGGATGCTCTGGCCGCACCGCCCCGACAACTGGCGCGACGGCGCAAAGCCCGCGCAGAAGGCGTTCGCCGAGGTGGCGCGCGCCATCGCCCGCTTCGAGCCCGTGGTCATCGGTGCGAAGCCCGAGGACTACGAGGCCGCCCGCTTCGAGATGTCCGAGGACGACAACGTCATGGTCATCGAGATGACCTCGGACGACTCGTGGATCCGCGACTGCGGCCCCACGTTCGTGAAAAACGACGACGGCGACGTGCGCGCGGTGCACTGGCACTTCAATGCCTGGGGCGGCCTGTACGACGGCCTGTACTTCCCCTGGGACCAGGACGCGCTGGTGGGCGTGAAGGTGGCCGACCTCGCGCGCGCCGTGCGCTACCGCCCCGACACGTTCGTGCTGGAGGGCGGCTCCATCCACGTGGACGGCGAGGGCACCGTCATCACCACGGAGATGTGCCTGCTGTCGCCGGGCCGCAACCCGGAGCTCTCGAAGGAGGATATCGAGGGCTATCTGCGCGAGTACCTGAACGTGGAGAAGATCATCTGGATCAAGGACGGCATCGACCCCGACGAGACGAACGGCCACATCGACGACGTGGCGTGCTTCGTCCGCCCCGGCGAGGTGGCCTGCATCTGGACCGATGACGAGGACAACCCGTTCTACGAGGCCGCCCATGCCGCCTACGACACGCTGTCGCAGGCCACCGACGCGAAGGGCCGCCAGCTGAAGGTGCACAAGCTCACCATGCCGAAGGTTCCCACCTATATGTCGCAGGAGGAGGTGGACGCCATCGACGTGGTGGAGGGCACGCTGCCGCGCACGACCGACGATTACGCCATCGCCTCGTACATGAACTTCCTCATCGTGAACGGCGCCATCATCTTCCCGCAGTACGGCGACGAGTACGATGAGTTGGCCCGCGAGCAGGTGCAGGCCATGTTCCCCGACCGCGAGATCGTGGGGGTGCCCACCCGCGAGATAGCCTACGGCGGCGGCAACATCCACTGCATCACCCAGCAGGAGCCCGCCCGCAGGTAGGTTCCGCAGCTAGAAGCGCCCGGCCGACCCCGTCTGACTCGTACAGGCGGGGTCGGCGCCTTTACCGCAGCACCACGGCCTGCGCGCCCAGGGCGTAGTAGCGGGCGGCGAACGTGGCCAAGGGATAGGAAACCTGGCCGGCCAGGGAGTCGCTGACCAGCACGGTGCCGGCGTCCAGGTCGTAGCCGCGCACCACCACGCAATGGCTGTTCGTGACAAGGCGGTACGTGCGGCCTTCTTCCTGCGCGGTGCGGTAGCACGCGCCGGGCTCGTCCAGGCCAGTGGTGCACCATACGACGACGGGGTTACCGGCGGCCGCCTGGGCGAGCACGTCGCGGAAGGCCGCACCTGTCAGGTCGGTTGCCTCGAGGCTGGACCCGTGGGCGGCCAGGTAGGCCGACGCCGCGTCCGCGATGGCGGGGGCCATGCAGGAGTGCCCGTTGGGGGAGGAGGGATCGCCCATGAAGGCGTGCACGAAGTCGTCGGCGCTCGTGGGCAGCCACTCCTGGGCCATCTCGGTCTTCTGAAGGACGAAGCCGCAGGCCAGAAGCGCGTTCGTGAGCGCTACCGACTCGCAGCCGGTGGGGAGCTCGGGGTACTGCTGCAGGGCCGGCACGTCAAGGGACGCGCTGCGCGGGAGCTCGGCGGCGGCCTGCAGCTGGGCGGCTTCGGCGGCGGCCCGCGCCTCGAGGTCCACGTCGGCTGCCGCCGAAGGCGAGGTCGTGAGCGGCAGGGCGAGCGCAAGGGCCAGCACGAGAGCCGCAGCGCCGAAGCAGGCGAGGGCCGCCTTGCAACGTGCCAGGACGCTTCCCGCCCGCGCCACGCGGCCCTGCGCGAACAGCGGCCGGGAACGGCGGGCGCCTTCGACGCAGGGGCGGCGCCGGTACGGCGTGGTGCCGGGGAAGGTATTCTGGCGACGGGTCGGTCGGTACGGCATAGGTGCCCCTTCGAGCGGTTTCCTTTGGTGCCGAGGTTAGCGCCCGAACTTGAAAGCAAGCTGAAAGAACGGGCGAACCTGCATGCGCACCATCACGGCTCCTCGGTTACCGAGCCGTTACCAAGAACACGCGCGAGGAAGCCGAACTGTTTCGCCGGCCGCGGAATCTCCTCAACTTCTTGGATCGGGTACGGGCGCGCCCCGAGGAGCGGCCCGAGCCGCCCTGCATGTGTGCCCTAGGTGCAGCCCGCCCTGCGCACGCGCTTTGAGCAGCCCGCGCTATCTTGCAAGCCCCCCGGCGTCGTTTCTCTGCTTGCCGCATAACCTCCAGATTTTCGATAGGCCCGCGCAAGAAGGGAGGTGTGTTTGCTACCCTTGCGTTGTCGCATCGGGACTGCTGCTTCGCATCCTGTGCGAGATTTTTTGAAAACACCCCTTGACCCTCCCCGTGCAGGAGGCTGTTGAATGCGATGAGAAGGAGGTGAGAACCATGTTCTACATCGGAGAGTTCTCGAAGATGGGAAAGACCACCATCAAGACGCTGCACCACTACGACCGCATCGGGCTTCTGCGCCCGGCCGCCGTGGACGGCGCGACGGGCTACCGCCTGTACACCACGTCCCAGCTCGTCGACCTGCACCGCATCCAGGCGCTGCGGCAGGCGGGCCTGTCGGTGGACGAGGTAGCCGCCATCGAGGGCGGTGCCGACCCGCGTCCCATCCTCGCACGACGCCGTGAGCTCGTCGAGCGGGAACTCGCCGCGCGCCAGGAACGCCTCGCGCGTATCGCATTCATGCTCTCAGACGAAGGAAAGGGGTTTTCCATGAACTATCAAGCCACCATCAAGGACCTGCCCAGCTGCATCGTGTTCTCCAAGACCATGACCGTGCCCGACTTCTCCGCGTACTTCGAGGTGATCCCCGCTCTCGGCCGCGCCGTGAAGGAGGCCAACCCGAACCTCAAGTGCGCCACGCCCGAGTACTGCTTCATCACGTACCTCGACGGCGAGTACAAGGAGCGCGACATCACCATCAAGTACAGCGAGGCCGTGGAGGAGTACGGCGTGGAGTCGGACGGCATCGTGTTCGAGGAGGCGCCGGCGGTCACCGTTGCGTCCGTGATGCACCGCGGTTCCTACGCCGACCTGCCGCGCGCCTACGCGTTCGCCATGGACTGGATCGAGCAGAACGGCTACCGCGCGTCCGGCCTCGCCCGCGAGAGCTACATCGACGGCATATGGAACTGCGCCGACGAGTCCCAGTGGCTCACCGAGATCCAGGTTCCCATCGAGAAGAGGTAGCGTGTGGCCGGGGCGCGGAACGGCCGCCGCGCCCCGGCTTGCGCTCTAGTCGTCGAGCAGCTCGAACCCGTAGCAGTCGGTGTCCTGCGTCGTGTGGAAGATGCGGCGCACAGTGAGCGTGTCGTCCGTGCACGTGTAGTACACCCAGTAGCGCTTCACGAGCTTGCGCCGGTAGGCCGGATGCTCGAGGTCCTCGTCGAAGAACGGCTGGCCGAGCTCCGGCATCTCGGCCGCGCGCTCGATGGAGGCGAAGATCGCGTTGGCGGTGTCGCGCGCAGCTTGCGGCGACTTCAACGTGAGCGCGATGTAAGCGAGAATGCCGTCGAGGTCGGCGCTTGCGCGCGGCCTGAACTCAATCTCGCGCATGAAGTTGCTCCGCCGATTCGATGAGCTTGTCGACGCGCGTCTTCACTTCGTCGAAGGGAATGGCGGCCGGCCGATATTTCTCCTCGATCTCCGCTTCGCGTAGCTTGCGCACGGCGCGCTCATGGCGCAAGTGCTCGTCGTAGGCCTCGCTGTCGATGACGACGAGCGAGGCCGCGCCGTTTTTAGTCATGATGATGGGCTCGCGCGTCTCGCGCGCCAGACTCTCGATATCGTTCAACCGTGTTCGCAAGTCGCTGATGGGCCGTATCTGAGGCAGTGCAGCCTGCATGCTCATGGACGTCCTCCTTGTTATAAATAAGTAACTTATTTATAACATAATAAAAGACTGCCAGCAAGCACGCATCGTCTTACCGGTGGACCCCCCCACCCGAACAGCCCGCAACCCGCTCCCCAGTGACGCAGAGCACGCAGCTTGACCCCCTGCGAAAGAGCCCACCACCCTGCCGG
>HHCFC01400__coassemble_896_pt1 | contig 18986 bp, 15 predicted proteins | sample HHCFC01400__metabat2_low_PE_042 | metagenome-assembled genome bin HHCFC01400 | reverse complement strand
AAGAAGGAGCTCGGGCTGCCCAAGGGCGAGTTCGGCATCAAGCTCACCGAGACCGGGCCCTACGCCTACGAGGGCAAGGAAGGTCCTGATCGTTGGGAGTGGACCTGGCTTCCCGTGCTCACCAAGGCCTGCGATATGTGCGCCTCTCGCACGGAAGCCGGGAAGATGCCCATGTGCGTGCAGCACTGCCAGGCATGGTGCATGTACTACGGCGAGGCCGAGGATCTGGTGAAGAAGATGGGCGGCGAGACCCGCTGGGCGCTCTACACGAAGTAGCAGGCCGAGCCCGGCCGGTTCCCCGTCTTGGGGCAGGAGGTGCCGTGCCGGGCCTACCGAAACAGGGGAATGTCAAGCTTTAAGGAGGATATCGTTATGTCTACCGATATAGATGCGCGCAGCAAGAAAAGGGCCATGCTCGTGTTCGTGGGCTGCTGCGTCATGCAGGCGTGCGGCTTGGGGACCGTGCTCAACTCGTCGTCAGCGTTCTTTGCCATCGTCCCCGCTGCCGTAGGCGTGGATATGGGCGTGTTCGCCATGTGGATCACCTGCTACGGCATAGCCGCGCTGTTCGGCACGTTCTTCGCGGGGATACTGATCCCCAAGTTCGGGGCGAGGATAGTCATCTCCCTCGACGTCGTCGTCACCGCCCTGTGCGTCGTCGCGTTCACGTTCGCCGACGCAAGCTGGACATGGCAGTTCATGGCCATAGGCGCGGTTATGGGCTTGACGGGCGGCATGTACTTCCTGTACGCCACGCCGCTGCTCATGGGGGCCTGGTTCGGCAAGAAGGTGCTCGGGCGCTACCTGGGCATCGCGCAGCTGATGTCCGGCGTCGGAGGCGCCCTCTTCCCGTTGGTGTTCACGTCGCTGTCCACGGTCATGGGGTGGCAGAGCGCCTATTACCTGAACGCCATCCTGCTGCTGTGCATCCTCTTCTTCTCGCTCACGGTGTTCTGCGAGGATCCGGCGAAGATTGGGCTCCATGCGTTCGGTGCCGAAGAAGACGAGATGGGCGAGTCCAAGAGCCTGCCGGGCGTGCCCTTGAAGTTCGCGCTGCCGACGCTCGCCTTCGTCCTGCTGTTCCTAGGTTGCATGCTGTCGGCCTTCCCGGGCAGCTTCAACTCCTTCGTGCAGGCCAACGCCGTGGAGGTGCTCGGCCCCGAGGCGCTCATCTTCTCATCGACGCTCATGATCGCGTTGCAGGTCGGCTATATCATCGCCTCGCTCGTCGGCGGCATCCTGGTCGACAAGATCGGCGTGCGCTGGCTCACGGTCATTCTTTACGCCATCCTGATCGTCTGCTATGTGAGCTTCTCCATGGCCTCTACCGAGCTCGCCCTCATGGTCACGGCATTCTTCTTCGGCATGAACAACGCCATCGTCACCATCTCGGTGCCGATGCTGGCACGCGAGCACTTCGGCATGAAGGCCTACGATAAGATCTTGTCCTACTGCATGATGGGCGTGGGGCTGTGCGGGTCCATGGGCGCCCCGGTCATCGGCATCATCTTCGACATGACGAAAACCTATAGCGGCTCGTTCCTGGTCGGAGCGGTAATCGCAGTCGTTGCCATTGCCATCATCCTGTTGTCGTTCGTCCCTGCCAAGAAGGTCAGGGAGGCGCACTGGGAGGCGTGACGGACAATCGATTCAGCAGCCTTTCCGCCTAGCTAGGCGGAAAGGCTGCCTTCAAGGAGGTGTTTTCCGTGTCGGAGAAATCGCAGGGCGTCCATTATGCATGGTGGGTGATGATCGGGTGCTTCTTTCTTCAGGCCGGGGCTTTGGGGGCCATCATGAACGCGGGCGGGATTTTCATCGTGCCCGTCTGCAACGAGCTGGGGTTCGATCGCGGTGCGCTTGCGCTGTACCTCACGTTCTACTTCATTGCCACGACGGCCACGTATCCGCTGGTTGCGAAATACCTTCCGAAATGGGATTTTCGCGTGTTCCTGACAACGTGCTTTCTGGTGCTGGCGGCCACCGAGGCTGCGATGGGTCTTATGAACGAGCTTTGGCAGTGGTATGCGGCAGGCGTCGTCCTCGGCGTCGCGGGCGCCCTCGTGTTCGTTGTGGCCTCGACGGTTCTCATCGAGAACTGGTTCGTGGCCAAGCGCGGTACCGCGCTCGGCATCGCCATGTGCGGGTCGGGCATCGGCGGGTTCTTCTTCCCGATATTCGGCAATTTCCTGATAGAGACCGTAGGCTGGCGCATGGCCTACCCCGGCATCGCGTTGGCCATGTGCGTCATCGTCCTCCCGTTCACGTTATTCGTATTCCGCCTCCATCCCTCCGATATGGGCCTGCGGCCTTACGGCGCGGAACAGGGCGAGGCGATGGCCGAGACCCGGGCATCGGAGAAGGGCATGCCCGCCCGTAAGGCGATCGTCACGCTGGCCTTCGTCTGCGTGTTCCTGTATGCAGGCATCGAGGCTCTGTTCAGCGGATACAACAATCACCTGCCGGGATTCGCCGAGTCCATCGGGTACTCGGCTGCGTTCGGTGCCGGCATACTGTCGATGGCCCAGCTCGGCTACAGCGTGGCCACGCTGGTCATGGGGTGGGTTACCGACAAGATAGGCGTTGCCGCATCCACGTACATCACCTTGGGGGTGACGGCTGCCTCGTTGCTCGGCTTCTCGTTCTTGCAGGCCGAGGTGCCGCTCATGGCATGCGCTTTCGTGTTCGGCATGAACTCGGTCATCATCACCATCTCGGTTCCGACGCTCATATCGGAGTTGTTCGGGAAAAAGTACTTCGCGCAGATACTGTCGTACTCGCGCATGTCGGGGATCATCGGCTGCTTCGGAGCTGCCGCAGTGGGGGCCTGCTTCGACCTCACAGGCAGCTACATCGGCTCGTTCTTCGCGGGGATTGCCATTCTGGCCGCTTGCGCGGTGCTGGTGGGCATAGCCCTCACCCAAAAGAAGAAGCTGCGGGCGCAGTGGGAGTAACGGGCGCGCCTCGAAGCTTCGATTGCGATGCGGCTACAAGGAAAGGAGAGAACATTGGCTGATTACCAGGAATTTCTTGATGGTGTTGATCGCGCTGCCTATCATGAGGGGGAATGGCGCTGGGAGGAGGACGGCTACACCGTCACGCGCACGTACCACTACTCGCCTCCGGGCTGCCATACCTCGTGCGGGATCCTGCTTTACGAAAAAGATGGCAAGGTAAGGCGCGTGGAGGGCGATCCGCTGGATCCGTGCACGAACGGCAAGCTCTGCATCAAATGCCTGACGCTCGACGAGTCCCTGAACCATCCCGACCGCCTGAAGTACCCCATGAGGCGCGCCGGAGAGCGCGGCGAGAACAAGTGGGAGCGCATCTCGTGGGACGAGGCATACGACGAGATCGAGGAACGGGTGAGGGGCATTTGGGAGACGGACGGCGGCAACGCCATCATCTGCGTGCACGGAACCGGGCGCAACATCAACTGGCAAGTGCCGTTCTTCGGCCAAGCAGGCCTGAAGACGCCCAACATCTCGACCTTCGGCTTTACCGGCTTTTCCTGCTACATGCCGCGCATCTGCGGCAGCATCGCGCCTTTCGGCGACTTCCCCATCGTGGACGCGTCCGAGACGCATGCGGACCGCTACGGCAACGCCGAGTGGGTACCGCCGGAGGTGCTGGTGGTGTGGGGCAACGAGCCGCTTGCGTCGAACGCTGACGGCTACGTGGGCCACTGGCTGGTGCAGTGCGTGCAGATGGGGACGAAGATCATCTCCATCGACCCGAGGCTGACGTGGTGGGGCGTGCGCGCCGAGCATTGGCTGCAGATACGACCTGGAACCGATGCCGCTCTTGCCTGCGCTTGGCTGAACGTCATCATCGGGGAGGAGCTGTACGACAAGGAGCATGTCGAAGCCTGGTGCTCCGGCTTCGACGAGCTTGTCGAGTCGGTGCGCGAGACGACGCCCGAATGGGCGGCGGCGATTTGCGATTTGAATCCCGACGACATCCGTGATTCGGCGCGTTTGTACGCGCGGGCCGAGCCGGGTGCCATCCAGTGGGGCCTCGCGTTCGACCAGCAAGTTTCGGCAATGGCCTTGTGCCTTGCAGGCTGCGACCTCATGGCCTTGTGCGGCAACGTGGACGTTCCGGGCGGCAACATCCTCGTGCACAACGCGTTCGAGATCAACGCCGGTTACGCGTCGGGCGAGCACCTCACGCCACCCGAATGGCGCGCCAAGAAGCTCAACAACAATTTCGCCCTGTCCATCGAAGGCGGCGACTTCGTGGCCCATGCGAGCTCGGACGGGCTGCTCCAGGCCATCGAGGACGGGTTCCCGTATCCCATCAAGATGATGTGGATACAGTCGTCCAACACGCTGTCGTGTCCGAGCCAGGATGCTCCTCGCGTCATGAAAGCCATGCAGAACATACCGTTTATCGTGAATGCCGATCCCTACCTTACGCCGACGTCGGTGGCTCTGGCCGACATCGTCTTGCCGGTTGCCATGAGCGCCGAGCGCAATTCGGCGCGTACGTGGTGGTCGCCTTGCCGTGCCATGGTTAAGGTGGTTGATTTTTACGAGGCGAAGTCGGACGAGCAAATTATTCTCGATTTGGGCAAGCGCCTGAACCCCGAGGTTTTCGGCCAGTGGGAGACCGATATCGACTGGCTCAACTGGTATCTGCACGACGGCACCGGCTCCTTCTCCGCTACGACGGAGGCCACCGACCAAGGCGGGGCCAAGAACACGGGCAAGACGCTGTTCACGGCTTCGTGGGAAGAGCTCGTACGCGATCCTTCCATGGTGGGGCACGCTTACGACGAGTTCAACGCGACGTACCACAAGGCCGAGAAGGGCATGTTCCGCGAAGACGGCTCGGTGGGCTACGGGACGCCGTCGGGTCGCTTGGAGCTCGCACCCCTTCTGTATCGATACTGGGGCTTGGATACCACGCCGTTCCATACCGAGCCGCCGGAGGGCCCCTTGTCCACGCCAGAGCTCATGGATGAGTACCCGCTGATCTTGACCTGCGGTGGCAGGTCGTTCGAGTTCTTCCATAGCGAGCATCGGCAGTTGCCCACCATGCGCGAGCTGCATCCCCAGCCGCGGGTGCTCATCAACCCGGCCACGGCCGAAAGGTACGGCATCCAGGACGGCCAGTGGGTGTGGATAGAGAACGACCATGGCCGCTTCAAGCAGCAGGCGAAGGTCTCGCCGGTGGTCAACGAGAAAACCGTTCATGCCGAGCACGGCTGGTGGTTCCCCGAGTCCGATCCGTCCGCTCCCTATCTGTTCGGCACGTTCGAGTCCAATCCGAACAACTGCACGCGGGCGTTCGTGACCGGCCAGGGAGGTGTGGGGTCGCCTATCAAGGGAATGATCTGCAAGGTCTATCCGGTGAGGGAGGGCGATACGATGCCCTATGAGCAGATCGCCGCGACGGGAAACTTTCCTTGGTACCGAAAGGTCGAGTCGCCACGACAAGGGGAGATCGAGCGTTTCCGCAGGGCGCGGGAGGCGGGCATGGACTACGACGTCATGGCCAACCAGCTGGTTGACCCCGCAACGGGCGAGCGCACCGACTTGAAAACCGGCGAGCCGGTCGAGGCGTAAAGCCGGCAGATGCGAACGCGGGCAATCTTACTAGGAGGCAGACGGCTCTCAGACGGCTGTCTGCCTTCCTTTGCCAGGGCTCCCTGCCAGCCGCAGCCGGCCTGGGCATTGCCGATCTCATACGCAGCGGCATACCCCTTCTGGTATGAGTTGCGGCCTTCATACTCGCCTTGGGTCGGCGGCCTTGCTACTATGAATGGCGGTACATCGCAGCGGAGCGCGCCCCGGCGGCGCGGCTTCGCGGCCGGTCAGGCAAAGAAGGCGAAAGGGGAGCCATCACCATGAGAATGCCACTGGACGAGTTCGTCAAGACCGACGGCAACCGCGAGGCGTTCGAGCGCATCGCGAACATCACCCAGCCGCACGACAAGCCCGAGAAGATATTCCTCGTGGGCCCGAAGGAGTCCGGCAAGACGACGCTCGTGCGCGGGCGCCAGCTGGACAAGGACCTGCTGTCCACGAAGAAGGTGCTCTACCGCCCCTGCTCGGAGCTGCCCGAGGCCATGCGCGCCGAGGTCTACGACGGCTACTTCGAGGATCTGGGCACCTACGAGGTGCTGTTCCTGGACGACTTCGAGGGCTTCTTCGACGATCCCGAGATGGGGCCTATGATGTGCAAGCTGCTGCTGGGCGAGCGCCTGAAGCGGCGCCTGGACACCGTCATCACCTCCACCAAGCCGCTGTCCGAGTACGACCTGTCTGATTTCGGCGGCATGCTGGGCGACTTCGAGGAAGTGACCATGGAGGCCCTCGACGACGCCGGCCTCGAGGAGTACGTGCGCGGCCTCGTGGAGGACTACACCGAGGAGGGGAAGAGCCCCGTGCTCGCCCCGGAGGCCATCGCCTACATCGCGCACGACCTGGGCCAGACGCCCACGATGATCCGCAAGGCCACGCACTTCCTCATGACGCAGTACGAGGGCGAGCCGGGCGCCGAGCTCTCCCGCGCCTTCGTGGAGCAGGCGCTGGCGTAGCGCCGACCGCCGCCCGCGCGCACGCAACGGGGCCCGCCGCGAAAGCAGCGGGCCCCGTTGCGTGGAAGGGCCGGTGGAGGGCCGTTTGGCCCTTGCGTACGAGATGCCGCTCGGCCCTCGGAGTGCGGGCTACCGCCCTTGTGCATCGTCAGGCGGTCGGATCGCCCGCCGCCGGCACAACGTCGATGAGCTTGACCCAGTAGACGAGGTCCTTCCCGGCGAGGGGATGATTGAAGTCGAGCGTCGCCACTTGGTTCTCTACGCTCACGACGGTGGCGGGCACCGGCTCGGCGCTGCGCGGCGTCTTCCAGGCGATCATCTGCCCCACGGGCAGGTTCTCCCCGTTCGGAATACGGTAGGTGGGCACGCGCTGCAGCGCCGATTCGTCGTAGGCGCCGTACGCCTCGGCGGGGGAGAGCTCCAAGATGCGCTCCTCGCCCGGCTCCATGGCGGAAAGCGTCTCCTCGAGCGCCTTCATGACCTGCCTGCGCCCGAGCACGATCTCGTGCGGCACGCCCTTGCAGTCGTCGAACGTCCTCCCGTCGGGGAAGCTCCCCCGGTACAGGAATCGGACGCGTTGCCCTTTGCTCGGCATGGTGAAGCCTCCTTGTTCCGGACACGTGGCCCTTCTCGACTCGCGGCCATCCGCTGCCCTGCGTCTAATGCCAGCGCTGCGACGTGAGGAAGAATCCCTCGACGGGCCTGATCTCGCTGTCGTCGTCCACGAGCGCCGCTGCGCCCTCTTCCGCATTCCCGCAGATCTCGCTGACGGGAGCCTTCGCCTCCTTGTTCTTTTCGGCCGTCTCGTCTTGAACGGGCTTCTTCTCGTCTGCCATGTTTTCTCCTCCTTGTCGCGGGGGTTGCACGGGGAAGCCGGGCGGCCGTCCCGAACGACAACGGTTGGTATCCCGGTTCCGCTTGGATCAGATGGTAAACGTAAGCGCACGGCATGCCTATCGTATGTGAAGTATGAGACGACCAGCCGATATCGGACTTCCCTTTCGATAGCGGGCGGCCGAGCGATCGCCTATCGTGTTCTCGAACCATCGAGAGAGGAGTCTGCGTGGACAGGGAAGCAGGCCGTCGGGAGAAGAAGGGCGTCTATCGAAGTCCCGTTCGGGTTGGGACGGTGCTGCTGGCTGCCGGCGTCGCGGTTGCCATGATCCAATACAAGGTTCCCACCATCCTAAGCTCTCTCATGGCGCTTTTTGACATGGATGCCGAGGCGGCTTCCTGGCTCATGTCGATCTTCACGCTGGCGAGCGTGTTCGCGGCATTGCCGTCCGGGTTGCTGGCGCAGCGGTTCGGCGCGAAGAACATGATGGTTGCGGCGTTGGGCATCGCCGTGACCGGATCGTGTATCGGGCTGGCTGCGGGCTCGAGCGCGGCGCTCGTCGCCTCGCGTGCGGTGGAAGGGGTCGCCCTGACGATTCTGACCACGTGCGGGCCCTTGGTAGTCAGGGCGTGCGTGGATTCGGGCAAGGTGGGCACGGCCATGGGCATCTGGGGCGTTTGGGGTTGCGTGGGCTCCACGGCGGCGGCCGTGGTGACGCCTACCGTGTTCGAGGCGATGGGGTTCGCGGGAGTGTGGACGGTGTTCGCCGTCGGCGCCGTCCTGGCCGCCGTGCTCGTTCTGGCGGCCATCAGGATGCCGCGCGCCCGGACGGCGGCCGAGGAGGCGAAGGCTGCAAAAAGCGGTGCCGCGTCCGGACGATCCCGCGGTTGCGCCGCGTGGGGGCTTTGGCGGATGCTGCTGACGCGCGACATCCTGCTTTTTCTCGGAGGTTTCGCGATGTTCAACGTCTGCCTCCTGGCCGTGCTCTCCTTCGTTCCGACGATCCTGCAGATGCAGGGTGTCGACCCTACCTGGTCGGGGCTCGTCAGCACGGCTCCCATGCTGCTATCGGTGGCGTCCTCGCCCTTGTTCGGGGCGATCTCGGATCGCAGGGGACGGCGCAAGGCCCTGCTGGTCGCGGCATCGGCCGTGATGGGGCCGTGCACCTTCCTCCTGTATACCGATACGGGCGCTCTCATGTTGATTGCCGTGGCGGTGATGGGCTTGGTCGGCATGGGCGGCGTGGGGCTGTTCTTATCGGGGTTCGTCGGGCTCGTCCCGCGTCCCGAGCTCGCCTCGGTCGGCATGGGCCTCATGGTCACGGTCCAGGGGGTCGGCCAGTTCCTGGGAACGTTCCTCGTCCAGATGCTCCTCGGCCCGTCCTTGGATCATTGGTTCCTTGCGGGCGGCGTGCTCATGGGGCTCGGGCTTGCGGGCACGATCCTCCTTGCCCTCTGCCGCATGCGCTAGCACCTCGCTTAGGAGGCGGGCAAATCGTTTCATACTTCGCGTACGATGGTTTGACCAGGCGCAGGATAGTAAAGTCGAAGGCGGGGATGAGGCCCGCGTGAGCGTAATGAGCGTGCCTCGAGGGCGCCGCCGCCGAAAAACCGCGTTGTTCTCCGGTGGCTGAAACGTTCGATGCCGTAAGGTGAAAGGGCAAATGATCAGGCTTTTAACCTGATCTTGCCGCTGGTATATAAGTTTCGCGCAGGTAGGGGGACCGCTATGGATACTTCGTATTCTTGCGAGGATGTCTGCGAGGCGCCCGCCAAGCCCATCGGGGAGAACGGCGGGGATTTCGAGGCCGTGCTCGTGGACGGCTGCCTTGGCTTCGGCGTGGGCGTGGGCAACGCCGCGCTGATCCTCGTTGCGGCGCTGTGCGCATCACCTGGCCTCGTACACGGCAGCGTCGTCGCCGTGTCCATGGCGCTCGTTGCAGCCGTGGCCCTCCGCGCGGGCCAGCTTGCCTGCGATGCGCTGCAGTCCGGGGCGGGGAGGCGCGCGACCCTCGCCGTCCAGACGGTCGCCTCGCTCGCGGCCATGGGCGCGCTCGGTTTCGGGCTCCCGCTTGCCGCGGCCTCGCTCGCCGGGGTCGGGGTCGTGGCGACGGCCTTCTTGTACGGGCGCTTCCTCGAGCGGTTGGCACGGCGGGCGCTCATGCTCGTGTTCGACCTTGCGTTCATGTACGTGGGCGTCATGTTGCTGATGCTCTCGCAGATGGGCTTCTGGTACGCCTATGCCATGCTGTTCGTGGCCGTGGCGCTCTGCGCCGCCCTCTCGCTCCTGTTCTCCCGCAAGCCCTACCGCTACAGCGACTTGGTGGGCGCGGAGGACTCCAAACGGCGCAGCATCAAGGTGAAGGGCAACAACCACACGCTGCTCATGCTGGGGTTCATGCTCGGCGGCTCGCTGCTCGCGTTCTTCCTCGGCTATCCCCCCGACGTCGCCCTCGTGGCGCTTGGCGCCTCGGTTGGGCTCGCGGGCATCTTCTCGCTGCTCTTGGAGCAGACCGACGAGCGCACCTACAAGGAGGCGCTGAAGAAGAGCCCTGCGTTCGCGGCTGCCCTGCTGCTGCTTCCGCTGCCCGCCGTTCCCAGCGAGGTGCAGCTCGGGCTCGTCTGCCTCTACACCTGTTTCGTCAGCCTCAACGTCATCGTCCTCTTGAATGCGGTGGTGGAGACGTCGCGCTTCGACATGATCTCGCCGGTATGGCTGTTCGGGCAGGAGGGCTCGGTGTTCTTCGCGGGCATCTTCGCCGGGGGCGTCCTCTTCTCGGTTGGCGGCCTGGCGTCGGAAGGCAGCCCCTCGGCGCTGTACGCCACCTGCGTGGCGGCAGCCGTGGTGTGCGCCTGGATGCAGATACGCGTGAACTACCAGATATACCCGTTCGAGCCGGTCATCGAGACAGGGCTCGACGACGAGACGCGCGCGCACCTCGAGTACGAGGGCCAGCGCAAGACGCTGTGGCAGCAGAAGAGGGCGATCGCCTGCGAGCGCTACGGACTTTCCCCGCGCGAGCGGGAGATACTGCAGATCTTGCTCAAGGGGCGTGACGCCAAGTACATCACGGACACGTTCTACATCTCGCAGTCCACCGCCAAGACGCACATCTACAACATCTACCGCAAGTTCGGCATCCACTCGCGCCAAGAGCTGCTCGACTTCATCGAGGATATCGAGGTGCCTGCCGACGAGGAGGCCTCGGGCGGTCTGTCCGAGCAGGTCTCCGCCTCAAGCGCGTTGTGACGTTGGTGCGAGGCCTCGTACGGGCGGCATGAGACCGCGTAGTGCCGCCTCATTACCCGCGGCGAGCGTCTTTTCCTCATTTGCGGCCAATTCACAGGCGACCTTCCTGCGCGGAATAATCGCGCTGTGCTCCGGGCTCTGCGGCCCTGGCGGCGATCTTGTTTATGGGGGAGCCATAAACGAAGGGGAGACATGGCGGTCATTCTCGAAGGAGGGCTCTTATGGCAGTAAAAACCAAGAGTACGGACTCAAGTTACGGCTGGGTCGTGCTGGCCGTGACGTTTTTGGCCGGCTTCACCGCCCCGGCCAACATGGCCAAGGTGACCGCGCTCGCGCCGGTCGTCATGCAGACGTTCGGGTTCGGTCCCGACACCTTGGGATGGGTAATCGCCCTGTTCTACGTGCTCGGCTTCGTCATGGCGTTCCCCACGGCGGGTCTCATCAACAAGCTGGGCATACGCAACGTCGTGCTCATAGCCATCGGCTGCGCCGCAGTAGGTTCGGCGATGGGCGCGCTCACCGAAAACGTGACCGTGTTCATGGTCAGCCGGTTCCTCGAGGGCGCCGGCATGGGCGTCATGGGCGTGGCGGGCGCCTCGGCCATCGCCCCGTGGTTCGCCCCCGAGAAGCGCGGCTTCCCGCTGGGCATCTGGGCCATGTGGGTGGCGCTTGCCATGTGCATCTGCCCGGTGCTCTACGGCTACGTGGTGGACACGCTCGCCCTGCCCTGGCAGACCGTGTGGTGGGGCACGTTCGTGTTCGACATCGTGGTGGGCATCGTGTTCGTCGTATTCTACCGCGAGCCGGAAAGGCCTTATCAGACCGAGGAGGATCAGGTATCCGGCAAGGCCGACTTCAAGCGCGCCCTCAAGAACCCGATGCTCTGGGCGCTCGGCATGATCTTCTTCTTCGACGAGGCTGCGTTCATGGCCATCAACGGCTTCTTGACCACGTACCTGACCGAGCAGCTGGCGACGACGCTGGTGTGGGCCACGGGCATCGCCTCAGCGTTCGGCGTGGCGGGCGCTATCTGCGCGCCGCTGTGCGGCAAGATCTCCGACTGGCTGAAGACGCGCAAGTGGGTGCTGCTGTTCGCTCTCATCGGCGGCGTGGCCTACACCGCCGTGGTGTTCACCTGCCAGGTGCCTGAGCTGTACTGGGGCATCATGATCCTCGCCGGCATCGCGGGCGGCTTCGTGCCCTCGATCATCTGGGCGGCCACGCCCGACACGGTAGACCCCGACGACGTCCCCGTGGCGAACGGGCTCGTGGCCACCACGCAGAACCTCGGCATGTTCGTGGGCGCCATGTTCATGGGCAACGCCGTTGCGGCGTTCGGATGGGCGACGGCATCGTATGCCGTGCTCGTGCCATGCTACCTCATCTGCATCGTCATCTTCTTCATCGGCCTGCGCAAGCTGCGCTAGCCGCATCGAGGCGCTGCACGGCGGAAACGGTCCCTTTCGAGGGACCGTTTCTTTTTCAGCGATCTGATCAGGTAAGACGTTGTCGCCATACCGTCATTCGGACGTGGAGTGCGAGGGGTTTCCCGCCGTATCGGCGTTTTTCGCAATTCGCGTACGATTCCCAGCCGGGTGTTTGCGGCCTAGATTGCAGTCAGTGCCATGTTCCCCATCGCAGGGGCCATGCAGGCAGCGTTGCCGCGAGCCGGATCGTGCGGGGGCGCGCTGTGCCGAGCGGGGCGTCGCGCCCGTCGGCGCTCGAGACAAGGAAAGGAGCATCATCGAAGCCTTGACGGCATGCCCGGCTGCGGCTCGGCCGGGGCTCCCCCTGCCGGAAGGCGCGCGTGGCCGCTTCGCGCCGCGCCCGGCCCGTAGGCCGGAGCGTCGGCCGACGGCCGACATGCAAAGACGAGAAGAGGAGAGGGCATGAAGATTTTCAAAGGCCAGGGAACGTCCGACCTCGGCAAGCCGTGGCGCTACGAGGAGGACGGCCTCACCGTCATACGCGGCTGTGCCTGGTCGCCACCGGGCTGCCATCCTACCGGCTGCGGCATCAAAACCTACGTGAACGATGCGGGCGAGCTGGTGAAGGTGGAAGGCGACGAGAACCATCCGATCACGAACGGACGCCTGTGCGTACGGTGCCTGACGATCCCCGACTACGTGTACAACCCCGACCGCATGCGCTACCCGATGAAGCGCGCCCGCGAGGACCGCGGCAAGGACAAATGGGAGCGCATCTCGTGGGACGAGGCATTCGACCTGATTGCGGAGAAGGTTGCTTACTACAAGGAGACCTATGGCGCCGAGTCCATCCTGCTCATGGGCGGCACTGGCCGCGAGGGCGGCCCCATGCTGCCGGCATACGCTCATTCGGCGCTCGGCACGCCGAACGCATGCTACACGCAATCGGGCTACTCGTGCTACATTCCGCGCGTGGCCGGCACCACCTACGTGCTGGGCGCAACCTACCCTGAGATGGACTACGCCGGCGGACTGCCCGGCCGCTACGACGATCCGGCGTTCACGTTGCCGGAGCTCATCGTGTTCTGGGGCAAGGAGCCGCTGCCGTCCAACGGCGACGGCCTGTTCGGCCATGCGGCCATTGACATGATGCGCCGCGGCGCGAAGCTCATGAGCATCGATCCGCGTGTGAACTGGGTGGCCACGCGCGCCGATTGGCACCTGCGCCTACGTCCCGGCACCGATGCCGCGCTCGGCATGGCCATGCTGAACGTCATCATCTCCGAGGACCTCTACGACCACGACTTCGTGGACAAGTGGTGCTACGGCTTCGACCAGCTGGCCGAGCGCGTGCGGGACATGCCGGTGGAGAAGGCCGCCGGGATCTGCGGCATCGATGCCGACCTCATCCGCGAGGCGGCGCGCGTGTACGCCACGTCGAAGCCCGCGCAGATCGCCTGGGGCCTGGCCATCGACCAGAAGTCCAACGGCGTGCAGGCCGGCCACTGCGTGTTGGCGCTCGAGGCTATCACCGGCAACATCGACGTGCCGGGCGGGCAGCTCATCGGCGATGTGAACGACGGGCTGGAGCTCGGCTTCGGCTGGAACAACCTGGGCCCGGAGCTGCAGGGCAAGATCATGGGCATCAAGGAGTACCCGGCCTACGTGGGGCTCGTGCTGAACGCCCAATGCGACATGGTGCTCGATGCGCTGGAGACAGGCGAGCCGTACGCGTTCAAGATGGGCGGCTTCGAGGACACGAACTTCCTCGCCGGCACCTGCGCCGCGCAGCCCAAGCGCTGGCACGACGCCATGGTGAAGAACCTGGAGTGGTGCTTCGGCATCGACGTGTGGATGACGCCCACCATCCAGGCGTGCTGCGAGCTGTTCCTTCCGCTTTCGACCACGGTCGAGCACGACACCGTGGTGTACACGCACTACGGCGCGTCGCCCATCATGGCCGGTGCCGTGAACAAGTCGATCACGGTGGGCGAGGGCAAGGGCGACTGCGAGATCATGTACGAGATCGGCAAGCGCTGCATGCCCGAGAACTACGAGCGCTTCGAAGACTACTACGACTTCCTCGAGTACTACCGCCTGAACAACAAGCAGACGTTCGCGGAGCTGCGCGAGGAAGTGGTGCACCAGAAAGTGGAGACGCTGTCCTACCGCAAGTACGAGTCGGGCAAGCTGCGCCCCGACGGCAAGCCGGGCTTCAACACGCCGACGGGCCGCGTGGAGCTGTACTCGACGATGTTCCGCCAGTTCGGCGAGGACCCGCTGCCCTATTACGAGGAGCCCCAGCTAAGTCCCGTGTCCACGCCCGAGCTCGCCGAGCAATTCCCGCTCGTGCTGACCACCGGTGCGCGCACGTACTGCTACTTCCACTCCGAGGGCAAGCAGATTCCCTACCTGCGCGAGATGAACCCGGATCCCCTCATCGAGATCAACCCCGACGACGCCCTGCGCTTCGGCGTGGCCGACGGTCAGTGGGTCGAGGTGGAGAACCCCTTCGGGAAGTGCGTGCTCAAGGCCAAGGTTTCGCAGATCGTGAAGCCCGGCGTGGTGCATGCCCAGCATGGCTTCTGGTTCCCCGAGAAGGACGGCGAGGAGCCGAGCCTCTACGAGGTGTGGCGCTCTAACATCAACGAGCTCGTGCCGCACAAGTACATTGGCAAGCTGGGTTTCGGCTCGCCGTTCAAGTGCCTGCTGTGCAGCGTGAAGCCGGCAGAGAGGAACTACGACACCGACCTGCAAGAGGTGTGGGATCGATTCGGAAAGTTGGTGAAATAGATGGGCGCCTACGGTTTGCTGATCGACTACGAGTTCTGCACGGGATGCCAGTCGTGCGAGGTTGCCTGCAAGGAAGAGCACCGCATCCCCGTGGGGCAGTGGGGCATCCACCTGCTCGACGACGGCCCGTGGGAGTGCTCGGACGGGAAGTTCAACTGGAACAAGATCCCCGTTCCCACCCGCCTGTGCGACCTGTGCGCTGAACGCACGGCCAAGGGCAAGCAGCCCAGCTGCGTGCACCACTGTCTGGCCGGCGTCATGCAGTACGGGCCGGTGGAGGAGCTGGCGCGGGAGCTTGCGGAGAAGCCCAACCAGGTGCTGTTCGCCCCGAAACCCTACCGGTACTAGGGCTTGCGCGCGGCCTGCGGAAGGCGGCGGGGCACGGCTTGGGCCGTCCCCCGTCCCGCAGGCCGGCAAAGGCAGCAAGGCAAACGAGAAGGAGAGTGAGATGCGGGAAGAAGACTACAAGGCCGCCGAAGCGGTGAGGCTCGAAACGCTCGCGGACGTGAACGACCTGGGCAAGCCCTGGCGCTACGAGGAAGACGGGCTCACCGTGACGCGCACCTGCCCGTGGTCGCCCCCCGGGTGCCATCCCGTGGGATGCGGCCTCAAGCTTTATGTGAACGACGAGGGCCGCTTGGTCAAGGTCGAGGGAGACGAGAACCATCCGGTCACGCAGGGACGTTTGTGCCCGCGGTGCATCGCGCTGAAGGACTACGTGTACAATCCGGCGCGCATCCTCGTGCCGCTCAAGCGCGACCGCGCCGACCGCGGCAAGGCCGATGCCTGGGAAGAGTGCTCGTGGGACGAGGCCTTCGGCATCGTGAAGGAGAACTACGAGCGCATCTGCGCCGAGTACGGTCCCGAATCCATCATCGGCATGTCGGGCACCGGTCGCGAGGGCGGCACGATGTCGCTGTACCCCACCATGGTGTTCGGCACCCCGAACTACTGCTACATGCAGTCGGGCTACGCCTGCTACACCCCGCGCTTGGCAGCGGCGGCCTACATCACGGGAACGACGTACGCCGAATGGGATTATTCCGGCGCGCTGCCCGGGCGCTGGGACGACGAGCGCTACGAGCTAACGGAATGCCTGGTCATATGGGGCAAGGCGCCGCTCGAGTCGAACCCCGACGGCTTCTTCGGCCATGCGGTGGTCGACGCCATGCGTCGCGGCATGCGCATCATCCAGATCGACCCGCGCGTGAACTGGCTGTCCGCCCGCGCCGACATCCTCCTGCAGCTGCGCAGCGGCACCGACACCGCGCTCGCCATGGCCATGCTGGACATCATCATCGAGGAGGACCTCTACGACCACGACTTCGTAGAGTACTGGTGCTACGGCTTCGACCAGCTGGCCGAGCGCGTGCGCACGATGCCGCCCGAGAAGGCCGCTGAGATCTGCCAGGTGCCGGTGGAGAAGATCTACGCCGCCGCCCGCATGTACGCCACGGCCAAGCCGGCCGCCATCCTATGGGGCCTTGCCGTCGACCAGAAGACCGACGGCATGCAGAACAGCCAGTGCATCATCTCGTTGCAGGCTATCACCGGCAATCTGGACCGCCCCGGCGGCCAGCTGCTGCCCGGCTCGGACGCGGGCCACAACGAGCTGGGCTTCGGGTACAAGGAATGCATACCCGACGAGCTGTTCCAGAAGATGATCGGCATGGCCGAGTACCCGGCCTACTGCAACATGATCTTGAACTCGCAGGTCGACCGCATGCTCGAGACGCTCGAGACCGACGAGCCGTATCCTATCCGCATGGGCTTCTACATGGGCGACAACGCGCTGACGAACTGCTCCATGGAGCCGAAGCGCTGGCGCGCCGCGCTGCTGCGGTCGCTGGAGTTCTGCATCGGCATCGACACGTTCATGAACGCGTCGATCCAGGCGACCTGCGACCTGTTCCTGCCCATCGCCACGGTGGCCGAGCGCGAGGGCACGGTGTTCACGCACTATGCGCCCTGCACGGTCACGGCCGGGTTCATGCACAAGGCCATCGACTGCGGCAACCTGCCCTCCGACATGGAACTGGCGTACCGTCTGGGCAAGTACCTGCATCCAGAGCGCTTCGAGAAGTGGGCGAACGAGCACGAGCTGGTGGAGGCGTTCCGCTTGGGCGTCGAAGAGCACGGGGAGTACTTCGACCGCGTATCGCAGTGCGTGGTGGCGCAGGTGCCCATCGACTACTACAAGTACGAGAAGGGGTTGCTGCGCCCCGACGGCCAGCCCGGCTTCGCCACACCCACCGGGCGCGTGGAGCTGTGGTCGACCGCGTACAACCAGTTCGGCGAGGACCCGCTGCCGTTCTACATTGAACCGGAGTTCAGCCCGGTGAGTAAGCCCGAGCTGGCCGAAGAGTACCCGCTCGTCCTGACGACGGGTGCCCGCACCACGGCCTTCTTCCATTCCGAGCATCGCCAGATCCCCTATCTGCGCGAGTTGAACCCCGACCCCATCATGGAGATCAACCCGGTGACAGCCCAGCGCTACGGCGTGAGCGACGGGCAATGGGTGCGCATGTGGAACATGTTCGGCGAGTGCTTCATGAAGGCGCGGGTGTCCGAGATCGTCGACGAGAAGACCGTGCACGCGCAGCATGGCTGGTGGTTCCCCGAAGAGGACGGCAACGAGCCCAACCTGTACGGCAACTTCCGCTGCAACATCAACAACCTGCTTCCCAACGGGCATATGGGCAAGCTGGGATTCGGCGCGCCCAACAAGTGCCTGATATGCAACATCGAGCCCGTCTCTGAGAGCTACGACACCGATATGGCCGTCGTCTGGGAAAAATTCGGAAAGCTGGTGTGATATGGCAACGTACGGACTTCTGATCGACTACGAGTACTGCACGAACTGCGGCTCGTGCCAAGTGTCGTGCAAAGAGGAGCACGGCTACCCGGTGGGAAAGACCGGCATCGCGGTCCATGCGGACGGGCCGTGGGCCATTGACGAGGACAACTGGAACTTCAACTACTTCCCGCTGCCCACCGATCTGTGCGACCTGTGCGCCGACCGCACGGAGCGAGGCCGCGAGCCGATCTGCGTGCACCACTGCCTGGCTAATGTTATGTACTACGGCGAGGTGGAGGAGCTGGCGAAACGGCTGGCCGACAAGCCCAAGCAGCTGCTGATCGTGCCGCAGTACCTCCCGCGTGAGGCGCGCGGGGAGTTCGTGCACGTGGACAAGGGCGATGCGCACCAGGCGGCGCATGTGGAGGTGAAGGCCACCGGCGTGGCCGCGTTCGGCGCACACCGCCACGATGCCAAGGTGGGCGAGATAGACGAGTCGGATGTGATCGAGGATATCTTGTAGGTCAGGGCGACGCATCCCCGCCGCCGGCCCGGGTTCCTCCGGGCCGGCGGCCACGGGCTGGGCTGTGCCGGCCCTTGCCGCATGAGGAGGGGGTGCTGACGGGGCAACGCATGAGAAAGGCGGGATACCATGGAGGATACTGATCGTTTGGGCAGGACGGCTTACATCCGCTACCGGGGCGGCGTGCGAGGGGATCGCCCTTGCGACGACCGATCCGACGGGGAGCCGCTCGCCGTGCGCATCGGCGGGCACCGGGTTCCGAAGGGGGTCGAGCGGGCATTGCTCATGCTGGAAGTGGGCGAGAGCTGCACGCTCGTGATTCCTCCGGAGGAGGGCTACGGCGCGGCGGATCCGAAGCTCGTGCAATGGTACCCGCGCTCGGTGCTCGACCATGGTTACGACCTAAAGGAGGGCTCGATGGTCATGTGGCAAAGCGCCGACGGCCTTGCGGCCAAGCCGGCCTCGATCGTCGATGCGACCGAGGACGCCGTGAAGATCGACCTCAACCATCCATACGCGGGCAAAACGCTTGAATACTGGGTCGAGCTCGTGGGTTTGGAATAGGCGGCGCTCCATGTGCTACCCCTGTACGATGTGCGGCCGCTGCGGCAAGTTCGACCCGGACAGCCCGCTCTACACTCCGCCCCCGACCATACCCTGCCTTGCCTGCGGCGGCGACGTCGACCCCGCCACCGGCATCTGCCGCGACTGCGGCGCCTCCGCCTTCGCCCCGGTGGGAACCAAGGCGGAGGCGGACTCCGAAGGTCGGAACTGAAAGCCCCCCACGCAAGCGGCTGGCTTCGCTGAGAGAGGGCTTGGGG
>HHCFC01400__coassemble_1146_pt1 | contig 20356 bp, 19 predicted proteins | sample HHCFC01400__metabat2_low_PE_042 | metagenome-assembled genome bin HHCFC01400 | reverse complement strand
GCGGACGAAGATCACGACGACCGCTTCACCCGCCGGCGCGCGCATGGGCTCGGCGCCGCCGGGCGGCCTCGCGCTACCGCCCGCGTCGCTCCCCTATTCCTCCTGGTACAGCAGGCAGAACGCGCCTATCTGGATCACGTCGCCATTGCACAGCTTGCGCGGGGCGTCCACGCTGTCGTTGTTCACCCACACGCCGTTGAAGGAATTCGTGTCATGGATGGCGTAGCCGCCCTCGCACGGCTCGATGAGCGCGTGCTCGCGCGACACGGTCATGTCGTTCAGGAACACGTCGCGCTGGGGACTGCGACCGATGGTCTGCGGCGCGTCGCCCAGCTGGATGACCACGCCGGTCTGCGGGCCGCGCACGACGCGCAGGGCTGCCGCCGCGGCGGGCTTGGCCTCGGGCGAGAACGACTCGTCGGGCAGCGCCACGGGGGCGAAGCGCTGCGTGGAGCCGAGCAGCTTGAAGCCGCAATGCGGGCACGCAGCGTCGTCGGGCGCCAGCTCGTTGTTGCATACGGGGCATCTCTCGGTCATGTGCGGCTCCTTCTATCGGGCGCGCCGCCTAGCCGGCGACGGCGGTCTTGTCTACGACGAGCGGCGTCTCGTTCAGCGTGACGGCCGAGGCGGTCTGGGGCTGGCCGGACAGGCCCCTGAACAGGCGGTCCCACCAGATGCCGATGCCCTGGAACACGTCGGGCGCCGCCACGTCCTCGCAGGCCACGAGGTCGAGCGTGGCGATGGTGGCGTTGCGCTGCTTGAACGTGATCGTACCCACCTTGTCGCCGGCCTTCACGTCGCCCTTGACCTCGTCGAACTCGAGCGACTGGCTCACGTTGCCGTTCAGGTCGAATATGCGCACCGACGCCTCGGGGTCGGAGAGCGTGGCCTTCACGGTCTTGTCGATCCATTCCGTGTGCGGCACCTCGGCCACCACGGGCACTTCGGACGTCTGGCCACCCGCCGTCATGGAGGTCGTCTGGGCGCTGTTGGCCAGCGGATAGTCCATCTCGTGCCCGTAGACCCACTCGAACAGCGTCTCGGCGTCGTTGAAGCGCTGCGCCTCGGACGTCGAGTGGATGACGATGGCGTAGAGCTCCAGCTCGCCGTTGCTCGCCGCGCCGGCGAACGAGGGGCCTGCGAGCGCCGTGAAGCCGGTCTTGATGCCGATGGCCTTGTCGTAGTAGTCCATGAGCTCGTCGGTGGACTCCAGCTCGATGGTGGCCCTCGTGCCGTCCGCGCGATCCACCACGATGCCCGTGTCGCCGCCGCCGACGATGGTGCGGAACGTCTCGTTCCTCATGGCGTACCGGGCCATCTTCGCCACGTCGGCGGCGCAGCTGTGCTGGTCGCCGGCGAACTCGCCGTCGTCCAAGCCGTGCGGGTTCTCGAACACGGTGTCGGTGCAGCCGAGTTCCGCCGCCTTCGCGTTCATGGAGGCCACGAACGCGTCCTCGCTGCCGCCGATCGTCTCGGCGATGGCCACGGCGGCGTCGTTGCCCGACGGCACGAGCAGCGCCTTGAGCGCCACCTCGAGCGGCATGGCGTCGCCCTCCTGCAACCCTGCCGACGATTCGCCCACCGCGGCGGCGGCCGCCGAGACGGTAACGGTCGAATCGAGCGACACGGCGCCAGAAGCCACGGCATCCAGCGCCACGATGGCCGTCATGACCTTCGTGATGGAGGCGATCTGCGTGGGGCTGGTGGCGTTGCGCTCGAAGTAGACGGTGCCGTCCGCGTCCATGACCAGCGCGTACTCCGCGTCGATGTTCGGGCACTGCGCCACCGACAGGTCGCGCGCCTCCACCGTCTGGCCGTAGACGACGTCGGCCTTGCGCACATCGGCGAGCGCCGGTGCGGGCGCGGCAACGCCCCAGGCAAGCGTGAAGGCGAGCGCGCAAGCCACCAGGCCCGCGCGCCGTGCCTTCACGGTCTGCTTTATCGTGTTAGTCCAGGTCATAGATGTCTTCGGGTCGTACCGGCTCGAAACCGGCAGCTTTCAGCTTCTCCTCGATCCCACTATCGCCGTCCACCTTGAGCACGTCAATGGCAACGTTCTCGTTCACGGAAAAACAATAGCCGTACTCTATGTTGGCTTCCTGCTCGTCCATGAAGGAAAGCAGCTTGGCCAGGCCGCCCGGCACGTTGGGCACGCGCACGCCCAGCACGGGGGTCACGGCCGCACGGTAGCCGGCGGCCTTGAGCGCGCCGGCCGCCGCCTCGGGCGTGTCGCACAGCAGGCGCACGACGCCGAAGTCGGCCGTGTCGGCCAGGTTCAGCGCATGCAGGTTGATGCCCGCGTCGGCGAGGGTCTGGCAGGCGGCGGCCAGGCGCCCCTTCTCGTTCTCCAGGAACACGGTCAGCTGGTCGATCATGGCTTACTTCCCTTCCCTCTGGTCGATGACGCGCTTCGCTTTGCCCTCGCTGCGGGCAATGGTCTTCGGCTCGACGATCTTGACCTCCACCGACACCTGCAGGTTGCTCTTGAGCTCGGCGCCCAGGCGGCGCTTCAGGTCCTCGATCTTGCGCACCTCGTCGATGGGGAAGTCGGGCACCGTCTCCACCTGCAGCTCCACGTGGTCGAGCGGGCCGCGCGTGGTGAGGATGATCTGGTAGTGCGTGGCGATCTCCGGGAAGCCGGTGATGACCTGCTCGATCTGCGAGGGGAACACGTTCACACCGCGGATGATGAGCATGTCGTCGGTGCGGCCGCGCAGCTGGTCGATCTTGCGATGGGTGCGCCCGCACGCGCACGGCTCGGAGATGATGCGGGTGACGTCGCGCGTGCGGTAGCGCACGAGCGGGCAGCACTCGCGGGTGAGCGTGGTGATGACGAGCTCGCCCCACTGGCCGTCGGGCACGGGCTGGAGCGTCTCGGGGTCCAAAATCTCGCAGTAGAAGTGGTCCTCGGCCACGTGCAGACCGGCCCGCTCGCCGCACTCCATGGCCACGCCGGGGCCCATGATCTCGGACAAGCCGTACACGTCGCAGTACTGGATGCCCAGCTTGGAGGCGATCTCGTCGCGCATGTTGTCGGAGGCCGGCTCGGCGCCGAAGATGCCGCCGGAGATCTTGAACTCGGTGGCCGGGTCATAGCCCATCTCGATGGCCGTGTCCGCGATGAGGAGCGCGTAGGACGGCGTGCAGGCGAGGATGTCGGTGCCGCAGTCCTTCATCATCTGCACCTGGCGCTTCGTGTTGCCCGAGGAGGTGGGGATGACCGAGCAGCCCATGGCCTCGCCGCCGGCGTGCGCTCCGAGGCCGCCCGTGAACAGGCCGTAGCCGTAGGACACCTGGATGGTGGAGTTCTCGTCGCCGCCCACCATGGCGATGCCGCGGGCGAAGCAGTCGCCCCAGTTCTTGAGGTCGGACGCCGTGTGGCCCACCACCGTGGCCTGGCCCGTCGTGCCGGAGGACGCGTGGATGCGCGCCACGTCCTTCTGCGGCACGGCGAACAGCCCGAACGGGTAGGCGTCGCGCATGTCCTGCTTCACGACGAACGGGAGGCGCTCCAAGTCCTCGAGGGTCTGGAGGTCGTCGGGGGCGACGCCCGCCTCATTGAAGGACTGCTGGTAGAACGCCACGTTGTCGTAGGCGTGGCGGACGCTTTGCTTCATGCGCTCGAGCTGGAGCTCGCGCAGCTGCTCGCGCGGCATGGTTTCGATGTCTGGCTGGTAGTACACGGTCGGTCACCTTTCCTCGTTCTGCTTCTTCGCGGCGTCGTCCCCGGCGGCCGCGCCGTCCGTCTTCTCCTTGGCCTCGGGGCCCGCGACCACGACCTCGGTGACGGGGTCGTACGTCGAGTAGAACGGGTCCTCGTGCAGGATGCTTCCGTCGGAGGAAGTCACCGTGCGGATCACCGTGATCTTCCTGCCATCGGTGCCCGCGGTCTTGACGTAGCTCGTGCCCGGCGCCATGGAGTCGTCGCGCTCGGTCTTGGTCTTGTGCTTCTCTCCCTCGGTCCACTCCCCCACGTTCGTGCTCACGCGGTAGCCCGGATCGACTCCGTACAGTGTAACGGTTACGGACGTGTCGGTGTAGCTGGTGCGCATCAAAACATCGGAAGCGCCGTCGTTCTTCCATACGAGGTCGAGCTCGTCCCAGCTGACCGCCGCGTCGCGTCCGGCCGGGTAGCTGGCGATGTAGAGCGAGTGGTTGTGGCGCGTGGGCACGGGATAGCCGGCGTCGTACACCGCGTTGAACACGGTGGTGGCCACCTGGCAGATGCCGCCGCCCACGGCGTCTTCATATTCGCCGTCGATGATGGCGCCGGCGCCCAGGAAGCCGCGCTCGGCGTTGCACTCGCCCGACGTGCCGTTGAACGACCAGGTGCCGCCCGCCGGGGCCACGGAGTCGTTCAACAGGTCGGACACGAGGCGGATGTTGTGGTTGCGGTTCTCGGTGCCCGCGCCGCTCGTGAACTCGGTCGTGTACGAGGATATCTCGGCCACGAGCCCGAGCGAGACGGCCTCGTCGAACGTGGACGTCTCGGGGGCGGTGCCGCTGCCCACCGCCACCTCGACGGGCTGCCCGGGGCCGGGCCGGTGCGCGCTCGCGGAGCCGCCGTCGCCCCCCGCGCCGTCGCCGGCCCCGAACAGCGCCGCGTCGAGCGCCCGCGCCGTCTCGGCCGCGAGCGGCACCTCGCCCGCGCCGTCCGTGCGCACGCGCACCTCGTCGTCTGCGCGCTCGAACGTCACGTGCACGGGGTCGCCCGTGCGCGTCTGCTGCACGTGGGCGAGGATGGCGGGCTTCGCCTTCGCCTCGTCCAGCGACGGTGCGAGAACCCAGCCGCCGTCGTGCTCAACAGGCGTGGCGACCACCCATTCTCCCAGGTCGGCAGCTGTCGCCTCCCAAGAGGTGCCCGCCCAGGTGAAGCGCGCGCCGTCGGCGATGGCGGCGTTAACGGCATCGCAGGCCGCCTGGGCCTCGTTGCGGTCGATGCGCAGGGGCGCGTATTCCGCGCGCGCCACGAAGGAGCCCCTGCCGTCCGGGCTCGTAAGGTAGGCCCGGTCGAGCTCGCGGGCGAACGCCGCGCGGTCGACCATGGAGCCGTCGTGCCCCTCCGTGACGCGCGCCTGCCCCGCGTCCACGGCCAAACCGAAGTCCACGCGCGGGCTGCCGATGGTCGCGTCTATGTCGGCGGCCAGCTCCTCCAGCGCGCCCGCATCGTAGTCGGCCCGCACCTCGACGGTCCATCCGCCGAAGAGCGCCGCGAGGCGCGCGCCCAGCCCGCCCTCCTCGCGCCCCACCGCGAGCGCCTCCTCCACCAGCTGCTCGGCGGGCAGCACGGCTCCGAGCGCGGTTGCGTCGGCCGTCCACAGCTGCTTGGCCGCCCGCGCCTCCTCCACGGAGCGCTGTTCGGCCAGGGCCTCGTCCTCGGCCTGGGCCGCCGCGTCGGCGACCCGCGCTGCGGCGTCGTCGCTCGCGAAGACGGTGGCGGAGCCCGCCGCGAGGCGCGCGGCGTAGGCCTGCTCCACCAGCGCGCGCATCTCCTCGGCATCCTTGCCGGACACGTCCACCTCCCCGATGCTCACGCCGGCGTAGGCCTTTCCCCAGTTCAGCCCAAAGTCAACCGCGCCGCCTGCCACGAGCGCCGCTGCCAGCACCGTCACGGCCAGCGCCACGCGGCTGCGACGCACCAGCGAGCCGAGGGAGCGCGCGGCCCAGCTTGCCCCGCGCCCGGCGAGCGCGAGCACGGACAACAGCGCCCGCCCCGTGAATCCGAGCGCGCGGCGGACGGGGCCTCCTGCAGGCGGCTTGCTCGGGGCGCCCTTCGTCCAGAGCGAGGGGGCGTTGTAAAAGGGGGAAGCCTGCCCGCGCGCAGGGGATGCGCCGCCCTTGCGGGTCGCCGCGGCATGGGATGCGCGGGTAGAGGGCCTTCCCGCCTTGGGCGATGCGGGCGAAGAAGCGCGCCCGGCTCTGGCGGCAGGGCCCTTTGCGGCGCGGGACGCGGGACGCCGGCCCGGCCGCGAGGCCGGCTGCGGATCCGTGCGCTGGCGCCTCGGCGCGCCGCCCGTGCCCGGCGTCCTTCCCATCATCGGCTACCGTCGCTCCGGCTGGGCGGATGCGGCTTCGCGCTTGGCGGCGCGCACCTTCGCGAGCGCGGAAAGGGCGTAGTAGACCGTGGTGAGGAGCGCGAGCACGAGCCCCGCGTACACGAACCAGATGCCCCACGAGTACGGGCCCGCCGCGAGGCCCGGCAGCCAGGCGGCGTCCACCACGCCGAGGCCGTTTAGCAGCGGCCAGTTCAGCAGCAGGCCGGCGAAGCCCACGAACAGGAGCGTGGTGGCCACCTTGCCCGCGTAGACCACCGCCACGCGAACGCGGTAGCGCTTGAGCAGCACCGCGCCGCCCACGAGCAGGGCCAGGTCGCGTATCAGCACCACGAGGATGATCCACAACGGCAGCCGTCCCACCAGGAACAGGCCGGCCACGCCCGCTATCATGAGGATGCGGTCGACGGCCGGGTCCAGAAGCTGCCCGAGCCTCGACACGGCGTGCGTGCGCCGGGCGATCTGCCCGTCGACCCAATCCGTGCCCGCGGCCAGCGCGAACAGGAACGTGGCCATAAGGTCGTAGCCGTTGAACAGCAGCACGAGGAATATGGGCACGAGGCACAGCCGGATGAGCGATATTATGTTCGGCACGGTGAAGATGCGGTCGCTCGCCTCTTCCCTGCCCTTACGACCTCCGGTCTCACGCGCTTCTTTGCCTGCCATCGTCCTCTTCTCCCGCCGCCTGCCAATGGGCCGTCCGCCCTGCGCGGTGCCGCCGGCCAAGAGGTCGCAGCAGCCTCCCCACGCAAAGACCGGGCTCGTAGCCCGGTCCCTTGCCTATCGGCGTTTATTCTAGCAGTTTTGCACGCGCCCGCCGGCGCGCCCACGCATCCTTCGCAGTTTTTTAAGACTGCCCCGCAGCCGCCTTCGCGTGCTCGGGCACCTCGAACACGTCGGAGCGCTTCTCGGTGGCGGGAGGCGTGTAGGTGGGCTCCATGGCCAGGCACTGCTTCGGGCACTCGCGCACGCACGTGCCGCATTGCACGCAGCGGAAGCGGTTGATGGACCACGTGCGGGCCGGCTTGTCCACCGTGATGGCGTCGCAGGGGCAGCGCTTCATGCAGATGCCGCACAGGATGCACGCGTCCACGTTGTTGGTCACGTGGCCCTTGAGGCCCGGCGGAGGCGTCTTCTGCTCGGCAGGGTACTGGATGGTCTCCGGCTTGCCGAACAGCGACTTCAGCGTCATCTTTCCCAGTTTGAACGATCCCATTCCCGCCTACCTTTCCGTGCAGCTGATGCAGGGGTCGATGGTCAGCACGATCATGTTGACGTCGGCCAGGTCGCATCCGGCCAGCGCCGTGGCCATGCCGGCCAGGTTCTGCGACGTGGGCGTGCGCATGCGCATGCGCTCCAGGTACTTCGACCCGTTGCCGCGCGCGTAGTAGTAGCACTCGCCGCGCGGCTGCTCCACCAGGTTGGCCGCCTCGGCCCCCGGCGCGGGCGAGCCCTTCACGTCCACCGCGATGTCGCCGGCGGGGATCTTCGCGATCATCTCCTCGATGATGTCGATGGACTGCAGCACCTCCAGCGCGCGCACCTTCACGCGGGCGTAGCAGTCGCCCTGCGTGTCGAGCACGGGCTGGAAGTCGGCGAGCTTGCCGTAGCCGCCGTTGCCCAGGCAGCGCACGTCGTTGTTCACGTTGGACGCGCGGGCGAAGGGGCCCACCATGCTCAGGGAGAACGCGTCTTCCGGGCTGATGTAGCCGATGCCCACGGTGCGGTTCTTGACCGAGGTGTCCTTGAGGAACGCGTTGCACAGCTGGCGGTAGTCGTCCTTTATGCCGTCCAGCACGCGCTTCATCTCGGCGAGCATGCCCTCGTCGATGTCGCGCACGACGCCGCCCACCTTCACCACCGAGAAGATGACGCGCCCGCCGGTGGTCTTCTCGAAGATGTCGAGCACCCGCTCGCGCAAGCGCCAGCAGTGCATGAACAGGCTCTCGTAGCCGAACGCGTCGGCGGCCAGGCCCATCCACAGCACGTGGGAGTGGACGCGGGACAGCTCGTGCCAGATGACGCGCAGGTACTCGGCGCGCTCGGGGATCTCCACGCCCATGAGCTTCTCCACCGTCTCGGCGTAACCCATGGAGTGGCCGAAGGCGCAGATGCCGCAGATGCGCTCGGCCACGTAGATGAACTGGTTGTAGTCGCGCGTCTCGACGAGCTTCTCGAGCCCGCGGTGGATGAAGCCGATCTGCGGCACGGCCTCGATGACGGTCTCGTCCTCCACCACGAGGTCGAGGTGCAGGGGCTCGGGCAGCACCGGGTGCTGCGGGCCGAACGGGATGACGGTCGCCTTCCCCATGCTACTCACCTTCCTTCCCGGCCTCGGCGGCCGCCTTCTTGGCCTTCGCGGCGATGGCCGCGCGCACGCGGGCGACCTTCTCGGGGTCCATGCCGGCCAGCTTCGTCTCCAGATCGTCGTCCTCGGGCGGCGCGATGTAGCCGCGCTCGCCGGGGGCGGGGGCGGCGTCGGGGTGCGTCTCCACGTAGGCGGCGTTCGCCGCGGCCGCCTTGGCGGCCTTCTCCTTCGCAGCCTTGGCGGCGGCCACCTTCTTGGCCTTCTCGCGCGCGGCCTTCTGCTCCGGCGATATGATGGTCATGGGCTCTTTCTGCGCCAGCGCGTAGAAGTTGCCGCCGAAGTCGATGGCGATGCCCTGCACGTCCACGCCGAACAGGTCGTGCGTCTCGTTCTCGAACACGAACGCCTCGAGGAACCGGTCGGTGATGCTGGGCACCGTCGTGCCCTTCTGGACGCCCTTGATCTCGTGGTTCTCCAGCAGGTTGTCCTTCATGAACGAGTAGACCAGGTCGATGCCGTCCTCGGTGTTCACGGCGAGCAGCTGCACGAACCGCCAGCCGCCGTCCTTCTTGGCGGCCGCCAGTGCCGGCAGCTCCTCGACGGTCAGCGGGACGAACGTCGTCTCAAGCGCCATGTCACGCTCCCTTCTTCTGAGCCTGCAGGGCCTTCGATTTCTCTTCCAGTATGCCAAGGCCCTGCACGACCGCGTCGATGATGGCCTCGGGGCGCACGGCGCAGCCGGGCGCGTACACGTCAACGGGTATGGCCTGGTCCACGCCGCCTATCACGTTGTAGCAGTCGTGGAAGATGCCGGCCGAGCACGCGCAGATGCCGCACGCGATGACGACCTTGGGCTCGACCATCTGGTTGTAGATCTCCTGCACCACCTTGATGTTCTGCTCGTTCACGCTGCCGGTGACCAGGAAGATGTCGGCGTGCTTGGGGTTGCCCGTGTTGATGATGCCGAAGCGCTCCACGTCGTAGCCGGGGCACAGCGCCGCCAGCACCTCGATGTCGCAGCCGTTGCAGCTCGAGCCGTCGTAGTGGATGACCCACGGTGATTTCGTTGCGAACGTCATTGGTTCTGCGCCTCCTTACAGGTACGCCAGGACGGCGATGTTGACGAAGCCCGCCACGAACGCCACGGCCCAGGCCGACGAGAGCATGGCCTGCCATTTCACGCGGGCGAAGTTGTTGTCGATCCATATCTCCAGGAAGTACACGAGCACGACCACGACGATGGCCAGCACGATGGAGAGCGGGTTGGCCCAGACGAAGAACAGGCCGACCCAACCCAGGAACAGCACGTTCTCGCACCAGTGCATGATCTCCACCTTCGCGAGCGTCTTGCCGCTCATCTCGGTGGTGATGCCCTTGACGAGCTCCTGGTGGGCGTGGTGGGAGTACGAAAGGTCGAACGGCGACTTGCGCAGCTTGATGGTGAGCACGAACAGCAGGCCCAGGAACACGAGCCAGATGCTCGTGACCACGGGCGCGTCGAGCGCGAAGACGCCCGCGGAGTCGAACGTGCCGGCGGCCATGTAGAACGCCACGGCCATGAACAGCACCATGGGCTCGTACGACATGACCTGCAGCGTCTCGCGGTTCGCGCCGAGCTCCGCGTAGGGGCTGCGCGTGGAGTACGCGGCGATGATGAAGAACAGGCCCGCGAGCGTGATGACGAACACGCTCATGAGCAGGTTGCCGCCCGAGTAGAAGATGCCGCCCGCCAGCAGCGTGAACACGAGGGCGCACGTGATGTAGGTTCCCTCGCTGGAGTTGACGGAGACGTTGTCCTTCTCGATGAGCTTGCGCACATCGTAGTACGGCTGCAGCAGCGGCGGGCCCACGCGGCCCTGCATGCGCGCCGTGATCTTGCGGTCGAGGCCGGCCAGGAGGCAGCCCAGCACCGGTGCCGCGATGGCGAAGGCGAGGGTGCCGATGAGAGCGAAGAGCAAGGACATTTCAGATCACACCCTTTCCTAGAACAGGCCCGGCAGCGTGATGGCCGAGAAACCGAACGCGACGATGATGACGATGGCGCAGGCCACCGTGCCCACGGGGTTGATGCGCTTCTCCCCGAAGATGCCGTCCAGGTACATGTTGCGGGACGTGGCGGCCGACTCGCCCGACAGCGAGTTGCGGTAGACGCGCGCCTCGTTGTCGGCGCTCACGCCGGCGAGGTACACCTCGGCCTTCTTGGCCTTGCCGCGCCCGAGCCCCGCGAACAGCACGATGGCGATGAGCGCCGCGGCGATGGAGGCGATCCACAGGTTCGTGGAGGCGATGTCCTGGCCGAGCACGCCGAACACGCTGTACACGTAGGGTTCCACGACGAGCTGCGAGATGATGGGCAGGCACACGCAGCCCACGACCACGAGCACGGCCATGATGACGATGGCGGTCCACTCGCTCTTGTGCACGGTCACCTCCACGTTCTCGGGCCGGCCGGCGATGCCGGAGAGCTTGCCCAGCCACTTGGCCCAGAACATGAACGTGGCGGCCGAGCCGAAGGCCAGAAGCAGGATGAGGGCGACCTGGCCCGTGTCCACGAACGACACGAGCGTGGCCCACTTCGCCACCAGCATGCCGAACGGCGCGATGAACATGCACATGATACCCAGCATCATGAAGCGCGCCAGCCGCGGCATGCGATCGAACAGAAGGTCCATATCCTCGATATCGCGGCTGCCGATGTGGTGCTCGGCCGTGCCGACGCACAGGAACAGCAGCGACTTCGCGATGGCATGGAACAGGATGAGGAACGCGGCGGCCCAGACGGCCTCCGGGGTTCCGACGCCCGCGCACGCCGTGATGAGGCCGAGGTTCGCGATCGTGGAGTACGCGAGCACGCGCTTGGCGTTGCTCTGCGAGATGGCCATGAACGAGCACAGCGCGAACGTGATGCCGCCCACGAGCACGACCATCACCGACGGCACGGGGCACACCAGGAACACGGGCGCCAGCTTCACCAGCAGGAACACGCCGGCCTTGACCATGGTGGACGAGTGGAGCAGCGCCGAGGTGGGCGTGGGCGCCACCATGGCGCCGAGCAGCCACGTGTGGAACGGCATCTGCGCGGCCTTCGTGAGGCCCGCGAACGCCAGCGCGCACACCGGCAGCACCACGAGCGCCGGGTTCTGGATGCCTATCTGCAGGAACTCGAGGAACGACAGCGTGCCCAGCTGGATGGCGCTCAGGTAGAGCGCCGCCAGGAAGCCCAGGCCGCCCAGCAGGTTCATGATGATCTGGCGGAAGGCGTTCTTGATGGCCTCCTCGGTGCGCGTGTAGGCGATGAGGAGGAACGAGCAGACCGTCGTGACCTCCCAGCCCGTGAACATCCACACCATGTTGTTCGAGAACACGATCAGGAACATGGCGGACAGGAACACGAACATGAGCGCGAAGAACACGGGGCGGCGGTCCTTGGCCCCCTCCGGCTCGTGGGCCTGGAAGTCCTCCATGTAGCCGAGCGCGTACACGCAGATGCCGGAGCCGATGACGCCGATGATGAACGCCATGAGCAGCGACAGCGAGTCGAGGTACAGCGCCTCGGTCACGTCGATGGAGTGGGCGAAGCCGAACTCGAACACGAGCGACCCCACCACCTGGATCACGGCGAGCACGCAGGCGAGCACGTTCTTGTAGCGGATGCCGTAGTACAGGATGGCCGCCGCCACGAGCACGCTCACCGCCGTGCTGGCGTAGTCGATGAGGGGCGATTCGAAGTCGAACGTTACCCAGGGAGCCCCCAGGTAGGTGGCCACCAACCAGATGGAGGCCAGGCCGATGACGAGCGCCGAGGCGCCCACAATCGCGCTTCTCGCCCGGTTGTTGCGCACGACCAAAAGCACGGCGGCAACGACCAGCGGGAAAAGGATTAAGAACCCGAGCAGAGCCACGTCGTATCCCTTCACTTGTGTCGGTTGATGGAAAGCTTGCAGAATGCGGCAGGGAAACCTGAACCCCCGTGCAAGCGATGACCGAACTTTAGCAAACCTGGGCATCCCCGGCCCCAGCGCTTCCCCATCGGAGCGTATTATCCGGCGAAAGGAGAGCGCCACGGTTGTATTATGGATGCATTGGGTATTCGTATCGCCGGGCAGTGGCAGGTTTGCCGTCGCGAGCGGTTTTTAACGGCGGTAACGGCTTTTCAACAGGCCGTATACCGTAGGGCGTCGCAATGCGCGCGCCCGCCCTCCCCTGCACGCAGAAACGCCCCGCATGCCATGCGGGGAGCGCTTTCGGGCATGCCTTCGGCCGGACCCTACCTCATCTTGACGACCGGTTTGATGGTCTTGCCGGTTCGGGAATCCTCGAACGCCTGGTTGATGTTCTCGAAGTCATAGAACTCCACCAGCTTGTCGAAGGGGAAGCGGCCCTGGCGGTAGTACTCTACCAGCTCGGGGATGAACAGCTGGGGCACGGTGTCGCCCTCTATGACGCCCGTCACCGTTTTCCCCTCGGCCATGACCTCGCCGAACATATCGACGGTCATCTCGAGCGTGATGCCCACGATGGCCACCGTGCCCAGCGGGCGCAGCGCCGCCAGGCTCTGGTGGACGACCGCGGGGACGCCGGTCGTCTCGACCGCGAAATGGGTGCCCGAGCCCGTCGCCTTCCTGACCTCCTCCACCACGTCCACCTCGCTGCCGTTGAGCGCGTAGTCGGCGCCCAGCTCGCGCGCCAGCTCGAGGCGCCTCTCGTGCACGTCGACCGCGATGACGGTCCTGCATCCCGCGATCTTCGCCGCCATGACGGCGCTAAGCCCCACCGCGCCGCAACCGTACACGGCGATCGTGGAGCCGAACGAGAGCTTGAGGCGGACGAGCACCGTCCCGCTGCCCGTCTGGATGCCGCAACCCAGAGGGCCGAGCAGCTCCAGCTCCACGTTGTCGGGGACCTTCACCACGTTGCGCTCGTCGGCGACGGCGTAGGTGGCGAACGAGGACTGCCCGAAGAACGTGGCCACCGGCCTCCCGTCCTGCTCCAGGCGCTCGATGCCTTCGGAGCCGAAATTCAGGTCGTTCATCTTCTCGCACGTGGAGGGATGGGCGGACAGGCAGTTCTCGCAATGGCCGCACGAGGAGTACGAGAGCACCACGTGGTCTCCCGGCCCGACCGTCTTCACGTTCGCGCCCGCCCGCTCGACGATGCCGGCCCCCTCGTGCCCGAGGACGATCGGATAGGGCACGATGCCGTTGTCCCGGGCGACGGCATCCGTATGGCAGACGCCCGTCGCCACCACCCTCACCAGAACCTCGTTGGAGCGGGGTTCTGCCAGCTCGACTTCCCCGATCTCGAATTCCTCGCCCATGCCGTGGGTAACGGCGGCCTCGATCTTCATGGTGCGCTCCTCCTTCGTGCTCCTCGGTAGCCTTGCGCACCATGCTAGGCTCCGCGTCGAGCGCAGACGCGGCCGCACCGCCAACCGGCGGTATCGCCCATCCCTGCGGACGCGCGCGGCGGCGGGCGGCGAGGGAGCTGCGGCGGGCGGAGGCTCCCTTAGGAGGCTACGGGCGCTTCAAGGGCCTCGCGCGCCTCCAGCTTGCGCAGGCGGCGCCACTCCGCCGCCAGGAAGGCCACCACGAGCAGCGTGGACGTGATGTCCGAGATCGAGGGCGCGAAGAACAGGCTCTGCAGCGGCGTCCAGGGAAGCACGAGCGGCAGTACGTGGGGGCTCGCCAAGAGCAGCGGGATGAAGAACAGTATCTGGCGCGTGAGCGTGAGCAGCGTCGCCTTGAGCGCCTGCCCGGTGGCGTCGAAGTAGTTCGAGCCGATGAGCGCCACGGGCAGGATGGGTATGAACACGAGGTAGGCGATGAGCGCCCACGCCGTGGCGTCCAGGTAGGCCTCCGGCAGGCTGAACAGGTGCGCGTACATATCGGGCAGGAAGAGCACGGTGAGCCACAGGGGCGTGGTGATGGCGATGCCCAAGAGGATGCCCTGCCCCAGCGTGCGCTTCATGCGCCCGAACTTGCGCGCGCCGTAGTTGTAGCCGATGATGGGCTGCGCGCCCATGGCGATGCCCATGGACGGCATGATGGTGAACATGCCCACGGCCGAGAGCACGCGCATGACCGCGAGCGCGCCGTCCGAGCCGAGGGGGTCGGAGGCGCCGTAGGACAGCAGCAGGTTGTTCATGATCATGTTCGACACCGCGAAGCCCAGCTCCATGACCGAGGGGGCCACGCCGAGCGCGCAGATGCGCAGCGCCACGCGCCACTTGATGCCGAGCGCCTCGCGGCGCAGCGGCATGGGCGAGCCCTTCTTCAGGAAGAACTGCATGACGAAGGCGGCCGAGAGCGCCCACGAGCATACGGTGGCGAGCCCCGCGCCCGTCATGCCGCCGTCGAGCACGATGATGAACAGGTAGCCGAGCACGATGTTCGCGCCCGTGCCCACGAGCATGGAGCCGAGCGCGCGGTTGGGATGGCCCGCCGTGCGGATGAAGTTGTTCATGCCGAACGCCACGAACTGCAAGGGACAGCCCGCGATGATGACCGTCATGAAGGCGCGCGCGTGCGGCAGCACCGCGTTGTCGGCGCCCGAGGCGCGCAGGATGGGGTCGAGCGCCGCGAGGCCGACGATCCAGGCGACGACGCCCGCGCCCACGAGCAGCACGAAGCTGTTGCCCAGCACGCGCTCGGCCACGCGTTTCTTCCGCTCGCCCAGCTTGATGGCCGCGAGCGCGTTGCCGCCCACGCCCACGAGCATGGCCACGGCCACCATGAACGTCATGGCGGGGTTCGCCACCGTCGTGGCCGCCAGGCCGTTCTCCCCCACCGCGGCGCCCACGTACACGGCGTCGATGACGTTGTAGAGCGTCTGCACGAGCACGCCGAACACGGCCGGGATGGAGAATTCCAGCAGCAGCTTGAGCGTGCTGGCGGTGCCCATGCGGTCGATCTTCGCGTCGCCGGCGCGCTGCTGGTCCGTGCGCGCGACGGGCACGGCCACCTCGAGGTCGCCGGTGTCGAGCACCGGGCGGCGCTCGAACGGCTCCTGGGCGGCTATTTGGGCCGACAGCGACGTATCCTCGGCTTCGCCGCCGACGCGGGAGGCGCCCTCTCCCCCGCCTCGCGGCGTTCCCTTCTTCTCCTCCATCGTGCTACCCCGTTGCATGAACGCAGGCGACCTCGAGCCCTGCCCGCCTCGCGGACGGTGCGGTTTTCTCGATCGCGGAATTTCCCGGGTTGTCCCGGCAGACTGGACAGGCGGCGGAGCTTCCCTCTCGGGGCTCGACGCCGCGCCGGCTCGGGTCATCCCGAACAGAGGCCAGTATACGGGAGCCCGGAAGCGGCGGCAAGCCCGCCCGTGCGGGCAAATGCGGGCGCTTGCGAGGCCCTGCTTGCCAGCCGGCCGGTTGACGGGAGCGCGACGGGCGCTCCCCCGGTTTTTCCGAAAATTCGCGCTATGCTGTCAGGAAAGCCGTCCCTGGATCGTATTGAAGGTGAAGCGACGTTGCTCGAACATCCCCGGCGGCAGCCGGGCAAGAGAGGGAAAAGCCACGGATGGAGACAAGAAGAGCAAGCGAAGTGGAGGCCGAGCGGCTGGTCGAGGCCTACGCGGACCTCATACTGCGGCTGAGCTACACCTACCTGAAGTCCACGCACGACGCGGAGGACGTCTGCCAGACGGTGCTGCTCAAGCTCATGGGGGCCCGCACGAGGTTCGAGGGACCCGAGCACGAGAAGGCGTGGGTCGTCCGCACGACGGCGAACGCCTGCAAGGACGCGCTGCGCAGCGGGTTCAGGAAGCTCACGGTTGGGCTGGAGGCGGCACCCGATGCCGCAGTCCCCGACGAGCCCGACAGCGGGGTCGTGGACGCCGTCATGGCGCTGCCGGCGAAGTACCGCGAGGCCATCTACCTCCATTATTACGAAGGGTACTCGATCCGGGAGATCTCGGAGCTCACCGGACGGAGCGAGTCGGCCGTCAGCGCCCATCTGAGCCGCGGCCGCGGCAAGCTCCGCACTATGTTGGAAGGAGCCTATTGTGGACAGGGAGTATAACGAGGCCATGGACGACCTGAGATTCTCGCCCGCCGCGAAGGAGCGCATGGCGGCGCGCCTGGCTGCGGCGCAGGAGCAGGCGCGGGCGGTGCGCCCGCAACCGGATGTGTACGCAGCGCGCGGCGGCAAGCGGCGCTGGCGCTTCGCGGCGGCAGCGGCGGCCACGGTGGTTCTGGCAGTAGGCCTGGCAGGGGGTGCGTACGCCTCCGGCGCGCTCATGGGCGTGGGCAACGTCATGGACGACCTGTTCGGCGGCCCACCCGCCCAGACCGAGGTCGTGGGCAAGATAGGGCGCCCCCTCGGCGCGAGCGCCACGTCGAACGGCGTCACCGTCACGGCCGAGGCCATCATCGGCGACCGGGCGAACTACACCATCGTGTTCAGCGTCGCCAAAGACGACGGCACCCCGTTCGAGGGCGTCGAGGCCCTGGACAACGGGACGCTGCCCCTCGGGTTCGGAGAGGGCGCCGGCGTCCACGTCGACGGGGTGACGACGGGCGGCGGGAGCAGCCACTTCTATGATGCCGACCCTTCCGACAACGTCATCCAGTACGTGGAGCAGATGTCCGTCACCTCGACCGGCGGCAGCATCATCGGGAATACTGCGCGCGTTTGCTTCCAGAACCTGTACCGGTACAGCGACGGCGGGCGCGAGGCCGTCGTCGAAGGCACCTGGGACATGAAGTTCGTCGTGGACTACGAGGACACCTCCGTCGACCTGCCGGCCGGGCAGCCGTTCGAGCTGAACGGCATGGGCGCCACGCTGGACAGCGCCAGCATCTCGCCGATCGCGCTCACGCTCGAGTACACGGCCGACGGCGCCATGGACTGGCTCGAGCAAGGATCCGGGCGCCTGTCCGAGCACAACGGCAGCGAGGTCGACCGCTTCCTCAACCCGTCCATCACGGTGAACATGAAGGACGGGACGGTTCTCGAAATCGATGCCTCGAAGCACAGCGGGGGAACCCGCGAGAACGGCAGCACGACCGCCTGCCATAAGAACATAGTGTTCGAAGAGTTCTTGAACACCGACGACGTGGCCTCCGTCACCATCGGCGGCACGGAGATAGCGCTGCCGTAGCCACTAAGCCGGAGGAGGCGCCGCAAGCCAAAGCAGCGGGGCCTCCTCCGGTTCGCCTAGGCGCTCTTCTTGGTGACGAAGTTGATGATGGCCAGCAGCACCACCGACCCGAGCAACGCCACCACGAACGACCATAGGTTGAACCCGGTGAAGCCCTCAGCCCCGAAGAAGCTCATGATGAACCCGCCGATGAGCGCGCCCACGATGCCCACGATGATGTTCTTCACCAAGCTGCCCTGCTCCTTCATGATCATGCCCGCGACCCAGCCGGCCAGGCCGCCGATGATGATCCACACGATAATGCTCATAGTTATGCTCCTTTCTGTGACCGACACCGTCCAGTGTAGGAGTTCGCGGGCCGGGCAGCCGATACTGGAAGCATCCCGTGCGCACGGCGTTTCCACGCTGTTTCGCGAAGATCCGCCCGCCGGCCGTCAGCGGCAGTCCAGGTACTCCAGGAAACGTTGCGTGGCGAGCGAGGCCGCCTCGCGGCTGCGCAGGGCGAGTCCTATGGTGCGGTAGGCGGGCTCCTCCAACGGCCGCGCCGCGATGCGGTACGGCGCGCGCCGCAGGATGAGCCCAGGCAGGATGCTCACGCCCAGCCCGCATTCCACCATGGCCATGATGGCGTAGTCGTCCCAGGTGGTGAATCGCGTGCGCGGTGACAGGCCGTCGCGCTCGAACACCTCGGACACCACGGTGTTGTCGCCCTTCTCCAGCAGCAGGAACGGCTCCTCGCACAGCTCCGCCGCCGGCACGCGCTCCTGCTCGGCCAACGGGTGCCCCTCGGGGAGCACGGCCAGCAGCTCGTCGCGCTCGATGAACGCCGTCTCCAGGCCGCGGTGCGCAGGCAGGCGCAGGAAGCCGCAGTCCACGCGCCCCTCGAGCACCCACTCCTCGATCTCGCTGTAATCTCCCAGCAAAAGCTCGTAGTCGATGTTCGGGTAGTCCTCTTGGAACGCGCGGATGACGTTCGGCAGCCAATGGGTGGCCACGCTGGAGAACGTGCCGATGCGGATGAGGCCCGCCTGCAGCCCGTTCAACTCGTCGACCTGGGCCTGCAGGCGCGCATGCTCCTCGCACACGCGTCGGATGCAGGGCAGGAGGCGCGTGCCCTCGGACGTGAGGCGCACGCCGGCCCGCCCGCGCTCGAGCAAGGCGACTTTCCACTCCCGCTCCAGGTCGGCCACCATGCGGCTCACGCCCGACTGGGAATACGACAGCGACTCGGCCGCCTTGGTGAAGCTTCCCAGCTCAACCGTCCTCACGAACGCCTGGTACTTCTGGATGCTCGCGTCCACCGCCGTCCTCTCTTTCCGCCTCCGTGGGCCATCGTTTCCCTTTTGCATGCGATTTTATCATGCTTATTATGATAAACATTCGCTTTTGTGCTTTTTGGTTCTGTGACACACTGTCGTCCGGCAGTTTCTCGCACCTTATGCGGGGTAGGCGGCGTAACAAGGAAAGAAGGACGAAGGTGGCACGGGATTACGGGAAGTACGTAGGGGCGCTGCTCCTGTTCGGCAGCAACGGCATCGTGGCGAGCGGCATCGCCTTGCCCAGCTCCTCGGTCGTGCTGCTGCGCACGTTGCTGGGAAGCCTGCTGCTGGTCGTGCTGCTGCTTGCCGCGAAGCGCCGCGTCACGTTCCACCGGCACCTCGGCGACTTGGGCTGCCTTGCCGCATCCGGCGCCGCGCTGGGCGCCAGCTGGCTCTTCCTGTTCGAGGCGTACCGCCATCTGGGCGTGGGCACCGCCTCGCTCGTGTACTACTGCGGCCCCATCATCGTGGCCGCCCTGTCGCCGTGGCTGTTCGGCGAGCGGCTGACCCGTGCGAAGCTCGCCGGGTTCGGCCTCGTGCTGGTCGGCGTGCTGCTGGTGAACGGCCGCGCGCTCGGCGAGGGCGCATCGGGATGGGGGCTGTTCTGCGGCGGGATGTCGGCCGTCATGTACGCAGCGATGGTCGTGTTCGCGAAGAAGGTGCGCCACGTGGAGGGGCTGGAGAGCTCTGCCGTGCAGCTCGCGTCCAGCTTCGCGGCCGTCGCGCTGTTCGTCGGCGCAACCGGGGGGACCTCGCTGCAGATAGGTGCCGCCGACTGGGCGCCCTTGCTCGTGCTGGGCCTGGTGAACACCGGCTTCGGCTGCTTCGTGTACTTCTCCGCCATGGGCAAGCTGCCGGCGCAGACGGTGTCGGTGTGCGGCTACCTGGAACCTCTCGCAGCCGTCGTGCTGTCCGCGCTGCTCTTGGGCGAGGCCTTCTCCCCCGCTCAGGCGATAGGCGTGGTGCTCGTCATAGGCGGCGCCGTGTACGCCGAGTGCGGCGCGAGGCTGCACCTGCCCCACGTCCGTCGCGCTCGCGGCGCGGAAGCGGCGCTGTAGGGCCAGGCGTTTCGGCTTCGCCCCAAGCGCCTGGCGTGAAGCCCGCGCACGCTGCGCCGCGAAACCCCCGCAAGCACGAAAAAGCCGCCCGAAGGCGGCTTTCGAGTTTCTGGTCGGGTTGACAGGATTTGAACCTGCGACCCCTTGACCCCCAGTCAAGTGCGCTACCAAACTGCGCCACAACCCGTTATGCGTCTTGGGGTTTGCATCGTTTCCCCGTCAGACAGCTTGAACATATTACCGTTACTCGCCGGGTATTTCAAGATGGAATTTATCATCTTCCCCGAATCTTTTTCAATTGCAGGTGATCTTGGGTGCAACGCCCGCCGACGGGCCGATCGTGTGGATAGCGTGTGCAAGGGACTTTCCGACCAACCCCGACCGAAAAGCCCGCGGATGCGCGTACACTGGTTGACGCGGCACGTTGCCGCACGTTGTTGGCAGCGGTTCGGTTTCGGCCGCGCTGCCCGTTAAGTGCCCTGCGGGGCAGAAAGCTAGGTTTGCATGTCTACTGGTACAGTC
>HHCFC01400__coassemble_985_pt1 | contig 20773 bp, 17 predicted proteins | sample HHCFC01400__metabat2_low_PE_042 | metagenome-assembled genome bin HHCFC01400 | reverse complement strand
GAGGGCACGTCGCCGTCGACGATGCGCTGGGCCAGGCCCTCCACGATGGCCGTCTTGCCGGTGCCGGGCTCGCCGATGAGCACGGGGTTGTTCTTCGTGCGGCGGGACAGCACCTGGATGGTGCGGCGGATCTCCTCGGCGCGGCCGATGACCGGGTCGAGCTTGCCCTCGCGGGCCTGCTGGGTGAGGTTCTGGCCGTACTGCTCCAGCGCCTCGAACTGCACCTTGTTCTGCTGGTCGGTCACGCGGGTGTCGCCGCGCAGCTCCTCGTAGGCCGCCTCGATGGTCTTGCGCGTGATGCCGGCGGCGTTGAGTATCTTGCCGGCGGCGCCCTTCTCCTCGGCCAGCGCGATGAGCAGATGCTCGCTCGTGGCGTAGCTGTCTCCCAGCTTCTCGGCTATCTTCACGGCGCTGTCGATGAGCCCCATGAGCGCCGGGCCCGGCACGCCGCTCATCATCATGGGGCCGCTCGCGCTCACCTTCGGCATGCGCAGGATCTCGTCGTCCACGTTGGCCAGCAGCTGGAACGGCTCGGCGCCGATGCGCTTGATGATGGCCGACAGGTTGTTCTCCTTCGATTCGAGCAGGGCCTTCAACATGTGGATGGGCTCCGCTTGGGATGCTTCGTTCTCGGAGGCGATGGTGATGGTCTGCTGCAACGCCTCCTGGGCGGTCAGGGCCAGTTTGTTCAGGTTTCCCATGTTCATAGGTTCGTTCCTCCTTCGCTTTCGTCCAATGGCAAAAGCCGAGAATGCAAGGTCAGGGAAGGCGCCGCAGCGCCGTGGGCATGTCGGATGCCCGCACGAGCGAGTTCACGCTCTCGCGCGTTTCCAGCTCGTGCACGCGATCGGCCAAGCGGCGCACGCGTTTGTGCAGGTCGTCCAGCTCGTTGTCGCGCTCGTCCAGCCGCCCCTGCAAGTCCAGGATGCGGATGACGCCGGCCAGGTTGATGCCCTCGCCGGTGAGCTCGTTGATGAGCTCCAGCCGCTCGATGTCGGCCTGCGAGTACATGCGCGTGTTGCCGCTCGTGCGCTGCGGCGTGACGAGGCCCTTCTGCTCGTAGGTGCGCAACGTCTGCGGATGCACGCCGGCAAGCTGGGCGGCCACGCTTATCATGTAGAGCGGGCGGTTGCGGTCGGTACGGTCGGTCATTGCCAGCTCCTCACGTCGTCCGTGGTTGCCGCAAGGAAGTCCTCCATGGCCTTCTTCTGGCCGTCGTTCATGGCCTTCGGCACCTGCACGTCTATCTTCACCTTCAGGTCACCGGTGCCCTCGCCCTTCACGCGCGGGGCGCCCTTGCCCTTGATGTGGAGCACCGTCTCATCCTGTGTGCCGGCGGGCACGCGGACGCGCACCTTCGTGCCGTCGGGTGCGGGCACGACGACGCTGGCGCCCAGCGCCGCCTCGGCCACGGTCACGGGCACGTTCACCTCCACGTCGGCCCCCTTCCGAGAGTAGTAGGGGTGCTCGTCGATCTTCGTCGTGATCAGCAGGTCGCCCGCCGCGCCGCCGTTCTCGCCGGGACCGCCCTTGCCCTTGAAGCGCAGGCGGCCGCCATCCACGGCGCCGGCGGGTATCTTCACCGTGAGCGTTTCCTTGTCGGCCCGTCCGGGCACGCGCACGGTCACGAGCTTTTCTGCGCCCTTGAACGCCTCGTCGAACGACACGTTCAGCGTCACGTTCATGTCCTGGCCCTTGCGGGGCCGTGGCTGGCGCGCGCCGCCGCCGAAGCCGGACAGGTCGCCGAAGTCCCAATCGCTTCCGAAGGCGCCGTCGCCGTGGCGGATGCTCTCAAGGATGTCGGCCCAGCTGCCGAACCCGCCGGCGCCGGCTCCGGCTCCGCCGAAGATGTCCTCGACGTTCACGTTGCCGCCACCGCCCCAGCCATGCGGGATCTGGTTCTCGTTCGCGGTCCCGTACTGGTCGTACAACTTGCGCTTCTTGTCGTCGGACAGCACCTCGTACGCTTCGTTGAGCTCCTTGAACTTCGCCTCGTCGCCGCCCGTGTCGGGGTGGTGCTTGCGCGCGAGCTTGCGGAACGCCTTCTTTATCTCGTCAGCCGTGGCGTTGCGCGCAACGCCGAGCGTTTTATAGTAGTCGGGAGTCGCTGCCATGCTCCACCACCTTTCGTTCTATCTCGTATCAAGCAGAAGCGGGCCTTGAATCCGCCCGCTTCCACCTGCTGCTATTTCTTGTCTTTATCGCCCTCGTCAGGCGCTTTCTCGCGTTTCGGGCCGCCGCTGGTCACGGTCACCATGGCTGGTCGCAAGACTTTCGATCCCATCTTGTAACCTTTCTGGTAGACCTCGGCCACCGTCTCGTCGGGCACGTTCGCGTCGTCCACCGTGGCGACGGCCTGCGCCTCGAGCGCGTCGAATGCCTCGCCCTGCGGGTCGATGACCTCCACGCCGTCCTTCTTCAGCACGTCGACCATCTTCGTGTGCACGGCGCTCACACCGTCCAGCAGCCCCTGCTCGCCGTTCTTCGTCGCGTAATCGATGGTGCGCTCGAAGTCGTCCAGCACGGGAAGCAGGCTCGACACCAGCTTCTCGGTCGCGCGGGCCTTCTCGACCTCGCGCTGCTCCGTCGTACGGCGGCGGTACGTGTCCCATTCGGCGTGCAGCCGCAGGAACTTGTCCTGCCACTCCTGGGCCTCGGCCTTCGCGGCAGCCACCTGCTCGCTGTCAGTGGGCGCGGCCTCTGCAGGCTCGCCTTCCAGGGCCGCCTCGGCCTCTGCGACGATACGGTCGGCATCGCTGCCGGCGGCCGACCCCTTCGGGTCGGACGACGCGGCGGTGGCACCGGGCTCTGGGGAGGGGGCAGCAGAGCCGGTGCCCGCGTCGGCCTGGTTCGCGGAGGGCTGGGAATCCCCGGCCGCCCCGCGCGTGTCCTCGATGGGGATGTTCCTGCCAGCGCCCTGCGCCGGGCGCCCGGACGGGGGTGTGCTCGGCTTGGCCATGGCGGTTACTTCCCTTCCTTGCCGTCGTTCTCGTCGACAACCTCGTAGTCGGCCTCGATGGTGTCGTCGGCCGGCGTGGACTCGGCCGCAGCAGCCTGCGCGCCGGCATCCGCTCCCTGCGTGGAGTACACGACCTCGGCCAGCTTGTAGCCCGCCTGCTGCATCTTCTCGGTCGCGGCCTTGATGGCGTCGAGGTCGGAGCCCTCGAGCGCGCTCTTGGCCTCGTTGATGGCCTCCTCGGCAGCGGACTTCACGTCGGCCGGTGCCTTGTCGCCCACCTCGGCGAGCGTCTGCTCGGTGGCGTTCACCAGCGCGTCGCAGTTGTTGCGGACCTCGACCTCTTCCTTGCGCTTCTTGTCCTCCTCGGCGTGCAGCTCGGCGTCCTTCACCATGCGCTCGACCTCGTCGTCGTTCAACGCGGTGGAGCCGGAGATGGTGATCTGCTGCTGCTTGCCGGTGCCCAGGTCCTTCGCCGACACGTTCACGATGCCGTTGGCGTCGATATCGAACGTGACCTCGATCTGCGGCACGCCGCGGCGCGCGGCCGGGATGCCGGACAGCTGGAACTTGCCGAGCGTCTTGTTGTCGTGGGCCATCTGACGCTCGCCCTGCAGCACATGCACCTCGACGGACGTCTGGTTGTCGGCCGCCGTGGAGTAGATCTCCGTCTTGCGGGTGGGGATGGTGGTGTTGCGGTCGATCATCTTCGTCATGACGCCGCCCATGGTCTCCACGCCGAGCGACAGCGGGGTCACGTCGAGCAGCAGGATACCCTCCACATCGCCGGCCAGCACGCCGCCCTGGACGGCCGCGCCCATGGCCACGACCTCGTCCGGGTTCACGGACATGTTCGGCTCCTTGCCGGTGAGCTTCTTCACGATGTCCTGCACGGCGGGCATGCGGGTGGAGCCGCCCACGAGGATGACCTCGTCGATGTCGCCGGCCTTGAGGCCCGCGTCCTTGAGCGCCTGCTCAACGGGCTTCTTCACGCGGTCGAGCAGGTCCTTCGTGATGCGCTCGAACTCGGCGCGCGTCAGCGTGTAGTCCAGGTGCTTCGGGCCGGAGGCGTCGGCCGTGATGAACGGCAGGTTGATGTTGGCCTGCGTGGTGGAGGACAGCTCCATCTTCGCCTTCTCGGCGGCTTCCTTCAGGCGCTGCAGGGCCATCTTGTCCTGACGCAGGTCGATGCCGTTCTCGGCCTTGAACTTGTCGGCCATCCAGTCGATGATGCGCTGATCCCAGTCGTCGCCGCCCAGGTGGTTGTCGCCCGCGGTGGACGCCACCTCGAACACGCCGTCGCCCAGCTCCAGGATGGACACGTCGAACGTGCCGCCGCCCAAGTCGAACACGAGGATCTTCTCGTCCTTGTTCGTCTTATCCAGGCCGTAGGCCAAGGCCGCCGCCGTCGGCTCGTTGATGATGCGGAGCACTTCGAGGCCCGCGATCTTGCCGGCGTCCTTCGTGGCCTGGCGCTGCGCGTCGTTGAAGTACGCGGGAACGGTGATGACGGCCTGCGTCACCGGGCCGCCGAGCTGCTTCTCGGCATCGGTCTTAAGCTTCTGCAGCACCATGGCGGAGATCTCCTCCGGCGTGTAGTCCTTGCCGTCGATGTCGACGACCGCGCGGCCGTCCTTGCCCTTCTGCAGCTTGTAGCTCACGGTCTTGCGCTCTTCGGGAGTCTCGTCGTAGGAGCGGCCGATGAAGCGCTTCACGGAGGACACGGTGTTCTCCGGGTTGGTGACCGCCTGGTTCTTCGCGGCCTTGCCGACGACGCGCTCGCCGTCCTTGCGGAAGCCCTCGACGGACGGTGTGGTGCGGTCGCCTTCCGCGTTCACGAGGATTTCGGGCTCCGAGCCCTCCATGACCGCCATGGCGGAGTTCGTGGTGCCCAGGTCGATGCCGAGAATCTTAGCCATTATCGTTCCTCTCTGTTGGAGTTGTTACCTTGTTGGGTCGTGCTGGTTCGTGCCGGGTCGTGCTCTGAGGTTCGCCTTCTATGCAAAGAGGTGCGCAACCGCGCACCCATTCGCCGTACGAACATCGGGCGGCGAACGGGTGCTCTTTGCCGCTCAATCTTCTTTCGACGTTTTGCACTATATAATCTAAGTCTTACGTTGTCAAGTTATATCATAAGTTGCTGTTGATGTTTTGTAACAATGCACACTATACTCATACGGAAGGCAACGAGACGGCTGGGACAAGAGCGTTACGGCCCCTGCATTCGTTCGTTTCCCGCACGATGCCCCAATAGGATCGAATGTGTGCGGTCAATGGAGAGACAGAGGGCGGCGGCGCAGGGAAGGGGTAAGCGTCGGACAATGTTTCACGTGAAACATTTATGCGCTATTATGCGAGCAACTGCGCGCGTCCTTATTGGGCGGCGCACGCCGCAGACGGAATTCTCGTTTCGTTTTTCGGGCACCCACCGAGCACCTTTGCAGGTTATCCCGAAAAAGCAAAAGCCCCCGCATCTGCTTCCACAGATGCGGGGGCCGGTTGATCCGGTACGGGGATCGCTTGCGAGGCGTTAGTCCTCGACGACCTCCGGGATAGCGCCCATGGGGCACTCCTCGACGCAGTCGCCGCACGCGATGCAAGCATCCTCGTTCACGACGTCGGCCTTGCCGCCGACAACCTCGAGCACTTCCTGCGGGCAGGCGTCGACGCAGATGCCACAGCCAATGCACTCATCGGCATCGATAACCGGGTGAGACATGTCATTCTCCTTCTCGTCCAAAAGACCCGCGAGCACACGGGCAACTTCCCCAAAAACTTACTGCCCGCAAGATACCATGGTTCTATGCAAATGCAAGAAAAATCGGCGATTTTTCAGGGTACGGTACGAATTCTTTCATGGATGCTTGGCGTGCGCTCGGGCAGCGTGAAGATGGCGCGCTTGCGCGTGCGCAGGCGACAACGAAGGGTACGCGAAGGATGCGGGACTTCCGCCCGGAAGCGGCGCCCACATGCCGAGGAGCCTCCGCACAGGAGCCCTCGGCATGCGTAGAATACTCTCCGCGGGACCTCGGATCCGCCAGCCGACTCTAGCAGATCCGGGGCAGCTGCTCGCCTACGAGCATGTCGAGGATGCGCGTGCCTCCGAACGCCGTGCGCAGGAACACCTTGGGGCCGCGCTCGGGCTGCGCTGCAGCCACCTCACCGATGATCGCAGCATCCGCGCCGTAGCGGTTCGCGCGCATGGCGGCGAGCGCGGCGTCGGCCTCGTCGGGCGCCACCACGCATACCATCTTGCCCTCGTTCGCCACCTGCAGCGGATCGTAGCCCAGCATCTCGCAGGCGCCCAGCACGGCCGGTTTCACCGGCACGGCATCCTCCTCCACGGTGATGTCGGTGTCCGACTGCGCGGCAAGCTCGTTCAGCGTGGAGGCCAGGCCGCCGCGCGTGGGGTCGCGGAAGCAGCGCGTATGGGGGGCGGCCGCCAGCACGTCGGCGATGAGATGGTTGAGCGGGGCGGCATCGCTTTCAAGGTCGGCCGAGAACGACAGAGACTCGCGGCAGCTCATGATGGTGATGCCGTGGTCGCCCAGCGTTCCAGTGACCAGCACCTTGTCGCCCGGGCGACACCGAGCGCCGCCCAGTTCCACGTCCGGCGCCAGCGTTCCCACGCCGCTCGTGTTGATGAACACGCCGTCGCCATGGCCACGGTTGACCACCTTCGTATCGCCCGTCACCAGCGCCACGCCCGCCTCACGGGCGCACTCCGCCATGGAGTTGCAGATGCGCCTGAGATCGTCGATGGGGAAACCCTCTTCCAGAACGAAGCCCACGCTCAGGTAGCGGGGTGTCGCGCCGCTCGTGGCCACATCGTTCACCGTGCCGCACACGGCGAGCCGACCGATGTCGCCGCCAGGAAAGAAATGAGGCGTCACCACGAAGCTGTCCGTGGAGAATGCCAGCCGCTCGCCCGGCGCCGGCGCGGGCAGCACGGCGGCATCGTCGCCGCGCAGCAGCTCGTCACCCGCGTAGGCAGCGAAGAACACGTCGTCGATGATGCGTTTCATCATCGTACCGCCGCTTCCGTGTCCCAACATCACCGTGCTATCCATAACGCTCCTTGCCTCGATTCGTCCATACAAACGAAGGTTTAAGTGAAACATCTTCGACCCGGCTCGTAAAGGGAGGTTTCCGCGGCGCTTGAAACCCTCCTGCTTTCGACCGCCAACGAGCCGACGGGCCTTCTACCTATATATACTGTCCTGTGGTCGTAACTACGAGGCGCCCGTTCTTCACGCCCTTCGTACCCAAGATGAGGTTCGCGATATCCTGCACGAGCCCCGTTTCGCCGCGCAGCACGATGACCTCGAGGCAGTTGTGCTCGTCGAGGTGCACGTGCATCGAGGACACGATGGACTCGAAGTATTCGTGCTGGATGGCATGCAGCTTCTCCTGCAGGTCGCTGGCATGGTGGTCGAACACGATGGTGAGCGTGCCCATGACCTCGGCGCCCGGCGTGGAGCATTCCTCTTCCACCAGCGCATCGCGCACGAGGTCGCGCACGACCTCGCTGCGGTTCTTGGCCAGTCCGCGGCGGGCAACGAGCCGGTCGAAGCGCACGAGCAGGTCCTCGGGCATAGCCACCGAGAACCGCATCAGATCGTTGCTCATCGACGTGCCCTAGACCAGGTTGACGGTGACGTTGCTGGCTGCTGCGGCGTCGTCCTCGAGGGCGTCCTTCGCCTCGCCGAGCAGCGCACGCACGTCATCGAGCAACGCCTGGGCAGCATGCATCTTCTCGGACACGGTGGCGAAGCCGGCGTCGCCCGCCAGATGCCCCAGCGTGTGCGCCCAGCGGCGCTCCAGCTTCACGTGGTCGTCGACCTGCTCGATCATCTGCTCGAGCTGTCCGGTATTCACTCCGTTGGTGCACATAAGGCTGCCTCCTGTATCGTTTCGCGGCGCGCGCCGAAGGGCGCCTCGCCGTTGCCGTCGGTTCTTGCTATCATGATCGTTATACGTGGAACGCCCGGCGACCGCAAGGGACAGTGTGAAAAATTCCGCAAATGGTAACATGTACGAGGTAGCGCTCGAAGAGATGTGGGAGCTGTTCTCGCCCTACCTCGATGGCGCGCGGACGGGCGTCGTGTGCGTGGCGAGCGCGGCCCGGCTCGGCGACGCAGCGCGGAGCGCGCTCGAGAACTCGGCCGCGGCGCTCGGATACGGGCGCGCGTGCTGCACGTACGTCGCCCTGCGGTCGGAAAGCGCAGCCGGGAAGGCCCCGGGCACCGAAGAAAGCGGAACTGACAAGGAGAGAACTGCCGATCACGAGGTTGCCGGAGAGGCAGAACTCGACGGCCAGGCGCTGTTTCTGCTGCTGGAAGGATTAGATCCGCTGGTCGTTGTGGCAGCGGACGCCGAGGCCGCTCGGGCACTCGGCGCCGCATATCGTCAGGAAGTTCCCCTCGACGGCGCCTGCCGCCTGTTCGGGCGAGACGCCGTGTCGTTCAAGTCGTTCGAGCATATGCTGGACGACGCGCAGAGCAAGCAGGCCGCCTGGGCTCTGCTCAAGAAGCTGCCGCGGTACGGTGAGCGCTAGCTACGCCCTCACCACGGCTTCCGCCGCATCGAGCAGCGCGCGCACCTCGTCCACCGTCTCGGCCTCGGCGTACACGCGCACGAGCGGCTCGGTTCCGGAGGGGCGCATCATAACCCAGGCGTCGCCTTCAAGGTAGAACTTCACGCCGTCGCGACGGTCGACGTCCACGACCTTCTTCCCGCACACCTCGTCGGGCGCGTAATCCGGCACGACGCTCGCACGGAAGCGCGCCATCTGCTCCTCCGTGATGGAAAGGCCGCGGCGCTCGAACTCCAGCTTACCCACTTTCTGGAACATGTCGTCCACCAGCTGGCCCAGGCTCATGCCGCGCTGCGCCATGGTCTCGGCCAGCAGCAGGGCCATGAGCAGGCCATCGCGCTCCATGACGTGCGTGGGGATGCCGATGCCGCCGGACTCCTCGCCGCCCAGCATGACGTCGCCCTTCTCCATCTCGGCGTAGATCCACTTGAAGCCGACCGGCGTGCTGGTGAGCTCCAGGCCCAGGCGCTTGCACTGGCGGGCGAGCATGGCGGACGCGGTGATGGTGGACACGACCCGGCCGTGCTGGCCCTTGTCCTCGGCCAAGTGCGACACGAGCAGCGTGATAATGCGGTGCGGGTTGACGAAGGTGCCATGCTCGTCCACTGCGCCGATGCGGTCGGCATCGCCGTCGTTGATGAAGCCGGCGTCATAGCCCATCTCGGGCACCTTCGCAATGCAGCGGTCGACCCAAGGCGGAATGGGCTCGGGATGCAGACCGTCGAAGGTCGGATCCTCCGCGTTGTTGATCTCGCACACCTCCACGCCCAGGTCGCGCAGCAGGTCGGCCAGGTAGTGGCGACCGGCGCCGTAGAGCGGGTCCACCACCACGCGCAGGTGGGCGTCGCGTATGGCCTCTACGTCCACGCGCTGCTTAAGGGCGTCGAGGTAGGCGGTCATGAGGTCGGCCTCTTCGCAGGCGCCGCGCTCCGCAGTAGCGGCATCGGGCAGCACGGCCTCCACGCGGTCGGTGAACTCCTTGCCCGCCGCGCCGCCGTCGGCCATGCGCAGCTTCACGCCCAGGTACTCGGCCGGGTTGTGGCTGCTGGTGAGCATGATGCCGCCCACGGCATCGGCATCCTGCGCCACCGACCAGCAGAGCGTCGGCGTGGGGCAGTAGTCCTGCGTGAGCAGCGTGCGGAAACCGTGCGCCGCCGCGACCTCGGCCGCAAGGCGGGCATACGCATGCGCGTCCCGGCGGCAATCGTGGCCCACGATGAGGGTGCCGGGAGCATCGGCCGGGCGCCCGGCGGAGACGGCATCCTCCTTGAAGATGCGCGCTGCCGCATCCACGACGCGCACCAGGTTGTCATCTGTGAAATCTTCACCGATGATGGCGCGCCATCCATCGGTGCCGAAGTGTATGTCTGCCACAGGTAGTCCTTTCCACACGGGAAGCCTCGGTTGCGGGCAGGCGCACGCCCGTCCGTATTTCCACTCATTATAAGGCTCATCGCCAAGGCTCGCGAAAACGATGCAGGATCATCACCGACAGAGCAGCGAAATAATTAGCACGAATCCGCTTCTCCGGGCGGTGTTTCACGTGAAACACCGCCCGGAGAATGTGCCCCGATCAGGGGCTAAGCAGGTCAAAGTGGGTTGAAGGGCAATCCAATGATAGAAAACCGGCAGGATGATGGCCCAAGGACAACGTGCAAGCCAAGAGGGGGTCTGCTCGTGCGCAAGAACGATAATGCAGATCGAGGCCGCGGGGGGAGCGGCCTCGATCTGGACGAGTGGAGAGAGAAGAGTGGAGGAGTTTTTCTCTTGCTCGCCAACTATATTACCCACGTTATTATACTTTGTCAAGAATATCTTTATCCTTGTATAAATTACCGATCGCCGGGGAGCCATCCCCGGGCTTCTCTTCGCCACTCGTGTTGCTTTCGACGAAATTATCCAGCGGTACGCCATCGCCGGTACAATAGCCGTAAGAGAGAAGTTCGTGCGCGGCACGGCGGCCGCCGGAAACGAAAGCGAGAAGACCATGGCGAACAGAAGCCTTGCTAAGGGACCCTCGGATACCTGCGTGCTGGTCACGGGAGGTGCCGGATTCATCGGCAGCCATACGTGTGTCGAGCTGCTGAACCGGGGGTACCGCGTGGTCGTCTTGGACGACCTGAGCAACTCGAGCGAGGTTGCGCTCGACCGCGTCCGCACCATCACCGGCATCGACGACGACCGGCTGGCGTTCTACGAGGCCAGCATCCTCGACCGTGAGGCGCTCGACCGCGTATTCACCGAGAACGACATCGACGCCATCATCCACTTCGCCGGCTTCAAGGCCGTGGGCGAGAGCGTGCAGAAGCCGCTCGAATACTACTGGAACAACGTGGCGGGCACCCTCGTGCTGTGCGAGGCGGCGCGCGATCATGGATGCAAGAACCTCGTGTTCTCGTCGAGCGCCACGGTGTACGGCGAGCCCGAGTTCATCCCCATCACCGAGGACTGCCCGAAACACGATGCCACGAACCCCTACGGCCAGACGAAGAGCATGCTGGAGCAGGTGCTCACCGACCTGTATGTAGGAGACAACGAGTGGAACGTCGTGCTGCTGCGCTACTTCAACCCCATCGGAGCGCATGAAAGCGGGCTCATCGGTGAGGATCCGAAGGGAATCCCGAACAATTTGCTGCCCTACGTGGCGCAGGTTGCCGTGGGCAAGTTGGCGTGCGTTGGCGTGTTCGGCGACGACTATCCCACCCCGGACGGCACGGGCGTGCGCGACTATATCCACGTGGTCGACCTCGCGCGCGGCCATGTGGCGGCCCTCGACTGGATGGGCGGCAAGGTGGGCACCGGTGCGGCCAACACGCTCGGCACCATCGCCGGCGAGCCGGCCGACGACGGAACCCGGCGCGGCGTGGGCATCTTCAACCTGGGTACCGGCACGGGCTCGAGCGTGCTCGACGTCGTGCACGCGTTCGAGCGCGCCTGCGGCAAGGAGCTGCCCTACGAGGTGAAGCCGCGGCGCGCAGGCGACATCGCCGAGAACTACGCCGCCTGCGACAAGGCCCGCGACGAGCTGGGCTGGATCGCCGAGTACGACCTCGATCGCATGTGCGCCGACAGCTGGCGCTGGCAGTCGCAGAATCCGAACGGCTACTCCACGGCCGCACCTATAGCTTAGCAGCCTGGTCGGTACAGCGAATTCGGCCCTCTTCGCACCGTCTGCATTGCCAACAGCCCCCGGTTCGAAGGCGAACCGGGGGCTGTTGCTTATTTATCGTCGCGCTCCTGCTTCTCTCGGTACATCGCATGATCGGCAGCATCGAACAACTCCTGATAGTTCGTACCGTCGTGCGGATAGCGCGCCACCCCGATGCTCAGGGAAACCGATACACCCAAGTCCCTCGTGATGGCTTCGGCATGATCGCGCAACGCATGCCGTTTGGCGTCGACCACATCGGCTTCGTCGACATCGCGCACGAACGCCACGAACTCGTCCCCGCCGATACGCCCAACCGGATCGTCGCAACGGAACACGTCGAACAGAGCGCGGGCGATGGCGGCAAGCACCTGGTCGCCCACACGGTGCCCGTTGCGATCGTTGATCTGTTTGAAGTCGTCGACGTCTATCATGAACAGCAGGCCGCGATCATGCGCGGCAAGCGATGCGGTTATCTTCTCTTCGGCCGTTACCTTGTTGAGCGCCTTCGTCAAACCGTCTATCTGCGATCGGCGTACCAACTGCTCCTCCAAGGCGCGCTGCTGCGTTATGTCGACCATCTTCCCCACTGCGGCGTAGGGCTCCTGCCCTTCGTACAGGTAGCGGCACTTGATGGAAAACCAGCGGTACTCGCCGGTCAGCGTGCATGCGCGCACGGTAGCCCGCCGAGCCTCGCCCGACGGTGCGGGGTGCTCGAGAATCTCCTCAACCAGCGAAACGTCCTCTTCGTGGAAATCGATCAGCGGGATTCCGCGCTCCAAATAGTGTTCGCGTCGTAGGCTGTCGAGCGAGAACACGCTGCGCGCGTTCGGGGTCAATTCCAAAACGTCATCGCCATACGAGTACTCGAACAATACCGTATCCGAGAACTCCGCAAGCACGGCATAGCGTTCGGCCCCGCGGAGCGCGCGACGACGGAAGCGTCCTATGACCAGGGCAACCGCGACACAGGCTATGGTGCTGATGATGACGAGAACCGTTCCCGCCACTACCGTGTCGTGCAGGATGACCTGGGAATGCTCGGCTATCGTATTCTCCTCGGTAAAGTTCACGATAGTCCAATCGTTCTCATTGAGACGTACGGAAGTGAAGAAAGTCGTCTTGCCATCGCGCTTGCCAATAGCAAGGGTGGCCACATCGCTATCGTTCTCCACGTTCTCCTGCATCTTGTTCACGATAGCGTCCGCATACCCTTGGTTGCGCAACACCTCGTACAGGTTCAACCCGTCGTAGAGCTCCGACTTCTCGGAGTCGACGATAATGGTGCCATCGCCTTTCATGAGCACGGAACCCAGCAGCGTAACCGACGATTTGATCTGGGTCGTGTCGATGAGACTATGAGCGTCGACGATACTGCGAAGCACGCCGACGACCACGCCCTCCTTTACCACCGGTTCGGCTATGCTGTAAAAGAATCCGTTAAGCCGATGAGACTTGCGCACGTCCGACACGACGCTCTCGCCGGCCTTGAGCCTTCTCAAGATCTCGAGGTCGCTCTCTTTCCGATTCGACTCGACAACGCCCTCTTCGAGCGAGGCGATGGATACGTAGGTCACACCGAAAGACGCGCGTTCGTTCCATGAGTTCAGAAAATCGGTGAACACCTCGCCTTCAGGGTCGATATCGGGTGATTCTGCCAACGTCCGAATGGTGAGCACGGTATTGCGAATCTCGTCGATGGACGATTCGGACTCGATTTTCTGCGCCGTGGTGAAATCGTTCATACCTTCGGCCGACATCTTGTTGAACTCCTCGCCCAACGAGACCGAGTATGCGATGAACACGCCGTAGATGATAGCGCCCACGATGAGGATGGACGCGGCGAGGACGGCGAACGTGCGCGGCGACCCAAGCCGACGCCAGCGGCGCGGCCGATTTTCGTGCTTGGTTTCGGTTGGCTCGGCCATCAGGTCAGAATTCCTTGCTTTCACGCGAGCGCACGTGTTCGAGGGCATTCCCGAATTCGATAGTATGTTCTCGGCCAGGGCAAAAAACAAGGTTGACGCGCAAGTGCTTGCGTTCCGTTACACGAAAGCGCCCGCTTCTCTTATGGGGAAACGGGCGCTGCAAAAGGTTTGGCTGCACGATATCGGCGTTCGTGCCGCGCAGCGTATCCCGCGTCGACAGGGGAAGCGGAATAGCCACCGTCACCCTATTCGCCATCCGGCCCGCTTTGCGAGGAAGCCAAGTTGCAGCACGGCTAGTAGGACGGATCGTAATCGTCATACGACTCCTCATCGTAATATCCCGAGCTGCCCGTACCTGTCGAGCTGGCGCTGGAGTAGCCCGACGATCCTGATCCGCTGGTATAGCCCCTGGGACCCAAGCCGCTGACGCCCACGATGTTGCTCGGGTCGCCCCCCTCCTCTATCGTCTCCATCATCTGCTTCGTAGCAGTGGGATCGTTCAGCACGAACGACTGGCCGTCCACCAGCTGGTCCATGAACACGGTGGGTGCCATGGCCGAGTACACCGTCAGGTCTCCCTTGCCCTTGAACTGCTCGGCCAGCGAGATGATATCGGTAACGGACAAGTCCGTAGTCACGCACTTCGCCGCACCCTGAATAACGCCGGGAAGATCGGTGACGGGCATGTCGAGCACCTTGTTCACCAGAGCCATGATGAGCTTGCGCTGATTGGCCGTCCGCGTGAAGTCCCCGTCGACGAAGGCGCGGCTGCGCGCGAACACGAGTGCCTGCTCGCCGTCGAGATGCTGCAAGCCCTCCTCGATGATGATGCGCTTGCCGTACGGGTTGTCCGTGGTGTTGTCGGCATCCGTGTCGTCGATGCGCTCCGTCACCTCCACGTCAACGCCTCCCACCGCGTCGACCAATTGCACCATGTTCTCGAAGTTCACCTCAGCATAGTGGGAGATATCCACCCCGAGCAGCTGGCTGGCCTCGCGAATAGTGGACGACACGCCGCCGTAGTTGTAGGCGGCGTTGAACTTCGAAATGCCCACATTGTCGATGTCGATCATGGTGTCGCGCGGAATGGACACGATGCTGGCCTGGTTTCTTGTAGGATCGACGTACACGACAATGTTCGTGTCGGAACGCGCGCCGGCCTCGTCGCTTCCGGTACGCTCGTCCGAGCCCACGAGCATCATGTAGAACGGTTCGTCGAAGCTCTTCTTCGGAGCAAGCACGTCTTGGATGGCCTGCATCTCCTCGGAAGTCATATCGCCGACCAGCTCGCTGTTGATGGAGTTGACGTACAGGGCGAATGCGGTGCCGCAACCCACGACAGCTACGAGAACGGCAGCCAAAACGCCGATGGCCACCTTCTTGCCGCGGCTCATGCGACGGTTCGCGTTACGGGAGTACTGGGGATTGTTGCGAGAGTACTGGCTAGCGGCTGACTGGCGAGAATAGGCGGTGTTGGCGCTGCGCCCCTGGCTTCCGGGCGTGTAGGCTGAACGGTAGGCAGAGGAGCTGGCTTGCTGCGCACCGCGATTGCGAGAAAACTGCTCGGCGGTTCCACGAGAGGCGATACGACCCGACTGGGCCGCCTTCGCCGAGCGCACAGCACGTGCTGACTGCGGTGCGCGCGAGGAGCGGGCAGCCGGTCGGTTGGTGCGAGAGTTTCGTGACGCCATGTACTTCTCCTCAACAGCCTTGGCTCAACCGCTTGGCGAAACGCAGAGCCGGCGGGCATGCGCGGCACCGCTTTCCCTCCGGCACCGGCCCCTTCACGATTCAACCCTATCGTTCGAGGTCGTATGCGCAAACCGCACAATATACCTTTACATTCTATCATCGATGGGCGAAACGCCATAAAAATGGCATGCTATAGGGACAAACGATCCACAGCGGATCAAGCCATGCCTGCTTTTCCAATAATTCCCCAAATCGTATTCCAGCGGTTACGGTACCAGGCGCGAGAGCGGCTAGGCTTTCCCACATGGCGAACAACGTCGGACAGACCGCGAGCTCACAGCATGCAGCCTTGGACAACAGAAGCGAGACTTCCGTCATCCTCGGGCGCAATGTCACGCGCCTTCGCAAGCAAGCAAAGATCACAAAGCAGAAGTTCGCTCTCATGGTGGGCGTGGGACGCCCCTTCCTCAACCGCATAGAGAACGGCACAGCCGACCCGCGCCTGTCCGTCATCCTCCGCTTGGCCGATGCCCTGGAAACCACACCGCAAGAGCTGCTCACCAATCCGGGCGAACCGCCAACGCAGAGTATGCCAAAACGCCACGCGCGCCTTGGCTAACCATTCCCTCTCCGGCTATCACCTCTTCGGCAACGGCTCCTTGCCCAAGCGTTTTTCGCCTTCCCGCCCCCTCCTCCTAAGCTGAAGGTAGGCCAACCCCGATCCCAGCGCAGCACCGGCGGTGTCTACGAGCCAATCCATCGGATCGCACATGCGCCCCGGCACGAACAGTTGATGAAACTCGTCGGACACGCCGTACAGGCTGGCGCAGGCCACCGCCACGAGGCAGGCACGGCGCAGGGGCATATGGCAGCGCAGGGCATTCGCCAGCAACGCCCCGAAAACCGCATACTCGCAGAAGTGGGCAATCGACGAGACCACGTCCACCCCGGGTCCGAGCAGCTGCGCCTGCAGAGCTTTCAGATCCTGGAAGACGAGCGAGAACAATCCCAGATCGTCGTTCAGACCGGTATCCGTATTAGACGACATGAAGAAGATGAAGCCGGCGCAGAGCACCACGAGCACCCAGCTCGCCACGACAAACGCCGTCGATTTTCTAGCCATAGCGGCAGTCCTCCCAAACAGTCCGAGGCAGTGGGCGGCTATCCCAATAGGTCGAGCAGCGCTCGTGGGTCGTCGATCACCAGATCGGCCGACGCCGCGCGAAGGCGTTCAGCATCGTGATAACCCCACGTGACGGCCACAGCATAGGTGCCAGCGTTGCGAGACACGGCTATATCGCCCGTCGAGTCGCCCACGTAGGCGGTGCGCTCGGGCGTCGACCCCAGCTCCTCGATGGTGCGCAGAAGTCCTGTCGGATCAGGTTTGCGAGGGGTATCGGCGCTCTCGCCGCGCGCCACGGCGAACAGGCCGGGCAGGTAGGCCCCGACGACATCCTGGACGCCCGCGTCAAACTTGTTCGACAGCACGCCGAGCCGCGCCCCTCGGCGCTTGAGCTCGGCAACCGTCTCGGGAATGCCCGCATAGGCCTTGGTCAGGCGATACCCGTACTGCGGGTAGAGTTCTTTCCAACGGCTCATGGCTGCCTCGACAGCCTCCTCATCGGCATCCTGGGGAACGGCCTGGTACATGAGCGCCTTCACGCCGTTGCCCACATAGCTAAGGATCTCGGCGGACGTGCGCTCGGGAAAGCCGCACTCGCGCAGCACGGCATTCGTGAGGACCACGAGGTCGGGTAGCGTGTCGAGCAGTGTGCCGTCGAGGTCGAACACGAAGGTGTCGAACCGGTGCGTCGTTGCGTCTATCATGAGCGCATCCTCTCGCCTTTAAACGAAAAATCCAAGCCGAAGCTTGGATCGTGGTTTAGATGGAGCGGGTGACGGGACTCGAACCCGCGAATACAAGCTTGGGAAGCTTGGGCCTTACCACTTGGCGACACCCGCATGATGACAGATTATAACGCAACTATTCGCAATACGCAGACGGAAAATGTTTCACGTGAAACATCCATGAGAGCAGGGCCGGACATGATACAACACGGCCCCCGAACCGGAGTCCGGGGGCCGTGGTACGTCCAAGGATTTGGATGAGCCGGAGCTACTTCTTCGCGGCGCCGATACGGCAGATGGTGGTGCCGCAGTCGGGGCATTTGCCCTTCGTGATGGGCTTGCCGTTCTTCGTCGTGCTCTCGACGGGGTCCTGCATGATCTTCTTGGCCTTGCACTTCACGCAATACGCTTCAATAGCCATGGCTTCCAAACACCTTTCTGTTCTTTGTTGAATCGGGCGCAACGCCCGCGTGAGAACGCGCGAGATTCAAGAAATCTTACGAGCAACACACGGCCGCCATTATACGGTACCGCGATGCAGGCGCACCGGGGATGCCGGCGCGCCTTTATATATTCTTCAACAACTCCATAACGAATTCCGCATTGTTGTTCAACGTCTCCTCGTCGATGTTCTCGAGAACATCGTCCCCTTGCGCGAAGAACGCCGGTTTCGCACCGTCCATGCCGACGAGGTGCATAGCTTGGAAGCCCTGCTTGATTGCAATCGAAGCCGCACTGTCCTCCCACATGATAGACGCGGCGCCAATTGACAGGCCGGTGGCCTGCGATGCCTTCTTCGTGTAGCGTTTCATGCGGGAGGAGGCCTTGGCCTTGCGATACATTCCTTCGCGCTCGATCATGCAGAGCTCGCCCGCGCCCAACGCGTCGACATCGATGATGATGGAGCCGCGCAGATCCTGGTTGTGCTCGGCGAGGAACGCATGCATGCCGCCGTGCTGCGCCAGCTCGGAGCCCAACGCGACGAACCACACCTCGGTATTGATGTCGGGGTTGCGGAACTGGTATATCTCCTTAAGTTCGGGAGGCGTCGCCGGGTCGTCCGGATGGGCGGCCAGCAGGTCGTCCTCGGGGTTCAGCTCCTCGGGCGTCACGTCGTTGGCACGGCCCATGCGCAGGCGCGAGAATCCACCGCCGTTCCAGCGTCGACCGGCATCGGAGCGGAACGCGTCATCCTCGTACTCGTCCACATCGTCGAGCGAGAAATCGTCATCGGCAAAACCAGCGGCAGGAGAGGCGCTCGTGACGCCCGCAAACGTGTCCTCGGGGCTCTTCCCCACCAAGGGAGCCAGGTAAGAGTCCTCTTCCCCGTCGTCGACGTAGGCATCGTCCTCGTACGTCTCCTCGTAGTAGTCCGGGGCGGCACTTTGCTCTTCGCGGAAACTCTCCCAACCGCCGCGCGCTGCGCCGGCGGTACGGGCATCGAACGTTTCGTCCACTTCGAGCCATTCTTGAGGCGTGGGCTCATCTTCTTCCTTGCGCTTGCGGAAACGCAGCTTGTCGAGGAAGCGATGCGCGCGCGACTTCGGCATTTCCACGTAACCGGTACCTGCGAAGGCACCCGTTTCGGTGTACTCGCCCTCATAGGCGGAATCGTCGGCATCATCCACGTAGATGTCGTCGGGATCGACGTTCTCGAGCAACTCATCGCCCACCGGGGCGAACGCCCCGGTGGCGCCGGCCGGGACGAATGCACCGGCTGTGCTGACGGCAGCCTCGTCGGGACGCGCGATGGCACCGGACAACGAGGGAAGCGCTGCGCGCAGGTCGGGACGCTGGGGAGCCGGCACCGCAGGAGCATCGCCAACTGCAGAGGTGGCGGTATCCGATACGGGCTCGATGGACGGCAGCATGGTGAGGAGGCTCTTAGCCGCGCTCTTGCCGGAGGTCTCGGCCTCGGCGAGCGGGGCACGCTGCTTGGGCAGCTCGGTGATGGGCGTCAAGTTGGCAGCCGCCACGCCGATATCGGGCAGAACGATGGGACGACGTTGCGAAGCAGGAGCAGCTTCGCCGCCTTCAGGGGACACAGGTACGGGTGCACCGGCGGGCTGCACCGAAGGGGCGCCCTGCGCCGACTGGAGCTCGATGCGGCCGCTGTCGCCGATTGGCGCGGCGGTCACGTCGACGCGATTCGCGGTGCGGTTCACCTCGCCGCGCTCCTCGAGCTTCTCGGCCTGGGCCTTCGCCGGATCGAGGAACGAGGGCATGGGCACATCTCCCATGGGCGGCACGTCGCCAAGGCGCAGCTCGCTCACATCGATGGGCGGCATAGCGCACGTAGCACCCGTATCAGGGGCATCCGCACCGTCATGAGATTCGAAGCGTACCTCCGGCATGGTCGCCGAAGCCTGCGCAGGAACCGTTTCGGGAGCGGCGCCGTCCATCGCGACGGCGACGGTGTTCGCGAAGGTTTCCGTTTGCCCGCCCGCCGGAGATTCATCCGAGCGGTTCGCTTGCGGTGCTTTGACCTCCATGATGCCTTCGCGCATACTCTGAAGGCGCACCTCCATGTCGGACGGCGGCGTCGGAGGCTCCTCGGCGGCACCTTCCGCGTTGTCGCCGAGAGCAGCATCAAGGGCATCGGCATAGCGTGAGCGGTGCACCTGCTTGTTGTCGACGGGTTTCTTAGCCTTCTCCTGAGCTTTCTTGAACCAATCAGGCACCCCGTCGCTGGAAACGGGCTCGGCAGCCGGTGCGGGAGCAGGCGGGAAGGATGTCGGGATACCCGCGGCAGCTGCTGCGGCGGCTTCGGCCCCGTTCAAAGCAGCAGCCTCTGCGTTCGCAAGCGCCGCCTGCACCGTCTCGGCAGGAATGGTGGTGAACGCCTCGCGGGTCTCGCCGCGCTGCGTCTGGAAGTCCACGTCGGTCGGACTCGGCAGCGGGGGCTCCTTCACCTGGACAAGATTCTCGGCCAAGTCGGTGGACAGGCGACCGCTTACCGGCTTGCCCGTGAGCGCGGCAACGGCGGCCTTAGCGGCCGCCAGGCGGGCGGCCTCGCTTTGGGGAGCAAGCTCGGGAGGTTTCACGTTGGAGGCCGCATAGACGATCTCCACTCCCTCGGGCACGAGGCCGGCTGCACGAGCAGCCTCCTCGCCATGGATGGCAGCCCCTTCGGCGCGCGCGGCCAGCTCGGCCTCGCTCACCCGCCCGCGGCCCACCCGACGCGCCACGTCAAGCAGCACGGAGACGCCCGAGGCGTTGCAGTTCGCCGCCTCGTTATAGGCCGCAAACTTGTGTGCAAGCGCTTCAAGAACCGGCAGCGCCACGAATACGAGCACGATGGCCATGAGCACGTTGAGCACTATCTCGGTGGTGCCGGCAGCATGGATGAAGAGCGTCGCGCGCAAAACAAGCAGCAACGGGACGGCCGCCATGGCACCGAGGTTCACCCAACGGAGCACGGGCAGCGCCGAAAGGAAGGGCTGCTTCAGCTCGGAGCGCACCTTGCCGCTGTCATAACGGGCCACGAGAATGATCTTGCGGCGCCGCGAGCCGCCTGCCTCGGCCGTGTAGCCGGGCTCGTATTTCGCAACGACATTCTGGCTGACCCCCCGCGCGAATGCTTTTGACAACACCGGTCGGTCGAG
>HHCFC01400__coassemble_945_pt1 | contig 20877 bp, 16 predicted proteins | sample HHCFC01400__metabat2_low_PE_042 | metagenome-assembled genome bin HHCFC01400 | reverse complement strand
TAGCTCCAGAACGAGTCGTCGGCGGGGTTGTACCACGGCCCGCTGTAGCCTCCGCCGCCTTTGAATTGACTCGTATCGAGCTCCAATGAGTTCTCTTTCGCTACAGGTTCTTTTGCAGCGTTCTCGTCCGGCGACGGGGGCTCTGCCATGAGGTCGTTGACGATGCCGAACCCGCCCGGCGAGTTGAGGGCGAGCGCGGTCGTGCCCGCACCGAGCAGCAAGGCAGCGCAGGCGGCTATGACGAGGATCCTGGCCCGATGATGCCTGAAAAACACAGACGGGCGGCTGGGGCCCTTTCCCGTTGCTGCGGTGCTCGCACCGCCACGACGCGCGTGGGCTTCCTTGAGGACGGCCTCTCTCAACTGCTTGGGAGCACGCAAATCGCTCATCATGGCTTGGTAGTCGTCGAGGGTGGGAGGTTGAGGACGGTTATGCTGTTCGGCCATGGTCCGGCTCCTTTCTCGACTCGATGCTGCCAGCTTGCTCAAGCTGCTCGTCCAGCAACGTTGTCCGGAGGCGCTCGCGCGCCCGGTGGAGGCGGGTGCGGACGGTGCTCGGCTTGCAGCCTGCAATGCGGGCGATCTCCTCGGTCGAATAGCCTTCTGCGTAGTGCAGGTGCACGGTGGTGCGCAGGTCGGGCGGCAACGCGCCGACAACTTCCCAGATATCCGCCCGGAAGGCATCGGGCGCGGGAATGTCGATGTGCTCCTGCTCCAACCCGCCGGTGCGGCGGTTCCAGCTAAGCCGCGCGAAATCGTGGCAGCGGTTGATGGTGACGCGCAGCAGCCACGCCTTCAGGTGCTCGTCGCTCTCGAAGGAGGCCGTGTGCTCCAGCAGGCGCATGAACACGTCTTGGTACACGTCGTCGGCATCGCTCGGCGACCCCGTCTGCGCGAGTGCCACACGATACACCGTGTCGCCCCACGCATCCATGGCGCGTCTCAGGAACGCGTCCGAGCGAAGCGGGCAAGGGTTGTCGGCCGCATCGGTGCGGCCCGTTGTGCGCTTAAACGGAATGTGCATGCATTCACCTCTCTGGAGACAATACGGGAGAGGCGTCCCGATTGTTCCGGAGAAGGCGAAAATTTGTCGCGTGCGCTCTTCTACACGCCGCGCAGCTGGGTGTTGGGGACGGCTTGGCGCAGTTCGGGAAGGAGGGCCTCGAGGTCGGCGGGGTCCCAGGCGTGCAGGGCGTCGGGGCCGGCAAGTACGGTGTCGGCGTCGACGAAGCTCTGCAGGTGCCAGGCACGGGCGCCGGCGATCCAGCGGGAGAGCGCCACAAGGTCGGCCGTCCCGTGCAGCTCGCGCGCGACAGTGGTGCGGAACTCGTAGGGTACCGCGTTGGCGAGCAGGTAGTCGACCGATGCGGCGACGGGCGCCAGGTCGAAGCCGGGCACGCCGACGGTTTCCGCGTAGCGCTCGGGTGCGTTCTTCACGTCCAGCGCCACATAGTCCACGAGTTCGCTTTCGACGAGTTCGCGCAGCCGGTCGGGAAAGCCGCCGTTCGTGTCCAGCTTCACCGCGAAGCCCGCGCCTTTGATGCGGGCGCAGAAATCGGCCAGCTCGGGCTGGAGCAGCGGCTCGCCGCCGGTGATGCACACGCCGTCGAGCAGGCCGTGCCGCTTGTCCAGGAACGCGAAGAACTCCTCGACCGGCGTATCGCCGGTTGCATCGCCCGCGCCCAGCACGAGCGCAGCGTTGTGGCAGAAGGGGCAGCGGAAGTTGCATCCCGGGAGGAACACGGTGGCCGCCGTGTGCTCGGGGAAGTCCAACAACGTCAGCTTCTGCAATCCGGCTATTCTCATGGGTCGGCTCCTTGGACAAGAGAACGGGAGCCCGAACACCGTTCGGGCTCCCGACATCATAGGACGCACGGCCGCATTCCGCAAACGCGGCCCGGTTGGACGCGCCGTCTAACCGGTCACTTCCTCGAGCGTGTAGAGGACGGGACGGTTCGGCTCGGCAGCACCATCGGCGGAGAAGCGGTCTGCAAGGTACGCGGAGTACGCCTGCTCGAAGTCGTCCACGGGGACAAGCCGGTAGGTTTTGGTGGCGGTCGTTCCGTCGTTGAACGTGGCGGTGATGGCGATCTTGGCCTGCGAGATTATCTCGGCATCATGCTGGCCGAGCACAAGCTCGAATTTGTCAGACGCCTCGTTCCATGCGGCGATTTCCTCTTCGGTCATGTTGTCACGCGGAACCCGAGGCTGGGCGGTGCTGGCTTGGAGCTCGTCCCACGCCTGCCTGTCGCTGCCCTCGAGCACGTAGCTCAGGCAGATTTCATGGTGTACGCGATCGATGGCGCTCATGTCCTGGTCGTGGTAATCGACGGTGAACGTACTGTCTTGGTCTGCGGTTGCCACGGCGCTTCCCACCTCGGGTTCGCCGTTCGATTCAAGGTACTCGTTCGTCAGCTGCCAGTTGTTGAAGGAGACCCCTTCGCCCTGAAGCTCGTAGGTGATGGAGGCGATGTTCTCGCCCGAGCAGGTGAGGTTCAGGTTGTAGGCGCGCGATGCCACGATAGGGCCTGGATACGAATCCGTTTCGGCGTCGTAGAGGGGTCCGGTCGACGCGCGCATGAGCATGAAATCCTGGGAGTTCAACGTAACCGGCCCGTTCGCCGGCGTCCCGCCCTCGTCGGCGAAGGCGGCCAGCTGGAACGAGTTGGCGACTGCTGGGACGTCGTCGTTCCCAACCAGGCCGGGCAGTCCCAGCGCGATGGCCGTGCCGCCCAGGCCCAGGGCCAGCACGGTGCAGGCGGCCAGGGCGAAGCCCTTCATGCGGCTGCGCTTCACGGAGAACACGGGAGTTGCGGGCGCCTCGCGTGCCGGGGTGGGAGCGCTCGGCTGCGGCGTGCAGGTTGCGTTGGCCGTACGGGCGCCGCAGCTTGCCGCTGCGGACGATTCGGCCTTGTCGGCAGCCAGCCGGGCGCGCGCCTGCTCGAGCACCTGGTCGGGCAGGTGGGCGGGCGCATGGGTGTCGTGCATCATGGACTGGTATCGGTCCAGGGGGTCGGTACTCATAAGGGGCCTCCTTTCGAGGGGAGGATGGAGGTGGTCAATCGGGAGGGGGGCTATTCGGCGGTCAGGGCTGCGGCGTTGGGCGGCCGCGGCAGGGTCGGCGTGCCGCTGGTCGCGGACGCGTTTCCGCTGCTCGGGAGCGTTGCGGGCGCGCCTTCGGCAACGTCGGCCTCCATCAGCTCCCTGATGCGCGCCCGGGCGCGGAACAGCCAGGTGCGCGCCGTCGCGGGCCGGCAATCCAGTGCGCTCGCTATCTCCTCGGTCGAGTAGCCCTCCACGTAGTGCAGGTGCACGGCCGTGCGCTGCTGCTCGGGCAGCTGGCCCACGGCGTCCCAGACGGCGGCGTCCTCGTCGTCGCGCGCGGGGGAGTCGGGCGCGTCCCATTCGGGGTCGAGTGCGACTGTGCGGCGCTTCCAGCCCGACCGTGCCAGGTCGCGGCACCGGTTCACGGTCACGCGCAGCAGCCATGCCTTCAGATGCTCGGGGCTCTCGAAAGCCGTGCCGCTGTCCAGCAGCCGCAGGAACACGTCTTGGTACACGTCCTCCGCGTCGGCGCGCGATCTGGTCTGGCCGAGCGCCAGCCGGTATACCGCATCGCCCCAATCGGCCATGGCCTGCCCGAGTAACGCCTCGGGATGCGGGTTCGCCCCGCTTTGCCGCAGCGCCGCGGGCTCTCGCAACGCCCCGTCTTCCGCTCGTTCATGGTTCGGCATGGTTTCACCTCCTTGAAGAAGCATACGATCAAGGGGGAGTGAATGTTTCAGAGAAAGGAAAAGCCGCACTAAAAAGAACGCCGCACCCCGTAACGGGGAGCGGCGTTCGCGAGAAGGGGAGGGGCGAGGTCGCCCCTCCCCATTGAGAACGACCGGCACCTATCCAAGTGCTCCGATGCGGAAGGCCAGCACGCCGGGCATGTCTTCGTGGCCGTAGTACACGAATGAGAATCCGGGGTTGGCCAGCATCTCATCGCTGATCACATACAGCACCGATACCTCGCGCGTCTCGCCAGGTTCCATCATCTGGAAGTAGTAGTGCGATTCCCAGGCGGGTCCTTCGTGGTCGCTGCGCCAGATCGCCTCGGAGAGCATGTCTCTCCCGGAAGTGTACCGATTGTCGCCGTCCGGCTGGAGCGTGACGAAGAACCCTTGGGTCAGGAACACGTCGGCCTGCTCGCTGGAGTTGTTCGTCACCGTCTTTGTGAGCTGCACGTACGAGAAGCCGGGCGACAGCGTTCCGTCGGCCGCGATGGAAAACTCGCCGCGCACGTCGATGCTGCCGGTCTCCTCGTCGCGCTGGCCGCCGCTGCCTTCGTAGTACAGGATGAGGTCCTCCACCGCCACGCCCTCGGGCAACCCGTCCAGGCGTTCGACGCGCTCGAACGTGGTCGTGGTGTCCGCCTCGTGGTACGGCTGCATGGACGCGAGGTCGGCGACGTTGCCCTTCTCGATGGTCGGGCCCGGCGGCACGTTGGACTTGCTGTTGGATGCATCGCCGTCGGGCGAGGTCTCGGGTGGCAGTTCGAGCTCCCGCGGCTGCGTGAGCGGTTCGGTGAGGAAGGGGTACGACGCCTCGCCGCAGGGGAACGGCTCGTCCGTCTCGCTCGCGACCGTGCCGTACAGCGTGTGGATGGAGGCGATGCCCTGGTTGTAGGCCTCCCAGAACTCGTCCGTGGTCTTCTTCGCCTCGGTGGTGATCTGGGGCACCAGCTCCAGCACGTGGTTCACCCCGTCGGCGGTCTCGACGATGTTGGCTTTGAAGTCGGCGGCGTGCAGGTCCACCACCTGCGTGGCCGTGCGGCCGTCCGTGAACGTGACGGTGATGGTGAGCTGTGCGCCGTCGAGCGTGTCGAGGGCGGCGTTCATGCTGGCCAGCCCGTCAAGCTCCCCGCGATCGTTCTCAACGGCGTCGAACGGCTCGTTCGTCCACAGCCCGAACCGGTACTCGCTTGCGCTCGCTTCGGGCGCGTCCATGGCGGAGGTGTCGACCGTGGACCCGAGCCGCTGGTAAAGGTTGGACTTGCCCGTTCTGCTGGGGTCATTGCGGTCTTTCCCCACGTTTTCGTCGCCGGGTTCGATGGTGCCGTAATACAGCACGCCGGCCACGTAGTCGTACTTTCCCAGCAGCTCGCCCTGCCCGATCTTGTAAGGTTTCCAACCGCTGACTTCCTTTACGAACTCCGGGTCGCTCTCGCGCGACCATACCTTGCTCGTCACCCGGTACAACTCGCCGCGCGACACGTTCGCCTGGACGCGGGCGATGTTGTCGCCCTCCACGCTGAACACGCAGCCGGTGTAGAAGCCCTCGTTGGCGTACTCGTCGCCTTCGGGCGGGATCATGCGCTGCGTCTCCGTCTCGCAGTTGAAGACGATGGTGCCGTTCGAGCCGGTGGGGAACAGGGTGTCGTCCACCGCGCCGTAGGCCTTCACGGCGAACGCGGTGGGGGATATCCCCGCAGGCAGGGAACCGCTTCCCTGCGGCCACGCGAGCGAGATGCCCACGACCGCCGCGAGTGCGGCCAGGCAGGCGGCCAGGGCGAGCCTGCGGATCGCGGGCCGTTTGGCGCGCGGACGAGCGCTGGGCTTGCGGGCGGACCCGCTGTGCGAAGATGCGCCCGGGCCCGCGCACGGCCGTGCCTCGTTGCAAGCTGCGCCGCTGCCTGCGGGCATCTTCCCGGTTGCGTCTGCGGTCCGTCGTTCGGCCGCCGCCTTCTTCAGCACTTCGTCACGCAGGCGGTCGGAGGTTCTCACCTCCTGCATCTTCGCAGCATAATCGTTGAAGGGGTCGTGGCTCATGGTCGGCCTCCTTTCCGGAAGACGGGGAATCGGTGGTTGCGGGGCGCGCGGAGGCGCGCCGATTGCCCGCGGGCCGGGTGCTCGCGAACGCGCTGCGGGCGGGGCGCGAAAAAGCGGAGCCGTCCTTTGCGGGCGAAACGCCTGCAGGTTGGCAGGGCGCAGGGCGGCCTGCGAGGTCCGCGGTCTCGAGGGCGGCCTTCAGGTGCTTGCGGGCGCGGTGAAGGCGCGTGCGCGCCGTGGAGGGGCGGCATCCCACGAGGGCCGCCGCCTCGTCGGTGGAATAGCCCTCCACGTAGTGCAGATGCACCACGGCGCGCAGGTCGGGCGGGAGGGCGCCGATGGCGTTCCAGATGTCTGATTCCAGCAGGTCGGGCGCCTCGATGGCCAGGGCCGCATGGCGTTCTGCAAGCGGCTCGTTGCGGCGTTTCCATCCCGAGCGCCCGATGTCGCGGCAACGGTTGATGGTCACGCGCAACAGCCACGCCTTCAGGTGCTCGTCGTCGTTGAACGCCGTGCGGTCCTTGAGCAGGCGGACGAATACGTCTTGGAACACGTCCTCGGCATCGGAGGCGTCGCGCAGCTGGCTCAGCGCCAGCCGCAGCACCGTGTCGCCCCAGCGGTGCATGGCATCCTCGAGGAACGCGTCGGGGCGCAGGCCGTCGGCGTCCGCCGAGTCGCGGCTGCAGGGGATATGTTCGGGCATGGGTTTCACCTCCTCGACCATAACACGAACGAAGCGCCGCGATTGTTCGCGGCGGGGGAAATCGTGTCGGCGCACCCTCCGCGGGCAGACGCCGATCGTGCAGATGCGGTCGCGACCGCCCGGCGGCAGCGGGGGCACCCTCGGCGAGAACAACCGTCGCCCGTCGGCCGAGGGCGCCCTCTCGAACGCCCTCCGTTTTCTTCTCGTGCACGCTTCGTTCCCTGCGGTGACAGCTCGCGCCGATTGTGGGACAATGGGGCGTGAAATATTACTCTTCGCATGTGAGGTATGAGCGCCCATGTCTGCCCAGTTCAACATCAAGGCGGCCGACCCTGCCGCCGTCGCGCGCATCGAGCGCGGACTCGGTCTGCCACGTTTCGTGGCCGCGACGCTCGTCGCGCGCGGCATATCGGAGCCCGCCGAGGTCCGCAGCTTCCTGGAGCCCTCGCTCGACCGCGACTGGCTCGACCCCTACACCATACCCGGGCTGTCCGAGGTGGCGGACGCGTTGGAGCAGGTCATGCGCGCCGACGGCCGTATCCTCGTGTTCGGCGACTTCGACCTCGACGGCATCTCGGCCACCTCCGTGCTCACGCGCGGCCTGCGGGCGCTCGGTGCGCACGCCGACCCGTTCATCCCGCGGCGCTTCGAGGAGGGCTACGGCCTGACCGAGGCCGCCTTCGAGCGCGCCCGTATGCTCAACCCCGACTTCATCGTCACGGTGGACTGCGGTATCGCCTGCAAGGCGGAGGCGGCCGCCATCGTGGCCGCCGGCGTGGGCCTGGCCGTCACCGACCACCACGAGCCGGTCGACCTCGTGCCCGAGGGCGTGCCGGTGGCCGACCCGAAGTGCGACGAGAGCTGCGAGAGCGCCATCCTGGCCGGCGTGGGCGTGGCCCTGAAGCTCGTGCAGGTGCTGGGTGGCCGTTTCGGCTACCCGCATCTGTGGCGCAGCTACACCGACCTGGCCACGCTTGGCACGGTGGCCGACCTCATGCCCATGCGCGGCGAGAACCGTGCGCTTGTGGCCGACGGCATCCGTCGCATGAACGATGCGCCGCGCCCCTGTATCGCGGCGCTTCTGGGCTCGAGCGGCGCCGCCGACAAGCCCGTCTCCGCCACGAACCTCAGCTTCTCGCTCATCCCGCGCCTGAACGCCGCCGGCCGCATGGGCGACGCGCAGCTGGCGCTCGACCTGCTCATGACCGACGACTTCGACGCCGCCTGTCGCCTGGCGGCCGAGCTGGAGGCCGTGAACGACCAGCGCCGCACCATCGAGGCCGAGCTCTCCGAGATCGCGAAGGCCCAGGCCGCCGACGTCTACCGCGGCCAGCGCGCGCTCGTGGTGTCGGGCGACGGCTGGCACGAGGGTGTGAAGGGCATCGTGGCCAGCCGCTTGGTGAACACCTACGGCGTGCCCAGCCTGCTGTTCACCATAACCGGCGACGAGGCGCGCGGCTCGGGCCGTAGCGTGGGCCAGGTGAATCTCTTCAAGGCCGTGGAGGCCGCATCCGACCTGCTCACCCGCTTCGGCGGGCACGAGGCCGCCGTGGGCGTCACCCTGCCCACGTCCAACCTGCCGGAGTTCGAGCGTCGCCTGTGCGCCTACATGGACGAGCTGCCCGAGGGCGCGTTCCACCCGCTCATCGAGATCGATGCGTGCGTCGCACTTGGCGAGCTCACGCTGGAGAACGTGGAAAGGCTGGACGCGCTGGCGCCCTTCGGCCAGGAGAACCCCGTGCCGTGCTTCCTCGCGCGCGACGTCACGCTCACGAACTGCCGTGCGGTGGGCGCGGAGAAGAACCACTTCTCGTGCACGCTTTCCGACGGGCGCAACACGGTGGCCGGCATCATGTTCCACTGCACGGACATCGAGGCGCTCATGCACACCGACAGCGTGGTCAACGCCGCGTTCGAGGTGCAGATAGACGAATGGCGCGGCCGCCGCTCGGTGAAGGCCATGCTGCAGTCGCTCGCCCCCGCGCGCACGTGCTGCGCGCTCGAGGCGTGCCTCGACCCGGTGGAGCGCTCGTTCGTGGCCGACCTGTACGCCACGAGCGATGCGGAGCTCTGCGCCGACGTGGCCCACAACCCCGAGGACATCGAGGCCTACGAGGCGGCCCGCGCCGCGCGGCGCGCCGAGTGGGAGCGCCGTGCGCACGAGGACCCGGCGGGCCTCGAGGCCGACATCGTGCGGGCCATCATCGGGGACGGCTCGCTCCATGCGTCGCAGCGCACCGTGCTCGACTGCCTGGACGCGGGCCGCTCGGTGCTGGCCGTCATGGCCACGGGGCGCGGCAAGTCGCTCCTGTTCCAGGTGCATGCGGCCGAGCGCGCCCTGCGCGAGGGCACGGCCAGCCTGTTCGTGTATCCGCTGCGCGCGCTCATCGCCGACCAGGCGTTCCACTTGAACGAGGCGCTGGAGCCCTTCGGCATCGCCGTGGCGGTGCTCACGGGCGAGAGCACGCCCGAGGAGCGCCGCCAGACGTTCGCAGGGCTTGCGGACGGCTCGGTGGACATCGTGCTCACCACGCCCGAGTTCCTGGGCTACCACGCCGGGGAGTTCGCGCGCCCGGGCCGTGTGGGCTTCGTGGTGGTGGACGAGGCGCACCACATCGGCCTGGCCCGCGCGGGCCAGCGCCCCGCCTACGCCGCCATCGGGCAGGCTGTGGAGCGCCTGGCCGCCGGCGCCCGCGAGGCGGGCCGCCCTGCGCCCACGGTGCTCGCGCTCACCGCCACGGCCGACGACGGCATAGCCGACGCCATCCGAGGCGCCCTGCCGCTCGACGAGCTCGTGCTCGACGAGACGGAACGCGCGAACCTGGGCGTGGACGACCGGCGCAACCTGAAGAACCGCGACGACTACCTGGCGAACCTCGTGGCCGGCGGCGAGAAGACGGTCGTGTACGTGAACTCGCGCGAGCAGTCGGTGGCCGTGGCGCGCACGCTGCGCAAGCGCGTGCCGCAGATGGCGCCGCTCATCGGCTTCTACAACGCGGGCCTCACGCGTGCCGAGCGCGCGCGGGTGGAGCAGCTGTTCCGCACCGACGCGCTCAAGGTGCTCGTGGCCACGTCCGCCTTCGGCGAGGGCGTGAACATACCGAACATCCGGCACGTGGTGCTGTACCACCTGCCGTACAACGAGGTGGAGTTCAACCAGATGAGCGGCCGCGCGGGCCGCGACGGCGCCGCCGCGCAGGTGCACCTGCTGTTCGGCCGCGGCGACGCGGGCATAAACGAGCAGGTGCTGCGCGACATGACGCCCGACCACGACTGCCTTGCCCAGGTGTACCGCCGCCTGCGCGCCCTGCAGCGCGACCACGGCGACGGGTTCTTCACGCTGGGCAACGTGGATTTGGCCAAGCTCGCCAGCGAGGGCGGGCATGCGGTGAGCCCCCAATCGGCGGCATGCGGCGTGGCCGTGTTCCGCGAGCTGGGCCTCATCGAGACGCACACGGCCTACGCGTCGGGCGAGATCACCCGCTCCATCCGCGTGGTGGACACCGCCAGCAAGGTGGAGCTCACCGACAGCGTGCGCTACCGCGAGGGCTTGGGAGAGCGTGCCATATTCAGCGCGTTCCGCGACTGGGCGATGGGCACCGACGCAGCCAGCCTGCACGTGCGTGTCTCGCGCCCCATCCTGCCGGGCTCCGCGCCGCGCGGAACGCGCTAGGACGAGGAAAGGAGGCGCACCGTTATGGGCAAAGCCGATCACAAGCGCGAAGAGCTGCTGGGGGAGCCGCTCGAACAGGCGTCGCATAAGCAGACGGTCGAGGACGACCTCTTGGGCCGCCCCCACGTGGCCCAGAAGGCGTTCGCCTCCGAAGGGCGCGCCGACGCGCGCAACCCGCACCGCACGGAGACGCCCGAGGAGCGCTTCGCCGAGCTCCAGCGGCTCACGTCCGCCTACCTCTCCGAGCCCGACCAGGCGCTGCTCGCCAAGGCGTTCCAGTTCGCCAGCGAGGCGCACGAGGGCCAGTGCCGCAAGAGCGGCGAGCCGTTCGTGGCGCACCCCGTGGAGGTGGCCATCATCCTGGCGGACCTGCGCATGGACGTGGAAACGCTCTGCGCGGCGCTCTTGCACGACACCGTCGAGGACACGTGCGTCACCACCGAGCAGGTGGCCGTCGAGTTCAACGAGCAGGTGGCCCAGCTGGTGGAGGGCGTGACGAAGATCACGCGCATCGAGGTGGAGAGCCTCTCCGACGAGCAGGCCGCCACCATCCGCAAGATGTTCGTGGCCATGAGCAAGGACATCCGCGTCATCGTCATCAAGCTGGCCGACCGCCTGCACAACATGCGCACCCTGGGCGCCCTGCGCGAGGACCGCCGCATCTTCAAGGCGCGCGAGACGCTGGAGATCTACGCGCCCATCGCGCACCGCCTCGGCATCAACAACATCAAGTGGGAGCTCGAGGACCTGTCGTTCTACTACCTGGAGCCGAACAAGTACAAGCAGGTCAGCCGCATGGTCACGGAGAGCCGCGCCGAGCGCGAGGGCTACCTGGACCAGATCATCGGCATCCTGCACGACGAGATGGAGAAGGTGGGCATCCAGGCCCAGATCATGGGCCGCCCGAAGCACCTCTACTCCATCTACCAGAAGATGACGCAGAAGGGCAAGGGCTTCTCCGAGATCTACGACCTCATCGCCGTGCGCATCATCGTGCCGTCGGTGAAGGACTGCTACTCGGCGCTCGGCGCGGTGCACACGCTGTGGCACCCGATGCCCGGCCGCTTCAAAGACTACATCGCCATGCCGAAGTACAACATGTACCAGAGCCTGCACACCACGGTCATCGGTCCGGCGGGGCGCCCCCTCGAGGTGCAGATCCGCACCGAGGACATGCATCGTCAAAGCGAGTACGGCGTGGCCGCGCACTGGCGCTACAAGGAGAAGAGCGGAAAGGGCGGCGATGCGCTCGATCAGCAGCTGGCGTGGCTGCGCCAGATGATCGACTGGCAGGACGAGACGCAGGACTCGCGCGAGTTCCTGAAGGACCTGAAAGTGGACCTGGCGCCGTCCGAGGTGTTCGTGTTCACGCCGAAGGGCGAGGCCATGAGCCTGCGCGCCGGCTCCACGCCGGTCGATTTCGCCTACGCCATCCACACCGAGGTGGGCAACCACTGCGTGGGCGCGAAGGTGAACGGGGCCATCGTGCCGCTCACCTACGAGCTGCAGCTGGGCGACCGCGTGGAGATCCTCACGCAGAAGAGCGCGAGCCCTTCGCGCGACTGGCTGAACCTGGTGAAGACGCCGAGCGCACGCAGCAAGATCCGCTCGTACTTCAGCAAGGTGAGCCGCGGCGACGACTTGCAGAACGGCCGCGACAAGCTCACGCGCGAGATGCGCAAGCATGGCCTGGGTATCTCCAGCGCGCAGTCCATGCGCGCGGTGAAGTCGGTGTCGGAGCATCTGGGCTACAACGATCCCGACGACATGCTCGTGAACATCGGCACGGGCAAGGAGAGTGCCCAGCACGTGGCGAACCGCCTGCTCAAGATACTGGTGGACAAGGGCAACGAGGCGGCCGAGACGGTGGGCCTGGGTGCGGGCGACATGTCCACGGGCAAGCTGCCGCCCATGCTCACCAGCGTGAAGCGCCCGAAGAAGCACGAGGCCCACAGCTCCAACGGCGTGGTGGTGAAGGGCATCGACGACGTGCTGGTACGCCTGTCCCGGTGCTGCAACCCGGTGCCGGGCGACGAGATCCTCGGGTTCGTCACGCGCGGCCGTGGCGTGTCGGTGCACCGCGCCGACTGCCCGAACGCGCAGGACCTCATGACGGAACCCGAGCGCATCATCGAGGTATCGTGGGAGAACGAGCCGTCGAAGAGCACGTCGTACCAGATCGAGGTGTTCGTGGAGGCGCTCGACCGCATGAACCTGCTGCGCGACGTGGCCGTGACGCTGTCCGAGGTGGGTGCGAACGTGCTGTCGTCGTCCACCACGTCGCATCGCGACGGCATGGCCGAGATGCGCTTTTTGTTCCAGGTTTCGGACATCAAGCACATCGACCTCATCCTGAGCAAGCTGCGCGGCATCGAGGGCGTGTTCGATGCCCGCCGCATGCTCCCCGGCGAGAGCGGCAAGAAGAAGAAATAGGGAAGGAACACCCCATGGCTTACCAGGCAAAAGGAACGTGCGTGTCGGTGGAGTACCTCGTGCTCGGCATGCTTGAGAACAACGTGTACCTCATCTCGGACGGCGAGTCCACCTTGGTGGTCGACCCCTCCTGCAAGGCGGATGCCATCTTGGAGGCGCTCGACGGCCGCAAGGTGGACGCCATCGTGCTCACGCACCGGCATTTCGACCATGTGGGCGCGGCGCGTGCCCTGCGCGAGAAGACGGGCGCACCCGTCATCGCCTCCGCCGTCGACGCCCCGGTGATCTCGGGCGACGAGGAGCTGCCGCGGGACGACCGGCCTTTCGAGACATGCCCGGTCGACCATACCGTGAAGGATGGCGACAAGGTCCAGGTGGGCGGCATGGCGTGGAAGGTCATCGCGACGCCCGGCCATACGAAGGGGGGCATCTGCCTGTACCTCGACCCGGATTGCACCGGGAACCCGGCCGCCGCTCCCGTGCTCGTGTCGGGCGACACGCTGTTCTGCGGCACGGTCGGCCGCACCGATTTCATCGGCGGCAGCATGGACGACATGCGCCGCTCCCTGAAGCGCCTGGCCCAGCTGCCCGACGATACGGTCGTCCTTCCCGGCCACAACGCCCTCACCACCATCGGCGCCGAGCGAGGCCGAGTGTTCAAGCTGTACGCGTAAGGCGGCCGCAAGGCGGCGCCGCGTGGGCGCCTAGCTCGCCTGCGCCCGCCCCTTCCTCCCCATCCAGGTCGCCACGCCCAGGCATGCGATGCAGAACGCCGCGAACAGGGCCAGCCCCGGCATGTTCGAGCCGAAGACGGCCGTGCTCGCGGCCAGCACGAGCGGGGGAAAGAAGCCGCCCAGGCCTCCCCACATGGACACCAGGCCGTTCACCGGGCCGGCTTGTCCCAGGAAGTACGTGGGCACCAGCTTGAACACCGCGCCGTTGCCGATGCCGCATGCCGCGCTGATCAGATAGATGCCTGCCAGGTACACGGGCAGGCCAGGTGCCAGCGCCAGCACCGCGGCGCCCACCGCGAGCGCAGCGAACACGACCGCCAGAAGCCGTAAGCAGTCATACCGGTCGGCCAGCCAGCCGCCCAAGACGCGCAAGGTTGCGGCCGCCACGATGAATGCGCTGGTGAGCATGCCTGCCGTCACGCCGTCCAGCCCATAGTGCATCACAAGGAAGTTCGGCAGGTACACGGTGAGCGCCACGAACGCCCCGAACGTCACGAAGTAGAACAGCGACAGGGCCCACAGGCGCCCATCGCGCCACACGGTTTTGATCTGGGCCACGATGGGCGTCCTCACGCGCGGCTCGGCGCGGTCGCCCAGCACGAGGTTCACCGCTATGGCCGCCACGAGCAGCACCAGGTACAGCTTCACGGCCACACGCCAGTCCCAGGCCGCCGCCGCGAGGGGTGCGAGCCACGTGGTAAGCGCCGTGCCCATGTTGCCGAACCCGTACACTCCGTTCACGAAACCGTGACGCTCGCGCGGGTAGTATTTCGGCAGCGACGTCACGCCAACGGAGAACACGGAGCCGCCTATGCCCAGGAACACCCCGCCGGTGATGAGCGCCTCGTACGTGGTGGCCTCGCTGATGAGCCACACGGGGAGGAGCAGGCAGACGAAGCTGGCCAGGAACACCGTGCGTGCACCCAGCCGGTTCGTCAGGTAGCCCAACGGCACGCGCAGCACCGAGCCCAGGATCACGGGGACGGCCGTGACGAGCGCCACCCGATCAGGCGGAATGGCAATGTCCTGCAAGATGTACGGCAGCAGCGACGACAGGATCACCCACACCATGAAGCCCACGATGAGGTCGCCCGTCTGCAGCGGCAGCTGTATGCTCTTCTTCATGCGTTTGCTCCCCTCGAGCAAAGATGTCCCCCTCGTGCCGCCGGAGGCATCGGCCTCCCTGCGCGGCCCTCGCCTCCAATCCATAGCGACATGCTTATATATTAGCAGTCGGCGCACGCGGCCCTTTGCCGAATGCCCGGTATTTTCTTTTCGTATGGGCCCCTTTACGCGAATTTTACCAAACGGTTCGTCCGCCGACGTAAAAAGCAGGTTGCTCCCCTAGCTCTTTGTTAGATTTACGTTAAACTGGTGAGCTGCTGGCCTTTTTGCTGTTTTGTCGAGAGGGAACCTGTGACCATAGAGTGGGCTACGTTCATTGCCGAGCTCGCCTCCAACCCGGTGCTGGTGGCCGTGACGCTGCTCAATATCGGCGTCATCGTCGTCAACGGCGCCACCGACGCCCCCAACGCCATCGCCACGGTCGTCTCCACGCGGGCCATGAAGCCCAAGCTGGCCATCCTCATGGCGGCGGTCTGCAACTTCCTGGGCCTGCTGCTCGTCTCGCTCGTCACGTCCGCCGTCGCGCACACCATCTTCAACATGGTGGATTTCGGCGGCAACTCCCAACAGGCGCTCATCGCGCTTACGGCCGCCATGATCGCCATCATCGTGTGGGGCGCGGCGGCCTGGTGGTTCGGCATTCCCACGAGCCAGTCGCATTCGCTCATCGCCGGCCTCACGGGTGCGGCCATCGCGCTGCAGGGCGGCTTCGGCGCCATCAACGGCGGCGAGTGGATGAAGGTGGTGTACGGCATCCTGCTGTCCACGCTGCTGGGGTTCTTCCTGGGTTGGGCCAATTCCAAGATCGTCGGCCGCGTGTGCCGCAACATGGACCGCAAGCGCACGACGAAGGTGTTCCGCTGGGCCCAGGTGGCCTCGGGCGCGGGCGTGGCGTTCATGCACGGAGCCCAGGACGGCCAGAAGTTCATGAGCATCTTCGTGCTGGCCATCACGCTGGCCACAGGCGTGGGCCAGGCCGACCAGATGGTCCTGCCCATTTGGCTCATGTTCTTCTGCGCGCTGAACATGGGCATCGGCACGGCTGTGGGAGGCGAGCGCATCATCAAGAGCGTCGGCCTCGACATGGTGAAGCTGGAGCCGTTCCAAGGGTTCGCGGCCAGCGCCGCCACGTTCTTCTGCCTCATGCTGTCCACGTTCGCCGGCCTGCCGGTTTCCACGACGCACACGAACACCACGGCCATCATGGGCGTGGGCGCCGCCAAGCGCAAGAGCGCCGTGAAATGGGGCATCGCCGTCGACATGGTGAAGACGTGGGTGCTCACGTTCCCCGGATGCGGCCTGCTCGGGTTCGCATTCGCCCACTTGTTCCTGTTCTTCTCGTAAAAGGAGAGTTCAATGTCCAAGAAGCACAAGTTCGACTACTTCGACGCCTTTGAAAAGCAGTCCGCGATGGCGGTGAAAGAGGCCGAGCTGCTCATCGAGGCCATCGAGAACTTCACCGAGGCCGAGGACCTGCGCGGTATCATGGAGCGTGCGCACGAGCTCGAGCACGAGGGCGACGAGGTCAACCACGCCATCTTCAAGACGGTGGCCACCGACTTCATCACGCCCATCGAGCGCGAGGACATCATCGAGCTGTCGCAGTACCTCGACAACATCATCGACTACATCGAGGACGTCATGCAGCGCTTCTACATGTACGACGTCCACTTCATGCATCACGATGCCGAAGAGTTCGCCTGCCTTATCAAGAAGAGCTGCGAGGCGCTCGACAAGGCCATGGTGGACTTCCGCAACTTCAAGAAGTCGAAGACGTTCAAGCAGCTCATCGTGGACGTGAACACCTACGAGGAAGAGGCCGACCGGCTGTACCTCAAGGTCATCCGCAAGCTGCACACCGAGGACAACGACAACCCCATGCGCGTGCTGGTGTGGTCGCAGATCTTCGACCGCATGGAGAAGTGCTGCGACGCCTGCGAGCACGTGGCCGACACCATGAGCACCATCCTGCTGAAGAACGTATAGCGTTTCGCGGGCCTTCCGGCCCGCGAAACCCCTGCCGACGCTGCGGAGCCCCCTGGCACCCGAGCTTGTCACGATCCCGTAGGTTCGCGTACCGCAGTACGCTTCACCTCCGCGATCCTGCCAATCTCGGGTGCCAGGGGGCTCCTCGCTGACTTACTACGCCAACCTGGGCGGCTGTTATGCGCCCTCCGGGCGCATGGGCGGGTCGCTTCGCTTCCGCCCGCCAACCTGGGCGGTTGTTCTCGCGCTTCGCGCGAGGCGCAGGTCGCTTCGCTCCTGCGCGGAGGCTCCTCGGCTGCCGCTTCCTTCGCCGTCCCTTACGAGTGCGGCTCGAACGGGTCGCGGGGCTCGTCGTCCTCGCCGCCCATGATGCGGCGCAGCTCCTCGCGGTCCACGTGGATGCGGTCGCTCGGGTCGCTGGGCGCGGCGTCGGCCGGGGCGGCCTGCGGGGTTGCGGGCGCGTCGTGCTGCGCGGCCGCCTCGGTCCCGCGCATCTCGACCGGCGGCAGGGGCGACGTGCTGCCGGGCGCGCGCCACAGCCAGCGCAGGCGCTCGTAGGCGCGGCGCCGCTCGCGCTCGCGCTCCACCTTGCCCTTGGGCGGGCGCACGCGCCGCGCCACCGATTTCACCGGGCGGGCCACGGCGCTCGTCACCACGTCCGTGTAGTCCTTGGGCGGCGTGGTCTTCCAGCCGAAGAACAGCGACGCGTAGCGCAGCCCCAGCACGATGGCCACGCAGGCGTAGGGCGCGTACTGGTCCAGCACGTGGTTCTGCGCCATGAGCGCGTACACCGTGGAGCCGATGAGCGCGGCCGAGCCGTACATGGCGCCGGCCTGGAACGCCTCCGGCTCGCGGTTCATGAACACGTCGCGCAGGATGCCGCCGCCCACGGCGGTCACGGTGCCCAGGATGATGGAGGGCACCACGTCGAGCCCGGCCGACAGGCCCTTGCCCACGCTGATCACGGCCCACAGCGCTACCGAGAGGTTGTCCAGCAGCGCCACCACCGGATCCAGGTACGTGGCCAGCTTGCCGAAGTAGAACACGATGACGCCTGCGCCCGCGCAAGCCAGCAGCAGCTCGGGTTTCTGGAATGCGTAGATGCCGTAGTTCTGCATGAGCAGATCGCGCATGATGCCGCCCGCCAGGCCGGCGGTGAGCGCGATGCACACCACGCCGAAGATGTCGTAGCGGGCGCGCACGGCGCTCATGGCGCCCGACAGGCCGCCCGTCAGCGCGGCGGCCAGCTCCAGCCAGAACGGGATGGTGAGGACGACTTCCAGCATGGCGCGCTAGGCGCCGCGGGGGGCGGGGGTGTTCGGGGCGGCCGCGTTGCGGCCAGAGGGCTCCGTTGCGTTCGCCGTCTCGCCCTCTGCGCCGTGCGCCGTGCCGCCGTCCTCCACCGACACGAGCGTGGCCACCACGGGTCGGCCCGAGAAGTCCAGCTCGCCGGTCAGGGCGCGCGCGGCCCCCAGGTCGAAGTCGTCGCGGTCGAAGGCGTCGATGTTCTCCTCGGCCTTCTCGAGCGCCCGGCCGTACAGGTCCCAGAAGCTCGCCGTGCTCACCTCGCCCGTGTACGGGTTCTCCCAGGCCTCGTGGGCGCGGTTGTCGTAGATGCTCTCGGTGAGCGCCACGGGACGATGGCTCATGGACTGGTAGAACGAGTAAGGGCGCACGAATCCCTCGATGCGTCCCAGCAGCGCACGCTTGGCGCCGGTCCTGGAGTAGAACAGCCGCTGCACGCGGCGGAAGTTGCGTACGGACCGCGCGAACAGGTCGCGCGGCACGATGCGCCCGTACACCGTGAGCGCTGCGTAGGAGTACATCTTCGACACCACGCCCAGCACGAAGTCGCTGGCCTGCAGGATCTCGCGCCACGGCTGGAACGTTGCCACCGTCTCGCCGCGCTTCTCGAACAGCACGAGCTCGTCCAGCTCGCTTTCGATGACGGCGTGCACCTCATGGGCGTCGTCGCGCGAGAGGCCCGGTTCGCCGGCATCGGTGAGCAGGTACTCGTGGAAGAACACGAGCGGGTGCATGGTGGAATCCAGCGTGTAGTGGCACAGGAAGCCGAACGCGTAGGCGCGCCCGACGGGCAGTTCGTCGTCATCGAGGATGCCGAGGGAGTCTTTGAATGCCTTGATGAGCTCGCTCGGCTTCTCGCTGTGCATGACGTTGCCCAAGCGGTTGTGCTCGTGCAGGCGCGGGTCGGCAACCGCGTAGAACAGGGGGTCCGGACCTTGGTTGCCCAGCAGGAACGCCTCGGCCTCGTCGCGGGTTCCGCCGACGTTGCGGAAGATATGGTCGTAGACGTCTTGGCCGAAGAAGTCGTGCGTGATGAGAGCGGGCATGGCGCGGTACCCCGTTTCTGACGTGAAATTTACCCGTGTCGCTTAGCGCTATCATATACAATGAGGCGGTGCTTGTTAACCGTCGGTTTCCCAGTTGTGAAGAACGTTTCCAGCTGAACGGCGGTGCGCGAGGCGCGCGGGGGCGCGCGGGACGAGAGGAAGGCGCACCATGGCGCGAGCGAAGTTGACGAGGCAGGAACGCAGCTGGGTTCTGTACGACGTGGGAAACTCGGCGTTCGTGCTGCTGGCCACGGCCCTTATTCCGGTGTACTTCGCCTCGATCGCCGAGGAAGGCTCGTCGGTGGTGGTGGCCTGGGGCTACGCCGAGACGGTGGCGTCGCTCATCCTGGCCCTGCTCATGCCCGTCCTGGGCAGCCTCGCCGATCTCAAGGGCAACAAGAAGAAGTTCTTCGTCGGCACGGTGGGCACGGGCGCCATCGCGCTGGCGGCCCTTGGCATTCCCACGGCTGCCATGGCGTTCCTCGTGCTGTATGTGATCGCGTCCATCATGCTGAACGGCTCCATGGTGTTCTACGACGCGTTCCTCGTGGACGCCACCTGTGACGAGCGCTACGACGAGGTGTCGTCGCAGGGCTACGCATGGGGTTACATCGGCTCGTGCGTGCCGTTCATCGCATGCTTGGCCGTGGTGTTGGGTGGGCCGTCTATCGGCATCCCCATGGATATCGGCATGAAGATAGCGTTTCTCATCACGGCTGCGTGGTGGGTGGCGTTTAGCATCCCGCTCATTCGCGACGTGCACCAGACGCACTACAAGGAGCGTGCCGAGCACCTGATCCGCGACACGTTCGGCGGCCTGTGGAAGACGGTGAAGCGTATCTTCAAGGATCGGCGGCTGCGCTTGTTCATGCTGGCGTTCTTCTGCTACATCGACGGCGTGCACACCATCATCAAGATGTCCACGAGCTACGGCACCGATCTGGGGATCGATGCGACGCAGCTCGTGCTGGCGCTGCTGGTGACGCAGTTCGTGGCGTTCCCGTCGGCCATCGCCTACGGGCGATTGTCCGGCAGGTTCGGCACGAAGCGCATGCTGCTCGTGGCCATCGGCGCGTACTTCTGCATCACGCTGTTCGCGGCGTTCTTCCTGCGCGAGGCGTTCGAGTTCTGGATCCTCGCCATCTGCGTGGGCCTGTTCCAGGGCGGCATCCAGGCGCTCTCGCGCAGCGAGTTCGGCAAGCTCATTCCCAAGGAGCACGCCAACGAGTACTACGGCTTCTTCGACATCTTCGGCAAGTACGCCGCCGTCATGGGCACGTTTCTGGTGAGCGTGTTCACGCAGCTCACCGGCAACTCGTCCATGGGCGTGCTGTCCATTGCCGTGCTGTTCGTGGTGGGCTTCGTGTTGCTGTGGCGGATGCCGGAGAGGGAATAGGGAGGCTGCGGCGCGGGCGCACCGTCGGTCGGCAGGGGAGAGACGCGACTGCCGCCGGTCGTCAGCTCCGTTATCGTCAACCGGGAAAGCAAGGCCTTTTGCCCCCGTTTTGTCCAATGGCACAAAACGGGGGCTTGCGATTGTCCCGCTTGTCCAAAAGAGGGCGGGGGCGTGCAGGATATCCTCTTGGTACGAGAATTCGACCGAGAGGAGCATCCCATGTTGGAGAAGTTGGACGAGCAGGCCACGTCGGCCCTGCTCTCGCTGGATTCCGGAGACTTGGCGTACTGCCTGAAGCTGACGAAGCGCTTCGAGCAAATGGGCGTGAGCCCCCAGCATGCCAGCAACGCGCTCTGCACGCTGGTGGATAACGGCAACTTGGAAGATCTTTACCAGGCTGGATAGGCAATGCTTTCCCCGGTTAAGCGCAGGTCGGCCTGTAGAATGCCGGCCAGCAACGGTGCCCGCTGGCGCAGGGGCGGCGCGCGGTCCCGCTGCCGTCGGGGTGCATCGCCCTGCCCGTAGGACGGCGCACCCCGACGGCAGCGACGCATTTGGTGTAGTATGGGCCCATCGTCGAGAGGGGTTCAGGTGTGATAACCGTTGCGGACATCATCGCGTTGCCGGCGTTCGAGCGCATCGAGCTGGCGGCTCCGTGCGCGGG
>HHCFC01400__coassemble_958_pt1 | contig 21897 bp, 21 predicted proteins | sample HHCFC01400__metabat2_low_PE_042 | metagenome-assembled genome bin HHCFC01400 | reverse complement strand
TGCTTTCGGTGCCGGTTTTCTGTCGCTTCGCCGGAAACCGCGGCGCGCTTTAGCCTATTGGAGTACAATGGGCGGACGATCAAGAACGATACCCGCACGTCAGACCGCATGGGCTCGTTCGCCCGCCCGATTGCCGGCACGGCCGGGAACGGGGCGAACGATTGCATGCGGCGGCGTCCGAACCGAGGCGAGAAGGGACGCGATCATGGCCGACATCACCGAAGTGGACTACATCTGGAAGAACGGGGAGATGATCCCCTGGGCCGAGGCCACCACGCACATCTTGTCCCACTCGCTGCACTACGGCTCCGGCGTGTTCGAGGGCATCCGCTGCTACAAGAATCCCGAGAACGGCAAGAGCTACGTGTTCCGTCTGCGCGACCACATGGAGCGTCTGCACCGCAGCTGCAAGATCGCCTGCATCGAGCTGCCCTACACGGTGGACGAGCTGTGCGACGCCACCGTGGAGCTCATCCGCAAGAACAACCTGCCGTCGTGCTACATCCGCCCGCTCGTGTACCGCGGCTACGGCGTGATGGGCGTCGATCCCACCGGCTCGCCCACCGACGTGGCCATCGCCGTGTGGCCGTGGGAGAGCTATCTGGGTGCCGACGCGCTGGAGAACGGTGTGGCCGTGGGCGTGTCGTCGTGGCGCCAGCGCTCGAACAACGCCATCCCGCCCGCGGTGAAGAGCACGGCTTCCTACATGAACTCCATCCTGGCGAAGCTCGAGGCCAAGGAGCACGGCTATGCCGAGGCTATCATGCTGAACGAGGCGGGCCTCGTGTGCGAGGGCACCGGCGAGAACCTGTTCATCGTGCGCGACGGCGTGCTGTCCACGCCGCCCCTGTCCGATGGCCTGCTCGAGGGCATCACGCGCGACACGGTGCTGTGCCTGGCCGACGACTTGGAGATTCCCGCCATCGAGGAGAGCCTCACCCGTAGCGACCTCTACATCGCCGACGAGGTGTTCATGACCGGTTCCGCCGCCGAGCTCACGCCCATCGGCAGCGTCGACGGTCGCGAGATCGGCAAGCCGGGCGAGGTCACCCGCGCCCTGCAGGACCGCTACTTCGCCGTGGCCTACGGCCAGATCGACGACTACGCCGACTGGCTCGCGGAAGTATAAGCGCGACAAAGGCCATGACCCAGAAGATTCTCACCTACGACAGCACGCTGCGCGACGGGGAGCAGAGCGAGGGCATCACGCTCTCGCTCGAGGACAAGCTGCGCATCGTGGAGCGGCTCGATGCGTTCGGCATCGATGCCATCGAGGGCGGCTTCCCCGCGTCGAACCCCAAAGACATCGCGTTCTTCGAGCGCGTGCAGGAGCTGCCCCTTGCGCACGCGCGCATCGCGGCGTTCGGCTCCACGTGCAAGAAGGGCGTGGCGGCGGCCGACGACCAGGGGCTGGCCGACCTCGTGGCCAGCGGCGCGCCCATCGTCACCATCGTGGGCAAGACGTGGGACGCCCAGGTGACGCGCGCATTGCTCACCACGCTCGACGAGAACCTGCGCATGATCCGCGATTCGGTGGCGCACCTCAAGCAGCAGGGCCGCGAGGTGGTGTTCGACGCCGAGCACTTCTTCGACGGCTACAAGGCCAACCCCGCCTACGCGCTTGCCTGCGTGCGTGCGGCCAGCGAGGCCGGCGCCCACTCCATCGACCTCTGCGAGACGAACGGCGGCGCGCTGCCGCACGAGGTGGGAGAGATCGTGGCCGCCGTCGCGTGCGAGCTGCCGGGCCAGCGCATCGGCATCCACTGCCACAACGACTCGGGCTGCGCCGTGGCGAACACGCTGGCCGCCGTGCGCGCCGGGGCGACCCAGGTGCAGGGCACCGTCAACGGCTTCGGCGAGCGCGTGGGCAACTGCGACCTGCTCACCACGATCGCCGACCTGGAGCTGAAGATGGGCTGCACCACCGTCGGCCCCGACAAGCTGCGCCAGCTGACCAGCGTGTCGCAGTTCGTGGCCGAGACGTGCAACATGGCCGTGCCTGCGCACCATCCCTACACGGGCGCGTCGGCGTTCGCGCACAAGGGCGGCCTGCACGCCAGCGCCATCGCGCGCTTCCCCGAGGCGTACGAGCACGCGCGCCCCGAGAGCGTGGGGAACGCCACGCGCATGCTGGTGAGCGAGCTGGCGGGCAAGGCGTCGCTCGTGGCGAAGGCCGCCAGCCTGGGCGTCGACCTGGCTGAGCATCCCGAGCAGGCGCAGGCCATCCTCGACGACATCAAGGCGCGCGAGGCGCAGGGCTACTCCTACGAGGTGGCCGACGGCTCGCTGGCCGTGCTGCTGCAGTGGCACCTGGGCACCTACCGGCCGCACTTCACGCTGGAGAGCTTCCGCGTTATCGTGGACGATCACGAGGACACCGGCGCCCGCGCGAAGGACGCCATGAGCGAGGCCACCATCAAGATACACGTGGGAGACGAGCGCTTCGTGGCCACGGGTGAGGGCACCGGTCCCGTGGGCGCGCTCGACAACGCGCTGCGCCTGGCCATCACGCAGTTCTTCCCCGAGGTGGCGGGCATGGAGCTGGTGGACTACAAGGTACGCATCCTCGACGAGAACGTGGGCACGGGCGCCATCACCCGCGTCGTCATCACCACGCGCGACGCCGACGGCACCTGGGGAACCATCGGCGTCTCCGAGAACATCATCGAGGCATCGTGGAACGCACTGGTCGACTCGATAGAGTACGGCCTTATGAGATGCAACGTTCCGCCGTCCTGACGGACGGCGGAACTGCCCGACGCTGCGGTCTCCCGCAGTGCCCCGTCTTGCCTCTTTTGCGCTTTCCCTCACGTGCGAAGCACGCTCGGCCGCGCAACGCGTCAATACGGGGTGCTGCGGGAGACCTCGCTGACATTAGTGGACAGGTAAGGGAAAGTAGGTTGGCATGAGCGATCTCAGGACGCCGGAGGTGGAGGACCTGCTGCGCGTGTTCGCCGCGCTCGACGACGAGGACACCGTCTATACGCTGCTGGAGGACTTGTTCACTATCCGCGAGATCAAGGAGACGTCGCAGCGGCTGGCCGTGGCGCGCCTCCTCGATGCGGGCAAGTCCTACGCCGCCATCGAGGAGGCCACGGGCGCCTCGGCCACCACCATCGCGCGCGTGTCGAAATGCCTAAGCTACGGCTCCGGCGGCTACAACGCCGCCCTCAACGCGCTGGACGACGCTCAGGCCTCGGGCCGGTAGGCGCGCCCGTCACCCCGCGACGGGCGCGGCGTCGTCGTCCGGGAGCGCGGGGGCCTGCGGCTTGCCCGCGGCCGGCGCGGGCAGCGCCACCGGGTCGCCGTACTCGTCGATCGTGCCGTTCGCGCGTCCCTCCAGGTAGATGGCGCGCGCCTTGCCGCGGCGGAACGCCACGTCGGCGCGGCCCGTGTGCAGCTGGTAGCAGTACCAGAACACGAACGGGATGCCGATGATGCCGTTGAACAGGCCCCATCCTGCCATGAAGTCGGGGTTGAACCACGCGGCGCTGTTCATGATGGTGGGGAACAGCGCCGGGAAGCAGCTGCGCAGCAAGAGGTGCGCGCCCAGCGTGTAGATGCGCCCGGTTATGTAGAGCTCGGGTCGGCGCATGACGATGGGGTACAGCTCGGCCGCCGCCAGGATGCAGCAGGTCGAGGCGAAGAACTCATGGCCCTCGGCGTACACGAAGCACGCGTTCCAGGTGGTGTACAGGAAGTTCCACATGGGCACGGTGTAGGAGAGGATCTCTCCGTGGCTCGAGGTGTCGTACTTCCAGAACTTGTCGCCGAGGGGCATGGTGACGCACAGGATGAAGCCGGCGAGCGCGTTCATCATGTTGCCCATCTGCACGTCGCGCAGCGTGGCCTCGGCGATGTTGCAGAACACGATGCCGTACAGCGCCCAGCGCACCCAGCGCTTGCGCATGGTCCGCCAGAACGGCGTGTCCTTCTGCTCCACGGCGGCGATGCGCCCGAGGCCGGCGAAGATGAGCGGCAGGATGACGGAGAGGTTCTTGGCCCAGCGGAACCAGTCGTCCCCGGGGATGTTGGCTATCCATAGCGGAATGGTGACGAGCGACACCACCCACACCCACATCGACGTGCGGTAATGCCGTCGCATGAACTCGGTGAGCAGCATGAGCAGCACGGTGTAGACAACCATCGAGATCGGTGTGACCCACACAGGCACGGTCATGGCGAGGCCCCTTTCCCCCGGTGAAGCGGCTGCTGCCGTGGAACGGCATGCGATGCCGGCAACGTTGACGCCGCCAGTCTAGCATCGCCGGCCATGCCGCTTCTTTCACAAACCGCCCTCCCGTGTGAAAGACTTCGCGTAGGTGGCGCTTGCAAAAGAGCTGCGCGCCTTAGGCGTTCGCTATCGTAGTTACCAGCTCGTTGGCCCACGCAACCGCCTCGTCAACCGACTGCAGGACGGGAGGCGGCAGCACCTGCGCGTCGTACAGGGTCTCCCATCCTTCGTTCTTCGTGATGACGGAGGGCCATGGCTGCATGGCTCGATAGGCGAAAAGCCTCTCGCATGTTCTCCGCGTCAAGGTCAAGTCAACCGTCGCTCCTCGCATAATGATTTGGAGATCGATGAGGTCGTGTGCCCGTTTGCTTCCCTGTTCGCTTGCCCCGTGCAATTTCTGAGCGATTTGATGGTGGAGCGGCATGAGGGGCAGGGGGTCAGGATCGGGAAACCCAAGCTTTCGAAACATGCGTGCGATATCTGGTGGAAGCATGCGTTCGGGCTCGTCGGCATCGCCCAGCTCATTGTGTCCGACTTCCAGCGAGACGGTGCACCATGGTTTCCCACGGTAATCGATCTTGATGTCGAATGGGCGCATGACGTACTGGGGCGGCACATGCGCCGGGCGAGCTTGGCTGCGCGGCACGAGTCGGCCTGCGAAGCCGTTCCATCCGGAGGAAAGCGAGGTCTCGAGCTTCTCCACAAAGGCGTCGAGATCGCTTTGCCTGGCAGCGTCCAAATCTGTGGTGAAACGCGTCGCCGCATCTCCGAAGCGGAATTTCAGGGCCGTTCCGCCTTTGACGGCTCCGTTCGGAAGCATCTGGCCGACGATCGCGTTGGCCAGTAGGGCGCGAAGCTTCACGAAATCCTTGTCGGAGGCGGCCATCCGGTGAATAGCCATGTCGAGGTTTCTTCGGCTGTTTGGATGTTTTGTCATTTATATGAGCGTCTCCTCAAGTTCGTCGAACTCTGCTTTCGTCAAGAACCCTTCGGCGCGAGCGCGTTGGGTCGCTTCGGTCAGCCGTTCGGGCATGATCGTGTCCTGGCAAGAGAGGATGGCGTCTTTGACGCGTTGGCAGGGGATTCCCTCGTAGCTCGTGATGCAGGCGGGCTCTTTTCGCGACACCACTTGGATACCCTCGGGGAGCCGCTTGCGAGTTCGAACGGATGTGGCGACGAAGATTCGATCGGGATTTGTCGGCGCCAGCTTCAAAAGGGCGAGCACGGATTCCCCGTACAGGTAGGCGGAGCCGCCCACGCGCGCAACGGCGATCGCGTAGGGATCGAACTCGCTCGGCACGTACCGGGTCAGGCGATACAGTCCCCGCCCCAGATTTTGGAGCCGCCCTCGCTTCGCGAGCTTTGCGAGCTCTACTGGCGGTATTCCCAGGTTGTTCGCGTCGTCGGTGGTGACGAGGTAGTAATTGTCGACGGCGTGCTCGTATAGGTCGTCATAGTAAGTCATGGCAGAACTATACCATTTTCGGTATTGTTCTGCCAGTCGTAACAAGGTTAATTTGATTCCACCTCTTTCACAAACCGCCCTCCTGTGTGAAAGACTTCGCCCGCGAGCGCCCCTTATACTGCGGGCAGACGCGCGGTGGGCGAGGGGCTCATCCGTGCACGGACTCGCAGAAGGGGGCGATCCTCGTGGGCATTCTGTATCAGGCCGAAGATCCGCTGTATTGGGCCATCTGGCTGTTCATCCTGTTCGCGCTCATGGCGTTCAACGAGCTGGGGCGCGTGAAGCTGTGGGCCGGCATCGCGCTGTTCGCGGTGGTGCCGCTCGTGCTCACCGTCTTCGTGTGGCCCACCACGGCCGCGCCCGGCAACCCGTACGGCACGGGTACGTGGTTCAACTGGGTGAAGACGTACTCGGCGCTGGCGGGCTGCCTCGGCTTCATCGCGCTGCGCTTCGTGAAGTGGCGCGGGGCCGACGGTCGCACCCATCGCCTGTACGAGAAGCGCTGGGCGCTCTGCTTCCCGCCGCTCATCTTGGCTGTCAACATCGCTGAGGCCGTGATCCGCGACTTCCAGGTGTTCAGCTTCGGCTTGTGGCAGGGCGGCATCGTCGAGAACCTGTGGACCATCTCCGGGCCGTGGAACATCATGAACGGCATTGCCGGCATCCTGAACATCGTCACCATCTGCGGCTGGTTCGGCATCTTCATCTCGAAGGACTCCGCGCGCGACATGATCTGGCCCGACATGATCTGGGCCTGGATCATCGCCTACGATTTGTGGAACTTCGCCTACACGTACAACTGCATCTCCGACCACTCCGCGTACTGCGGCCTGGCGCTCTTGCTGGCGTGCACCATCCCCACGTTCTTCATCAAGAAGGGGGCGTGGCTGCAGCACCGCGCGCAGACGCTCGGGCTCTGGATCATGTTCGTGATGACGGTGCCGCAGTTCGCCGACGTGCTGGCGCCCATCCCCACCACGCACAACCCTGCGGCGTTCTTCATGGTCAGCCTGCTGGCGCTCGCGTCGAACGTGGCGCTGGCCGCCTACCAGTTCCGTCGCATCCGCCAGCGCAAGCTCAACCCGCTCAAGGACGAGCTGTACGCCGACACCAAGGCCTACCAGCGGGTCGTGGAGGAGAACCGCTAGGCGCGCCCCATGACCGGCGCCTCTTCCCTCCCGTATAATGGACGCGTGCAGGAGCACCCCGCGCGCGTCCATGCGCGCTTCGGAGCGAGGGGAGGGGCCATGCGGCTGGGCACCAGGCAGACCAGGTACGCGCCCGTGCAGCGCGAGTGCGGTCGCTCGCTCGCCGAGAGCCGGCGCCTCACGGGGCCGGCTGGCGACATCATGCTGGCGGCGCGCTCCCTGTTCGAGCGCCAGGGCGTGGCGAAGACCACGGTGAAGGACGTGGCCGCCGAGGCCGGCGTCACGCGCGAGCTGGTGTACTACTACTTCGAGAACAAGCAGGCCGTCGTGGACGCCGTATTGGACGACTACGTGGAAGACCTGGTGGAGAGCGTCATCGTGTGGAACGAGTCGCGCCGGTTCGGCGACACGTCGGGGTCGCTGCGCGCGTGCATCGCCACGTTCCGCCGCGCGCTCTACGACGCCGAGGGCAACCAGCGCCCCATGATAGCCGTGCTGGAGGAGCTGGGCGTGCGCGACGCGTTCGACGTGCGCGCCGTGCGCGAGACGGTGGACTGCATCAACGGGAATATCGTGGCCGAGTACGCGGCGTACCATCAGGTGGAGATAGAGTTCGTGTACGAGATGTTCTGCGTGGTCATCTTCGGCCTGGTGGGCCTCGTGAAGATCAACCCCGCCATCTCCGACGAGGCGCTCATGAAGGTGGTGGAGCAGGCGCTGCACCTGGACATGGAGCCGCTCGACGCTCCCGACGAGATACGCCACCCCAACCCACCTGCGGCTACGTGCGAAGCGTGAAGATTGGCGCGCGCGTTGCCGGGGCGTGTTATAGTCGTCACCGACGCGTTGACTGTGGAACGCCTGGCATTTATATGCTTTGACCTCGTATTATACCGAGCGAGGCGGCGTATCCCGGATCGCGAGGGAGGTTTGACGAATGAGCGAATCCACGCGCGGCCTTGACCGCCGCACGTTTTTGACAGGCGCTGCCGCACTGGGCGCGGCCGTGCTTTTGAAGCCGGCTCTGGCATTCGCCGAGCCCACCGCCGCCGACAAGCTGGCCGAAGCCGACGCCGTCCGCGCGCGCATCGTGGACATGCAGGCGCAGCTGGATGTGGTCACGGAGCAGTATTACAAGGCGCTCGACGAGCACGCGGCCGCTCAGCAGGCCGTCGCCGACGCCCAGGCGCGCATAGACGAGGCGACCGCGCAGATCGCCGGATTGCAGGAGAAGCTGGGCTCCCGGGCCCGCAGCATGTACCGCACCGGGCAGTCCTCGGTGCTCGACTTCATCATGGGCGCCGCCACGTTCGAGGAGTTCGCCCAGAATTGGGATCTGCTGGAGAAGCTGAACGACAACGACGCCAGCCTCGTGCAGCAGACGAAGGACCTGCGCGCCGAGGTTGAGGCTGCCAAGGCAGAGCTTGAGCGTCAGGAGCAGATCGCAGCCGAGGCGGCTGCCGAGGCCCAGCGCATCAAGGAGGATGCCGAGCGCTCGGTGGCGGAGCTGCAGGCGCTGCTCGCCCAGCTGGACGCCGAGGCCCAGTCGCTGCTTGCGCAGGAGCAGGAAGCGGCACGCCAGGCCGAGATCGCCGCGGCGCGCTCGCGTTCGTACGGCTACTCGGGCACGACGTCGCCCGTGCCATCCCAGGGCTCCGTGGTGGACTACGCGCTCTCGCGCATCGGCTGCCCCTACGTATGGGGCGCGGCCGGGCCGGATACGTTCGACTGCTCGGGCCTGGTTCGCTGGGCGTATTTGCAGGTGGGCATGTCTCTTCCGCACCAGACCGAGGCGCTGTACAACGCGGCGAAGGCTCGCCTTCCCGTTTCCCAGGCGCAGCCCGGCGACGTGCTGTGGGTGGGCTACGGCGACGGGTACAACGGCCATGTGGGCATCGCCTGCAATGCGGGCGGCACCCACTACGTGCACGCTCCCACGTTCGGCGCCCGCGTGCGCGATACCGACGGCCTCGGCTGGGCCGGTTTCACCCACGCGCTGCGGTTTTAAGCCGCCGCTCGGCTTTACTCGCTTTTCGCATCGCCCGCACCCGCGCCGCTCTCGGTGCGGGTGCGCTATTATAGGTCGAGCGCCCTCGAAGGCGCACGATGATATACCGAAGGAGCTTTCATGACTACGTTGTTCGTGAACGCCTGCATGCGCGGGGAGGATTCGCGCACGCTCGCGCTGTGCCGCGAGTATCTGCAGGGCAAGGAAGATGTTGTCGAGGTCGACTTGGCCGCGCTCGGCCTCAAGCCGTTCGATGCCCAGATGGTGGCCTACCGCACCGAGAAGCAGAAGGCGAAGGCATGGGACGATCCCATCTTCGACCTGTCGCACCAGTTCGCCGAGGCCGACGAGATCGTCATCGGTGCGCCCTACTGGGACCTGTCGTTCCCGGCGGCGCTCAAGGTGTATATGGAGCACGTGAGCGTGTGCGACATCGCCTTCCACTACACCGAGGACGCCCGGTGCGAGGGCATCTGCAAGGCGGCCCGCCTCACCTATATCGCGTCGTGCGGCGGGTTCGTGGAGGGCGCGAACTTCGGCTACGAGTACTTCTGCGGCATTGCCAAGATGTTCGGCATTCCCGAGACGCGGTTCGTGGCCGCCGAGGGGTTGGATATCGTGGGCATCGATGTGGAGGCCCAGCTGGACAAGGCCCGCGCGCAGATAGCCGCGCTCGACTAGCATGTCCGCGGCCGCCCATGACGCCGAGGGCCTCGTGGCCCTTGTGCCCCCGCACCTCGACCATCCTGTCCGGTTGTCCGACTACCTTGGTGCAGCTGGCGCGACCGTGATGATCCAGCGGGCGCTCAACTGCGTGGATTCCCGGCTGGTGGATCACGGCCTGCGGGTGGGCGCGATCATGGACGCCATGCTCGAGGCGGCTGGGTGGGAGCCGGCAAGGCGTCGCGACGCGTGCCTCATGGCGCTCATGCACGACATCGGCGCCTACCGCACCGAGGAGATCGACCGGCTCGTGGAGTTCGAGTCATGTGACGTGTGGGAGCATTCGTTCTACGGCTACCTTTTCTTCAAGGAGCTCTCGCCGTTGGCCGGCTATGCCGAGGTCGTGCTCTACCACCATATGCCCGATCGCCTGTTCACCGACCAAGATCCGGCGGTGCGTTTCCTCGCGCAGGTGCTGCAGGTGGCCGACCGCGTGGACATGCTGTTGCTGGAGCGCCCCTGGTCAAACGCCGAGGAGGTGGCGCATGCGCTGGGGAGCGCTCCTGCGGGCCAGTTCTCGTTCGAGGCGACGGCCCTGTTCCAGGAAGCGGAGCGGCGCGCAGGCCTGCTCGGGCAGCTGCGCAGTGGTTTCGATGCGGGGGATGCGCTGCGCAAGGTGTCGGCTGCGGCCGATTCCGATGCCGCTGCGGCCTTCCTCGACATGCTCGTGCATGTCATCGACTTTCGCAGCCGCCACACCGTCACCCATACGGTGACCACGGCCTGGACGGCCTACGAGATAGCCCGCCGCCTGATGGCCGACGAAGCCGAGAGGGGCCGTGTGTACTGCGCCGCGCTGCTGCATGACGTGGGCAAGATCGGCATCCCGCTCGGCATTTTGGAGAAGCCGGGGCGCCTCGATGCCCGCGAGATGGCCGTCATGCGCACGCATGTGACCTTGACCGAGTCGATCCTGGCCGGTTGCGTGCCCAATGACATCGCCGCTGCGGCGGCGCGGCATCACGAGAAGCTCGACGGCTCGGGCTATCCGCGCGGCCTCGCGGCTGTCGACCTGAAGATGGCGGACCGCATCATCGCAGTGGCCGACATCGTGAGCGCGCTGGTGGGCACCCGCAGCTACAAGGAGGCGTTCCCGAAAGAGCGGGTGCTGGAGGTGCTGGCCGACCAACGCGATCGCGGGTTGATCGACGGTTCGTGCGTGGCGGTGATGGTGCGCGATTACGACGAGGTCATGGCCGTGGTGCAGCGCGCATGCCTTCCCGTCGCGGCGCTGTACGAGCGCGTGCAGCAGGAATACCGTTGGCTTTTGGAGCAGCTGGCGTGCCATGAGGCGGGGCCTTTGGCGGAGTCGGCCGTGCCGGTCGGCTGAACGGCGGGTACCCGTGTGCCGCTTCAGGCCGATAATGACGGCCGGATGAAGGGGAGGAACAGGATCATGAAACGTTTGCTCGTGGTGGTGGACTACCAGAACGACTTTGTGGACGGGGCCTTGGGCTTTCCCGGTGCCGAGAAGCTGGAGAAGCCCATTGCCGACAAGATCGCCGCATACCGCGAGGCGGGCGACGAGGTGGCGTTCACCTTCGATACGCACCGTCGCGACTACCTTGACACGCAGGAGGGGAAGAACCTTCCCGTGGCGCACTGCGTGGAGGGCACGCCCGGCCACGACCTGTACGGTCAGGTTGCGGACTGCTTGCGCGATTCCGACACCGTGTTCTGCAAGCCGGCGTTCGGTTCGGCTGCGTTTTTCGAGCGCTGCCGCCAGTCGCAGCGTGCTGCCGATGCGGTGGGCAAGCTTCCGTTCGCGAGCATCGAGATCGTGGGCCTGGTGTCCAACATCTGCATCATCTCCAACGCCATCCTGGCGAAGACCGCCTGCCCCGAGGTGCCCGTCATCGTGGACGCCGCCTGCACGGCCTCGTTCGACCCCGACCTTCACGAGAAGGCCCTCGACGTCATGGAAGGCCTCCAGATACAGGTGATCAACCGCTAGCAGCGCACCGTGGCGCGCCCTTGCGCCTGCGGCGTTGCGCGCGTATATTCTGCCTAGACGGGGGGATAGCGTGCCGGTGGACGACGTGCGAGGGGGAGCCATGGAGACGAAGTACACGACCTGCGTGTTCTGCGACGGGGGCTGTCGGGTCAAGGCCGAGGTCGACGGGGATCGGCTGAGCGTGCTGCCGGCCGATCCGGCATTCCCGGCCATCTGCCCGAAGGCGGGCATGGTGGATGCGTACCGCCTGCATCCCGACCGCGTGACCGTGCCGCTGAAGAACGTGGGCGAACGCGGCGAGCCGCAGTGGCAGGAGGTGTCCTGGGGCCAGGCGCTCGACGAGATAGCCGCGCGGCTGCAGGCGGTGGCGGACGCTTACGGCCCGGAGGCCGTGGCGTTCGCCGAGATGCCGCTCAACATGGGCTTCGGCGGCATCACCCGCCGCCTGATGAACTGCCTGGGCACTCCCAACTACACGGCGCCGGTGGCGCTGTGCATGGGCAACACCGCCCAGGTGCACCGGGCGGTGTACGGCTGGTTCGCCGGGGCGGACTGGGGGCGGGCCGACTGCATCGTCTACTTCGGGCAGGACCGCGACCGCGAGCGCTGGCCCGGCGAGTACCTGGCTCTGAACGCGGCGCTCGAGCGCGGGGCGGTGCTCATCGAGGTCGACCCCCGCGAGACGGCCACGGCGAAGCGCGCGCACTACCACCTGCGCATCCGCTACGGCACCGATGCGGCGCTCGCGCTCGGGTGGATCAACGTCGTCATCGGGGAGGGGCTCTACGACCGCGCCTTCGTGGAGGGCTCGTGCACCGGCTTCGACGAGCTGGCCGCGCGGGCGGCGGAGTACCCTCCCGAGCGCGTGGCCGCCATCTGCGGCATCGAGGCCGAGCTCGTGCGCGAGACGGCGCGCGTGTACGCACGGGCGCAGGCGGCCATCATCCCCTGGGGCGTGGTGGGCGACATGCAGCGCAACTCCACGTCGCTTCTGCAGGCGCAGTGCATCCTGCGCGCCCTCTGCGGGTTCGTGAACAAGAGCGAGACGGTGTGCGGGCCGGCGCTCGGGGGTGTGGGCAACGCCGAGTTGGCCGCGTTCGAGCTGCTGCCGCCCGAGAAGCGCGCCCTTCAGCTGGGGCGCGGCACCCATCCGCTGCTCACGTTCGCGGCCTCGGACCTCTATCGCCAGGCCAACGAGCGCGCAGGCGTGCCTTACGAGCCCGACCTGCTGGCCGAGTCGTGCGCCTGCGACCCGGCGTCGCTGTTCGCCGCCATGCGCGGCGAGGGCCCCTACCCCGTGAAGGCGTTCTTCTCCGTGGCGAACAACACGGTGATGAGCTACGCGAACCAGCAGGGCATCATCGACGCGCTCATGAACCAGGATCTCGTGGTGGCCTTCGAGCATTGGCTCTCGCCCACGGCCCAGCTGGCCGACTACGTGCTGCCGGGCGACATGTGGGCCGAGCGCGACGTGTTAGGGTCGCCGTTCGACGTGGGGCCGGCCTTCTCGGCGGGGCAGGCGTTCCGTGAGCCGGCGGGCGAGTGCAAGAGCTGGTACTACGTGGTGAAGGGCCTGGCCGACCGCCTGGGCTTTACGGAACGGTTCCCTTGGGCGAACGAGCACGAGCTGTACGATTGGCGGCTGGCGCCGCTCGGCCTCACGTGGGAGGACGCGTGCGCGCGGGCGCCGGAGCCCCTCCTGCGCGAGCTGGCTGCGCCGGGACGGTTCGTCACGCCCTCGGGCAAGGTGGAGCTGGCCAGCTCCGTGCTGGCCGAGCTGGGCTTCGACCCGCTGCCCTCCTACGAGGAGCCGTCCGATCCCGGCTGCGAGGCCGCGCCGGAGGGAGCGTACCCTTACGTGGCGTTCGCGGGCTTCCGCGAGCGGAAGTCGTACAACACGAACCTGCACCAGATGCCCGAGCTGCGCGCGCAGGAGCCGGAACCGCGGTTCTTCATCAACCCGGCCGATGCGGCGGCCGAGGGCATAGGCGAGGGCGCCTGGTGCGTGGTGGAGACGGCGTACGGGCAGGTGGAGCTGTTGTCCCACCTGGATGAGGCGCAGCCTGAGGGCACGCTGCGCGTGCCGCACGGCTGGTGGAAGCCCGAAACGGCCCCGGGCGTCGCGGCCGGCTTGAGCGGCGCCTGCCTCCACAACGACGGCATGCTGTTCCCCGATGCGGATTGGAACCTCGATCCCGCCCAGGGCGTTCCGAACCTGCGCGGCGGCATCCATGCCCGCGTGAGGGCGAAGTAGCGGGCGGGCGTCGCTCGCTACTTCGCCCCAGCTGCTCGCGCGCCCCTAGCGGCGGCGTGCGAACGCCTCGAGCACGAGCTGCGCGCGGGTGCCGATGGGCGTGTCGTTCTCGGCGAGGAAGCGCGGGACGTCGGCGATGGGCAGCAGGAACGGCTCGATGAGCTCGGAGGGTTCGGGCTGGGCATCAGCCACGCGCTCCACCTGCGCGAACACCACCTGCACCGTCTCGTCGGTGAGGCCGGTGGACGAGAAGCCCGCCTGCGGCAGCGGGTCGAGCGCCGCGGCGCCCAAGTCGGCGCGCAGCGCGTAGCCCGTCTCCTCGCGCAGCTCGCGGTCCACGGCTGCCGCCAGGTCCTCGCCCGGGTCCACGAGCCCGGCGGGGAATGCGATGCACCAGCTGTTCAACGGATAGCGGAACTCGCGGATGAGCAGCAGCCGGCCGTCTGGTGTCTGCGGCACGATGCACACGGCGTCGGATGCCGCGCTCTCGCCGCGCGCGTGCGCCTCCAGCTCGGCGCGGTACGCCTCCGGCCCCTTGCGCGAGGCGCTCTCGTACTCATAGGTCGAGCCGTCGGGCATCGTGTACGTCAGCACGTACTTCTTTATCCAGCCGTCGGATACTTGGCGCAGGCTGGCGAACGTGGGCGTGGGCGAAGCGGCGCTGGCGGTGGGGGCATTTGTGGCGCTGGCGGCTGCGCTGGTGGTGCCGTCGATAGTGGGGGCGGCGGGGGCATTGCGGGTGGTCTCGGGCATGGGGTTGCTCCTTCTCGGTAGCTTGACGTACCGTCCCTCTGCGTTTCCGGGAGCAGGCGCCGATGTTTCACGTGAAACATTCGTTCGCGTTGCTCGCCGGAGCGCGGGACGACGGGTCGCGGTTGCGGCTAGAAGTCGAACACGTCGCCCACGTTCGCTGCCAGGCAGAGGTCGGCCTGGCGGTCGCGCGGGGTGGGGGTGCGGTTCACGATGACCAGGTGGTCGCCCTGGAAGAAGTCGATGAGGCCCGCGGCTGGGTACACGGCGAGCGACGTGCCCGCCACCACCAGGAGGTCGGCACGGGCGATGGCGTCGACGGATGCCTGGAGCGTGCGCTCGTCGAGCGCCTCCTCGTACAGCACGACGTCGGGTTTCACGATGCCGCCGCACGCGGGGCAGCGCGGCACGCCGTCGGCGGCCTCGTCGCGTAGGCGCAGCAGCTCGTCTACCGGGTATGCCGCGCCGCAATCCATGCAGAAGTTCCGCAGCACGCTGCCGTGCAGCTCCAACACGCGCTCGCTGCCGGCCCTCTGGTGCAGGCCGTCGATGTTCTGCGTGACCACGGCGGACAGGGTTCCGGCCCGCTCCAGGTCCGCCAGCTTCCGGTGCGCGCGGTTGGGCTGGGCGTCCAGCGCGAGCATGCGGTCGCCGTAGAAGGCAAAGAACTCCGCCGGATGCGCGTCGAAAAAGCTGCGCGAGATCATCTGCTCGGGTGGATGGGGGTACTTCTGCGCGTACAGCCCGTCGGGGCTGCGGAAGTCGGGGATGCCGCTCTCGGTGGACACGCCCGCCCCGCCGAAGAACACCATGCGTCCCGGCTTCGTCTCGTCCACCCAATGTCGGAACGCATCGATCCCACGCCGCGTCTCGTCGTCCATGGTTCCTCCTCGATAGTGCTGCGAATGGCTTGCGTCCCATCATAGCAGGAAGGCGACCTTGCGGTCGCCTTCCCTTGCGCACTGGTCGTGTGCCTCGCAGAACTAGCCCTCGATGGCGATGGTCTTCTTCTCCTCGAGCTTCGGCTGCTCCTGCTTCTTCGGCACGGCGATCTTCAGCACGCCGTCCTCGAACTTCGCCTTGATGTCGTCTTCCTCCACGTCGTCGCCCACGTAGAACGTGCGGCTGCACTTGCCGCTGAAGCGCTCCTTGCGCACGTAGGTGCCTTCCTCGTCCTTGTCCTCGGACTCGCTCTGCGTCTGCGCGTTGATGGTGAGGTAGCCATCCTTGAGTTCGGCCTGCACGTCGTCCTTCTTGAAGCCCGGCAGGTCGATGGTCAGCTCGTAGCCGCCGTCCGTCTCCTTGATGTCGGTGCGCATGAGCGTGGGCGACATCTTCTGCATCGCCTGCATCGGGGCCGAGGCCGCGTTGAAGAACGCGTCGAACGGGTCGGTCATCAGCTCGCTCAGCAGGTTGCGGTTCCTCCGCATGGGTACCATCATGGCCATACTAATCACTCTCCTACGTGTCGTGCGAGGCTCGGGCTCCCTTCGGCGGCGCATCCGGCTTGTCGGTCGGATGTCGGGTCGATTGAGAAAACCTAAGCCTCTATCTGTGCGGTTTTCTCTGTACGAGACTGTTATAAAACGTTGCATTAGCACTGTCAAGCAACGAGTGCTAAAAGTTACGGTTTCGTCAACTTCCGAGTGCGAAAGCGGAGATGCCCGCAACCCTCGCCCCAGAGTATCCCCCGCCGCGCCTGCCTTCCCGCACGTCTATCTGGGGCCGCCAAAGCGAATACCCCTCGCCACATCCCTGTCATGCAGATGCTCCCTTGGGATGAAAGAGAAGGATAGGAGGCGGGGTTGCCGGTCGCGCTCGAGCAACGACTGGCTCTCCTTGGACGGTTCGGGCTTCAGCGGGAATTCGGCTGCCGAAGATGGATGTGAAATATGGGTATAGACGTGCCCAAGGCTTCGATATAAGTGGCACGCGCTTTGGTTTTTTGCTATCATGCAAGACGAGCCGCAGGGAGCTGCTAACTCCCCACGGCTCTCGAATCGCTTCGGCGGTTTGGCTTTGGTTAGCGCTCCTTGTCCTTACGGACGGGGAGCCTTTCTATTATAGCCGCAGTTAGATGCACTGCGCTGGCGATCAGCTCAAGGATTGCCGTAAGCAAAACCAAATCGGTCATGGTTGCCACCCCCTTCCCGTTTCGCCCTGCAAGAGGGGATAAGGTTGGAGAGGGATGTGGCACCGCGCCGCCTCTGCGCTCCGTTCCCCCATCCTACCGCCGCAACCTTGCCGGGCGACCGTAATATCGCCGTCGGGGAATCGTCCCGATCTTGTCCAATCCTTGTGTATCCGCCGTGCCGACCTTGCCGGTATCTTGCATATCCGTCATGCACACCTTGCCGTTATCTTGCACGCCTTTGGCGCAGTTGCCGCATGGTGCGTCGACACCCCTGCGGCCGTAGGCGAAACGAGGCCCCTCCGCCGCTGTGGCGGGTGGCTTCGGCCGTGCACCCCCCCCGACAACGGGAGGCTTTTGCTGCGCTCTCTCCTCGGCAACGGGCGGCTGCTTCTTCGGAGGGTGGTTTCCCCTCCGTGCCATTCCCTTTCCAATTAAACCTCTCACCAGCAAAAACGTAAAAATGCCCCCACGGGGGTAATGGTCGGTTGCTCCGCTGGCCTGCATCATGCGGCCGAAGGGTTTCATCGATCGAACCAGAGAAGGAGAAGGAGGAGGACATGGTCGACAAGGATAGCGCAGACGGCGCGATCGGGGCTCCGAGTGCCCCGGCTGCTCCCGGTGCCGACAGCGGCCCGGGCGCCTCGAGTGCCCCTGGCACCCCGGCTGCCGGTGCCTCGCAGGATGCCAACCCGGCTGCCCCCGCGCCGAAACGCGCGCGGCGCGGCGTCATCGTGGCGGGCGTCATCGTGGCGGTGGTGCTGGTAGCCGGCATTGGGGCGTGGGTGTGGCACGAGCAGCCCAGCTTCTGCAACGCCATCTGCCACAGCCCCATGGACAAGTACGTGGAGACGTACAGCGAGGGCGACCCGGGCAAGCTGGTCACGCAGCACGCGGCGGCCGGCGACACATGCCTGAGCTGCCACGAGGCCGAGTTCGCCACGCAGGTGTCCGAGGCAATGGCATGGGCGAGCGACAGCTATCCGATGGACGATGCCACGGGCATGCTGGCCACGGGCAAGGAGTTCGCCTCCGAGGAGTTCTGCGCGCGCAGCGGCTGCCACAGCATGGACGAGGTGGTTGCAGGCACTTGGGGCTTCGAGGGCAACGACGAGAAGTACAACCCGCATTCCAGCCACCAGGACTACGCGCTTGAATGCGGCGACTGCCATAAGGTGCATGAGAAGAGCACGCTCGTGTGCAACGAATGCCATGCGCTGACCGCGCCCGAGGGATGGGAGGCTCCCAATGAGTAACGAGCGCAGCGGGCTCTCGCGCCGCAGCTTCCTCAAGGGGGCGGGCATCACCGCGCTCGGCGCCGCCGCAGCGGGTGCGCTGGCCGGGTGCGGCAACGGCTACGCCGTGGATGCCGCCGCAGCCCCCGCTAACGCACGCGTCGGGGAGACGGACACGCCAACCTGGCTGGGATCGGCGCCCGAGGTGCCCGAGGCCGATATCGCCGAGACGCTGGACGTGGAGGTGCTGGTGGTGGGCTGCCGCACCGGTGGGCTGCCGGCCATCATCTCCGCCGCCGAGAACGGCGCTCGCGTGCTGGGCATCGACCGCGTGTCCAAGGTGGCGAACCCGCGCGAGGACATCGGCGCCATCGACTCTGCCCTGCAGAAGGCGTCGTTCGCAGAGTATCCCCAGTTCGAGATCGACAAGATGGAGGCCGTGGAGGACATTGTCCGCTATGCCAACGGCTTCATCAACTACGACCTGGTGAAGCTGTGGGCGAACGAGTCCGGCCCCATGCTGGACTGGATCACCGGCATCGTGGAGCGCGACGGCCGCATGGTCATGAACTTCGAGGGCTCCATCGGCACGACGGGACAGGGCGCGCGCGACAAGGCGTGGGCCACCGGCCACAGTCCCGAGAAAACTGCCCTCTCGAAGGACGACAAGAGCTTCAGCTTCGGCGTATCGCTCATGGAATACGCGCAGGAGAAGGGCGCCGAGTTCCGCTGGAACACCGAGCTGGTGAAGTGCGAGCAGGACGGCTCCGGCCGCGTGACCGGCGTGATCGCCCGCGATGTGAACGACCGCCACTACCTGCGCATCAACGCCAGCAAGGGCGTCATCCTGTCCACGGGCGGCTACGGCAACAACCTGGAGATGATGGAGGCGCGCCAGCCGTGGAACCAGGCGCTGCGCATCGCGGCTCCCGGCAAGGGCGGCAACCCCACGGGCGACGGCATCAAGGCGGCTCTGTGGGCAGGCGGCCAGATGGACCCGCTCGGCGCGGCTTGCACGTTCAACCGTGCGTGCTGCAAGCCCGACCAGACGGCTGGCAACGGCACGGTGGGCGAGTGGTTCTGGTTCGGCGAGCAGCCGTTCATGAAGGTGAACCTGAACGGCAACCGCTTCTGCAACGAGTCCGGCCCCTACGACTACATGCTGCATTCCGCTTACATGCAGCCGCACCACACGTACTGCGACATCTGGGACGCGAATTACGCCGAGCAGGTGCGCCAGATGAACGAGGTGGGCTGCTGCCGCCTGTACCCGTTCGACAACGGCGCGCCGTCGAACCGCACCATCGAGTCCATGGCCTCCGAGTTCGAGAAGCTCATCGAGGCCGGTTACATCCAGCAGGCCGACACCATGGAGGAGCTGGCCGAGAAGCTGAACATCCCCGTGGAGAATACGGTGAAGTCGTGGCAGCGCTACAACCACCTCGCCGAGCAAGGGCGCGACGAGGACTACAACAAGGAAGCGTACCGCCTGATGAAGCTGGACACGCCGCCGTTCTACGGCGTGCGCACCGGCGCCTGGTTCCTGGCCACGCTCGACGGCGTGATGATCGACACGGATATGCATCCCGTGCGCGAAGACGGCACACCGGTGGAGGGCCTGTACCTGACCGGCGACTGCTCGGGCGGCTTCTTCAGCGTGAGCTATCCGAACCTGTTCACGGGCCTGGCCTGCGGTCGCACGATGACCTTCGGCCGCCGCGCCGGCATGCTGGCCGCCACCGGCCAGGCATAGAGCCTGCTGGCCGTGCCCGCCGGCAACCGCAGCCGGCCGGCCCCCCCCCGCGGCTTCCGGGCGGCGCGTTCCCCTTCGCGCCGTCCGTGCCACCCACCAACCCCTGCGGCAGGCTCGGACTCTTTCCCTCTTTCACCCGAGCCTGCCGCTTTCCCTCCCTTCGGCGACGCCCCGCTACTCCTCCGGGGCGTCGCCGTCTGCTGTGCCTTGCCGGCAGCTGCGCACCTGTTGGGGAAGCCGTGCATGCTACAATGGCGGGCATGACCGCTTCCCCGGAACAACCCCCCTCCCTGTTCGCCGCGCCGTTCTGGCGGGTGTGTGCGGCGCTTCTGTGCGTGCTGCTCACCACGTCGCTCATGAATGTGGTGGTGTTCCCGCGCTTTGACGCGGTGTTCACCTACGCTCGCGACGTGTCCGTGCTGGCCAATGCCGCTACGCTCATTGCGGTGGGCCTTGTGGCCACGTTCAGGCCGCCGCTTCTGCGCATGCGAGCGCTCACGGCGGGTTGCCTCGTGCTGCTTGCGGTGGGCTCGGCACTGCTGCCGGCAGGGCTGTACGCCGGCAGCGCGGTGGCGCTTACCGCCGCAGCTTGCGCGCTGTCCATCGGGCGTGGATGGGCCATCGTGATGGTGGGTGCGGCAGCCTCGCGCTTGGAGGTGCGCCAGGCGGGAGCTTGCATTGCGTTGGCGTTCGTCGCGGAATACGCGGTGACGGCCCTGGTGTGGGTGATTCCGGCGGGGGCGGGCACGGTGCTGTTCGCGCTGCTGCCCTTCGCCACGGTGGCCCTGGTGTGGCGCTTGGCGCAGCCCGTGCTTCAAGCTACGGAGCGTGGCGAGGCGCCGGCCGATTTCTCCGTCACCCAGCCCTCCACGTTCCTGCCGCTGGCCAGCCAATTGTTCGTGTGCCTGTTCCTGTTCCGCGTGGCGTTCGGCTACTCGTTGCGCTTCGGCGAGGTGGGCGGCGTGCCGGTATCCGACTTCCTGGGTATCGTTCCCGTGGCGACGGTGGCGCTGTATGTGCTGTTGTCGCACCGAACGTTTCCGGCTGACCTGCTGGCGCAGGTTTCTGTGCTGCTGGTGGTGGCTGGGTTCCTGGTGGTGTCGGCCGGCGGCGCATACGCGGCTGTGGGAAGCGTGACGCTGCTCGCGGCCGGCAACGCGCTGTTCGACATGGTGGCGTGGCTCGTGCTCATTGCCGTGGCGGGGCGCAACCCGCGTGCGGCCGTGGCCACGTTCGCCTGGGGCCGCGGTGTGTCCGGGCTGGGTTCCACCGCGGGCGCGGCGCTGGGCGTGTGGTCGAACGACCTGTTCGGCGCAGGGTCTCCGGCGGTCGATTTCGTCACGGGCACGCTGATCCTCGTGTTCGTGGGCTATGCGCTCATCGGGCTCAAGCACTTCAGCTTCGCCGAGACTATCGCGGGCGTCACGCCGGTGGACCAGGCGGTTGCGAAGTCGCCCGAGCAGGAGTTCGCGGAGCGTTGCCGCACGCTGGCCGAGCGCTACGGCTTGAGCCCGCGCGAGCTGGAGGTGTTCATGATGCTGGCGCGCGGGCGCGACCGCGCCTACATCCAAGAACAGCTGGTCGTGTCGCGCAACACCGTGAAGGCCCACGTCAAGCACGTGTACGCCAAGCTGGATATCCACACGCACCAGGATTTGATCGACCTGGTGGAGGAGGAGCGCGCCGAAAGCGGGCGCGCGTCGGAAAGGAGTGCGCTATGACCGTCATCGGCGTCATCTCGGATACGCACGGGCAGCTGTCGGAGGCGGCGTATGCGGCCTTGGCCGACAGCGACCACATCATCCACGCGGGCGATATCGGCGGGCCGGCCATCCTCCACGAGCTGGAAACGCTGGCGCCCGTGACGGCGGTGCTGGGGAACAACGACTTCGACGAGTACGGGCAGGCGGTCAGCCGTTTCGCGCATCCCGTCATCGACGGCGTGAGGTTCCTGGTGGCCCACTACCCGCGCGACGTGAAGATAAACTTCGCGGGCTCGGGGGCGCTCGCGCCGGGCGATCCCATTCCGCAGGTGTGCGTCCACGGGCATACGCACGTGCCCGAGATCGTCACCGGCCCCGAGGCACGGCCGGCCACGTACGTCGTGTGCCCCGGAGCCGCGTTCCGCCCGCGCGGCGGTTTTCCCCGCTGCATCGCCAAGATCGACGTGGCCGACGGCCGCGTGAACAGCGTGCGTGTGGAAGCGCTAACGGGCGAGGTGCTGCTGGAGGCGTGAGGCGGG
>HHCFC01400__coassemble_1023_pt1 | contig 22235 bp, 24 predicted proteins | sample HHCFC01400__metabat2_low_PE_042 | metagenome-assembled genome bin HHCFC01400 | reverse complement strand
CGGCGGAACCTAGAGGCTGACCTCCTCGGAAACGTCCAGCAGCACGCAGTCGATGAGCGAGCCGGCCGTGCGCGACTCCAAGCCCTCGGGCATGATGGCCATGCAGTTGCTGCGCTGGATGACGCCGAACAGGCCCGAGCTCTGGTTCTTCGCCGGCGCCACCACGTACTCGCCCGCATCGTCCTTGTACAACGTGGAGCGCAGGAAGATGCGGCGCGGATCGTTCTTCTTCACGTCGCGCGAGAGCTTCGCCTTCACCACGGGACGCGTGAAATGGCGGTAACCCTGCATCTTGCGCAGCGCGGGGCGGATGATCATCTCGAAGCCCACGTAGGCGGCCGCCGGGTTGCCGGGCAGGCCGAACACGGGCGTGCCCTGCACCACGCCGAACGTCTGCGCCTTGCCGGGACGCATGTTCACCATGGTCATGAGCAGCTCGCCCAACTCTTCCACCACGGGCTTGATGAAGTCGAAGTCGCCGTTGGAGGCGCCGCCGCTCGTCACCACGAAGTCGTACTCGCAGGCCGCAGCGGACACGGCGGCCGCGAGGGCCTCCAGCGTGTCCTCCACGATGGGCAGGATCGTGGGTGCGGCGCCCGCGGCCTGGGCGCACGCGGCCAGCGCGTAGCTGTTCGAGTTGCGGATCTTGCCGGGCGTGGGGACCTCGGTGGGGTCCACCAGCTCGCTGCCGATGGAGATGATGGCCACGCGCGGGCGTCGGTGCGTGGGCACCTCCACCACGCCGCAGCCCGCCAGGAACCCGACGCCGGCCGAGCCGATGACCTCGCCGGCCTCCACCACAACCTCGCCGGCCTTGGCCTCCTCGCCCGCCTCGCGCACGTTGTTACGCTCCTTCACGGGGGCGGTGAACGCCACGCAGCTTCCCGGCTTGCCGTCACCGGTCACCACGTCCACGATCTCGTACTTCACCACGGCGTCGGCGTCGTCGGGAACCGGCGCGCCCGTCATGATGCGCACGCACTGGCCCTCCCCGATGGAGCCCTCGTACACGTCGCCGGCCGCAACCTCCGCGATGACGTCCATCTCCACCGGCGCCTCGGCGCTCGCGGCAGCCAGCTCGGCCGCGTGAACCGCGAAACCGTCCATGGCCGAATGCGCGAACGGGGCGATGTCGATGTCGCTGCGCAGGTCCTCGGCTGCCACGCGGCCCACCGCCTCCAGCACCGGCACCGTCTCCTGCGGCAACGGCTCCACGTTCGCGAGCACGAGTTCGCGGGCCTCTTCGAGCGAGATCATTTCCTTCATCGGTTCGTCCCCTTCCTGAAAAAGCGCGCCCCGCCCCTCCGCCTTCGCCGACGCAGGCCGTTGCGCACCTTCGATATACCATGCCGACTATTATAGCGCTGAAAGTATAGTTGCGGACGGCGACTTTGCCGCCCCCGTGCGCGCCGCTCTTCGATTTCGCCGTGCCCTCCGCCCGTACCGACCTTCGACTTCGCCGAGCCCTCCTCCCCTTGCCGCATTTCCCCCGCTTCCTCGCCTGCGCCCACCGAAGCCAGTCGGCACCTCGCAAGCGCCGTTATAATAGGAAGGGAATCGACCGAAAGGAATCCCTATGACCCACGCCGAAGCCAAGCCCTCCCTCTACCGCAACGTTCGCATCCACCAAAGCGCGCGCCTCTCCCCCGCCGCCGGCATCGTGGGCGACGTGACCATCGGCCGCGACTCCTGCGTGCTGGCCGGTGCCCAGATTCGCGCCGACGACGCGCCCGTCATCATCGGCGACGAGGTGAACATCCAGGAGAACGCCGTCGTCCACGTGGACCGCGATCATCCCGCCATCCTCCACGACCACTGCACCATAGGGCACGGCGCCATCATACACGGCTGCGAGATAGGGCCGAACGCGCTCGTAGGTATGGGCGCCATCGTCATGAACGGGGCGAAGGTGGGCGCGAATTGCGTGGTGGCCGCCGGCGCGCTGGTATCCGAGGGCAAAGAGCTTCCCGACGGCAGCCTGGTTATGGGCATGCCCGCGCGCGTGAACCGCACGCTGTCGGATGAGGAAATCGCGCGCTTGTGCACCGCGGCGGGCGACGAGTACCTGGCCGTGGGCGCCCGCATGCTCGAGGAAGGCCTGCTGCACAACCCCGAACCGGACGCGGACGCACACCTGGGCTTCTAGGAAACGCCGAAGCTCCGTCATAGGCCGTTTCGCAGGGCAAGCACCCTGCGCTTGCCGCCTCCTGCGGAACAATCCCGCTGCCGGCAAGGGCAGAAACCCTTGCCTTGGAGGCATCCGTCACCGTTGCGTCAATCAGCGCTTCTCTGGGCGCTCATCGAGCAGCGAGCAGCCGCTCGGCATAGGCCGGCACCGCCTGCTCGAGCGGGGCGAGCGTCTTGTCCTCGCCTTCCGGCAGTTCGTTGATCAGCGCGAGGAAGCGGTCCGACTCGAAACCCGGACCCTTCGCGAGCACCTCGTACACGTCGCCTTCGAAGCAGTTCGCGATGCCCGTGGGCGCGAAGCCGTTGCGCAGGTAGAAGTCGCGGCGCCTTTGCCGCTGGACAACGTTCGGGGCGCCCTCGATCACGGGCTCGATGTCGAGCGCGATGGTCTTGCCGGAGCAGCGCCGCTCGATGTCGGCGAGCATGCGCGCGCCGTAGCCCTTCGAGCGAACCCCCTCGCCAACGGCGAGGAAGAGCACGTACGCCAGCCTCGCGTCCTCTATCATGAAGGCGAATCCGCAGAACAGCCCTTCGTCGCGATAGGCGAGCAGCGACACTTCCTCGCGCTGGGCCTGCGTGGTAAGAAACGAGAACGGCGGGCGCTCATACGGTGGGAACGCGGCTTCCAGCAACCGCTCCACCTCTTGCGCATCCTCGGTTCCCGCCGTGACGGCACGTGCTTCCAACATTGGACGAACCCCCTGGTAGAATCCCCTTTTTCTTCTGTCACCTGCAAAGCGGGCGGCCCGCCGTTCCCCACGGCGGGCCGCCCGCACAGTGCGCAACCGGTTTAGCGCTTGATGTTGTAGAACGCGCTCATGCCGGCGTAGACGGCGGCGGAGTCCAGCTCCTCCTCGATGCGGAGCAGCTGGTTGTACTTCGCCACGCGGTCGGAGCGGCAGGGCGCGCCCGTCTTGATCTGGCCGGTGTTGCACGCCACGGACAGGTCGGCGATGGTGGTGTCCTCGGTCTCGCCGGAGCGGTGGCTCATGACGCAGGCGTAGCCGGCCTGCTTCGCCATCTCGATGGCCTCCAGCGTCTCGGTGAGGCTGCCGATCTGGTTCACCTTGATGAGGATGGCGTTCGCGCAGCCCATCTCGATGCCCTTGGCCAGTCGCTTGGAGTTCGTGACGAACAGGTCGTCGCCCACCAGCTGCACGCGGTCGCCGATGCGCTCGGTGAGCGCCTTCCAGCCGTCCCAGTCCTCCTCGGCCATGCCGTCCTCGATGGAGATGATGGGGTACTTGTTCACCAGGGCCTCCCAGTAGTCCACCATCTCGGCGCTCGTGAGCTCGCGGCCCTCGCCGGCCAGCACGTACTTCTGCTTGTCGGCGTCGTAGAACTCGGTCGAGGCCGGATCCATGGCGAACATGATGTCCACGCCGGGCTTGTAGCCGGCGGCCTCGCACGCCTTCGTCACGTACTCGAGCGGCTCCTCGTTCGTCTTGAAGTTGGGGGCGAAACCGCCCTCGTCGCCCACGCCGCCGCCCAGGCCCGCGTCGTGCAGCACCTTCTTCAGCGTGTGGTAGATCTCGGCGCACCAGCGCAGCGCCTCGGCGAAGCTGTCGGCGCCCACGGGCATGATCATGAACTCCTGGAAGTCCACGTTGTTGTCGGCATGCACGCCGCCGTTCAAAATGTTCATCATGGGCGTGGGCAGAAGATGCGCGTTCACGCCGCCCACGTACTTGTACAGCGGCAGCTCAGCCGATTCGGCAGCAGCCTTCGCGCAGGCCAAAGACGCGCCCAGAATGGCGTTCGCGCCAAGCGCGCCCTTGTTGTCGGTGCCATCGACCTCCAGCATGATGTCGTCGATGGTGCGCTGGTCGTCGGCCTCCAAGCCGATGAGCGCTTCGGCGATCTCCTCGTTCACGTGGGCCACCGCGTCGAGCGTGCCCTTGCCCAGGTAACGGCCCTTGTCGCAGTCGCGCAGCTCCACGGCCTCGAACGCGCCCGTCGACGCGCCCGACGGCACGGCGGCGCGGCCGAACGAGCCGTCCTCCAGCACGACCTCCACCTCCACGGTCGGGTTGCCGCGCGAGTCCAGGATCTCGCGACCGAACACATCGATGATGACGCTCATGAATGCCTCCTCGTAGTCTGTCCAATCCGCTTCGCCGGACCGTTCCGCCGAAGCGTGACCTTCCCGGCAATCATAGCACGTCGGAAGCGCAATCCCCCATTCTGCGAGCGTTTCCCACAACCATGAAGGCGAACGGTAAAGCTGGCCGGCGCGATCGAGGGTGCCCGGACAAGCATTGGCGGCGAAGTGTTTTCCGCAACCCCAACTCGGCCAAGCTCACCAACGTCGCGCCGATCGCATTCGCACGGTTGCGGCACGCTTCGGTGAACCCGGACTTCGAGAACAGGAACAAGAGGCGCTTTTCCGCGGGAATCAGCTGGATACGGTGCTTTATGAAGTTACGATTTGTCAAATTACGAACTTATTACTTCTGCGCTCCGCGTCGCGTTAGAAGCGGAACTCGGACGCCCAGTCGAAATCGGCGGAGGCTTCCGCGCTTGCGGGCCAGTGGGCGCACCAGGCGGGGACGATGGGGCGCTCGATGCGGTCGATGCTGGGGGTGTAGGGCTTGAGGTCGAGCACGGGGGTGCCGTCAGCGGCGTCGAGGTAGGGCGTCTCCACAATACCGGCGTCCACGTCCACGACGGCCAGCTCGATGGCCGTGAGGGCCAGCGGGTTGGGCCGCAGCGGGCTCCGCGTGGCGAATATGCCCAGGTCGTGGTCGAGACGCGTGTAGGGGCGCCCCGCATCGGTGAGCGCGCGCAGCTCGGGGTCGTCAACCTCGTGCGCCCACCAGATGGCGACGGCGTGGCCGAAGCCCTCGAGGCCGCGCAGGCCGTCTCGGTACGCCGGGTCGATGCGCAGCTGCGCAGGCCCCTCCCCTCCCCCGCTCACGACGCCGACGGGATGAACGAAAAACGTTTGCATGGATTGCTCCTCTCGCGATGGCCGCCCCTGCGGCGGCACATGATGAGGAGCATAGGGGCTGACATCGTGGGAGGGTCAAGCGGTCTTCTGGACGGGAACCAAAAACTCAGTAAGGTAGTCCTGCGGGTCTTCCGCGTTCCACGGGCCGCGATGGGCCACCTCGCGCGTGGGGCCGGCCATGCGCAGCGCGGGATGATCCTCCAGCCACCGCGCGAACGACGCATACACGGGCGCGATGTTCTCGTAGGGGCCGTACACCTTGATGCTCGCGGCAAGCGGCAGCGCGGCGCTGCGGTAGAAGCGCAGCGGCCCGTCGTCTTCGCCGTGCGCATCGGTGGCCACGGCCACCTCCACCGTGACGGGCGATGGGGCACCGCAGGGCGCGCCGCCTGCGGCGATCGCGTCCCCTGCACCGCCTGCAGCGTCGCCGCCCGCATCGGCCGCCGCCCCCTCGTCGCAGAACTCGCAGTACTCCGTGTAAGGTTCGGATGGCGCAATCTTCCGCTCTCTCATGAATGCGCCCAGCCGCTCCCAAGCCCGCCGTTCCTCGCCGTAGCCCGCCAGCTCCATGCGCAGAGCCACCACCTGGTAGGAGGGAATCGACACGAGCGTCACCTCGCAGCTTATGGCCGCCCCGCCGGCCTCCACGTCCTGCCGGAAACGGAGCAGGTCGGCAAGCCGGCGCTGCTCGCGCCCGATGCCTTCCTCGAGCTCACGCGCGCGATCGTCCAGGGCGCGGGCCAGCTCCCTGTCGTCCGCATGCGCCAGCCGCCCGATTTCCCGGATGGGGAATCCCAGGTCGCGCAGGACGGTGATGCGGTTCGCCTCCGCCAGCTGGGACACGGCGTAGCGGCGGTACCCCGTCTGGGCGTCCTGCTCGGCGGGCTTGAGCAGCCCCACCTGGTCGTAGTGGCGCAGCATGCGCACCGATATGCGCGAGAGCCGGGAGAACTCGCCTATCTGCAGCACGGGGAAACCTCCTTGGGACCGGTCGGCAGACGCAGCATAGCATGAAAGGTCGCGCGGCGGCCTCACGCCCCCAGCGGATGCTCGGAGCCGTCGGCGGCCAGGTCCTCCCGCTCGCGCGCCAGGTAGTCGATGAGCTCCTGCTGGGAGTGCACGGCGAGCTTGCGGTAGATGCTGCGCACATGCGTCTTCACCGTGTCGGGCGACACGGACAGCGCCTCGCACACGGCGCGGCGCGACTTGCCCTCGGCCAGCAGCAGCATGACCTCGCTCTCGCGCTGCGTGACCGCACGCTCGGTGGCCACGAACTTCACCACCCCCGCCATGTCGCCCGCCGCCAGGCTGCTCTCGCCGGGACGCACGGTGCCCCAGCCGTACTTGAGGTTGCTGCCGCTGGACAGGAACAGGGCCGCCGCCAGCACGAGGCACGCCACGCAGCTGGCGAGCAGCGCGGCATCGGGCGACATCTCGGCGCCCAAAAAGCCCAAGGCCAGCCCTGCGCCAACCACCACGCCGCAGAACAGCGCGGCACCCGGACAGCTGGCGATCCAGGTGGCGGGCAGCCCCATGTTTTTCATGAGGCAGGCGCCCAAGCTCCACAGCACCAGGTCGAGGTAGCAGAACCCGGCAGCCAGCACCGCGCTGCCCACCGCCGTCGCATCGGGCAGCAGCGCAAGCAGAACGAAGCCGAGGGCCACGAACGGGAAAGCCACCTTGTACACCAGCCGGTTGAAGTCGAGACGCAGGAACACGAGCGTGCCGAACAGCAGAGCCACCGCCGCAAGCTGCCCCGCCGAGCACAGCGCCGTGCTCCCGAACGAGGAGGACCATGCCACGGCCTCCGCGCCGCCCGCCCCGTCAAAGACGGCGGCCACCCCGGCGCCGTCGCCGCCTAACGCGAACATCCCCGCGAACAGCACGCCGGCGGCCAGACCCTGCACGCACGACGTGGCAGCGAACTTCGCGGGAAACGGCAGCGGCACGTCGCGCCCATGCCCGTAGTAACGCGCCCGGGGGAAGCCGCCCACCACGGAGCGCAGCAGCGCGGCGCCCGCGAACGGCAGCACGAGGGGCGCTGCCAGCAGGGGAAGGTCGCCCGATCCGGATACCCGGCCCGCCACCGCCAGCATCGCGAGCACGGCTGCCGTCGCCACGGTGGCCAGCATGCCCTGGTACAACGTCTGCTGCGTTCCTATCCAGCCGAACACGCGATCGACCTCCACGCGGAACAGCGCGCATCCCACGCCCATGACCAGGCTCGCCAGCAAGTACAGCGCGCCCCGCGCAGCCGTCGGCAGCCCGGTGTCGAGCGCCCACACCAGATGAAGGGCCGCCGCGAGCGTCATAAGCGACGCCAATGCCACAGTCCACGAGGGCGCGCTCGGCACCTTGCGGGTCCGCTTGAACCACTCGGCTATGACCGCGCTCGCCGCCGCCATGCACGCGAGCGGCCCCAGCCATGCCGGCAGGAGCATCTCGCCGCCTCCCGGCCCCCATGCCCCGAGCGCGACGGCCGGCCCGGTACAGCAGGCTATGAGCCAAACCATGTAGCTTGCCATGGCCAGCGCGATGCGGGCGTTTCCCGCCGCGGCGTGGCCGAGCTCCGCGCGCACGCGCTCGCGGTCGCCCGGCTCGTTGAACAGGTGGCGAACGTGGCTTCCCTTCATGGGCCCTCCCCTTTGTCCCTCGCACAAGCATACCGCGTCGCGCCTCACCCCGCAGGGTGAAAACGCACGATTCGGCTTTTTCCCTGCGATGGGCGAAGCGGAGCGCACGCCACGCGTGCTAGGGTGCGGGCAACGCACGGTGCGGAGGGCGCCGGGCAGGGAGCGGGCGCGCTGGACGCGTTCCGCCGGAGGGAAGGGGTTTCACATGGAGAACGAGAAGACGAGCATGGATCGCCGCAGCTTCCTCAAGGGCGCATTCGCCACGGGCGCCGTGGCCACCGCCGCCGTCACGGGCGTGGGGACGCTCGCCGGCTGCGCTGCGCAGCCGAAGGAGGGCAAGGCGGGCACGTCGGCCTCCGACAGCAAGGCCGCGGGCGGCACCTACGATTTCGAGACGGCTCCCGATCCCATCGCCGAGGGCGACATCAAGGAGACGGTGGACGCCGACGTCGTGGTCATCGGCGCCGGGTTCTCCGGCCTGTGCTGCGCGCTCGCAGCCGCCGAGAACGGTGCGAACGTGGTCATGCTCGAGCGCATGGACCACGTCATCGGGCGCGGCGGCTCCATCTACGCCATGAACTCGAAGCTGACGAAGGAGAAGGGCTACGAGTGCTCCGTCGAGGAGGTGGCCCAGCGCTACAAGCGCATGATGGGCTACCACTCCTACCGCGTGGACGGCCGCAAGTGGATGCTGCACTTCAACCGCTCGGGCGAGGCCATGGACTGGCTCATCGACCGCATGACCACGGCCAGCTCCGTGGGCGGCGACGACCTGACCCCCGTCATGGAGCACTGGTACGAGGACCCGGAGAACATCAACGGCGAGTTCCCCGGCACGCACGAGTTCCTCGACGGCCCCAACGGCAAGGGCCCCGACGACAACCCGCAGCAGGACGTGTGCGCGAACATGGCGCTGTACTGCGAGAAAGCCGGAGTGGACATCCGCTACGAGACCGAGGCGCAGCAGCTCGCGTTGGACGGCGACAAGGTAGTGGGCGTCGTGGCGAAGGGCAAGGACGGCTACGTGCGGTTCAACGGAAAGAACGGCGTGGTCATCGCCACGGGCGACTTCGGCCAGGACAAGGACATGCTGGAGAAGTTCATTCCCTGGGCGGCGCACCAGACCGAGTTCGGCGGCATCTGGAACGGCTCGGGCCACAAGATGGCGTACTGGGCCGGCGCCGCCGTCGACAAGAGCGAGACGCCCGCGCCCATGATCTTCTGCTTCCAGTGGCGCTCCATCACGCGCCAGGTGCGCGCGTTCCAGGGCCTCATGGTGAACGAGGACGGCCGCCGCTACGACAACGAGGACAACGTCATCTCGCACGGCGGCTTGGCGCTCATGCACCAGAAGGGCAACCACGCGTTCGCCATCTGGGACGACGACTACGCGAACGAGCCGGGCTGGCAGAACCACCGCTACGTGGACGGCCCGAAGGTGTTCGACACGCCCGACGACGTGCGCGCCTACTGGCAGACCGTGGTGGACGGCCCCGGCACCATCAACATGAACGGCTCGGGCGACATCCCGGTGAAGATGATCAAGGCCGACACCGTGGAGGAGCTCGTGGAGAAGCTCGGCCTGCCGAAGGACGAGACGCTCAAGACCATCGAGGCGTACAACGGCTACTGCGACGCAGGCGTCGACGAGGAGTTCGGCAAGCGCAAGGAGCTGCTGCTGCCCATCAAGAAGGGCCCGTTCTACGGCATAGAGTGCACGCCGTGGTTCCTGTCCACCACCGGCGGCATCCGCTGCAACGAGGACCTGCAGGTCATGAACGCCGACGACGAGGTCATCGACGGGCTGTACTGCCTGGGCTCCACGGTGGGCGACATGTACACGAACTGCTACTCCACGCACTTCCCCGGCCATAACCTGGGCGGCACGTGCCTCACGTTCGGCTACGTGACCGGCCGCAAGCTGGCCGGCGCCGAGTAGGCCGGCCCGGCAACGGCCCGGACGCCATCTCCCTCCCGGCGGCCGGGCCGCAACTTTCAAAAAAAGCGGCGACCGCTGTGCGGCCGCCGCTTTTTGCCGGGCAGGCGAAGGGCGATAGGCTGGCCGGCGGCGCCCCTTCCGGGCAAGGCCCGTCCGCAAGAACCTTACAGCAGCACGGCGACGGCGATGCACAGCGCGAGGCCGGCGGCGAGCACGGCCAGGCTGCGGCCCGCAAGGCGACGGTCATGCAGGGAGGTGCGATGCGGCTGGGCCCCGTAGCAGCGGGCGTCCATGGCCACGGCCAACGCGTCGGCACGGCGGAACAGGCCCACGAAAAGGGGGATGAGCACGGTCTGCCACGCACGCAGGCGCTCCCACAGGCCGCCCTCGGAAAACGACGCGCCGCGCGCCTGCTGCGCGTCGTGCACGCGCCCGAACTCCTCGGCCGTGACGGGGATGAAGCGCAGCGCCAGCGAGAACACCATGGCGATGTCGTCCACCGGCACGCGCAGCCGCCGCAGCGGGCGCAGGAAGTCGGCGAGCGCGTCCGTGAGCGCGGTGGACGTGGTGGTGTACGTGACCACGAGGCTGGCCGTGACCAGCAGCACGATGCGCACCGCGAAGAAGCATCCGCGCGCGAGGCCTGCGGGCACGAGACCGAACGACCCGACGAGCGCCACCGGCGGCAGGCTGCCGAAGAGCCCCGGCTCCTGCCCCAGCAAGGGCGGCGCCGCCCCCGGAGCGGCCTGGCCCACATCGAAGGCGAACCCGTTGAACACGACCGCGAACGCCGCGAGCACGTACACGGGCACGAGCAGCGCGAAGAACCGCCGCAGGGGAATGCCCGACGAAGCCGCTGCCGACGCGAACAGCGCGCCGCACAGCACCAGCCCCGCCCACGTGTCCACGAGGAACAACGTGACCGAGTACGCCGCGAGCAGCACGATCTTCACGCGCGCATCGCACGCGTGGATCGGCGAGGTTCCGGGGATGTAGGAGCTGACGTTGATGCGCATGCTGGCAGTATGCCACAAGTGCCGGCCGCCCGCCGCGCATGGGGTGACAATTCCGCGCGTTCAGCGGAAGGCGCCGTCAGCGACCGCGCCGCGCCTCCGCGGACTCGCCGCTCCCGCGCCCGTGGGACCCGCTATCCTCCCGATAGAGCGCGAGCAGCGCCAAGCCAACCAGCGAGCACGCCCCCACCAGGAGGAACGCTCCGCGGAACCCTTCGTCGAGCGTGCTCTGGAACGCGTCCTCGATAGTCCCCGCCCGCTCGTCGATGGCGGCAAGGTACTGGTCCTCGGCGGCATCGACCGCCTCGGACGGCATCCCGGCGGCCGTCGCCTCTTGCTCTATCTCGGTCTTCGCCAACGTCTTCACGTTACCGACGATCGTCGTCACGTCCGAATTCTCCATCAGCTGCTGCAGGTCGGGAGGCAGTCCCGCGCCCCCGCCCTCCCCGCTTGCCAGCTGCGCCATCGAAGGCCCGTTCGGCATGTCGGGCAGCACGCCCATGATGCGATCGGGCACGGCCATGCCCGCATGCGCGATGAACGCCACCAGCACGGCCGGGGCCACCGCCGTCCCCACCGAGCGCACGAGCGACAACGTTGCCAGCGCCGAGTTCGACTCGCTCTCCTTCGTCTTCGCCAGCATCATGTAGTTGAGCGGCGTGCCGATGGTGAAGCCCATCCCGATGCCGATGGCCACCAGGCTGACGATCAGCGTCGCCAGGTTCGCGAACCGCGTGGCCACGAGCGCCAGGAACAGCGCGCCGGCGGCCGAGGCGGCAAGCCCGAAGGCCAGCACGGCCTTCACGCCGAACCGATCGATGAGCTTGCCCGATACCGGGGCTCCCACGCCCGCGAACGCCGCGAGGACGATCACCACGTAGCCGCCGCTGCCCGAGGGCAGCTTCAGCACGTTCTCCGCGAACTGCGGGATGAAGATGATCCCCATCAGGATGACGCCCGTGATCACCGACAGCACGAGCGTGACGAGGATATCGCGGTTCCGGAAGTACGACAGGTTCAGCACCGGGTCGGCCGCCCGCCGCTCGATGAGCACGAACAGCGGCAGCAGCACGACGAAGGCCAGCAGGAACGGCCACACGTCCGTCGACGCGAGGGAAGCGCCCACGTTGAAGAAATCGAGGTTCTTCAGGCCGTACAGGAGCGACAGCACCATCGTCACGAGCACCGCGATACCCAAGCCGTCGATGGGCTTCACCTCCTCGGCGCGCGTGTTCGGCAGCACGAACACCCCTGCTGCGACGATGGCCGCGCAGATGGGCACGTTCACGTAGAAGATGAACTGCCAGTTCGTCTGGCCGAACAGCGAGAGTATCAGGCTGCCGGCCGATGCGCCGAAGATGTTGGCGATGCCGTAGACGCCGCCCACCAGGCCCAGCGCCAACCCGCGCTTCTCGGGAGGGAACGTGGTGCCGAACTCGGCGGTGGCCACCGGCACGATGCCGCCTCCGCCGATCGCCTGCACGGCTCGCGCGCCCAAGAGCATCCAGAAGCTTCCCACGTCCTGCGCGAGGCCGCACAAAAGCGATCCCGCGCCGAACAGCGCGATGCTGACCAGGTAGATGCGCTTGCGCCCCGAGCGGTCGGCCAGCTTGCCCATCACCGGGATGGCCGCCGCGTACGCCAGCGTGTAGATGGTGATGATCCACACGCTCATCTGGTCGGTGATGCCGAGGTCGCCTTGGATGACGGTACGCGCGGGCGTGACGATGCCGGTGTCGAGCGCGCCGATGAACAGGCCCAGCAGGTACACGGCGGCGATGAGGACGAATCCCTTGCCATGCCCGGCCCGGACGGTCCGGCTTGGGGAGGGAGATGCAGCGGAAGAACCCATGGAACTGCCTTTCAGACGGCGCGGCCGAGCGGATGGAAAAGAGAAGCCCGCAGCTCATGCTACGGGCTTCGGAGGGGCAGGAGGGCGCGTGACCGTTACATGCGCTCCTTCATGTTCTCGGCACCCTGCTTGATGTTGTCCTTCGCGTCGGACGCGGCCTCCTTGATGGCCTCGCCGGCCTTGCCGAGCGAATCCTTGACGGAGTCCATGAAGCCCTCGGACTTCTGGTCCTTGCGGTTCTCGTGCTGCTGTGCGCGCATGGCGGCGTCGGTGCTGCCCGTCTGCTGGGCCACCTGATGCTCGCGGTCGGCGGCGGCGTCCTCGGCGCGGCGCTCGTTTACGCCCGCCTTCGCCTCGTGGAACGCGTCCTTCACGTTGTTCTTCACGTCGTGGGCCATGTCCTTTGCGCCGTTCTTCATATCGACGGACGCGTCGCCCGTCTTGTAAGCCTGATCGACCATTTCTGCTCCTTTCGGGAAGGTTCTGTGTCATCCCCATTCTAGGGATGGGGTGCCCGGCGTCGGCTTCCGGGGGAAAACGGCGCCGCAACGGTTCGCGCACAGGGAGCGCAGGATGCACCAGGCGAACCGGAACGGGCGCCCTTCGCGACGCCTGCGTCGCACCGGCGCGCCCGTTGCACTGCCGGGAACGGCTAGTCGCGCTCGGACGCGTCGTTGGCCAGGCGCTCCGTCTCGCCTTCCGCCTCGTCGAAGTCGAACGCGGTGGCGGCGGCCTCCACGGACTCCTTCTCGTTGCCGTCGCCGTCGACGGCCTCGACGTACTCCTCGGCCTCCTGCTTGACGGCACGCTCGATGCGCTCGAGGTCGTCGGCCGCCTCGCGGTTCAGCTCGTCCGCTTCGTCCGCGTCGATGCGGATATCCTCTTTCGTCGTGGTCTCGGCCATGGTTCGGCTCCTTTCGTCGGGAATCCCGCCAGGGGAAGGTAAGCTGTCCAGCCTATTGTAGCCACCGCCCCGACAGGACCGGTTTCCGCACGCTGACGAACGTGCAACGCTTGGATTCGGGACCGGAGACGGCGTCCGACGCGTCGGCAGGGCGGCGGCGCGACGCTACCGCGACGTACCAGCAGGGCGGCGAGCCCGTCACTTCCGCGACGCGTTGTGGCGCACGTTGCCGAACAGGTCGATTACGGTATCCCGCACGTGCTCGATGAGCACGGGTATCTCGCGACGCACTTCGACCGCGGCCTGCTGGGAGTGGTGCGCCACCTCGCCGGCGAGTCCCTGCGCATGGTCTCCCACGTCGCCGAAAGCGTCCTGCGCGTGCTGCTGCAGCTCGCCCGCCATGTCCTTCATGTGCCATGCCACGTTCATCTTGCCGTCGGTTGCAGGCTTCCCGTCTGCGGGTCCACGGTCTTCCATTGGAGCCTCTTTCCTAGCTGCGGATTGCCGGCGGGCCGCGCCGCGCGCCCGCTCCCCTTTATGGTAGTCCAGCGTGCGGAACCGCCGCGCAACCGCGGGAAAACGCGTTCTTGACGCATTGGTGGCGGCACTGGCCGAGCTTTGGCATACGCAAAACGGGAGCCCGTGGGCTCCCGTTCGGATGCAGTGCTTATGCGCAGGTCGGGGAAAGGCTACTCGGCCTTCTCCTTCTCCACGGCCTCGGCCTCGGCGGCCTCCGCGTTCTCGGCGGCGGCTTCCTCGGCCTGGTCGGCGGCCTCGACGGCAGCCTCCTCGGCCTTGGCCTCCTCGGCCTCCACCTTGGTCTCCTCGGCCTTGGCCTCGTCGTCGGCCTTCTCGACCTTCTTCGGGGCGGCCTTCTTCGCAGCCTTCTTGGCGGCGGGCTTGGCCTCGTCCTTCTTCGCCTTCACCGGCTCGGTCACCAGCTCCATGATAACCATGGGGGCGTCGTCGCCCTTGCGGGGGCCCAGCTTCATGATGCGGGTGTAGCCGCCCTGGCGGTCCTGGAACATGCCCTGCGCGACCTTCTCGAAGATCTCGCGCACGAGCTCCTTGTCGCCCAGCGCCGCGATGGCGAGGCGGCGGGAATGCAGGTCGCCCCTCTTCGCCCACGTGATGATCTTGTCAACGTCGGGGCGGATCTCCTTGGCGCGCGAGTCGATCGTCTTGATGCGGTCGTTCGCCAGCAGCGCGCACACCAGGCTCTTCTTCATGGCCTTGGTATGGCTGGTGTCGGTGCCCAGCTTGCGCCCCTTCTTGTAGTGTCTCATGATCTCGTATCTCCTAAAGCTTCAAATTGAGGTCCATGGAAATGAGCTTGTCCTTCACTTCCTCGATGGACTTCGCACCAAAGTTCCTAATGTTCAGCAAGTCGTTTTCGGAGAACTCGACGAGCTGGCGGACGGAATGGATGCCGGCGCGCTTCAGGCAGTTGTAGGAGCGGACGGAAAGGTCCAGGTCCTCGATCTGCTTGTCCAGCTCGGCATTGGACTCCTGCCCCTCGGGAGCGAAGATGGAAGGAACCTCGCCTTCCTCCTCGTCCACGATGTCGGACAGGCCCAAAAACGCCCCCATGTACTGGTTGATGATGTTGGCGGCACGGCACACGGCCTCGGAGGGCGCGATGGAGCCGTCGGTCTCAACCTCCAGCACGAGCTTGTCGTAGTCGGTGCGCTGACCCACACGGGTGTCGGTGACGTTCAGCGTGCACCGGCGGACCGGCGAGAACAACGAGTCAACGTGGATGACGCCGATGGGGTCCTCGGTGCGCTTGTTGCGCTCCGCGGACACGTAGCCGCGACCCACCCCGATGCGGATCGTCATGTCCAGCTGGCCGCCGTCGGCAACCGTGGCAATGACGTGCTCGGGGTTCACCAGCGTGAACTCGGTGGGGATGTCCAGGTCGGCACCCGTCACCGTGCAGGGGCCCTCGGCGGACACATGGGCCGTGGCCTCCTCGATATCCTCGTTGAGTGCCGAGAACACGAGGCCCTTCACGTTCAAGACGATGTCCGTGATGTCCTCGATGACGCCCTCGGCCGTCGTGAACTCATGCTGCACGCCCTCGATCTGGATGGCGGTGGCTTTCGCCCCGTCCAGCGACGAGAGCAGCACGCGGCGCATGCAGTTGCCCAAGGTGTAGCCGTAGCCACGCTCGAGCGGTTCCACGACGAAACGCGCGACAGTTTCGTTGACTTCTTCCGTTGTTACCGTAGGCCTCATGAACTCTGTCATGTTGTGTAAGCCTCCTTACTATGCCGCGATTATTTCGAGTAAAGTTCGACGATGAGCTGTTCGCGAATGTCCAGATCGATTTGATCGCGTTGCGGGAGAGCAAGCACGTTGCCTTGCAGTTTCTCGATGTCGACCTCGAGCCAGGCCGGCACCTGCACGCGCTCGTTGGAGATGAGCGCGCTCTTGATGACCAGCAGGTCCTTGGCCTTGGGGGCCACGGCCACCAGGTCGCCCGCCTTCACGCGGAACGACGGGATGTCCACGCGGCGGCCGTTCACGGTGATGTGGCCGTGACGCACCTGCTGACGGGCCTCGGCGCGCGACTTCGCGAAGCCAAGGCGGTACACCACGTTGTCCAGGCGGCTCTCGAGGATGCGCAGCAGGTTCTCGCCCGTGACGCCCTGCTGGCGGCCGGCGATCTCGTAGTAGTGATGGAACTGCTTCTCCAGAACGCCGTAGATGCGCTTGGTCTTCTGCTTCTCACGCAGCTGCAGACGGTATTCGCTTTCCTTGATGCGCTTCTTGCCGGCCTCGCCGGGCGCGTAGTTGCGGCGCTCGATCGCGCACTTGTCCGTGTAGCAGCGGTCGCCCTTCAGGAAGAGCTTCGCACCTTCACGACGGCACAAACGGCAGTCCGCTCCAGTATAACGAGCCATAATACTTCGATCCTTTCAGTTACACGCGACGACGCTTGCGCGGACGGCAACCGTTGTGCGGAATGGGTGTGCAATCCTGGATGCTGGCGATTTCGAGGCCGGCGGCCTGCAGCGAGCGGATAGCCGTCTCGCGGCCCGAGCCGGGGCCCTTCACGAACACGGAGACCTTGCGCAGGCCATGCTCCATGGCCGTCTTCGCGGCGGCCTCGGCGGCCATCTGCGCGGCGAACGGCGTGGACTTGCGGGAGCCCTTGAAGCCAACCGTGCCGGCAGACTGCCAGGAGATCACATTGCCCTGGGGATCGGTGATGCTCACGATGGTGTTGTTGAACGTCGACTTGATATGCGCGGCACCGACGGCGATGTTCTTACGCTCGGAACGCTTGATGCGCGTGCGCACTTGTTTCTTAGCTGCCACTTGTGCTACCTCACTTCTTCTTTCCGCCGATTTGCTTACGAGGACCCTTGCGGGTACGCGCGTTCGTGTGCGTGCGCTGTCCGCGAACGGGCAGGCCGCGACGATGGCGCAGGCCACGATAGCAACCGATCTCCATGAGGCGCTTGACGTTCTGGGAAACCTCGCGGTGCAGGTCGCCCTCCACCTTGATGTTCTCCTGGATGTAGTCGCGCAGCTTGGTCAGATCGTCCTCCGTGAGGTCCTTGATGCGGACGTCGGGATCCACGCCGGTTTCGGCGAGGATCTTTTTGGAGGTGGTCAGACCGATGCCGTAGATGTAGGTCAAGCCGATTTCAACGCGCTTGTCGCGAGGAAGGTCGACACCAACAAGACGAGCCATAGATGATTCTCCTCTTTCCTAGCCCTGACGCTGCTTGTGGCGCGGGTTCTCGCAGATGACGAGCACCTTGCCATGGCGTCGGATGATCTTGCATTTGTCGCACATTTTCTTGACCGAAGGACGTACCTTCATAATCAATTCCTTTCGGTTTATGTGTACCTTAATCTATACATACGCCCAGCCGCAGGCGGTTGTTTTCGTGCTTGCCGTGTGCCGCATGGCACACAAAATGCGCACACCTGGTTCACAGGCCGTGCAGATTTGCGCGCTTACTTGAAGCGGTACGTGATGCGCCCGCGGTTCAAGTCGTAGACGGACAGCTCCACCGTCACCTTGTCCCCCGGGAGGATCTTGATGTAGTGCATACGCATCTTGCCGGAGATATGGGCCAATATCTTGTGGCCATTTTCGAGCTCCACCCTAAACATAGCGTTCGGCAACGCCTCCAGGACGGTCCCCTCGAGCTCGATAACATCTTCTTTGGTCAAAAGTGCTCCTTCAAGCAAATCGTCACTAAACAGCAACCATAGATGATACCAAAAGTTTCGGGGAAAGGGAGAAGAAAAATAAACGAGCGCACAACACCAACAAACCCGCTGGTTCGAAGTCACCTGCTTGCCAGGCGTGCGGTTCGATGCCGCGCGGTCCTCGCTCAAGAAACGGGACCGCCAGGTATTCGCGCCAAGCGCAGCCGCCTTGTCGGCTTGGGGTCGCGCAACCTACGACGGCTGCAACCGACCAACTGGCTGGGCCACCAGGATTCGAACCTGGATAGCTGGTACCAAAAACCAGAGTCCTGCCGTTGGACGATGGCCCAGTTTGGTGCGGAGCGCTTGCAACGCGGCGCGTCTTGCCAGGCGCCGTCTGCGCAGACGTTGAAATGGTGGGCCGTGAGGGAGTCGAACCCGCGACCTTGGGATTAAAAGTCCCCTGCTCTACCAGCTGAGCTAACGGCCCACGTCTGCAATGCGCGAGTATCTATTCTAGCCGGGGCGGGTGAGACGGTCAATGAAAATGTTCGCAACACCCGCCTGCGCACGAGAAGAGCGCAGTCTGCGGCACCGCAAAAGGGTGCCCCGGCGAAATGCTGAACGGGGGGGGCGCCGGCCAGGCACATTCCGCCTCCCGGTTGAAACGAAGCCGTAACATACGCGCCGCCTCGGCGGTACTACAATCGAGGGGTATGCGTAACCTGCGGCGCTTCCGCGCGGCATCCCCGCCGTCGTCCGCCAGCCCGCCCTCCCGAAAGGCCGTGATAGCCATGTGGTGCTCGAAAGTGCTCGTCGCCTACGACGGATCGACCCCTTCTGCGAAAGCCCTCGATCTCGCCCAGTCCATCGGCGCGCAGGATGAGCGCATCGAGCTGGTGTTCGTGCACGTGCTGAAGCTGTTCGCTCTGGGCACCGGTGCCGAGGGACCGCTTATCGAGGAGGCGAACCGCGTTCACGCCGCGCTGCAGCAGCTGGCCGAGCGCGTGCCGAACAGGGCCCACGCGCACTTGCTGAAGGGCACGTCGCCGGCCGACCTGCTGCTGAAATGCGCCGAGGACGAGGGTTGCGACCTTATCGTCATGGGCAGCCGCGGCAAGGGCGGCGTGAAGGGGTACCTGGGCAGCGTGAGCTATGCCGTGGTGCAGGGGTCGCCCGTAGCCGTGCTCATCGCGAAGGACGCACCCGGCGCAGGAGCGGCCGGCGGGGCTATGGCAGCCGCGGCGGACGCGCCTGGCGCCGGGGAATCGGCAGCCACGACACCCGCGGCGGAGACCCCGGGCACGGGCTCCCAGGGCGCGAACCTGACCGGCGCACCGAACGACAAGGCGGCGCGCTAGCATGTCGGCTGCAACGCAGGCGAGGCTCTGGACGAAGGACTTCACGCTGGGCACGGCGGTGAACTTCCTGCTCATGGTGAACTACTACGGCCTCATGGTCGTGGTGGCCGACTACGCCATGAAAACCTACGACGCACCCGCAGCCACGGCCGGCCTGGCCGCGAGCATCTTCATCATCGGTGCCCTCGCGGCGCGCCTCGTCAGCGGCCGCATCATGGACAAGGTGGGGCGCAAGCGCCTGCTGGTCATGGGCGCGATCGGCGAGGTGGTGTTCTCGGTGCTCTACTTGGCCGGGCTCGGGTTCGCTCCCCTGTTCGTCATCCGCCTGCTGCACGGCTTCGCCTACGGGGCGTGCTCCACCACCATCGGCACCATCGTAACGGCGCTCGTGCCGGGCAGCCGCAAGGGCGAGGGGGTGGGCTACTATATGCTGTCCGTGACCTTGGGAGCGGCCATCGGACCCTTCCTGGGCATGTTCCTCTCGCAGAACGCCGGCTTCTTCCCCCTGTTCGTGACTACAGCCGCCGTAGCCGGCTTGAGCCTTCTGGCCGCCGCTCAGCTGAAGGTGCCCGAGGCGGCGCAGGAGAGCGACGCGGATATCGAGGAGGCTGCCGAGGAGATAGCGCGCGACGAGCGCGACGAGCGTGCCGGCGACTTCCGCGTACCGCGCTTCGACCTGGGGAACTACCTGGAGTCCAGCGTGCTGCCCATCGGCGCCGTGTGCGCGCTGCTGTTCTTCTGCTACTCCAGCCTGCTCGCGTTCCTCACGCCGTTCGCCGCCGAGAGCGGGCTGGAACAGCCTGCCAGCTTCTTCTTCGTGGTGTACGCCGTGGCCACGTTCGTCACGCGGCCCTTCACGGGAAAGCTGTTCGACCGCAAGGGCGACCGCGTGGTCATGGTGCCGGCGTTCATCGCGTTCATCGTCGGGATGGGCCTGCTGGCAACCGTGTACCGGCCCGCGGCCATGCTCGCGGCGGCGGCGCTGCTGGGCTTCGGCGTGGGCACCGTGCAGGCGAGCGGGCTGGCGCTGGCCGTGCGCATCGCCCCCGACGACCGGCTGGGCCTGGCGAACTCCACGTTCTACATCCTGCTGGACGTGGGCGTGGGCCTGGGCCCGCTGCTGCTGGGCCTGGTGCAGCCAGTGCTGGGCTTCCGCGGCCTGTTCGAGGCTATGTCGCTGGTGGCCATCGTCGCATTGGCGGCGTACCTGTTCGTCAGCCGCAAGCACGGCACCATGCGGCGCCGGCTGAAGGAAGTGGACGAATCTTAGGGCCTGGGAAGGGCTCGGAAGACCTCCGGCCGCGCGCTTGCCGACCGCACCTCTGCCCGAGCGTGCGCCCAAGCGCAAAATGTGCGCCCTCCCGCCGCATCTGCGGCAAGAGGGCGCGAGCGATCTCGGGAGGTCGCCCTTACCCCTCGGCGGGAACGAACGTGTCCTTGTCCGGCGCGAAGGACTGCATGGCCTCGATGGTGCGGGCGAACAGCTCGTCCAGCTCCCAGCCTAGCATCTCGGCTCCACTGCGGATGACGTCGCGGCTCACGCCGGCGGCGAAGCGCTTGTCCTTGAACTTCTTCTTGAGCGACTTCACCTCGAAGTCCATGACGCTCTTGCTGGGGCGCATGACGATGGCGGCGCCGATGAGGCCCGTCAGCTCCTCGGTGGCGAACAGGATCTTCTCCATCTGCAGCTCGGGCTTGGGAAGCTCGGGGTTGAAATCCGACGTGTGGCTCTGGATGGCGCGGATGAGCTCGGGCGAGCCGCCGGCGGCCTCGATGTCCTTGGCCGCGTAGATGGTGTGCAGCTCGGGCTCGTCGTCGTGCTCCTCCCAATCCAGGTCGTGCAGCAGGCCCACGATGCCCCAGAACTCCTCGTTCTCGGGATCGTACTCGCGCGCGAAGTAGCGCATGGTCTGCTCCACCGTCTCGGCGTGCTCGATATGGAACGGGTCCTTGTTGTGCTCCTGCAACAGCGCGAACGCCTCGTCGCGCGTCATGCCGGCTTCAAGTGCGGTCATGGGCGATGCTCCTCTCGTTTTGCGGTCTGGTCATACTATAGCGGTGAGGGCGCTTCGGATGCCAGAGGCCCATCGGCAATCTTCTTCGGATTCCGAAGAAGATCTGGCCTGGATGTAATATACCGTGCATTTTTGTGCATTTCATTTTCTGCGCTTTGAACTGGTATTACGCACTATCGTTCCAGATCAGAAGCTTGCACAGAAATGACCGGAATACTGCATTTGCCACCGCGCTTGCGGCCCTAGAACACGATGCCGAGCGCGTTCGCGATGAGGCCCCAGAACACGCCCATCGCATACAGGCCGACGATGATGGCGACGTTCTGCTTCCAGTGGCGGTTCGTGCGCACGAGCACGAGCAGGCCCACGCCCGCGCTCACCAGCAAGCCGGCGAGCATCGCGCCCGAGCCCAGCACGCCGCTCACGTACAGCTGCGCGATGACCACGCTGGCCGCGCAGTTGGGCACAAGGCCCACGAGCGCCGATCCGAACACCGAGAGCACCGGGTTCGCGCTGAGGAACTCGCCCAGCGCGTCCTCGCCTACCACCTCCAGCACGCCGTTCAGCACGATGGTGATGACGAAGATGAACACCGTGACCTGCAGCGTGTGCTTGAGCGCGCTCTTGAGGATGCCGCCCTCGCCGTCATGGCAGTGGCAGTGGTCGCGCTCGCACAGGTCGTGGATGTGCAGCGGCGCATCGATGCGCCGCGCGAGGCGCATGCCGGCGTCCACGATGAAGCCCATGACCATGCCGACGACGATCTTCGCGCCGAGAATCTTGAGGATGACGTCCAGCGGCACCTGCTCGGCGATGAAGATGGGCAGCATCTCGTCGGACGTGGACAGGAACACGGCGAACAGCGTGCCCAGCGTGATGACGCGCCCGGCCCAGAGCGTGGCCGCCACGGCCGAGAACCCGCACTGCGGCACCACGCCCACCACCGCGCCCACGATGGGCCCCGCAGCCCCCGCACGCTGCACGGCCGCCTGCGCCTTGCCGCCGGTCTTGTGCTCGAGCCACTCCATAACCAGGTAGGTGACGAAGAGGAACGGGATAAGGTAGAGGGTATCGGCAACGGAGTGCTCCAGGACATGCCCGGCTATGTGCGTGAATTCTTCCATAGGTTTGTATTGTAGTCCAACAGGGGCGTTCAAGCCGCGACGTAGCCGAACAGTCACATGGAACCGATGCGTGCGGTCTTTCCGCCG
>HHCFC01400__coassemble_819_pt1 | contig 22448 bp, 17 predicted proteins | sample HHCFC01400__metabat2_low_PE_042 | metagenome-assembled genome bin HHCFC01400 | reverse complement strand
TTTGCTCATATAAGCGCCGTGTGTATTCGCCGTCAGGTTCCAACGAGCAAACGTTTCTGCCAACGCGCTGAACGGAAACGTTCTTAGGGAACGCCCCTCCCCTTCCTATAATGGGCCTACAGGGTGGCAGTCGACGATCTTTCGGGGAGGTACCTTATGAATCGCGAGGAGTTCATGGCTCTGGAATCACCGAAGAAGGCGGAGGAACTCAACGTCTTCATCGAGGCGGGGATGAGCCAGAAGGAGGCCATGGCGCAGATCGGGGTCAGTCTGAAGGATCTCGTAGCGGCGCAGGTGTTCTTCTCCAAGGGCGAGGGCAGGTTCGTGGCAAACGCCGTCGGCGGCTTCTCCAACTTCCACAGCGATACCACCGCGGAAGCCGCGAAGTAGGCCTCAGTCATAGAAAGAAGGCGCGCAGGAGAGCCGCAGCATCGCGACTATCCTGCGCGCGGCAAGACATGCCGCCCCAGCCCAGCTCGGCGGCAATGCATGTGCAAAGCCGCACACCTAGCAGCGCACCCCGCTCGATTCCGCCTCGTCGCCCTTCTTGACCAGGCTTTCCACGAAATCCGTGATCATGGCGGCAGACTGCCCGCACACGAAGATGCGCTCCCTGCCGTCGACCGCCACTTCCCGGACGATCCCCGCCCGAGCCAGCTGCCTGATGGCCTCGTTGGTGGCGCCGTAGCTCTTCCCGATCAGCTCGGCGGCGCGTATGGTGGAGAGCCCGGGGTTTCCCAAAAGCAGGTCCAGCAGCTTGTCCAGTGCCGAATGGGCCGGTATGCGCAGGTTCTGCGACCTCCACCTCGCGCTCAGCTTCTCCGCTTCGGCCAAGAACGAGTCCGCCACGACCACCGACAGGTACGTGTTCTGCGCATTGTAGACCGCCCAGTGCTCCCTTAGGTCCTCCCCCTTTCCCGGCGAGCGGTCGACGCGGGAGGAGTCCTTCAGCTTCCGACGGTATTCTCTCCCGATGGAGGCGCCCCAGCATATGGGCGCCATGTAGCCGTTCGCGAAAAGGCCGCGTCTGAACATGGGCATGAAGGCCAGGATCAGCCCCGTCCGGTCGATCATCGTGTCGAACGGAACGATCCTCTCGAAAGCCCAATGGATGATGGACGCTTGCCCGAGCGGCGAGTACGCCTCGCTGCTCGCGAAAGCGCAGAGGTCGCTGACCTCCAAAGGGATGGCGGTGGGGTCGGATCCTTTCTTGTGCGGCAGGAAGTTGCTCCTGAAACCATGGTAGCGGTTGTCGCCCGTCTTCCCGCTCAAGAGGATCTCGTGAAGGTGCAGAACGGTTTCCATGGTGATGGCGGCGTCCTGCCTGCTCACAGCAGAAGCCCACTCTATGGCCTGCATATAGTGAATAGCCTGCAGGGCGGCGTTCAGGCAGTTGTCGGGGAACCGAAACTCCGGCCTCTGCGTGCGTATGCCCTGCTCGGCATCGCCACGGTACTTCCAGTTCGACAGATCGAACGCGGTGATCAGGGGAACGGCCGGAAGCGTCATGTCATGCGACATGCGGATGGCGAAGATGGCATCGATGGCCAGCAGCGTGTCCTGCATGTACTTCGCGCTGGGGCTATGCGCGAGCCGTTCGCCGAACCGTATCAGCTCGGCCTCCGCCTTGTAGAACTCTGCCTGAGTCAAGGCCGAATAAGAGTAGCCGGAGTATCCCATCTCACCCCTGTCCTTCCCCTGAAAGCTCCCGGCCGGAAATCACCCGTTCTCGCCCCCGCGCTGGCGAACGGCTTTCGCGTCCGCCGACCTTTCCGACTGGCGCGCCGTATTCCGAGAATTCTCCGTTCATTTTAGCACCTGGCCATTCAGGGACGCTCCATCCTTCGCAATGGCGGGAATCCGCAAAATTCGGGCCATGCGATACTCCCGGATATTCTAAAAGCAGAAACTACCTTGCGAACCCCCTCCCGCGCTCACTAGCCTAGAGGCAAGCGGGTTGCGCCAACGGGCGCGAGCGCGTTCTTTCGAGCGAGCAGCAATGCGAAAGGGGGCACGATGTCAAGGGAATCGGTAGTCGAGAAACTAGGCGAGCGTCACGAGGGGGTCGATTACTTCTACACCACCTGCCACAACAACGGCTGTTGGGATGCCACCTGCCTGATCAAGTGCAGCGTTAAGGATGACAAAATCGTCGCCATCGAGCCCGACGACTTGGTGAACCCGGGCGTCGCCCGCGAGGACGACGACGAGAACGCCGTCCAGACCGGCATGCTCCAGGCTCGCGCCTGCCCCATGGGCCATGCGTGGCGCCAGGAGCTCTACTCGGAGAACCGCCTGCTGTACCCCATGAAGCGCGTGGGCGGGAAAGGCTCCGGCAAGGGTCGTTTCGAGCGCATCTCCTGGGACGAGGCGCTCGACACCATCGCGGGCAAGATGAAGCAGATGGCCGAGGAGAACCCCGACCATCCCTGGCTGTACTACTGCTACTACGTGGCGTTCGAGAGCTCCGACTTCCCGTTCGCCTCCTACATGCCGGGCACCATCACCGGTTGGGGCGACCATTCCACCTCCGGCAGTGCCGCCGCCGAGGACTTCCACCTGGGCGTGCGCCTCACCGACTGCCTTATCAAGGGGACGTCCGACGCATTCCCCGGCTTCGAGGCTCCCGATCTGCTGAACTCCAAGCTCGTGGTGCTGTGGGGCTTCGATCCCATGGTGTCCTGGTTCGGACACGTGCCCTACTACATGAAGCTGGCCCAGGAGCGCGGCTGCAAGTTCATCCTCATCGACCCGGTGTACAACGTGAGCGCCGAGGCCCTGGGCGCCCAGTGGATACCCATCCGCCCCGGCACCGACACGGCCTTCGGCTTGGCCGTGGCCTACGTGCTCTACACCGAGGACCTCTACGACCACGAGTACGTGGCGCAGTGGGTGGAGCCCGAGGGCTTCGAGGAGTGGCGCAAGTACGTCGTCGGCGAGGTGGACGGCGTTGCTCACACTCCTGAATGGGCCGAGCCGATCACGGGCATCCCGGCCGAGACCATCGGGGCCTTCGCCCGCTACTACGCCTCCATGAAGCCCGTCCACCTGCAGCAGATGTACGGCGTGTCCAAGCGCAACCTGGGCGACTACGCCGCCGCCGTGGCCATGCTCCTGCAGGCCATGACCGGCAACCTGTCCATTCCCGGCGGCTGCGAGGGCGGCGGTGCCAACCTGGTGACCCAGCCCCGCCTCTTCGCGCCCGTGCCCGACACCGGCCAGATCAAGGGCGACGTGGTGAACCCCATCACCAATAACAACAACAAGGTGACCGAGGTCATGCACTGCCAGAAGCTCTACGCCGCCGGCGAGATCACCGAGGACGAGTTCCGCCGCCGCATCGGCTGCCCGGCCGACAGCCCGCTGCCGAACCTGAAGATGGCCATCATCCCGAACAACTACATCAACAACCAGCATCATGTGTCCAAGCGCATGCAGGGCTTCGCGGACATGGAGTTCTCCTGGGGCTGGCAGTACTTCCACGACCAGCCCTCCATCGAGTTCCTCGACATCGTGCTGCCCTCCCCCGTCATCCAGTTCGAGTCGACGGACATGCACTTCTTCGGCATCAACCGCTTCTGGAACTCGCCCTCCGGCATGATGAACTACTTCCTGTTCGCCGGCAAGGGCGTGAACCCTCCGGGCGAGGTCCGCTCGAAGGACTGGGTCTGGATGGAGCTGGCCCGCCGCCTCGGCTTCGCCGACAAGTACTGCCCGAAGATGCTCGACGTGACCGACTGGCGCGACTGGGACGAGCAGGTCATCGAGCGCATCTACAAGCCGGCCTACGAGAAGTGGGCCGAGGACGAGAACGGCCTTCTGGGCTACTACGAGGTCGAGCCGCCCTCGTGGGAGGAGTTCCAGAAGCTGCCCATCGTCCGCGTTCCCGGCGAGCCCGGCGAGTGGTTCTACCCCTTCAAGAACACGGTCGAATGGGGCCGCTCCCCCTTCAAGACGCCGTCCGGCAAGATAGAGTTCGAGAGCTCCTTCGTGAAGGGCAACGACCTGACGAAGACCCGCTACGGCGGGCAGATGGACGCCTACCCGCGCTGGCAGCCCACCTACCAGGACCTGCCCGCGAACGACAGCTACTACCACCCGTGGACGAAGAACTTCCCGCTGTCCATGGTCACGCCGGTGTCCACGTACCGCCAGCACTCGTCCAACGACCAGAATCCCTGGCTCAAGGGCGACTGCTACGAGCATATGGTGCGCATGTCCCCCGCCGACGCCGCCGACCGCGGCATCAAGACGGGCGACCGCGTGCTGGTGTACAACCAGTTCGGCGAGGTGGAGATCACCGCGTACGTCTCGTCGAAGCTGCTGCCCGGCACCGTGTCCATCGGGCATGGCGAATGGTCCAAGTTCGACAACGTCAGGAAGTCCAAGCTCATGCCCTACGGCATCGACGAAGCCGGCAACTGCAACCTCCTCATAGGCGACACGCACCTGCCGCATGTGGTGGGCGCGCTGCTGACGGCCGGCCTCGTGGAGATCAGGAAGGTGGGAGAATAACATGGCCCAGTACGGATTCTTCTTCGACCAGGGACGCTGCTACGGCTGCAAGGCCTGCTCGGTGGCCTGCAAGGACTGGTACGACATCGCCCCCGGCCCCGAGAAGTGGATGAGCGTCTACATGTGGGAGAAAAACGCGTTCCCGCTCACGTCCATCGGCATCCTGGCCTTCAGCTGCGGGCATTGCGACAACCCCGTGTGCGTTGGCGCCTGCGAGCATGATGCGATCTTCAAGGAGGAAAAGTACGGGGCCGTGCTGGTTGACCAGGACAAGTGCCAGGGCGACCGCAACTGCTTCCAGGCCTGCCCCTACGGTGCGCCGAAGTTCGCGAGCGACGAGCCCGGCACCAAGATGAGCAAATGCACCCTGTGCATCGACCGCTTGGAGAAGGGCCAGCTGCCCCTGTGCGTGGCCTCCTGCCCGATGCGCGCCCTGGACTTCGGCCCCATCGACGAGCTGGTGGAGAAGTACGGCGACGTGCGCCAGATAGAGACCATGCCCGACCCCGAGCTGACCATGCCCAACTGGGTCGCCAAGGCGAACCCGCCCAAGGAGCAGCTCGTTCCCTACGATGCGGAAAAGGCCGTCCAGCTCACCAAGCGCCGCACCGCCACCGACGACGTGTACGCGGGCGACTGCGTCAGCGTCACGGAGTTCGGCGCCGACGTCATGTGCATCCGCGAGCTGCGCATGAAGAACGCCACCGTGGCCGAGGTCATGGCCGCCACGTCGAGCGACCAGGGATAGCGTCAGCGAGCCATCATCGCGGGATGCACGGCGACCGGAACTCATGCGCCGCGCATCCCGCCTCTTGCCGAATGCATGCGATAGGGGGAACCCATGGAATCGGTCTTTCATCATGCAGGGATCTACTGCCGCGATATCGAGGAGTCCATAACGTTCTACGAGGACGTGCTCGGCTGCAGGCTGCTGTTCAGGTCGGACGCTTTGGAGGGCGACAAGCCGCTCAAGATGGCATGGGCCATGAGGGGGGATCTTGTCTTCGAGCTGCTGGAATGCGGGGACAAGCGCACGTGCGAGGCCGCCGCGAACTGCCTTAACCACGTGGCGCTGCGCGTGGACGACATGGACGGCTTCGTCGCGCATCTGGGCGAGAAGGGCGTCGCCGTCGAGGCGGGCCCGTTCGACCCGCCCTTGGAGTTCGACCGTCCCCTGGCAGGCGACGCCGCCGACGTCTTCGCCGTCTGCGGCGAAGGGGGTGCGCAGCTTAAGATCATGTTCTTCCGCGGCCCCGGAGGGGAGCGTTTCGAAGCCGTGCAGGATAACCTAAGGGCACTGTAGGCCGAAAGGGCAGCAAAGGTCCAACCCGCTCTCGTTTCCAGGCTTTTCGCAACGAGGAGACGAAAAAATGCCGAAGGTATCGCCTTTTTAGCGAAGGGCCTGGGTTCGTGCATGCGAAACACCAAAGGAGGAGGTGCCTTATGAGCACCAGCAAGAAATACGGGAACTGGGCGCTGATCGCCGTTGTCATGCTCCTGTTCGGAACGGCTATCGCAACGATCCAGTTCAAGGTTCCCGTCGTCATGGGCGACATCATGGCGAACATGGGCATGGATGCGAGCTCCGCTTCGTGGCTCATGTCCATCTTCACGTTCGTGGGCATTATCCTGGCGCTTCCCACGGGGGCGCTCGCGAAGAGGTTCGGCCCGAAGACCATGCTGCTCGCCGCTGCCGCGATCATCGCAGCCGGCTCGTTGCTGGGCGCCTTCGCGGGCAACGGCATGGTTCTCATCGTCTCCCGCGCCATCGAGGGCGTGGCGTTCATCTTCGTGACCATCTGCGGCCCCCTGGCCGTGCAGAAGTACGTCTCCCCCGACAAGATCGGTTCCGCGACGGGCATCTGGGCGCTCTGGGTCTGCCTCGGTTCGGTGGTCGGCGGCGTGCTGACCCCCACGCTGTACGCTTCCACCGGTTTCGCGGGCGTGTGGGTGATCTACGCCGCCGCGGCCGTGGTGTTCGCCATCGTGGTCGCCGTGATCGTCAAGAACCCCAGCGAGGCGCTCGAGGGGGCCGCGGACGCTCCCACGGAGGGGAAGGTGGGTTACGGCGAGCTCGTGAAGCCGAACATCCTGCTGTTCTTCGCCGCCTTCCTCGTCTTCAACATGACGCTGATGGCGGTGCTGAGCTTCGGCCCCACCTTCTTGCAGCAGCAGGGCGTCGACCCGACGCTGTCCGGCTTCGTCAGCACGCTTCCCATGCTGCTCGCCGTCATATCGTCCCCGCTGTTCGGCGCCTTGTCCGACAAGCTGGGCCGCTGCAAGCCGCTGTACCTGGCCGCAATGCTCGTCATGGGCCCCTGCACGCTGATCCTGCTCACCCAGACCGGTCCCTTGATGTGGGTCGGCGCCATCGTCATGGGCCTCGTCGGCTTGGGCGGACCGGTCATGTGCCTGACGTCGTACATCAACGTTCTGGGCCGCCCGGAGCTCATGTCCATCGGCATGGGCGTGCTCATGCTGGTGCAGAGCCTCGGCCAGTTCCTGGGCACCTGGCTGGTCCCCCTGCTGCTCGGGCCCGACGTATCCTCGTGGATGCTCACCGGCATCGTGATGTGCGTGATCGGCTTCGCCGGCACCGCAGCGCTTGCCCTGTGCAAGTTCAGGTAGGGACGGCAACGGAAAGCCAACGTTCAAGGCCGGGCGCCGTCCGCAAAGCGCGGCGGTGCCCGGGTAGGGCTCGAAAAGGAGTGGTAGCCATGTGCTTCAGACCAGCCGATGCGTCGGCAGACGCAAGCTCGAGCAAATGCCCCGAGTGCGGCCAGGATATCCAAGTGCTAAGCGGCATCGCCTTGAAGAGGTGCCCGCACTGCCGATGCGATCTTGTCCCCTATTTGAAGGGAGAGAAGCCGGTTCCCGCAGCCCCGGCTGCCCCGAAGCCGCCTGCCTCCCCCTCGGCCCCGAAGGCCCCCAACGTCCCGAAGGCCTAAGCGGCGCAATCGCACCGGAACCGCCCCTTTCCTTCTTGCCCTCGGGCCGCCAGCAACGCGACTTAGAGTTACTCTAACGTAGTGGGAAGGGCCGTGCATGTCGGTTCTGCAACGGAAACGGCGGGTCCCTGCCGCGAGCGCCTATGCTGGCCGCATGGACGGCGAGGCGCGGAAAGGCAGGCGATGCCATGAACATCGGGTACGCATCGAAGACGCTCGGGCTTCCCGAGGGGCGCATGCGCTCCCTGGTCATGCGGAACGCGAGCGACGAGCGGCTGGCGGAGGCCATCGGCGCCAACCTGTCGGCGCTGGAGGCGGTCGTCCGCTACTGCGGAGCCAACGGCATCCGGCTCTTCCGCATAGGCTCGGACGTCATCCCGTTCGGGTCGAGCCCGGCGAACCGCCTGGACTGGGCGCATGCGTTCGGGGAGCGGCTCGCGGCCATCGGGGAGCTGGCCGCCGAGAACCGGGTGCGCCTCAGCATGCACCCGGGGCAGTACACGGTGCTGAACTCCCCCGACGACGATGTCGTGCGCCGCGCCGTGGCGGACCTGGCCTACCACGCGGCCTTCCTCGACGCGCTGGGCACCGGCGCCGAGGCCAAGGTCGTCCTGCACGTGGGCGGCGCCTACGGCGACAAGAAAACCGCCTTGAGGCGCTTCGTCGCACACTGCCGCGAACTGGATGCGGGCGTGCGACGACGGCTGGTCGTCGAGAACGACGACCGCCTGTTCACGGCCGAGGACGCGCTGGCGGCGAGCGCGGCCTGCGGCATCCCGATGGTGTTCGACGTGCTCCACCATCGGCTGAACCACGACCCTGGCGGCCGGGGAGAGCTCGAGCTCCTCGATGCGGCGGCGCGTACCTGGGGGCCGCAGGACGGACCGCAGAAGGTGCACTACGCGCAGCAGGCGCCGGGCAGAAGGCACGGCAGCCACACCGACACGATAGGCCTTGACGGGTTCCTTGCTTTCTCCGCGTCGCTCGAAGGGCGGGCGCCCGACGTGATGCTGGAGGTGAAGGACAAGAACGCGTCGGCGTTGAAGTGCCTGAACGTCCTCGACGAGCACGGCACGGCGGCAGCGCTCGAACGGGCGTGGGCGACGTGCAAGTACAGCGTGCTCGAGCGCGACCAGGCGACGTACCAGCAGGTGAGGAACCTGCTGAAGGACAAGGATGCCTATCCGGTGCAGGAGTTCTACCGCCTGGTCGACGGCGCCCTCGCCCTTCAGCCCACACGGGGCGGCGGACGCAACGCGGCGCAGCACGTGTGGGGCTACGTGTCGGGGCTCGCCACCGCCCGCGAGCGCGCGTCGTTCGCGCGGCTCATGGAACGCTACGAGCTCGGGCAGGCAGGCCTCGGCGCGGTGAAGCGGCGGCTGGAGAAGCTGGCCGCCCGCTACGGGCAGGGGTACCTGCTGCATTCGTATTATTTCGACCTCTGAGCGGCGTCTGCAGAAGACGATAGCCCGTGTTAGAGCAACTCTGATACGGGCTATCCGGCAGCCCTCCTTGCCTGTTCCTAGACGGCCGTGCTCGCAGCGTCCTCGCCGTGGGCGACGGCATCCTTCGCAGGCGCCTCCAGCCGCACGAGCGCGAGCAGCCCCGTGCCCACGAGGCCCAGCACGAGCGCGAAGGCGCCGGCGGCGGCCCATCCCCCGGCGCCGAGCACCGCGGGTACGAGGGAAGAGCCGAGGAACTGGCCCAGGCTCTGCGTGAGCACGAGGAATCCCATGGCGATAGGCATGGCATCCTTGTTCTCCACCACCGACGGGTACACGATCAGGAACATCGTGGGGGCGCCGAGCCCCACCATGCCCATGACGAGCGCGGCCGCCCAGAGGGCGGGGCCGGCCGTGGTGAGCAGCGCGAACGCGCAGGGACCCATGACCAGCATGGATGCCACCATAAGCGCCTTGAGCCGGCCGGTCTTGTCAGCCAGCACGCCGAACAGCGGTGAGCTGGCCACCGCGACGAGCATGGGCAGCGTGCTGGCGAACCCGGCGAGCGTCGCGTCCATGCCCTCGCCCTGCAAAAACGTCGGGCTGAAAGACAAGAACGAGATGAGCACCATGTTGAACATGAGGAACCCGCCGAGTACCAGCAACACGTTACGGCTGAACAGGCCTTTCATGCTCATCTTCTCGCGAGGCGCGCCATCTTGCGGTTGCAGGACGCTCTCGAGGAAGCGCCCTCCGCCAACCGGTCGCACGAACAGCAGCATGAGCCCGCCCGCCACGAGCGCGATGCCTGCCATGACGCACCATGTTCCCTGGAAACCGATCGCCCCGAACACGGTCGGCGTGAGCACCCCGCCGACGAACGACCCGAGCGAGAACCACAGCGCCCAGATGCCGCTCGCGAAGCCCACCTTTTCGGGTGCAACGTAGGCCCTGATGGCAAGCGGTGCGCTCACGCCGCAGAACACGAGCGCCACGCCTTCGACGGCCCGCGACAGCACGAGGACGGCGGCTGAGGTAGCCAGCGTCCCCACAGCCGTGCCGACCACCATGACGACGACGGCGGCCACCATCATGTTCTTGGCGCCGAAGCGCCGCGCCAGGAAGCCCGTGGGAAGAGACAGGAAGATGCCCGCCAGCGTGAACACCGACATGAGCATGGAGGCGGAGCCCACGTCCATATCGAACTGCTCCATGATGGCCGGCATGATGGAGGGCACCTTGAACTGCCCGAGCGCCACGGCGATGCCTGCCAGCACGAGCAGCACCGACACGAGCACGTGGTTCTGGTACGTGGAGCGGGGACGAGCGCTGGTATCCACGAAATACTCCCTTCGCCGCAGGGGATGCGCCCCGCGGATCGTCGTAGTTGAAAAAGGCTCCCCGGATCTCGCCGGGGAGCCCATAGTGCGGCGCCGAGGTGGCTGGCGCCAAACGCGGTGGAAAGTCCTACAGCCCCAGGACGCCGCAGATGAACGGCACCCAGAGCACCATGCACACGCAGAAGATGACGGCGGGTATCACGCCGGCCTTGAACATGTCGCCGAACGTGTAGTACCCCTCGCCGTAGGTGACGATGAGCGTCGGGTTCACCGGCAAGAGGAAGTTGCCGGCCACGATGAAGGCGAGCAGCATCGTGGGGATGGCCGGGGAGACGCCGAGCGTCGTGCAGATGCCGATGAGGATGGGCAAAAACAGGCTGATGATGGCCGCGCCCACCGGGGCGATGGTGTGCAGCAGGTAGATGAACGCAACGGTGATCAGCAGGAACACCGTGAAGTTAAGGTCGGCCACGCCGCTGCCCATGAACAGGTTCGTGACGAACTTGTCGGCGCCCGAGGCGCTGAAGATGTTGCCGAGGGAGAGCACCGAGCCCATCATGAGGATGATGGTCCAGGGCACCTGCTTGCTGAACTCGTCCCACGTGAGCAGGTTCAGGCCGGGGAACATCATGATGGCCAGGCCGATGATGGCCACGGTCGTGACGTTCAGCAGCGGAACCCACGTGCCGAGGATCCACAGCACGGGCAGCGCGAGGATCATGACGAGCGCGCGCACCTCGAAGCCCGTGGGCTTGCCGGCGTCCTCGGCCGCCTGGCGCAGGCTGTCGTAGGCGCTCGAGTCGAGCTGCTCGGGCTTGAGGATCTTCACGATGGAGAACCAGCACAGCGGGATGCACAGGATGGCGATGGGCAGGCCCACGATGATCCAGTTCAGGAAGCTGATGGTCTGGCCGGTGGCGCCGGTGAGCACGCCCATGGCCACCATGTTGAACGAGCTGCCGGCCGGCGTGACCACGCCGCCGATGACGGCCGCGATGGGGATGGCGATCATCATGCACTTGCCGAGCCGCGACTTGCCGGGCTGGGCGCCGGCCGCCTTGAGCACGACGTAGGAAATGCCCATGAACAGCACCGCGGCGGGCACGTCGGACATGATGGTGGAGATGAGGCACGTGCCGATCATGAACGCGAGGATGAGCTTCTCGGAGCTCTCCCCCGTCAGCTTGAACAGCTTGGCCACGAGGCGCACGCCCCACTGCGTCTTGAGCAGCAGCGCCGGCAGCGCGAAGATGGCGATGACGTAGAACACCACCGACACGCCGAACCCGCTGAACACGGCCTTGTAGTCGGTCGCGCCCATGACCACGGCTATGACGAGGGCCAGAATGCCCGTCACGCCCACGGAGAACGAGCCGCATACCCACAGCGACACGGCGAACAAGAGCGATGCGATGGCCATGATGCCCTGGTGGGACAGGTCGGGCGACTCGGGCACGAACGATGCTACCACGAGGATGGCCACGGCTATGACGATGCCCAATCCCCTCTTGTTCAGGAACCCCTCTTTGCTGAAGAACTTCGTTAACGCTTCTTGTGCCATTTGTCTCTCCTCCTTAAAGAAAGAACGTGGCAGATCCCCTGTAGAAGCCGCGCCTCCCGCCTCCTTCCCCCGAGCGCGGCCGCGTCGTGTTATATCGGGCTCGCATCCGCCAACGTCGCGCATGCGAGCCCCCGCGGGCGGCGGCCCCGCCAAGGGCGGGCCGCCGTTCCCAGGCTCTTCTTCCAGGGACCGGCCGCAGTCGGCTGGCCCCTGGTTCGTCGGCTACTCTGCCCGGTACAGCTCGACCGGGCCCATGTTGCGGTCCTCGGCGGCCGTCGAGGCCTCCAGCACGCGGGTGAGGTAGCCCTCGGCCTCCGCGTACACGCGCCACTCGGCGGCGCCCACCTGGTGGAACCAGAAGTCGCCGAACTCGTCGGCCTCGGCCGCCAGCACCTCGCCCGTGGCCAGGTTCTCGGCCGTGACCCTCGCGCCGGCCACCACCTCGTCGGCCTCCGGGTCCACCACGACGCCCGCCAGGAAGCGCTTGGGCAGGTTCAGGTAGAACACGCGCGGCTTGTCGGCGGCGGCGCGCTCGGGCACGAGGGCCTCCGCCGCCGCGATCTCCTCGGCGAGGTCCTCCTCGTCGCCGAAGCGCAGGGCGCCGTGCGGGCACACGTCCACGCAGTGCGGGACCTCGCCGGCGTCCACGAGGTGGGCGCAGCCGGTGCACTTCTGCGGGATGCCCAGCTCCCCGTTCCAGAAGATCGCGCCGTAGGGGCACGCCTCCACGAGGTCGCGCCTCCCGGCCGCCTTCTCCGGGTCCACGATCACCAGGCCGTCCTCGCGGCGGTACACGGCGTCGGGCGCCGCGGCCATGCAGGGCGCGTCGGCGCAGTGCTGGCAGCGGTGCCCGACGTAGGACACCCTCACCTTCGGCACCTGGCCGCGCACGCGCTCCTCGATGCGGCACCAGAAGTGGCCCGTGTCGGGCTGCGGCCTCGCGATGGGCGACCAGTCGTTGTCCACGTGCTCGTCCTTGCAGGCTATCTGGCAGTTGCGGCACCCGTTGCACTTGGCGACGTCGAACACGAACACCTTGCCCATGGCTACTCCCCTTCCCCTTCGTCGACGACGCGCGCCGTGGCCACCAGCCCGCAGTCGGGATCGTAGTCGCGCCCGAACGCCTCCGGGTACTGCTCGGCCAGCGCGAGCACGTCGACCTTCTCGATGTTCACCAGGAAACCGCTCGTCACCTCGCCGAACGCGTGCGTCGAGGTGGTGGCGCAGGGCGCGATGAGGTTGTTCGCGCCGCCGCGGTCCAGGCCGCCGCGGCCGAGCACCACCGAGTCCACGCGGCTGCCGTGGTCCTGGTACACCACGCTCGGCATGATGCGCTCGGTCACGCGCACGCCGCCCAGCACCGCGCCGCGCTCGTTGTACAGCTTCACGATGTCGCCCGTCTCCAGGCCCAGCAGGCCCGCGTCGCTCGGATGTACCCACACCGGCTCGTACTTGTAGCCGTCGGGGCCCGTCACCTTGCACGTCTCCTCCATCTCGCGGAACCAGGTGACGTCGTCGAGGTTCGCGTGCACGCGCCACCGCGGGTGGTTCGACACCAGCAGGAAGGGGTACTTCCGCCCGCGCTCCAGGTACTGGCGCTCCTGGTGCCCGGCGCCCTCGTCGACCCAGTGCGGGATGGGCCCGCGCTCCTTGTCGTCGGGGAACTGGCTGGCGAGCGTCGTGGAGTAGTATTCCAGCTTGCCGGACGGCGTCTGGAGCGGGTGCCCCTCCGGGTCCTCGTAGAACTGGATGAGGCCGGCCGGCAGCTCCTCCCAACCCTCCTTCGTGGGGAACGGGTAGTACTGCTTCTCCTTGAACTCCTCGAAGTCCATCTTCTTGGCTGCGCCCGTGTTCTCGAAGCCGGCCTGGATGTACTCCTCGCAGGTCTTGCCGCCCATGTAGCGTTCGTAGAGGTTCTCGTAGATGCCGCCGAACTTCTCCAGCGCGCGGGCCACTTCCCCCACGGCCTCCATGTCGGACTTGGATTCCAGGCGCGGCTTGATGGCCTGGCGCTCGTAGTACACGAGGTTCCACTGGCCGTTGTCGGAGTCCGTGCCGATGTCCTCCGTCTCGAACTTCGTGTTCGTGGGCAGGATGACGTCGGCGAAGAAGCAGTCGTTCTCCATCCAGGGGTGCTGCACGACGATGAACTCGATGGAGGGGTGGCGCAGCGCCTCCTGCATCTCGTTGCCGCCGTTCCAGCACGTCTCCCAGCACGGGGTGTCCGACCAGATCATGTGCAGGCGCTCGTTGCCCTCGAGGGGGAACGTGTAGGGGCCGTCGAACTGGTCCTCGCGCGGGAACCCGGCGCCGATGTGGCCGTACCAGGAGACGGGCGGGTTCATGATGGCCTCGGGGATCATGGTCTTGGGGATGAAGCTCTTGGGGAAGCTGCGGTACCAGCCGCGGTAGGCCGGGCTGCAGTCGGGGATCTCGACCGATGGCGGCAAGGGCGTCACGGTGTCCATGCCGTAGAGCGTCCACTCGATGAACTTGAACTGGTTGGCGCCCGGCTTGCCCAGGCCCTGCATGCCCAAGAGCGCCACCTCGAGGCGCGCCGGCTCGTGCGCGTAGCAGGAGCGGATGTAGGAGCCGCCGTTGCAGTGCGCGATGGAAACCGCGTGCTTGGCCCAATAGCGCGCGAACGCCTTGATGGTATAGCTGGGCACGCCGCAAATGGCCTCGGCCCACTTCGGCGTCTTCGGCACGCCGTCCTCGCCGCCCATGACGTAGTACTTGAAGTTCTCGAAGCCCACGGCGTGCGTGTCGAGGTAGGCCTGGTCGTAGGTGCCCTCCTTGATCCACGTGTAGGCGATGGCCAGCTGCAGGGCCGCGTCGGTGTTGGGCTTGACCGGTATCCACTTGTCGGCGTGCACGGCGTTGGTGTAGTTCACGTCAGGCGAGATGTGGATCTGCTTGATGCCGAGCTCGGTGAACCAGTAGCACAGGCGGCTGGCCAGGTAGCCGCCCCAGCCGAGCGGCGTGGTCTCCACGTCGCAGCCCCAGAAGAGCACCGCGTCGCCGTTTTGCGCCACGTCGCGGATAACGTTGTTCATCTGCGAGTTCTGCCCCAAGGGGTCCATGCCCCACATGTGCTTCGCACCCCAGTACCAGCCCTCCCAGCTGTCAGGCTGGCGGGTTTGCAGCGTGTAGGAGCCTATGAGGTCGAACATGCGGCTCTGGCAGCCGTGCGGCGCGTGGACGAACTTCGTCTCGCCGTGGCCGTCGAGCTCGCAGAGGATCGACGCGGGCCCGTAGGCCTCGTGCACGCGCTTGATCTCGCTGGCGATGAGCGCGCACGCCTCGTCCCAGCTGATGCGCACGTAGCCGCTCGTGCCGCGGTTCTGCGGGTTGCGCTCGCCCTCCGGGTCCCAGTCCACGCGCTTCATCGGGTAGGGGATGCGGTTCTTCGAGTACACGCGCTTCTTGTAGCACAGCGACAGCGGCGAGATGAGCGTCTTGAAGCCCGGCTCGAAGGTCTTTCCGCGGGCCTCGAGCTTCCAGGCGTTCAGGTCCTCGGGCGTGTAGTGCTCGTCGAAGCGCAGCGGCCGGATGCGCAGTATCTTGTCGTTCTCCTCGTCGATGTCGACCGAGCACGCGTTCGTGCCGATGCCGAAGCTGTTGAAGCCCAGGCCCTTCACGATGGGCGTGCCCAACACGTTGTTCCCCATGCTCTCTCCTCTCCTGGTCTGGATGTCCGGCGCCGGTGCTTCCTCCTCGGGGGAGGGCAGGCGCCGGCGGTTCTACGCGGTCGGTGCGGGCGGCTTGGGCACGCTCGGCACCTTCGGCGCGCCGGGCACGCCGGGGACCGGCGGCGGGGTGGGCGCGCCCGGAGGCGTGGGGATCCCGGGCATCGGCGCCGCCTTGGCGCCGCAGCTCGGGCAGGCGTCGGCCTTCGGGTCGACCTCGGCGCCGCACTTGGGGCACTTCACGGGTCCGTTGTCGACGGTGGGTGGTCTGAAGCACATGACGGAACTCCTCTCTCAACTTCCATGGTCACGCGGCCTTCGGGGGCCGAAGCCGCGGTAGTGCACGCGGGGAATGCCTGCGGAAAATCGTTATGGGAGCAGCACCTGTCCGGTGCGGTTCGTCTTCGATGCCCCCGATTATAGGAGCGCCCCTGCGGGGCCCTTGTGCGGTTTTCCCGATGGGTCATCGGGAAAACCGATCACGCGGCCCGCCATCAGGGTGATCGGATTTCCCGATAGCCTATCGGGAAAACGCGGCTCCCGCCTGCGCCCTCCCGCTCCTATAATCGGGGCATCGGCGAACATCCGCATGACGAGGAGGAGCCATGTCCGAGAAGCTTGAGAAGCAGGGCCCGCAAGGCGCCGCGGCACCCGAGGGGGACGTGCCGGTGGCACGAACGCAGGACGATCCGACCGGCCGCGTCTGCCGATGGGAGGAGGACGGCTGCACGGTGCTGCGCACGAACGCGCGCACGGGCCCGGGCTGCCACGACAACTGCGGCGTGCTCATGTACGTGAGGGACGGCGTGCTGGAGAAGATAGAGGGCGACCCCGAGAACCCCTACAACCAGGGGCGCCTGTGCCCGAGGTGCCTGGCGTTCAAGGAGATGCTCTACCATGAGGACCGCCTGAAGTACCCCCTGAAGCGCGCGAAGGAGGACCGCGGCAAGAACGCGTTTACGCGCATCAGCTGGGACGAGGCCTACGATATCATCGAGCGCGAGATGAAGGCCGTCATCGACGAGTACGGCAACGAGGCCATCTGGGTCACGCAGGGCACGGGCCGCGACATCAACGGCTACGGCCCGCTCATGGCCCAGTACCTGGGCACGCCCAACTACGGCACCGGCTTCCTGTCGGGCATCGCCTGCTACGGCCCGCGCATCTTCTCCACCGCGCTCAAGAGCGGCGGGCTGTTCGTGTGCGACTACTCGCAGTTCTTCCCCGACCGCTACGACGACCCGCGCTGGGAGGCGCCCGAGTACATCCTCGTATGGGGCAACAACCCGGTGGTGGCCAACTCCGACGGCACGCTCGGCCACTGGGTGGTGGAGAGCATGAAGCGCGGCAGCAAGCTCATCGTCATGGATCCCACGCTCACCTGGCTCGCGGGCAAGGCCGACGTGTGGTTCCAGCTGCGCCCCGGCACCGACGCGGCGCTGGCGCTCGCGCTCTGCGACCAGATAATCAAGGACGACCTCTACGACCACGAGTTCGTGAGCTGCTGGTGCTACGGCTTCGACGAGTTCGCCGAGCACGTGAGCCAGTATCCCGTGAGCTTCGCCGCCGAGACCTGCGGCGTGCCCGAGGACCTCATCGTGGAGGCGGCCCGCAAGATCGGCCGCGCGAAGTCGTGCTGTTTGCAGTGGGGCGTGGCCATGGACCACACCTCCGAGGGCTTCATCACCGGCATGGCGTGCTTCGACCTCATGGCGCTCACCGGCAACTTCGAGAACCCGGGCGGCATGCTCGCGGCCGACCCCGCCTTCGGCATGTCGGTCACCTGGTCGCCGCGCGGCTCGGTGTGGGACGAGTGCTCGGAGCCCATCCCGCACCCCGAGCGCAAGAACCACGGCGGCTACAAGGCCCTCGAGGCCATGAACGGCATCAGCCCCGACGCCCTGCTCGAGGCCATGGAGACGGGCGAGCCCTACCCCATCAAGGCGATGTTCATGATGCAGAACAACGCCATCGCCTGCATGGGCGCCCAGCCCCAGCGCATCCTGCCCGCGCTGCAGAAGATGGAGTTCAACGTGGTGGTGGACCTGTTCCTCACGCCCACGGCGCTCGCCTGCGCCGACGTGCTGCTGCCCGCCGCGTGCTTCGCGGAGCGCATCGGCATCACCGGGCACCAGCCCTACGCGCTCGGCGCCATCGCGCAGGCGGTGGAGCCCCTGGGCGAGTGCAAGTCCGACCAGCGCATCATCTACGAGCTGGGCGACCGCTTCGCCGGGCGCGACCATCGGCCGTGGGATTCCGAGCAGGACTTCTACGACTACCTGCTGCGCAGCACCGGGTTCACCTACGACTCGCTCAAGGAGCGTGCGTGGGCCTACCCCGAGTTCGAGTACAAGAAGTACGAGAAGGGGCTGCTGCGCCCCGACGGGACGCCCGGCTTCGCCACGTCCACCGGGCGCTACAACTTCTACTGCGCCGAGATGGCCTACTTCGGCTTCTCGCCGTTCGCCACGTACGAGGAGCCGCCCGAGAGCCCGGTGTCGGCGCCCGAGCTGGCCGAGAAGTACCCGCTCGTGCTCACCACCGGCGCGCGCAAGTGGGGCTTCTTCCACTCGGAGCACCGCCAGAGCCCGTCCATGCGGCGCCTGCACCCCGAGCCCGAGTTCCTCGTGCACCCCGAGACGGCGGCCGCCTACGGCATCGCCGACGGCGACTGGTGCACCATCTCGAACAACCTGGGCTCCGCCCGCCTGCGCGCCCATACCACCGTGCGCATCCGCAAGGACACGGTATCGGCCGACCACGGCTGGTGGTTCCCCGAGCGCGGGCCCGAGGACGGCACGCTGTTCGGCACGCTCGAGAGCAACATCAACCAGCTCGTGCCCATGCGGCCGGGCAAGTCGGGGCTCGGCGCGTCGTACAAGTCGCAGCTGTGCCGCATCGATAAGATCGAGGAGTGATGACCATGCGCAAGTACCTGGCCGTCGATTACGAGTTCTGCACGGGATGCCACACCTGCGAGATAGCCTGCCAGCAGGAGCACGGGCTGGCGCCCGACCGGTTCGGCATCAGGCTGACCCAGATCGGCCCCGACCAGCTGGACGAGCGCCGCTGGCAGTACGAGTTCGTGCCCGTGCCCACCGACCGCTGCGACCGCTGCGCGCGTCGCCAGGCGGCCGGCAAGGCGCCGAGCTGCGTGCAGCACTGCCAGGCGGGCTGCCTGCACTACGGCACGCTCGAGGAGCTGGGCGCAAAGGTGGACAAGCGCAAGGTGGCGCTGTTCACCTAGGAGGCGTCCCGCGAGGGCGGCGCGGTTGGCGCAGCGCGCCTTGCGCGCCGCCCTCGCGCCGCCGCAGGCGCGTGTCGCCCGCCATCGTCCGATACGCTACAATGACGGGGTAGACAAAGGGGGGTTTGCCTTGCGCATCGAGACGCTCTACGAGTTCCTGCTGCTCACATCCAACCTGAACTTCACCGAGACGGCGAAGAGCTTCTTCATCTCGCAGTCGGTGCTCTCAGGGCACATATCGAGCCTCGAGAAGGAGCTGGGCGCGCTCCTGTTCGTGCGCGACCGCCACTCGGTGCGCCTCACCGAGGCGGGCCGGCTGTTCCAGAAGGACGCCCAGCGCATCGTCGAGGACTACGAGCGCGCGCTCGAGCACCTTTCGCAGTACGCCGACGGCGTGTCGTCGGTCATTCGCATCGGCTTCCTGGAAGGCTCGTTCGGCTCGTTCCTGCCGCTCGTGTGCCGCAGCTACCGCAAAGAGCACCCCGACGTCGACTTCCATTTCCGCACCATGGAGCTGGCCAACATACAGAAGGCGCTCAACGAGAACGAGATCGACGTGGGGCTCGCCATCTACCAGGACGGCATACAGGGCGCGAAGTTCTGCTATCGGCGCCTGTACGAGGACCGCTACATGCTGGCGGTGCCCGTGGGGCACCGCCTTGCCAAGCGCGCGTCGGTATGCATCGCCGACCTGCGCGGCGAGCGGGTGGTCGTGCCGCACTTCAACCGCTCCAAGAGCATGCTCGAGCAGATGCACGTGAAGCTGCGCAACGCCGGCGCCGAGGTGCGCCCGGCCGGGTTCGAGGACGTGGGCGCCATGATGGCCACGCTCGTGACGGCCGGCGTCGTGGCCATAGCCCTCGACCACCTGCGCGTGTTCGGAAACGGCAACGTGGAGTTCGTGCCGCTTGCGGACGAGAACATGGAGATCTGCGCGGGGGCCGTGTGGAAGAGGTCGAAGGAAACCGGCGCCATCACGTCGTTCATCGACTTCCTGGAAGAGGCGTGCGAGGGTTTCGGCAAGGAGGAATTCCTTGCGCGCAGCGGTCCCGACGTGCTTCCTTCGCTGCAGTTCCCGTCCTCTCCTTCCCGGGCGCTCAGCCTCCCGGCGGGCACGCCCGTCCGTAACGGATTGAAAACCGGACGGTTACGGCGGGCATCGCAGGCTTAACGGGACTCCCGCGTGCGTGCTATAGTTCGGCTAGCAGAACCTGACAAGGAGGGTTCTGGATGCAAGGAGGAACCAATGGGATACTCGATCTCCTTGCTGTGCTTCGCAGGCGCCGCGTTCTGCATCTCGTTCATACGGCGCCTTGCATAACGCACAGCGCACGAACGGGGCCGGTCCGCAAGGGCCGGCCCCTTCTTTTTCCCGACGGCCTCCGGGCGGCGCGGGGAGCTCGGGCGATCCCCCGGAACGGAAGGACGGCAGGCATGGAGGAGCCCGTTCGGGCCCTGGTCGCGTTCGGCACGCGGCCCGAGGCCGTGAAGATGGCACCGGTCGTGCGCGCCCTCGGCGCCGACCCCGCGTTCGACGTCCGCGTGCTGTCGACCGCGCAGCACCGCGAGATGCTCGACCAGGTGACGCGCCTGTTCGGCCAGCGCGTGGACTACGACCTGGACGCCATGCGCGAGCGCCAGGCGCTGCCGGGGCTCACGGCCCGCATACTGGAGGGCGCCGCGGACGTGCTGGGCGGCGCGCCGCCCGACGTCGTGCTCGTGCACGGCGACACCACCACGACATTCGCCGTGGCGCTGGCCGCCTTCTACGCCCAGGTTCCCGTCGGCCACGTGGAGGCAGGGCTGCGCTCGCACCGCCGCTGGGAGCCCTTCCCCGAGGAGATGAACCGGCGCCTCGTCTCGACGATCGCCACCTGGCACTACGCCCCCACCGAGCGCAACCGCGCCAACCTCGGCGCCGAGGGCGCCGAGGCGCGCGACGTATGGGTCACGGGGAACACGGTCATCGACGCGCTGCTGTCCGTGGTGGGCCCAGCCTACCGCTTCCACGCGCCGGAGCTGGGGCGGGTCGACTTCGCGGGCAGGCGCGTCATCGGGCTCACCTGCCATCGGCGCGAGAACCTGGGGGCGCCCCTCGCGCGCATGCTCGCGGCCGTGCGCGACGAGGCGGCCGCGCGCGACGACGTGGAGGTGGTGTTCCCGGTGCACCGCAACCCGGCCGTGCGCGAGGTCGCAGAGCGCGAGCTGGGCGGGGCGCCCCGCGTTCATCTGGTGGAACCGCTCGACTACGGCGACTTCTCGAACCTCATGGCGCGGTGCAGCCTCATGCTCACGGACTCGGGCGGCGTGCAGGAGGAGGCGCCGGCCCTGGACGTGCCGGTGATCGTGCTGCGCGACGTGACCGAGCGCCCCGAGGCCGTGGAGGCCGGCTGCGCCCTGCTCGCGGGCACGACCTACGAGGGTGTGCGCCGCTCGCTGGGCGCGCTGCTGGACGACGCCGCGCTCTACGCGCGCATGGCGGCCGCACCCGACCCTTACGGCGACGGGCATGCCGCCGAGCGCATACGCGCAGCCCTGCGCGAAACGTTCGGCCGGGCCTGACGCCCCGTCCCGCCCGCGCCTACGCGTTGGCGCGGGCAAAGCCTCCGGAGTGCCCCTCCTTGGCGCGGTAGAGGGCGGCGTCCGCCTTCTTCGACAGGTCGAGGTAGCCGTCGCCGCGCGCGGCGGCCACGGCGCCGGCAGACAGGCTGATGGACGGCACGCCGCGCCGCTCGGCCTCTCGGGCGATGGTGTCGTTGATGTCCCTCACCAGGCGCTGCGCTACCTCGTAGTCGTCGGTGCCCGACAGGAAGATGGCGAACTCGTCGCCGTGGAGCCGCGACGCGAGGTCGACGGTCCTGATGCGGCCCACGATCATCTGCGCCGACAGCTTGATGGCCTCGTCGCCCGCGTCGTGGCCGTACGTGTCGTTCACGGCCTTGAAGCGGTCGCCGTCCAGCATGATGAAGATGCCGCGGTCGCCCTCCCCCATCTCGCCGAGCAGCGACGTGACGGCCTTCCGGAACGAGCGCACGTTCATCATGCCGGTGAGGTCGTCGATCGCGGCGTCCTTCTGCGCCGCGGCAAGCGCTATCTCCAGGCGGCGCTGCATCTGGCCGAGCTCCACGTAGGCGGCCTTGAGCTCGCGGTTCTTCATCCAGCGGGACGCCTGCATGAGCACGTACACCAGCAGCAGCTCCACCAGCAGCAGCGGCACGAGCCACGTGGTGGCCGTGGCGGCCCAGGCCGAGAGCGCCGGCGCCATGACGAGGAAGCCGTAGCCCCCCTCCTGCCGCAGGGACACGTACCAGCTTCCTCCGTCCAGCTCCACCGCCTGCGCCGATCCGGGCTGGTCCCGGAGTGCGGCGAGGCCGCCCTCGAAACCGCGCCGGAACGCCGCGAACGCCTCGGCAGCGTCGGCCTTGCCCGCGGCCTTGGCGCGCTCCTCGTCTGACGCGAACGCGCCCTGCGCCGCCTCGCGGGCCTCGCGGGCCGCCGCCTCGGCCTCGTCGGCGGAGGCGGCCAGGTTGCCGCCCAGGTAGGAGGAGTCGGTGCTGCCTATGACGGTGCCCCCCTCGTCGAAGATCACGACCTGCCCGCCTTCGAAGCGCTCGGGGGCGGCGGCCGCTTTCTGGATGTCGCCCATCTTCAGGTCGTTCGCCACGACCGTCTCGCCGTCGGGCTGCAGCTGCGCGATGGTCGAGAG
>HHCFC01400__coassemble_1006_pt1 | contig 22549 bp, 19 predicted proteins | sample HHCFC01400__metabat2_low_PE_042 | metagenome-assembled genome bin HHCFC01400 | reverse complement strand
GTTTCAGCCGTCACGGCTATGCGGTAGATGTTGCTGCTTCCGAACTCGCAGATGTAGAGGCACCCGTTGTGGATGCAGAGGTTGTCGACGAAGATGTCGGCGTCCTCCGGGGCGGGTATGCGCTCTATCTGGAAGCCGTTCTTGTCGAACACCAGCACTTCCTTCGCCTCGAGGTGCGCCACGTAGATGTTGCCGTCAGCATCGACGGTGATGCCGTCGGGGCCATGGCCGCCGTCCATGCGCGCGAACACGTAGGGCGTGGCGCGGCCCAGCGTGTACGCCGCCGACGGGATGCATACGAGCGAGTTCGTGTTGAACTCGGCAACGTAGATGAACTGCCCGTCGGGCGAGAGCGTGATTCCGTTCGGGTAGGCGATGCCGTCCTGGATGAGCTGCAGCACAGGCTCGCCCTCGTCGTACTTCACATAGTAGACGCAACCGATCCTCTTGAAATAGTCCGACTGCCCAGGGTCGGTGAAGTAGGCGCCGCCCTGGCCGTCGAGCACGAGGTCGTTCAAGCCGTTGAACGGGGTGCCGTTGAAGTTGGGAACCCAAACGGAATACTCCCCCGTCTCGGTGTCGTACCGGCAGAGCCCCTGGGAACGGTCGGTGATAAGCATGGTGGTGCCGTCGATGAACTTGGCACCGTTCGGCATCGATTTCCCCTCGTTGTCGTGAACGGTCACGGCCTCGCCGTCCACCACCTTGTGGATGCGGCCCTTGACCACGTCGATGAACCACAGCGTCCCATCTTGCGAGAAGTTGAGGCCTTCGATCAAGCCGCCATCTTCCACATGCGCCACCAGCTCCCAGCTGGCGCCCTCCGCCAGAACCGACGGCTGGGCCTCCGCTTGCGGCTGCTCCTTCGGGTCGGCATCGTTCGCCGCGGCCGGCTCCGACGAGCAACCGGCAATCATCCCCATGGCCGCCACACCACCCATCAGGCCGAGCCCCTTCACGAAGCTCCTCCGGTTTACCATTGTCTCGTCCATAGCTTCCTCCTCGTCTTTGTTTTCCCCTTGCACGCGCCAAGCTTTCCGTTATCCTTCTCGCCGCACCCCCCTCAATCGAGCCTGCACGCGACGACCAGGGCCGCCCCCGCCAAACCCGCCGCACACAGCACCGCACCGCAGGGCGCCCACAGCGTCAGGTCGGGCCCGAGCAGAAGCGACGGAACGAACGACCCGAGAAACTGGCCAAGCGACTGCACGAACAGCAGCACGCCCATCCCGACGCCAAGAAGCTCCGGCTTGTCGAGCATGCGCGGGTACGCGGCCACGACCACGGTCGGTGCGCCCATCGCGAACAATCCCATGGCCACGGCCGCCGCCCACATGACCGGACCCGTTGTCGTCAAGAGCAGCAACGCGCATGGCGCCATGGTGAGCATCCCCGTAAGGTAGAGCGGCTTGTTTCGCCCGAAACGATCGGAGAGCCGGCCGAACGCCAACGACGACACGATGGCCAGCAGCATGGGAAGCGTGCTGGCGAACCCCGATTCCACCGCCCCCGCGCCCCGCTGTTGCATCGCCGTCGGCGCGAACGACAGCACGCTCAGCAAAAGCATCTGGAACAGCGCAAACGGCACTAGGAAGCACCACGTGTCGCGCGCGAGGAACACACGCAGCCTCCCTTCGGCCAATACCAGTCTGCGCGGGGTCGTCCCAGAAGGAACGCGCTCGTTAGCAAGACCGCCCGCCGCATCGTCCTGCGGCACCTTCACCGCCACCTGCAAAACCACCCCCGAGAGCGCCGCCAGGCCCGCATAGGCGAGGCAAAGCCCGCGAAAACCCGCCGCCTCGTACAGCACGGGCGTCGAGATGCCCGCCAGCGTCGCGCCGAGCATGCCCCCGAGCATCCAGATGCCCGTGGCCGATCCGATGCAGCGAGGATCGACGCAGCGCTGCATGACCAACGGCCCGCTCGCGACGATGGCGACCAAGCCCAGGCCCTCGAGGGCGCGCAGGGCGAGCAGCATGGGCGCCGCGTTGGCGAACGCCGAGGCCAAGGTGGCAAGGCTGGCCAGGAACGCCGCACCCACCATGAGCCTTTTCGCCCCGACCCGTCCGGCAAGGCCCCCGACGGGCAGGGCGGCGACAATCCCGACGAGCGTGAACACCGACATGAGCCACGAAGCGCTGCCGGCATCCATAGAGAACTCGTCCATGACGCGTTCCATGATGGTGGGTATCTGGTACTGGATAACCGTCACGGACAGCGCGACCAGCATGAGCGGCAACGCCACCCGCGCATAGTGCCGGCGCGCGCCGCCTTCGCGCCTCATGGACGCCCGCCTCGCGCTAGCTGGCCGAACCGGGAGGCTGCGGGGCCCCCGGCTTCGCGGGTGCCCCGGGCATTCCCGGCGCCGCCGGCGGCTTCGGCGCTCCCGGAGCACCGGGCGCGCCGGGAGCGCCCGGCATGGGAGGCATTGCGGCCTGGGGCAGGTCGGCGCCGCACGCGGAGCACGTCGGGGCGTCCCCGGCACAGGTTGCGCCGCACGCAGGGCAGGTCTTGTCGGGGGCGACCGTGGCTGGTCTGAAGCACATAGGATTCTCCTTGTCTGTCGAAACGTTTGCGTTGTCCTCGGCCGGCACCATGCATCGCTGGGTGCCGGCCGCCTCTATCCGGGAGCCTAGGAGAAGACCACGCATCGCATCTTCTCGGCGGCTTTCGCCGCCAGCTCCTCGGCCGGCCCGAGCGCCATGCAGTGGGCCGGGCAGTGGTGGACGCAGGCGGCGTCCTTGCCCTCGGCCAGGCGGGAGGCGCACAGATCGCAGAGCGACGTGGGCATGGGCAGGAAGTTGTACTCCCACCTGCCGTTCTCCAGCTCGCGGGGGCCGTCCTGGAGCACGCGGATGCCGTGCTGGCCCGCGGGCAGGCCCAGATGCTTCTTGCAGGCCACCTCGCAGGCGTGGCAGCCCGTGCAGAACTCGTAGTCGATCATCAATGCGTTAGCGCTCATTTCGAGTACCCGTCCTTCCTCGTCACGCATGCCGTGGGCAGCTCGGCGCTGTTCTCCTCCGTGCAGGCGTACACACGGCACAGCTGGTTCTTGTACGGGGCGCCGTAACCGGTCGGCCCGTTCTCGCACTGCGGCAGCAGGTTGTTGATGTTGGAGTCGAACACGCCGAACAGGACAGGCTCCGCCGCCTCCTGCTCCGGGAACCACCAACCGTGCTCGGCGCGCACCACGCGGTCGTCGAGCGAGGGGTTCACGTGCAGCTTCTGGCGGCACCGGCCGCGATGGTTCTCCAGCCAGCACCAATCCCCCTCGGACAGCCCTGCGGCCTCGGCGGCCTTCGGGCTCATCTCGAACAGCGGGTCGGGGTGGAACTCGCGGCTCGTGTCCAGCTGGCGATGCTCGGAATGGAAGAACTCCACCGAGCGCGCGCCCGTCGTCAGCACGAAGGGGTACTGCTCGTACAGCTCCGGCGAGGCGTACGGCGAGCAGGATGGCTCCTCCCACTGCGGCAGCGGGTCGTAGCCCCACAGCGCGAAGATGCTGTTGTAGAGCTCGATGCGGCCGGACGGCGTGTTGAAACCGGGCTGCCCGTCGGGGCGCAGCAGGCCCTTCTCGTGCTTGCGGTACTCGAACGCGGGATAGACGTACACGTCCTTGCACAGCTGGTCGAAGTCGCCGTCGTAACCTGGCGTGTCGTTGACGAGGATGTCGTTCGTCCAACCGATGTCATCGGTCCAGGGGAAGTTCTCGGGATGCAGGCGGCGTCCGAGGTCCGTGACGATGGTGTCGTCGGAACGCACGTCGGCGAACTGCGTCACCTTCTTCATGCCGCGCAGCGGAACCCACCACACGCGCTGCGTATTGCGCTCGCAGCTCATGGACGCCGGCAAGAACACGTCAGCGAACGCCACAGCCGTGGGGGTGAGGAACGGGTCGGACACCACGACGAAATCGAGGGTGCGCACCGCCCGGTAGACGCGCGGCGCGTCGGACGCCATGTTGGCGATAGGGTTCGTGGAGGAAAGCCAGAGCATGCGGATGGGATACGGCTTGCCGGTCTCGATGGCCTGCAGGATGGAGTCCGAATGGGCCGTGGAGCTGAACCCGGCCTTGGACATGAGCGGGTACTCCGCGCCGATGCGCTTGGCCTGCACCTCGGCGGGAAGGGTCTGGTATCCGTAGTTGTACGACACGTTCTGCTCGAACGCGTTGCGGATGATGATGTTGCCGCCCGGCACGTCCGTGTTGCCGGTGACGGCCCACAGCGCGTTGATGGCCTGCGCCGTGGGGATGCCGACAACCGCCTGGTCAATGGGCAGGCCCCAGTGGATGGTGGCGGGCTTGGCCTTCGCGTAGGCGCGCGCCGCCCCGATTATGGTGTCCTTCGGAACCCAGCACACCGCCTCCGCCCGCTCCGGCGTCCATTCCTTGACGCGCTCGGCAAGCTCGTCGAAGCCGTAGCACCACTTCTCGACGAACTCGCGGTCGTAGAGGTCCTCGGAGATGATGACGTTGAGCATGGCCAGGGCGAGCGCGCCGTCGGTGCCGGGGCGCAGGCGCAGCCAGTAGTCGGAGCGGGCCGCCAACCAGGTGAGCGACGGGTCGACGGTGATCAACCGGCTGCCGCGCTGCATGCAGTCGACGACCCAGCCTCCGTAGAAGTTGTCGGAGTTCGAGGCGATGGGGTTGCATCCCCAGACCACGATCATCTCGGGCGGAACCCACTCGGTGTTCTCGGTGTCGTAGCGGCTCTCGAACTGCTGCGACATGTCGGCGATGAGGAAGTCGCCGTTCATGGAGGCCATGGCCGCCGAGCGCGGCTGGAAGCACGACTCGCCCGAGAGGAATCCCAGGCAGAAGTTCGGCGAGCCGAACGCCGCATAGCACAGGTATGGGATCTGCCAGCAGTTGTTGCGACCGGTGCCGATCATGCACGCGATGGACTCGGCGCCGTAGTCCTTCCAGATGGCGCGCACCTTCTCCTCGATGATGTCGTAGGCCTCGTCCCAGGTGACGGACTCCCACTTGTTCTCGCCGCGCTCGCCCACCCGCTTGAGCGGACCGGTCGGCCGGTCGGGATGGTTCACGGCTTCGGGCATCTCCAGGCAGCGCATGCACAGCGTGCCCTGGTTGAAGGGGCAGTCGGGGTCGCCCTCCACCTTCTCCAGCTTGCCGTCCTTCGTGTAGTACAGCACGCCGCAGCCGTCGTGGCAACCGGGCCCCGACCACACCGTCGTGCGCGTCACCGTGTAGTCGCCGTCGCGCCACTCCACCTCGCCCTTATGGGCCTCGTAGTAGCTATTGGCCTGATCCATTGCTTCTCCTTCCATAACCGCGCCGGGCGGCAGGGCGCCCGGCGCGAACCGTCGTTACTGCGCGGGAACGAACAGTGCGCGGTCGACCTTCCCGTCGAACCGTGCCGCCAGCTCCTCGGCCGGCCCGAGCGCCATGCAGTGTGCCGGGCAGTGGTGGACGCAGGCGGCGTCCTTGCCCTCGGCCAGGCGGGAGGCGCACAGGTCGCACAGCGACGTGGGCATGGGCAGGAAGTTGTACTCCCACCTGCCGTTCTCCAGCTCGCGGGGGCCGTCCTGGAGCACGCGGATGCCGTGCTGGCCCGCGGGCAGGCCCAGATGCTTCTTGCAGGCCACCTCGCAGGCGTGGCAGCCCGTGCAGAACTCGTAGTCGATCATCAGTGCGTTAGCCATAGATAGCACCCACCTTCACGTCGCCGTTGGACTCGTCGATTACCTTGGAATAGCCCCCGCGCCTGGTGACCTGCTCGCCCGGCAGGACACGGCTGTTCTCCTCGGTGCACGGGTACACGCGGCACAGCTGGTTCGCGTACGGGGCGCCGAAGCCGGTGTCGCCGTTCTCGCACTGCGGGGTGAGGTTGTTGATGTTGGAGTCGAACACGCCGTACAGGTTCGGCTCCGCCCCCTCGGTCTCGGGGAACCACCAGCCGTGCTCGGCGCGCACCACGCGGTCGTCGAGCGAGGGGTTCACGTGCAGCTTCTGGCGGCAGCGGCCGCGCTGGTTCTCGATCCAGGCCCAATCGCCCTCGGAGAGGCCCGCAGCCTCGGCGGCGGCAGGGCTCATCTCGAACAGCGGGTCGGGGTGCAGCTCGCGCGACGTCGTGCCCTCCTGGCGATGCTCGGAATGGAAGAACTCGAAGGACCGCGCGCCGGTGGTCAGAACGAGCGGGTACTTCTCGGCGAGCTCGGGGCTGCTCACCGGAGAGCAGCTGGGCTCCTTGAAGTCGGGCAGCGGATCGTAGCCCCACAGCATGAGGTTCGTGTTGTACAGCTCGATGCGGCCGGACGGCGTGTTGAACCCGGGCTGCCCATCGGGGCGCAGCAGGCCCTTCTCGTGCTTGAGGTAGGTGAACGCCGGGTAGGACCACACGACCTTCTGCGCCTCCTCGAATGACTTGTAGGGCAGCTCGTCGTTCGTCTCGTGCTCGAAGATGTGGTTGATCCAGCCCACGTTGTCGTCCCAGGGGAAGTTCTCGGGGTGCAGGCGCTTGCCCACCATAGTGACCAGGTCGTCGTCCGAGACGCACTCCTCGTACTGGGTGACCTTGGTGAGCGTGCGGTTCGGAACCCACCAGCAGCGCTGCGAGTTGCGTTCGGGAGACATGGCGGCCGGCAGCACCAGATCGGCGAAGGCAATGGCGGTAGGCGTCATGAACAGGTCGTTCACCACCACGAAATCGACGCCCTTCAAGGCGCGAAACAGGCGCGGCGCGTCGGCGCCCATGTTGGCGATGGGGTTCGTGGACGTCATCCACACCATGCGGATGGGATACGGCTCGCCGGTCTCGATGGCCTTCAGCACGGAGTCCGCGTGGGCGGAGGAACTGTAGCCCGCACGGCTCATCAGCGGGAACTCGGCCCCCAGGCGCTTCGCCTGCACCTCGGGCGGCAGCAGGTGGTACCCGTAGCCGTACGAGAGGTTCTGGTCGAAGGCGTTGCGGATGATGATGTTGCCGCCGGGATTGTCCACGTTGCCCGTGATGGCCCACAGCGAGTTGACGGCGCACGCGGTGGCGGTGGCGTTGGTGGTCTGATCGAGCTTGAGCCCCCACTGGATAGCGGCAGGATCGGCCTCGGCGTACAGGCGGGCGGCACCCACGATATCCTCGGCTTCGACCCAGCAAACCTCCGCAGCCCGCTCGGGCGTCCAGTCGCTCACGCGCTCGGCAAGCTCGTCGAAGCCATAGCACCACTTGGCCACGAAATCATGGTCGTAGAGGTCCTCGGAGATGATGACGTTGAGCATGGCCATGGCCAAAGCCGCGTCGGTGCCCGGGCGCACGCGCAGCCAGTACGCCGAGCGGGAGGCCAGCCAGGTGAGCGACGGGTCGATGGTGATCATCTTGGAGCCGCGCTGCATGCAGTCCACGATCCAGCCGCCGAAGAAGTTGTCGGAGTTCGAGACGACCGCGTTGCAGCCCCAGTTCACGATGACTTCGGGGCAGCGCCAGCCCGTGCTCTCGTCGTAGCGCTTCTCGAACTGCTGCGAGCAGTCGGCGATCATGAAGTCGCCGTTCTGCGACGCCATCGACGCGGAGCGCGGGCAGAAGCAGGAGTCGCCGGCCAGGTAGCCCATGGAGAAGTTCGGCGAGCCGAACGCCGCGTAGCACAGGTACGGTATCTGGTCGCAGTTGTTGCGCCCGGTGCCGATATGGCAGACGATGGACTCGGGGCCGTAGTCCTTCCAGATGGCGCGTACCTTTTCCTCGATGAGGTCGAGCGCCTCCTCCCAGGACACGCGCTCCCACTTGTTCTCGCCGCGCTCGCCGACGCGCTTCATGGGGTGGCCGAGGCGCGTGGGGTTGTTCACGAACTCGGGCATCTCCAGGCAGCGCATGCACAGCGCGCCCTGGTTGAACGGGTTGTCGGGGTCGCCCTCCACCTTCTCCAGCTTGCCGTCCTTCGTGTAGTACAGCACGCCGCAGCCGTCGTGACAGCCGGGCCCCGACCAGGCGGTCGTGCGCGTGACGGTGTACTCGCCGTCCTGCCACTGCCATTCGCCTCGGTGGCTTTCGTAGTAATCGTTCGACATGGATGTCTCCTCTCTTTGTTGCTTCGATGTGCGAACCGAACAGGGGAAGCGGGCAATCCTCCTGGAATGCCGTGCGCTTGGCGCGCCGTCTCGCTTAGGCGTCGTGATGCAGCTCGACCTTGCCGTAGCCGTCATCGTATTTGGACATATCGGTGAAGCCCGCCAGCACGAACTGGAGCACGCCCAGCACCACGATGACGATGCTGCAGGGAAGCAGCAGGTCGGTGACCGCCTGCGCGCCCAGCAATCCCATGACCAGCGTTGCCACCGGAGTCGCAAGGAAGCAGCCGGCCTGATGGAACGCCGTGTTGAACCCCATGGCGCGCGTGGCTGCGCCAATGGGCACCAGGTTCGTGATCATGTTGCCCGTGGCGGGGATCACGATGGCGAAGCCCCAATGCCCCACGAGGAACGTCGCGATGTACACCACGAGGTTGAAGCTGCCCGGCTGCGCGTTGAGGGCGCAGACGACGTACAGCACGCCCAGGAACAGCCCCGCTACCGGCAGCGTCCACTTCTTGAGCTTCTTGTACACCGGCCCCAGCGTGAAGCCCGTGACGGCGCCCACAAGCGTCATGGCCGAGAGCACCCAACCGGAGATGGCCGAGTCGGGCAGCACGAACGAGCAGTACAGGATCGTGGGCATGGCGAACGCAACGATAAGCGTGAGCATGAGCATGTACAAAAAGGCGATGGGCGGTATCTTCGTCTTCACCTCGCCGCCCGTCTCGGCAGCGAGCTCGGCCGCCTGCTCGGAATCACGCTCGGGCTCTTTCAGCATGAAGATGACGATGACGAGCGGGATGATGCCGATCAGGTAGACCAGGAAGCACGCCTGCCAGCTCACAAGCGCAAGGTACCCGCCGGCAAGCTCCATGATCAGGCTTCCCAGATTGAAGAACGCCATGCCGGCGCCGAGGATGCTCGCGCGCTTGTTCTCGTTGTCGAACGTCTTGAACGTGAGCGCCTGGGCGAGCGGGTACGACCACCCTACCGCGAAGCCGAACACGAAGCGCGAGGCCAGCAGCATGCCGAACGACTCGCCGCTCCCCATGAAGAACGGCCAGCAACCTGAAACGATGTACAGGACGATGGCGGCTATGATGGAGGTACGGTACTTGATGAACCGGCCCGTGACCGCGCCCGAGATGATGCCCGACGGAATCATGCCGAGCGCCACCATGCTGATCACGTAGCCGATGTTCGGCCCCGCCTCCGGAAACGCCGCCCCCATGGTGGCCAGGCCGGCGTTGACGCCTCCTTGGGAGGCGCCGAGCGCGAAGATCGCCATGATGGGAATGATCGCCTTGTTGAACCCCTCTTTAACCTGTGCGGAACTCATAGAATTCCCCTTCCTCTCGGCTGTTCTGCCGAATTCGGCCCGCTTCCCCGTTCGGTCCGGCATCGGATGGGGCGCATTATAGGAAGGGCATGCCGCATGGAAATAATGATAAAAAGCTCCGCGATGGATTCTTTTTATGCCTGCCGCCCATGCCGCCCGGGAATTCGAACCATGCCGGGCGAATGTGGTATGTTGGTTCGAGCGAGAGGTGGAAAAGGGAATCTCATAGATCGAAAACACATCGTTGACCTCGGTGGTTATAACAGGGGGCGAGTCGGCTTTGGATATCAGCGCCTTCAACGAGTTCGTCGAGCTGGCCAAGAGGCTGAACATCACGGAAACAGCCCGCATGCTCAACATGTCCCAGCCAACGCTGAGCAAGCACATCATCTCGTTCGAGAAGGAACTGCGCTTGTCGCTGTTCGAGCGGACGGGATCTGCCATGCGCCTCACCGAGGCCGGCAATGCGCTGCTCCCCTTTGCGTACAAGATCCTCGATGCGCAGAGCATGTTCTACGAGGAGGCACGCCGCATAAAGAGCGAGGCGCCGGCACGCCTTTCCGTGACGGGACTCACCGACGAGACGGTCGTGATGGCCCTGCTCGGACGCTTCATCACCTCTGCGGAAAGCGAGTACGGCACCGGCTTCATCCAGGTTCGAAGCTGCCACCATAAACGGCCCATCGACTTCGTCAAGGCCGGTTCCATCGACGTCGCCTTCGATTACTTCGAGCCCAGCGAGCTCGATGACGACACCGTGGGGGCCGTGATCGTGGGCCGCTGCCCTTGGGCCGCCATCGTCGACGCCGGCCATCCCTTCGCGGGCCGCGCATCCATCGACATCGAGGATCTTCGCCACGAGACGCTGGTCAGGATAGAGGGCGCACACGTCAGCGAGGCATGGCGGTTTATCGAGCGGGCCTGCCTGCTCAACGGGTTCGCACCGAAAACACGGCGAAGGTACTCCATGCGCCTGACCGATCTTCTCACGCTCTCGTCGACCATCGGCAACGACGTGCTCATCGCCGGGGTCAACTTCGTGAAGCGCATCGAGGCGGGGCTCCCCTCGTCGTGCCGCGTGATCGAGCTCACCGGCGAAGCGACCTCGTTTCCCCTTTCGGCCCTGTACCACATAGGGAACCTCAACCCGGCGCTCGATCGCTTCATCGACTTCATGGAAGCCGACCTTGCCGAGCGCGAACACTGTTAGGAATTGCCATGCCCTGCTACCCGTGCAACCACTGCAACAAATGCGGGATATTCTCCCTCAAACTTGAGCTCACCTGCTCCTCATGCGGCGAACCCGTCAAGCCAGGCGCAGCCGCGTGCCCTTCGTGCCATGAACCCTATTTGCACAACATGAGGCGCGGGGCTATCGGCAAGCCACAGGGAGCATCCGACTATTACACGGCCCAGGAAGCGCTCCGCGCGAATGGCGAAAGCCGAGCACTATGACAAGGGGCGCGCCGTTGCGATAACGGCGCGCCCCTTGCTCTAAAGATCCAACAGCCAGATTCTCACATCCGGCGTTCGCGGTAATCGGCAAGCGCCCGCTCGACAATCTCCTTGTTCATGCAAACCGTCCACGTGGGCTCCGAAACGCTTTGCTGGACGGCCATGCCCTCCACACCGAGGAGCACCTGGGGCTCGCCGTTCGTTTCAGTCACCTTTACCTGCGCCTTCATGGCCCCAGGCTCGAATACGTAGTGGTCGATGCCCGTCGCCTCGTCGTACACGTGCTCCGATACCGTCAGCATGTTCTCCTCCTGTCGATCGCTGCCTACTTGACGTTGCTCGCAGTGTAGGTTCTGACCAGCGCATAGGGGAAATGCGGTTTTGCCGAACGCTCTATGCCGTGGCGGCATACCCCGCAACGAAACGACGGCGGCCCTCCGGCCGCCGTCGCTTCGTTGCGCGCGAAGTTGGGAGCCCCTACCCCCGGTACTCCTCCATGAGCGCCTTGAACGCGGGCATCGAGCGCTCGATGGTGGCGCGCGAAACGCAGTAGCTCACGCGCACCCAGCCGGGAACGCCGAAGCTGTCGGAGGGCACCAGCAGGAGCTCATGGGCCTTCGCGCGGTCGCTGAACGCCTGGGCGTCGTCCTCAAGCGCGCGCACCCACAGGTAGAACGCGCCGTCGGGCTCCACGAACTCGTAGCCCAGCGCGCCCAGGCCCTCGGTAAGCAGGCGGCGGTTCTCGGCGTAGGACGCCACGTCGCTCGGCTCGTCGATACAGACGGCAATCACGCGCTGGAACAGCACCGGCGCGCAGATGAACCCGAGCGCGCGTCCCGCGCCTGCCACGGCCGTGGACACCTCGGCCGCATCGTCCATGAGGTCGGACACGTAGATATAGCCGATACGCTCGCCCGGCAACGAGAACGACTTCGAGTACGAGTAGCATACGATGGTGCGCGGCCACACGCACGGCACGTAGGGGACCTCGGCGCCGTAGGTGATCTCGCGGTACGGCTCGTCGCTGATGACGTAGATCTTGCGTCCCAGCTCGGCCTCCTTGCGCGCCAGCAGCGCGGCGAGGGCCTCCAGGTTCTCGCGCGTGTACACGGCGCCCACCGGGTTGTTCGGCGAGTTGATGATGACGGCGGCCGTCGCGGGCCCGATGGCCGCATCCAGCGCGTCGATGTCCAGCTGGAAGTCGGGCACGTGCGCCGGCACCTCCACGCGCGTGCAGCCGGCGGTCTCTATCCACACCTGGTACTCGGGGAAGAACGGCGCGATGACGATAACCTCGTCGCCCGGCTGCGTGATGGCGCTGATGGAGATGGCCAACCCCGCCGCGGCACCCGCCGTCAGGTACACCTGGTCGGGCGAGGCCGGCACGTGGAAGCGGCGGCGGATATGGTCAGCCACCGCAGCCCGCACGCGCGGGTCGCCGGCGGCCGGCGAGTAGCCGTGCAGCGCGCTCGGCTCCTCCTCCATGAGCTCCAGCACGGCCTGCTTCACGGCGTCGGGTGCGGGCACGCTCGGGTTCCCGATGCTGAAGTCGAACACGTTGTCGGCGCCTATCTCCGCCTTGCGCGCCATGCCGTACGCGAACAGCTCGCGAATCGCGCTCGGCTCCGCTCCCAGCCCGTACATCCTCTCGTTCACCATGTGCACCACATCCTCGTCTTGCCGCTTGTTTTAGATGATGAACAGGGTAGCACAACGAACGGCGTGCAAGACCAGTGGCGCTTGCACCGCCCGACCGGGGGCGTGCCTGCCCGGCCGGATCCCCGCGCTGAATGCCCGGTCGTGTAATGCGCCCGGCGTCTGGTCGCACTTTCGCCTGGTTGCTCGGTCGCACGGTCGGCGGACCGCACGGTTACCGAATCGCAACTTCGGAACAGTTTGCCCGAAAGCCTTGCATCCCCCTGGACGAACTCTCATAATGAACAGCGTTCATATATTGCTATTCGATAGGAAACATATGAAGCGCCTCATCAACACGGCCCTCGTCTACCTCATTGCCGGTGCGGCCGCCGGCGTGTTCTTCCGCGAGTTCACGAAGCTCTCCGGCTTCGCCGAGCAGACCGCACTCGGGTTCATGCATCCGCACCTGCTGGCGCTCGGCTTCCTCGTGTTCCTTATCGCCACGCTGTTCGCCCTCGCCAGCGACTTCACCGGCGACCGGCTGTTCAAGCCGTTCTACCTCGTGTACAACATTGGGGTTATCATCACGGCTGGCATGATGCTCGTACGCGGGGTGGCGCAGGTGACGGGCACGGTCCTGCCGCTGCCCGACGCGGCACTGTCCGGGATTGCGGGTATCGGCCATATCATGGTGGGCGTAGGGCTGGTGCTGCTCGTGATCATGTTCAAGCGCGTCGTCGACCGCAAGGCGGCCGTCGCGCGCGCTTAGCACGCGTCCACCGGCCGCGCACAGCGGGGATCGGGCGGCAGCTGCCCGACGAACAGCATGCCGGCGCGTCGGGCGCTGCACACCCGCTTACGCGCCGAACAGCATCTGCTCGAACTCGGCCACCGGTACGGGACGTGAGAACACGTAGCCCTGCAGCATGTCGCAGTTGATGGCGCGCAGGCGGGCCGCCTGGCCGGGCTCCTCGACGCCTTCGGCCACCGTGCCCAAATCCAGCTTCTTCGCCAAGTCCACCACCGACTCCACCACGTCCCATTCGCGCTGGCCAGCATCGTCGCCGGCCGAGAAGAACGCGCGGTCGAGCTTCATCGTGTCTATGTCCACGTCCTTCAGCACATTGAGCGACGAGTACCCGCTGCCGAAGTCGTCGAGCGAGCAGCGGTAGCCGCGCGCGTGCAGCAGGTCGATCACGCCCATGAACGTCTCGGGATCGCCGAACACCAGCGTCTCGGTCAATTCGAACTCGATGAGCGATGCCGGCACGCCGTAGCGTGCGCGGATCTGCTCGTAGGGGGTGAGAAAATCCTGCTCGCGCAGGTGCGCACGCGACATGTTCACCGAGATGGGCACCGGCTGCCGCCCCTGCTCGATCCACGAGGCCATCAGGGCGCACACCTGCTCGAACACGCATAGGTCAACGTTGATGATAAAGCCGTTGCGCTCGAAGTACGGCACGAAGTCGTCGGGCGGCACGAGACCGCGCGCCGGGTCGATCCACCGCACGAGCGCCTCGGCGCCCCCGATGGAGCCGTCGGCCAGGCGCTGCTTGGGCTGGAAGTATGCCACGAACTCGCCCCGCTCGAGCGCACCGTGCATGCGGTTCTCCATATCCTGCTCGGACAGCAAATTCTGGCGGTCGACGTCGCTGTAGAACACGCAGGTGAAATGGCGAGCATTCGACGCTTCCTTGCTAGAGCCGCGTGCGACGTTCGCCCGGTCGCGCACAAGCGTCATGGGCAGGCTCGTGTCGTCGATGGGGTACACGCCCACCGTGAACGAGAGGAAGTACGGCCGCTCCGCATCCACGTTGAAGCGGTTGACATCTTGGACCATGCCGTCGATGCGCTCGTACATGGCCTGCGTGCCCTCGTTGCGCATGAGCACGTTGAAGGCGTCGGCGTTGATGCGGCCCACGCATTCGTCCCCGTCGAGATGCGTGCGCAGGCAATCGTACACGTAACGCAGCACCATGTCGCCGCTTTCCGTGCCCTGTATCTCGTTGAGCAGCTTGAACTTCTTCAGGTCCAGCGCCACCAGGGCGTAGGTCCCCGGCTCGGCCCGGTCGATGGCGTGGCGGGCGGTCAGGTCGAATCGCGTTTGGTTGAAGCCCTCCGTCACGGGGTCAACGAACGCGAGCCGTTCCAGCTCCTCGTTCGCTTCCTCCAGATGTTGCCGCGCCTCCACCAAGTCGGTCACGTCGGTCATGGTGGTGTAAGACAGCTGGTAACCGTCCACGTACTCGTCGAGGAACGTCGAGGCGAACTTCACCCATTTATGGCCGCCCTTCACGTTCAGCCCGGCGATGCACTCGTATCCGCCCGTGTTCTTCTCGAGGGCCTCCGTCACATGCTCGGCAATAACGGCAAAGTCCTCGGGATTGTCCGCGAAGTAGAGATCGGGCCGATTGTGGAACAACGCCTCGTACTCGTCTTTGGGATAGCCGATGAAGTCGTAGTAGTAGCGGTTGGCCCACACAAGCGTGAAGTGCTCGTCAACCTTGTGTTTGCTCACGCTCAGGCGAAGCGTGTCCACAAGAACGCTGTCGCCCTCGCTCACGAGCGACGTAGGGGCCGGGCGATCGGGAACGTGCGTCATCACGAGCTTCTCTCTGCCTCCGCCCATCGAACGCTCCGACGCCACATCCGCGGGCACCGCTAAATCAACGTGCCATTTTACGCCTTTTCACCGAGCGAAACCAGCAAGTACAACTATTAAAGCAAAGATGGAAAACAAGGTGGAGAGCCGGGGCCGATCCGCATCGGATAAGGCTCAGGCCTGCTGCTTCACCACCAGCACGTCGCAGCGCAGGTTGCGGATGAGGTAGGTGGACACGCTGCCCACGAACACGTACTTGATGTTGGAGAGCCCGCGCTCGCCGCACACTACCAAATCGGGCGCGAAGGGCTCGATAAGCTGCTCGGCCAGCGTTTCAGCCACGCGCCCCGCGCGCACCTGCACGTCGACGGACGGGATGGCGGGGTTCTCGCGCACCACGCGAAGCTCGTCGGCGAGCTCGTCCTCGATGCGCACGACGCCTTCCGCGCACAGGGCTTCATAGTCGGCCCCGTTCGCCTCGTTGGGAACCGAGTCTACCACGTGGCCGAACAGGAGCCGCGCCCCGTTGTCGGCCGCGAGCGCCGCAGCCCGCTGGGCCACCGCCTTCTGCGTGGATGCGCCGTCGAGTGCTGCGAAGATGCGTTGGTACTGCGCCATGGATGCTCCTTGCCTCGCCTTGCCCCTATTGTACCGGTTCCGATCCCCGTCCGTGAACCCCCAGCGCACGCCGTTTCGGCAACGGAATCGATAAGCGCGCGGTTGCAGTCGCAGCAGCGGAATGCGAGCAGGAGGAGATGCCGAACCAACGCATCGGCCCTGCCCGGAAGCCCAGCTGCCGTCCGGATCCCGCGGTGCGTACTGCAAGTAGGGCGCATGCGGCAGCAACAGACGATCGCGATGCACGGGACGGCATGCAGCGCAGGAAGGGCCCGATGCTCCACGCACCGGGCCCTTCCACTCGAGCGCTCGTTTCCGTGCTAGCAGCAGTGGAAGCTGTGGGCCTTACGGCCCTTCTTCTTGCCGTTGATGCCCTTGTCCTTGCAAGACAGGATGAGCTTCTCGGTAAGGGCGTTCAGCTGGGCCACCTCGTCGGCGGACAGGCAGTCGAGGATATCCTCGGCCGTCTTGTCGTTGGCGGCCACGCGCTTCTCGGCCACCTTGCGGCCCTCGTCGGTCAGCTTCACGGCATAGGTGTGCTTCGCGTCGCAGTCCTCGATGGTCACGTAGCCGTTGCGCTCGGCCTTCTTCACGATGCCCTTGAGGTCGCCGCGGTCCATACCCATGGTCTTCACCAACTCGCGCTGCGTGGTGCCGTCGTTCGCCAGCAGGGCGTTCAGCAGGGCGCCCTGGCCGCGCTTGTAGCTTTTCGGGCCGTTCTTGTGGAACGCGAGGCGCGTGAGCTTGCTGGCCTTCTTCAGCTGCGCCAGGGTCTTGGTTGCTTCGGTCATGAGGGGTTCCTTCTTTCGGTTCATCGTCTCTCTCTGTGGTTGACGTTGACACTATAGTCTTGTTCCCCGCATGCGATCTATTATTCATATAATGTTCAAAGAACAATAGTTATCCGAGATGAATACGCATAGCTATATTATTCATGAATAATATAGCTAAAGATGTTTCATGTTCCAAGCAAAACGAAACCGAGCCCCCGTCCGCCCGAAAGGGCACCCGTCGGCCAGAACCGTGGCGGGCCTATGACGTCACCAGCAGCACCACGCCGATGAACAGCAGCAGCACGTACGTGAGCTTCAGGAACTTCTCGCGGCTGATCTTCTTCTGCAGCTTGTTGCCCAGCACGGTGGCCACGATGGCCAATGGGATGCACATGACGATGATCTGCACGACGTCGCCCGTGAAGTGCCCTTGCTGGAACGCGATGCACGCGTAGATGAAGTTCAGCACCGTCCAGATGAGAGAGAGCGTGATGCGGAACTCCTGCTGGTCGCGCAGCTTCTGCACGGCGTAGATCACCAGCAGCGCGCCGCCCGACACGAACATGCCTTGGATGAGGCCCGCCAGCGCCAGGATGATCCACAGCGCCCACTCCGGCAGGAACTTCTGACGGGTGAAGATGAGGTTCTTCGCGCCGATGAACACGATCACGGCGCCGTAGATCTTCAGCAGCACGTGCAGCGGCATGAGCGTGTCCAGCCAGATGCCCACCACCATGAACACGATCATGACGGCGATGATCTTGCCGAACTCGCGCCAGTTCACGTGCTTGATGTTCAGCACGGCCAAAAGGCCGCATGCGAAGAAGCCCATCGCGTTCAAGATGGACACGGTGGGGCTCAACCCCAGGAGCGTGGTGCCCACGGGCATGGCGAATATGTTGCCGGCGAAGCCGGTGATGGCCTGGACGGTGTAAGCGAAGAAGAACGCCGCAAGAAACAGTGCTTTTTCCATATATGCTACAATCCTATCGAGATAACCAATATATAAGTGTAGCATTGATGGGCAGAGCCATCGATGCGTACCGGTGGGCGATGCCGGTACCGGGCCCCTGCGGTCGTGCGGCGATGCGGCCGAACCCCTGCAATCGCGCAGCAGCGGCCCAACGGACGAGAAACGGAACCACATGGCGGGATTCAGCATCACCATCGCCGGCGATTCGGCGCTCAACCTGGAGTTCGCACACGCGATCTCCCCGGAGACGAGCGCGATGATCCGCCTGGCCGCGGAGAACCTCACTGCCGACCCCATCGAGGGCATCACCGAGCTCGTGCCCACGTTCTGCTCGCTCATGGTGTACTACAACCCCCTGGCGGTCACGTTCGACGAGCTGTCCGCGCACCTGCGCGGGAAGCTGCGCGACGTGGGCGAGGCCGACCTCTCCGTGCGCAAGATCGTGCAGATACCCGTGTGCTACGGCGGCGAGTACGGTCCCGACCTGGCCAACGTGGCCGCGCATGCCGGGCTCACCCCGCAGGAGGTCGTGAACATCCACACCGCGCACGATTACCTCATAGACATGCTGGGATTCCTGCCCGGGTTCGCGTACCTGGGCGGCCTCGACGAGCGCCTGCACACGCCGCGTCTCGCCACGCCGCGCACGCGCATCGAGCCCGGCAGCGTGGGCATCGGGGGCGCGCAGACGGGCATCTACCCGCTGGCCTCGCCCGGCGGCTGGCAGATCATCGGCCGCACGCCGCTGCGCCCTTACGACCCGGACCGCACCGAGCCCATTCTGTACGCGGCCGGCGAGTACCTGCGTTTCGTGCCCATCACAGCCGACGAGTACGCCGCCATCGAACAGCAGCTCGCCGCCAACACCTACGAGTACCAGATCTTCGTGGAGGACGAATAGCATGGGCCTCGTCGTCAGAAAACCCGGCGTGTACACGTCGATCCAAGACAACGGCCGCTTCGGCTACCAAGGCAGCGGCTTTTCCACGAACGGCGTTATGGACCGCCGCGCCTACGTCATTGCCAACTTGCTGGTAGAGAACGACCCGAACGCCCCCGTGCTGGAGTTCGCGCTGGCCGGCCCCCTTTTGCGCTTCACCACCAAGACGATCATCGCCATCACGGGCGCCGACTTCGGCGCCACCATCGACGGGGAGCCCGCCCCGCGCTACACGGCCCTCATGGTGAAGCGAGGCTCCATCCTGCGCTTCGGCGCCGCGAAGACGGGCTGCTACGGCTACCTGGCCATCGCGGGCGGCAGCGTGCGCATACCCGAGATCATGGGCAGCCGCTCCACGAACCTGAAGTGCGAGTTCGGCGGCTGGAAGGGGCGCACGCTCATGACGGGCGACTACCTCCCGTTCGTCACCAAGGGCGTGGACTTCCTGCCGAATTTAGGCTCGCACCGCCTCGATGCGGGCAACGATGACGCCTTCTACGGCTTCGCAAATGACGAGGTGCTCGTGCGCGTGGTGCCCGGGCCGCAGGAGGACCTGTTCACCGAAGAGGGCATCGAGGCATTCTACAGCCAAACCTACACCACCACCGCGAAGTGCGACCGCATGGGATACCGCCTGGACGGCCCGGAGATCGAGACGAGGAACGGGTCTGACATCATTTCGGACGGCATCGCGTTCGGCGCCGTGCAGGTGCCCTCGCACGGGCGGCCCATCATCATGCTGGCCGACCGCCAGACCACCGGCGGGTACGCGAAGATCGGCACCATCGCCACCGTGGACATACCGAAGCTCGTGCAGCGCCCGCCGGGAAGCCGCGTGCGCTTCGAACCCGTGACGGTCCAGCAGGCCCAAGAGCTGCTGCGCCAGGAGGCCCGCCAGTTCGAGATGCTGGCGCTGAAGGTGCGCCGTCCCAGCGCCGACGGCATTTCGCCCCGCCGCACGGCCCGCCGCCTCACGCCCATCTTGGAGCGCCAAGCAGCGAAGACGCAGGCCGACACGCTGTGGATCGACCGCGCGAACCGCGCCGAGCGGGTGGGGAGCCGCAACGCGCTGCAATACGAGAAGACCCCCGACGAGAAGGCGGGCGCCGACAACGCCCCGCAGACCGCGAGCCGCGGCAACGGCCGCACCGCCTAGAGAAGTGCAAGGAGAGCCACCATGGACACGAAAGCCATCGAAGAACTCATCGCCATCATGGACAAGGCCGAGCTCACGGCCCTGCGCGTGGACGACGGCGAGACGAAAATCGAGCTGGAGCGCAGCCACGGACCGCTGCCGTCGTCGGCCCTGCCGCTCATGGCCGACCGCGTGAGCGCGCTTCTGGCCGGCAAGACCGAGAGCCACGAGGCCGCGGCGCTCGAGGACGTGGACAAGGACTCGCTGCTGGTGCGCAGTCCCATGGTGGGCATGTTCTACCTGTCGCCCAGCCCCGACGAGGACCCGTTCGTCAAGGTGGGCCAAGAGGTGCTCTCCGGCCAGACCATGGCCATTGTGGAGGCCATGAAGATGATGAACGAGATAACGGCGCCCGCCCCCGGCGTGGTGGTGGAAGTGCTGGCCGCCAACGGGACGCAGGTGGAATACGACCAGCCGCTGTTCCGCATCGCCACCGCCGAAGCGCGCTAGGGCGCGGGGGCTGCCATGTTCGAGAAGATCCTCATAGCGAACCGCGGCGAGATAGCCGTGCGCATCATCCGCGCGTGCCGCGCCATGAACATCAAGACCGTGGCCGTGTACTCCACGGCCGACAAGCACGCGCTGCACGTGTACCTGGCCGACGAGAGCGTGTGCATCGGGCCGCCCGCCGCGCGCGACTCGTACCTGAACATCGCGGCCATCCTGTCCGCCGCGAAGGGCACCGGCGCGCAGGCCATCCACCCCGGCTACGGCTTCCTGTCCGAGAACTCCACGTTCGCGAAGCTGTGCCGTGAGAACGACATCGTGTTCATAGGCCCCGCGCCCGAGGTCATCGACCGCATGGGCAACAAGAGCCAGGCCCGCAAGACCATGATGGAGGCCGGCGTGCCCGTGGTGCCCGGCACGAAGGAGCCGGTGCATGCCCCGGAGGAGGCGCTTGCGAAGGCGCGCGACGTGGGCTGGCCCATCATGATCAAGGCGTCGTCGGGCGGCGGCGGCAAGGGCATGCGCGTGAGCCTGTCCGAGGACGACTTCTGCGAGCAGTTCTCCATTGCGCAGCGCGAGAGCGTGGGCGCGTTCGGCGACAACACCATGTACCTGGAGCGCTGCGTGCTGAACCCGCGCCACGTGGAGGTGCAGGTCATCGCCGACACGTACGGCACCGTGGTGGCACTGGGCGAGCGAGATTGCTCCGTGCAGCGCAACCACCAGAAGATGATCGAGGAGAGCCCCTCCCCCGCGCTATCCGCGGAGGTGCGCGCCGAGATGCTGGACGCCGCCGTGCGCGCGGCGCAGGCCGTGGGCTACACGTCGGCCGGCACGATAGAGTTCCTGCTGGACGACCAGATGAACTACTACTTCATGGAGATGAACACGCGCGTGCAGGTGGAGCATTCCGTGACCGAGATGGTCACGGGCACCGACATCGTGCAGGAGATGATACGCGTGGCGGCGGGCGATCCGCTCACGTTCACGCAGGACGACATCACGTATCGCGGCCACGCCATCGAGTGCCGCGTGAACGCCGAGCAGCCCGAGCGCGGCTTCCTGCCGTCGCCCGGCACCATCTCGCAGATGCACCTGCCCGGCGGCAACGGCGTGCGCGTGGACACGGCCGCCTTCGACGGCTACGAGATATCGCCCTACTACGATTCCATGATAGCGAAGATCATCGTGCACGGTCGCGACCGCACCGAGGCCATCGCCAAGATGCGCACCGCGCTGGAGGAGATGGTGGTGGTGGGCGTGAAGACGAACCTGGACTTCCAGTACGCCATCATGGAGAACGAGACGTTCGCCGCCGGCGCGGCGGACACCAGCTTCATCGACCGCTTCATGAAGGGCGAGGTGTAGGGTACGGGGCTGCCGGGGCCCGTACGGCACCGACTTTTATATATGACTTGTCATGTCATGGACGAGATCTAGCGCTATGGCATGATGCGAAGGAGCGCAGCAGAGCGCGATCTGGGGTTATGATGTTCGGAGCGGTATTTTTGCTGCTTCAGATGCAGCAGATCTTGCCATAGCCTCCGATTTCGTCCAGCACTCCTCATCGCCTGCGCGGCGTGCGATAATGGGGGCAGTTATCGAGAAGGGAGTTCTGCCATGTTGAATGCTCCGGAACCTGCCAAGCCCGAGGGCGTTGCCGACGAGGTTTGGGCCCAGATGCTTGCCGCGTCGCCAGTGGAGGCGCGTCGGCTGATCCGCTCGGGAGACTTCACGGCGCCGACGAGCGGCCTGTGCCCCGGCTACGCGCAGGCGAACCTCATCGTGCTGCCCCGCGAGCAGGCCTACGACTTCCTGCTGTTCGCGCAGCGCAACCCCAAGCCCTGCCCTTTGCTCGAGGTCACGGAGACCGGCGCGCGCGAGGCCACCATCTGCGCCACCGACTGCGACATCGCCACCGACTTCCCGCGCTATCGCATCTACGAGCACGGCCGGCTGGTGGCCGAGGTGGAGAACGTCGAGGACTACTGGCGCGACGACCTCGTTTCGTTCGTCATCGGCTGCTCGTTCTCGTTCGAGAGCGAGCTCATCGAGGCCGGCATCGAGATCCGCCACAACACCATGGGCTGCAACGTGCCCATGTACCTCACCGGCGTGCCGTGCACACCCGCCGGCAGCATGTCCGGCAACATGGTCATGTCGATGCGCCCCATCCCCTACGACCAGGTGGTGAAGGCGGTGCAGATCTCCGGCGCCATTCCCAAGGTGCACGGCGCGCCCCTCCACATCGGCGACCCCGCGGCTATCGGCGTGCGCGACCTGGCCCACCCCGAGTTCGGCGACCCGGTGGAGATCCGCGACGGCGAGGTGCCCGTGTTCTGGGCGTGCGGCGTCACGCCCCAGTCCATCGTCATGAACAGCAAGCCGCCGTTCGCCATCACCCACGCGCCGGGCTGCATGCTCATCACCGACACGAAGAACATCGACTTGAAGGAGTAAAGGCCCGCAACAACTGCTCTGCGAGGGAAAATCGTCGGGGCCGATACAGCCCCGACACCAAGCAGCAAAAATTCCCCGCC